>Ga0070695_100000628_pt1 | contig 18731 bp, 18 predicted proteins | sample KBSK1252metaG_FD_65471 | JGI IMG/M metagenome (GOLD analysis project Ga0070695, IMG submission 65471) | Corn, switchgrass and miscanthus rhizosphere microbial communities from Kellogg Biological Station, Michigan, USA - KBS K1-25-2 metaG | ecosystem: Host-associated > Plants > Roots >...
CCGGCGCTGTCGTAGCCGACCGCCTTGGCCAGCGCCACCGCCTGCTCCCCCATGGCCTTGCGCGTGCGGGCGTCAAGCAGCGGCGAGGGCGCCTCCTCCACCACCTTCTGGTTGCGCCGCTGGATCGAACATTCGCGCTCACCCAGATGGATCACATTGCCGTGCTTGTCGCCCAGCACCTGGATCTCGACGTGGCGCGGATTTTCGATGAATTTTTCGATAAACACGCGGTCATCGCCGAAGCTGGCCTTGGCCTCCGAGCGCGCCAGTGCAAAGCCCTCCTCGGCCTCCTTCGGCGAATAGGCCACGCGCATGCCCTTGCCGCCGCCGCCCGCCGAGGCCTTGATCATGACGGGATAGCCGATCTCGGCGGCGATCCGCACCGCGTGCTTGGCATCGGCAATCTCGCCGAGATGACCGGGGACAGTGGAGACCTTGGCGCGCGCCGCCGCCTTCTTGCTCTCGATCTTGTCGCCCATGGCGCCGATCGCCTTAGGGTTTGGACCGATGAACACGATGCCCGCCCGCTCCAGGGCCAGCGCAAAGGCCTCCCGCTCCGACAGGAAGCCATAGCCCGGATGCACCGCCTCGGCGCCGGTGCTGCGACAGGCCTCGACAATTCTGTCGATCAGCAAGTACGACTGGGCGGCGGGCGGAGGGCCGATGCCAACGGCTTCATCCGCCATGCGCACGTGCAGGCCGTCACGGTCGGCCTCCGAGTAGACCGCCACCGTCTTGATGCCGAGCCGACGCGCGGTTTTGATGATACGGCAGGCAATTTCGCCGCGATTGGCAATAAGTATTTTTTGGAACATGAACGGCTACCATCCCGGCGACGTCGAAGGCGGCACTCCCTCTCGGGGCGCGATGATAGGGGCAAAGGGCGGCCGCCCGATAGGGGATGTCGAGCCGCAGCTTGCGCCCACGGTGTGGCCGCCCGCCGCGGGCAAACAAAAGGGGCGTGGACACTCTTTGTGGCCACCGCTGCGGCCCGGCGCCGCGGTGGCCCTAAGCCGCCACCGTTGCCGCCCGCTGCAGGATGGCGCTGATGCTGGGATCGATGGGGGCACTTTCGGCCTTGAGAAAGCTGAGCAGCGCCCGTTCGTTGCCCGTCAGTTTGCCATCCCGGCCGATGCGGTCGGCGAGCCAGCTGACCTCGGTCGGCGTGAAGGTCTCGCGCGTAATGATTTCGATTTTTTGTTGGGTCAAACGGACGATCGCCTGCTCCTCCCCGGTCTGCTGGCGATAGCCGCCGAACAGGTTGCGGCGGCCGCCGGTCATGCCGGCGAGCACCTCATCGATGCTGAGCTCGCCGCGCCGCTGCAGCCAGGCGTCACGCGCAAGGGCCACCGCGCGCGGCGGGGCGGCATAGCCGGACGCGCCAAGCACGCAGTTGGTGATGGCCTTGACGAACAAATCGCGCCAGCTCGGGTGATTGTCGGCCGTCGCCGTTGCCGCATCGATGTCGAACAGCGCCTCGGCTTCCAGCCGCGTCACCGCGATGTTGCCGTCGCCGCCGAAGCTGTAGAGGATGCGGCGCAAGAGGTCGACGTCGGCTTCACCGACGCTGGCCGCCCCGCGGGTCTTGCCGGCGCGCAGCGGCCCCGCGTTGTTGAGGACCGCATCCTTCACCTGGTCGAGGGCGAAACGCACCAAGCTTTGCGGCACCCAGCGTGCCTTGTCGAGCACGTTGAGCAAGAGATCGAGCTCGGTCTTGCTGCCAATCTGCCCATCCTTGGCGATGTGCCGGATCAGCCAGTCGGCGTTCTCAGCGGTCAAATAGCCCTGTGGCTCGGCCTGCTCGACGATATAGTCGGTGAGGGTCTCGATGAAGCAATCGGCCCAGGCCGGATCCTGGATCGGGCAGGCGTCGTTGAGGGCCAGGATGGTTTCGGCTTCCTCGGCGCTGATCGAACCGTCCTCGTAATAGCTGCGACGCAGCTTCAAGACGTCCGCATCTTTGATGCTACCCCGCGCCTTGATTTCCGGGACCGAAACCGCGCTCAGTACGCCCATGGCAAACCCCCAACTGATAGCCGAGGGCAGGCTAAGGCCTGAGGGTTACCATCAGGCTAACGAGCGCTCCTTTTTGCACGCGCCGGGCGCGGCGAAGCGAAAGCGGCCGCCTCGTGAGGCGGCCGCCCGGCCAAACCGATACAGCCGTTGCTATCAGTTGTGGCTCACACGGTAGACGAGCGCGTTGTGGCGTGACTGTGCCAGCGCGATCCTTGCGCGCTCCCAAGGGGTCACGCGGCCGTCTGCCCAGGCTTTGGCCTTGATCAGGTTGAGCTGATGCTGACTGCGGGCGATCGCCGCATGCTCGGCCGGGGTGATTTTGCCCCCGCCATGTCGGTAGAAAGCGGCCTCGGCCGGGGCGGCGAGCAGCAAACCCGACAGCAGGGCGCCGGCGCAAGCACTGAGAGCTAGGCGGTTCATGACGTCAACTCCTTCTCATGATCATCCCACTCTGAGGCCGCCGGTTGGGGCACGGCAGCGGTGGGCTTACGAGGGCAGAAACGCTCCGACGCCAGCAGATCCGTTCGTTAAAAACGCGCAAGGCACGCCGCTGTCGGCGCGGCCGAGATGAATGGACGTTCAGCGCATGGCCGCGCCGCGCTCAGCGTTGCGGCGCCGGGTTGCTTGTGCTGGCCGTTTCCCCGGTGGCCGGAGCTTGCCGCACGTCCTCCCTGCGCGGCGGGGCTAATAAGGCCGTGCGCCGGATCGACGCCGGCCGCTCGCCGATCGACCCGCTGCCCTAAGGCCCGCGCCATCTCAGAGCGGAATATTGTCGTGCTTCTTCCAAGGATTCTCGACGGTCTTGTTGCGCAGCATGTTGAGGGCGCGGCAGATGCGCCGTCGCGTCGAGCGCGGCAGGATCACTTCGTCGATATAGCCGCGCTCGGCCGCCGTGAACGGGTTGGCGAAGCGGTCCTGGTACTCCTTGATGCGCTGGGCAATCTTATCGGCGTCACCGAGCTCGGCACGGTAGAGGATTTCCACGGCCCCCTTTGGTCCCATGACGGCGATCTCTGCCGACGGCCAGGCATAGTTGACATCGCCGCGGATATGCTTGGAGCTCATCACGTCATAGGCGCCGCCGTAGGCCTTGCGCGTGATCACGGTCACCTTGGGCACCGTTGCCTCGGAAAAAGCGAATAGCAGCTTGGCGCCGTGTTTGATCAGACCGCCGTACTCTTGCGCCGTACCGGGCAGAAAGCCCGGCACGTCGACGAACGTCAGGATCGGGATGTCGAAGCAATCGCAAAAGCGCACGAAGCGGGCGGCCTTGCGCGAAGCATCCGAATCCAGCACGCCCGCCAGTACCAGCGGCTGGTTGGCGATAATACCGACGCTGCGCCCCTCCATGCGGGCAAAACCAGTGACGATGTTGCGGGCGTAGGCGTCCTGGATTTCGAAGAAATCGCCCTCGTCGACGACCTTAACGAGCAGCTCCTTGATGTCGTAGGGCTTATTGGGATTGTCCGGGATCAAGGTATCGAGCGAGGCTTCGATGCGGTCAGGGCTATCTTTGGTCGGCAACACCGGCACGCCCGATCGGTTGTTGGCAGGCAGAAAATCCATCAGCCGGCGCATCTGCAGCAAGGTCTCGACGTCGTTGTCATAGGCTTTATCGGCAATCGAGGACTTGGTGGTGTGGATCTTGGCGCCGCCCAGTTCCTCCGCCGTCACCGTCTCGTTGGTCACGGTCTTCACCACGTCGGGTCCGGTCACGAACATGTAGCTCGTGTCCTTGACCATGAAGATGAAGTCGGTCATGGCCGGAGAGTAGACGTCGCCGCCGGCACACGGCCCCATGATCACGGAGATCTGGGGGATGACGCCCGAAGCAAGGACATTGCGCAAAAACACCTCGCCATAGCCGCCGAGCGCGGCCACACCCTCCTGAATGCGCGCGCCGCCGGCGTCGAACAAGCCAATGATGGGCGCCCGGTTTTGCAACGCCATGTCCTGGATCTTGGTGATCTTCCTGGCGTGCGCCTCAGACAGGGAGCCGCCGAAGACGGTAAAGTCCTTGGCGAACACATAAACCACGCGACCATTGATGGTGCCCCAGCCCGTGACCACGCCATCGCCGGGGATCTTGATCTTTTCCATGCCAAAGTCGGCGCAACGGTGCTCAACGTACATGTCGAACTCCTCGAAGGAGTTTTCATCCATGAGCAACTCGATGCGCTCGCGCGCGGTGAGCTTGCCGCGCTTGTGCTGCGCCTCGATGCGGGCGCGGCCGCCACCAAGACGCGCCTCCGCCCGCCGGCGCTCCAGTTCGTCGAGAACGTCCTTCATGTCCGCGGCCCCGATATTGCAACGCACAAGCTGACAAGGGGCATAGCATGGGCTGGCGGCCCCGCAAACCGCGGGCCCACCTCACCGGCAGGCTAGCTCGACGCGCCGGCGCGCACAGGCGCCTCGACCAAGTCGCCAATACGCTCGCCCGCTTCCAGTTCGATGCCGCCATCGCCCTCGCAGAACCCCGGCGCGACGAGCCGGCCCCCTTCCGCCCCCTGCAGGATCCACATCGATCCGCACTCGACCGCCTGGCGCACGACGGCTGCCTTCAGCGCCTGGCGCAAGCGGGCCGGCTCGGCCGGATCGAGCTCCGGGCACACGGGATCGGCGGTCCAATCGATGCCAACGAAGCGCTCAAGTTCGGCGAGCCGCGGCAGCACATCGACGAACAGCGCCGTCAAGGACAGAAACTTTGTCCCGCCCGCACCGGTGGCGAGATAGCCCCAGTCCGCTAGCATGGCCGGGTCCGACCACAGCAGCCTCACCATCCGCGCCTTGGTCCTCGCCGACGGCGTCCGGCCCAGTCCCGTTCCGCCCGCCGCCCACAGGCCCTGGGCGGCAACGGCGCGCGCTAGCGCACGGTCGATCGTCGCCTTCGGCGGCAACGGCACCTTGAGTTGCATGGCACGATCCGGTCGCGATTGCGCGCCTGCCACCGCTCTTAGCGCGAGATCGTTAACGTCTCATCAAGCCCGCCCGACAACGCCAACAGCAGGCTCGCCGCCTGCATCTGGCGCCAATGTCGATCGCGGCGCGCTTTGGCCAGGCTATCGACGCCCCACTTTTCTGCCTGGAAATCTTCATCGATATGTGCCGCCGCCCAGGCCTCGGCACAGGCAAGGCGGCCCTTGGCGTGCGCCACGCTCAACAGCGCCGAGCCCAACAGCGTCGTCATGGAGTGCACGGCCGCCAGCGCGAAGGCATCGAGCCGCAGCAACCATTGCCTCAGGGCCGCGCCGGCAGCCTCGGGTTGGGCGACCGATACGATGCCGGTGGTGACGGTGAGCTTGATGCCAAGCGCCGCTTGGCACCAATCGAGCAGCGGATCCCAGGCCTCGGCCTGCCGCCGCACCAATTCACTGGGATGAGCGGCGCGATAGCAGACAAGATCGCTGCCCAGGTATTTGACGATGTCGGCGCGCACCTCGGCCTGCCGACCGACGACGCCGTCAAGGGCGGAGTTGGTGAGGCGCGTCAACGGCATGCTTTCGGGATCGATCCGCTCGCCCTGCGCCTGCCATTCCGCAACAATCGCCGCCGCCAAGGCCTGCGTGGGAACGACAAGATGGCCCATGGCCGGCGTCCGCAGTTCCTTGCCATCGAGCAGGACGCGGTAGCCTTCCTGCCGCGGTTGGCTCGGCGCCGCGCTGGGATCGATACGGGCGATCGTCGCCGTTTGATAAAATCGCCGCGGCAGCGCCGCGCGTTGGCCTTGCCGCTTGCCGCTGCCTTGCTCGCCGTTAGGTTGCCTCACGCCAGCGCCCCCAACGGTGCGGCGATGGCCTGCAAAAGCTCCTCGCTCGAATTGACGACCCGCTCCGCCCCCGCCTGCAGCAACCGCATCGGCGCGTGATAGCCCCAGCCGACACCGACGCCGCGGACGCCGGCATTGAGCGCCATCTCGATATCGTAGGTGGTGTCGCCCACCATGGTGGTGTGCGCAGCATCGGCGCCGACTTCGGCCATGGCCTGCAAGATCATGGCCGGGTGGGGCTTGGAGGGGTGATCGTCGGCCGTTTGGATGGTCAGGAAATGGCCGGACCAGCCCTCACGTTCGAGAATGCGGGCAACACCGCGGCGTGACTTGCCGGTCGCCATACCCAACACGACATCGCCCCGGCGCGCCAGCGTTGCCACCAACGCGTCCACGCCGGCAAACAGGGGGTCGTGCAGGGCTGCCCCGCCGCGTTGGGCCGGAAAATCCAGGCGATAGAGCTTGGCGAGCTCGGCCTGCACGCTCGCCGGCTGGTCGGGGGCGAGCACGGCGAACACTTGCGGCAAGGACAAGCCGACGATGCCCAGGATCTCGGCACGCGCCGGTACCGGCAAGGCCATGGCGGTGAAGGCATGCGCCATGGCCGCGCAAATTTTGTGCTGGCTGTCGACCAGCGTACCGTCGCAATCGAAAATGATGAGCTTCATGGGCGGCTTCAATCAGCCTCGTCCGTCACCGGCGAGGTCACCACCAGAAAGATGAGATCGACCAAGCCGGAATTTTGGATGGCGTGCGCGACCCCCGGCGGCAGATAGATGACATCGTGCTTGCGCACCACGTGCTTTTTGCCGTCGATATCCATCAGGCCTTCACCCTCGAGCACGTGGTAGATCTGCTCCTGCACTTTGTGGGCATGCAGCTCAACATAGGCCATCGGCTGGTACAGCGAGATGCGGTAGTCGAGGTGCCGCGAGCCGGGCGTTTGCGGCCCCACCAGCGGCTTGGAGAGCGCACCACCGAAATGATTGGGGAACTGCTGCCACGGCACCTCGGCGATGTTGCGGATCAGCCCGCACGGCTTGGCTTGGGCCATTAGGCTCGACGCTCCACATTGGCGGGCACGAAGGCCCCGACGGCGGCCCGGCCGGGTTGCCGGTCGGGCGGACCATGCGCGAGCCCGCCGCCAGCGTCAATGTCGAACGGCGCGCGCTCAGCGCCACCGGCCGCAAGCCAAGCCCCACGGTGGCGCGGGGCTTGCCTCGCGCGGATCGCCGCGGCGCTGGAGTGGCATTGGCGAAACTACCTGGGGAGCACCGGCTCGCCGGGGAGCCAGGGCCGTCCAAAGGCCGGCTCCCGATGCGGCGTCGGCGGTAGCTGCCAGGTGCCCGTCGCCGGCGGGCGCACCTCGGCGTCGACGTGCACGTCCAGCAGAAAGGGCTTATTAGCCGCAATGGCATGCGCAAGCGCGCCCTTGAAGTCCTGCGAGCGGGTGACCGTTTCTGCCGCGACACCGCTGGCCCGGGCCCAGGCCGCAAAGTCCGGGTTATAGGGCGTGTTGTTGGCCCCCTGGTGGAACATGGTGCCGAGCTCGCGGCCACCGAACATGCCAAGCTGGATGTCGCGGATCGAGGCCCAGCCAAAGTTGTTCCAGATCACCCACACCACGGGAATGTCGTACTCCACCGCCGTCAGCAGCACGTGTGGGACCATGCTGAAAGAGCCGTCGCCGGCAATGGCAACGCAGGGTCGCTCCGGCGCCGCCAGCTTGGCGCCCAACACGCCGGCCGCGCCGAAGCCCATACCGGAGAAGCCCCAGGAATTGAGCATGCTCTGAGGGCGGCGCGCCTTCCAGAACTGCATGAACCAGTTGTGATTGACGCCAACGTCACAGGCGAGCACCGCATCGGCCGGCAGCACCGCCTGACAGTCGGCCACCACGCGCTCGGGGCGGATCGGGCTGGCGTGCAGCTCAAAGTTAGGCCGCGTGTGCGCCTCCCAGGCCGCCGTCCAATCCTTAATCTCGGCATGCCAGCCCTTCAGCGCATCGCTGGAGGGGGCAGGACGCCGAGACAGCTCGGCCAACACTTGGCGCAGGAAGGTGCGCGCGTCGGCGAGAATGCCGAGGTCGGGTGGGTAGTTGCGCCCGAGTTCCTCCCAGTCAACGTCGACGTGGATCAGCTTGGCGTGCGGGAAGTTCCAGGAATAGCCAGGAATCCATGAGGACGCCGAGCGATCATCGAAGCGTGCGCCGATGGCCAGCACCAGATCGGCGCGTCGACCGGCCTCGTTTGCGGGATAGGCGCCATTGCGACCGATGAAGCCGAGCGACAAGGCCTGCGTCATGTCGAGGGCACCCATGCCGTTGGGCGAAGAGATCACCGGCAGCTGAAGGCGATTGACGAAATAGGTCAGCTCCTCGCCGGCTTCCGACAGCGTGACGCCGTGGCCGATGAACACCACGGGGCGCTTGGCGGCCAGCAGCATGTCGAGGGCCGCCGCAACCTGTTCGGGGGCGGCGCCGCTGCGCTGGCTGCCATGCGCCGGCGCCACCGGCGGCACCTCCACCTCCGCATCTTCCTGAAACAGATTGAACGGCACGTCGAGGTTGACCGGCCCCGGCCGTCCCGCCAGCATCGCTGTCATCGCCTGCCGCAAGGCCAGCGGCAACATGTCGACGCGGGTCGGCTGGAAGCTTTTTTTCACGACCGGTCGGATGATGTTGGGAAAGTCCGCCTGAAAGTGCCGGTTGATCTCCTGAAACGGGCTGCGATTGAACTGCTGGGTCGGGACGTTGGCGGTAATCGCCAGCAGCGCCGAGGAATCCGACAGCGCCACCTGCAACGGCATCACGATATTGCAGGAACCGGGACCGCACGAGGTCAAGGTCGCCACCGGTTCGTGGCGTACCCGAAAGTAAGCGTCCGCCATATGGGCGGCCACCTGTTCGTGGCGCGGGGACACCAATTTGATGTGCCCGCGCGCCTGATAGAGCGCATCGAGCATGCCCACGTTGCCGTGGCCGCAAATGCCGAACACGTAGGGGATCTTGTTCTTGATCAGATATTCGGCGATGAGCTCGCCACCCTTCATGCGCGCCATGCCCGATGCTCCGCGAATGCTGCGAGAAACCTAAGCGCCGGCGGCCGTCGCCCGGCGCCGGCCAATCATTGCCAGCCCAATCATAGGTTGAATGCGCCGTCGGGCAACGCGAAAGCAGACCCGCCGCGGCGCCAAGGCTTGGCCTGGCGCGCCGCCGGGCCGAGTGGGCTACCTGCCGGGCGCCGGTTTCGCCTTGGCTGGGGACTGAGGCGTTCGCGGGGGACTGACGGGAAAATCCACATAGGCGGCGTCGACGAACGGCTCCTTGCGCAAATCTTTAATAACCTTGGGGGTCAACGCGGCCCCGAGGCTCTTGGGCGGTCGGCTCGGCGCGACGCGGGGGGCAAGGCGAAGAATGTCGAGCCCCTTGTTGAATTTGACGATGCGCAGTTTGTATTTGTCGCGCAGCGTGGCGATTGCCGCGTCGCGTTCCGCCTTGCTCAAGCCGGATTTGAACTGCACCGCATAGTTCATGCCCGCCAAGGCCCGCAGTCCCGGCCGCGAGGAGGCGGCGCGGCGTTTGGCAACGGGCGTGCCCAGCGGCAAGGGAGCGACGTGGCGCCGTCGCTTGCTCGGCCGTGGCCGGCTGACCTGCCAGCCCGGACAGATCAGAAAGGGCGCCATGAAGTGTGCCGCTTCTGCGCGGGAGGGTGCGGAGTGCGCCTTAGAGTGGACGCCGCGGCACGGCCGCTCGCTCTCGGCCCGGGAGGAGGCGGCGAGCGCAGGGCTCACCAGGAATGCCACCGCCGCCGCAAACAACAACGCGCGCACTCGACCGTCTCCCGTTCTCTTCACCCACGCGCCCCGCGCCCAGTCTAACAGATTGCGCCGGCTCGGCGACAGCAAGCTGGAACCGGGCTGCGCCCGGCGGGGAGGCGCGCGCGCGGGCTAGCAAAAGCGCCTAATAGCCTTGGCTGAGCAACGGAAAGGCCGCGTCCAGCCAAGACCGACCCAAACCCAAAGGCGCGACCGGCTCCAAGTAGGATCTATCCAGCTCGGCGAAGGACCGCACCCCGATGAGACCCAGGCAGCGCGTCGCCTCGTCTTCAAGGAGCTCGAGCATCCGCACCATGCCGTCGACGCCGCCCGCTGCCGCCGCCAGACCCTGTAGGCGGCCGATGCCGACGGCATTGGCGCCAAGCGCCATGGCTTTGACGATGTCGCTGCCGCGCATAAAGCCGCCGTCGACGATGACGGCGGCGCGACCGGCCACGGCATCGACGACCTCCGGCAGGACGGCGAGCCCGCCCTTGCCATGGTCGAGCTGGCGGCCGCCGTGGTTGGAGACGTAAATGCCTTCGATGCCGTGCTCGACGGCAATGAGGGCATCGGCCGCCGTGGCGATGCCTTTCAGGATAATGGGGATCTTGAACTTGCTTTTGATGCGGTCGACGTCGGCCCAGGCGAAGCGGGCCTGATATTCCTCCGACGTGGTGCGCCGGCGCGCCGTTGTCAGATAGCGCTTGGCGATGTCCCGCTCGCGCCGGCCGTAGTAATCGAGATCGACGGTGAGGCAAAGCGCGAGAAAGCGCTCGGCAATCGCACGCTCGACATAGTCATCCACCCAGGCCGCATCACCGCGCACGTAGAGCTGAAACAGCTTGGGATGCGGATTGGACGCGGCGACGGCCTCGAGCCCCGGTGCGCACGCCGAGCTCAGCATGTGCAGCGCACCGAAGCGAGCGGCCGCCAGCGAGGGCGCGATCCCACCAGCCTTGACCATGTCCTGCATCGAGCCGATCGGCGCCAAAATTACGGGCAGGCGCAGCTGTTGCCCGAAAAGTGTGGTGCGCGTGCTGACCTTTTCGACGTTGCGCAGCACGCGCGGCCGGAAGGCGAGGGCATCGATGGCCAGCCGATTGCGCTCGAGCGTGGTCTCGGTTTCGGCGCCACCCATCAAATAGTCCCAGGTTTCCTTGCTCAGGTTGCGTTTGGCCGGTGCCACGAACTCGTGCAGGGTTTCGAAGCTCGTCCTCTCGGATGCCTTGGTCTCGATTGCCTTGGTCTCGATTGCCTTGGTCTCGGTTGCCTTGGTCTCGGTTGCCTTGTCTTGCATTCTCTCAGTTGCCCCATCTGCCGCGACCGACCCGCAATCGCGAGCGGCCCGCCGGCTTTTTTTTCAAGTGTCCTGCCAACATAGCCAATCGCCGTGGCGCAGGCGACGCACAATTCGCTTGCGCTCACGAGCCTTGCGCCTCACGTCTCGAGCGGCTCGACCTGCGCTCGCGCACCAGTGCTGCGATGCCGGCGCGATCGACGGGGAAGACGCAAAGCCGGGGCGCGCGCACCGCCCGGTCGAGCGCCACGGCCGCCACGCTGCCCTCGATCGGCGCCAGGTCGTGCACCTTGAGGCGCGTCCGCGCCAGGTGGCTCTTGACGCGCGCGGCACCCTCGCTGCGCCCGCCGGGCGGTTGAGTGTGCTGGACGCCGAAGACGGCAAGCGTACGCGCAAGCCCACTCCCGTCCGCCTTGGCCACGGCCTCGAGCCGGACCCAGGCGCGCAGGACTGCTGCCTCGGCCGGCGCGGCGACCTCCTCGGCCGCCAGCAGCCCAGCGCCCGCCCACAACAGGCGTGCGCGACACTCTTTGGCGATGCGGACCGGCCGCCGGCGCTCCAGGTCGACCCCGATCGCACTACCGCGGGCGATACCGATCGGCGCTGCCCCGTCGCCATGCGCCAGGCTGAAGGCGATTGCGGCGCATCCGGGCAGGCGCGGCTTGCCGCCGACCCGGCCAGTTAGACCGCGCCGGCCGGCGCGGTCACCCCAGGCGCGACCGCTAGCTGCGGGAGGCGGCGCGCTTGTCGCGCTGGCCGCTGGCGCGACGAACCGCGCCGGTGCGCAAGATCTCCGCGCAGGCGTCGAGTTCGCCCGCTATTTTTTGCAGCGTGCGCACTTGTAAGGGAGAAAGCAGCAGCGGTTTGGCGGTCAGCGCCCCCTCCGCCGGCGCCGCCGCACCCGCGCGCGCGGCGACCATGGCGCCGGTCAGCTTCACCTGTTCGATGCCTTGTTCGCGCAGGATCTTCTGCACCCCCTTGATGGTGTAGCCGGCGTTTTGCAAAAGGTCGCGGATGCCGCGCAACAACTCAACGTCGGTCGGGCGATACAGGCGCCGCCCGCCACCACGCTTCATCGGTCGCACTTGCGGAAACTTTTGCTCCCAGAACCGCAGCACGTGCTTCTTGACCGCGAGTTCTTTGGAGACCTCACCAATATTCCGAAACGCCTCGGTTGCCTTCGGCACGATCAGCCCCCGCTGAAACTGCAATGGACAACGTTATTCGGCGGCTCTGCGCCGCAGCAATCCAGAGTTAATGCGATCCTTCATGATATTGCTGGGGCGGAAAACAAGAACGCGCCGCGGCGTGATCGGCACCTCCTCCCCGGTCTTCGGGTTGCGACCAACCCGCTGGCCCTTCTGGCGGATGCCGAACGAGCCGAAAGAGGAGAGCTTGACGGCATCGCCGGCCGCCAGCGTGCTCGAAATCTCTTTTAAAATAAGTTCGACGAGCTCCTGGGATTCGTTGCGCGGCAGGCCAACCCTCTGTACCACCGCCTCAGCGAGATCCGCCCGCGTGAGTGTTTTGCCACCCATGAAAAACGCCCCTCCCCAACACTTTACCCACGCTTGATGCTAGCCGCGGCAAATTTAGGGGTCAACATCAACAGGCTGAAATTGCACATATAAATGAGGATGGTGTGGCTTTTACCACCGCACCAGGGCGGCCCCCCAGGTAAAACCCCCGCCCATCGCCTCCATCAGGACCAGGCGACGCTCCTTAAGGAGATGGTCCTCAAACGCCTGATTAAGCGCCAGCGGAATGGACGCCGCCGACGTATTGCCGTGCTTGGCAAGGGTAATTACCACCTTTTCGGCCGGAATTTCGAGCCGCTTGGCGATGCCGTCGAGAATGCGCCGATTGGCTTGGTGGGGCACGTAAAGATCCACCTCATCGGGGGCGTAACCGGCCGTCACCAGCGTCTCTTCCATGATGCCCGAGATCTTCTGGACGGCGTGGCGGAAGACTTCGCGGCCGTTCATGCGCAAATGTCCCGTGGTCTTGGTCGAGCCCGGCCCCCCGTCGACGTACAACAGCTCCTCGAAGCGCCCATCGGAGCGGATGCGGGTGGCAAGAATGCCCCGGTCGTCGCGATTGCCGAGTTGGGTCTGCGCCTCCAGCACCACCGCCCCGGCACCGTCGCCGAACAAAACGCAGGTGCCGCGATCCTTCCAGTCCAAGATGCGCGAGAACACCTCCGTGCCGACGACGATGGCGCGCTTGAATTGTCCCGTGCGCAGAAAGTTGTCGGCGACAGCCAAGGCATAGATGAAGCCCGAGCAGACGGCCTGCACATCGAAGGCCGCCCCCTTGGTGACGCCAAGGCCCGCCTGAATACGCACCGCCGTTGCCGGGAAGGTGCGATCCGGGGTGGCGGTGGCGCAGACGATCAGGTCGACGTCGACCGGATCGACACCGGCGCGCACCAGCGCCTGGCGCGCCGCGGCAATGCCCAGATCCGAGGTCAGTTCGTCATCGGCCGCAATATGCCGTTGCTCGATGCCGGTGCGCTCACGAATCCAGCTGTCGCTCGTGTCGACCATGCGCGAGAGGTCGTGATTGCTCAGGACTTTTTTCGGCAGGTAGGCGCCGACACCGCGAATCACGGCTCGAATGAAGGCCACGTCTCACCTCGTCCAAGTCTCATTCCGGCCGGCAACGGACCACCAGGGGTAGAACCTCCGCACCAGCAAGCCTCAGCCGAACGTCATGAAGTCTTACGGGCCGCCTCAACCTCGTGCAGGTTGCCGTGGAAGGCATCCAGATCAGCGGCCAATCGTTCGAGTACGTTGCTTTCCACCATTTGGTAGCCGACGTTGATGGCGCTGGCATAGCCGAAGACATCGGTGCCGCCATGGCTCTTGATGGCGATGCCGTTGAGCCCCAAGAACGGACCACCATTGAGACGGCCGGGATCCATGCGGTCCTTGAGCGCGCGCAAGCCACGCGCCGCAAACAATGCGCCAAGCCGCGCGCTCCACGAACTCGTCAACGCCTCGCGCACGTAGGCCGCCATCTGCCGCGCCGTACCCTCCGCGGTCTTGAGCGCCATATTGCCCGCGAAGCCCTCCACCACCACCACATCGGCCACGCGCTGTCCGATCTGGTCGCCCTCGACGAAACCGCGATAGTCGATTTGCAGGTCGGTCTGCTTGAGCCAGGCGTGCGCCTGGCGCACCTCCTCGATGCCCTTGATCTCCTCCACCCCGATGTTGAGCAGCCCGACGCTTGGGCGCTCGACGTGAAACAGGGCCCGCGCCATTGCCGCACCCATCAAGGCGTAGTCGGCAAGCTGGCGCGCGGTGGCGCCGATGTTGGCGCCCAGATCCAAGACGATGCACGGTTTGCTGATGGTCGGCCACTGGCCGGCGATGGCCGGCCGCTCGATCCCCGGCATGGTCCGCAAACACAGCTTCGCCATCGCCATCAGAGCGCCGGTATTGCCGGCCGAAACCATGCAGTCGGCCTCGCGCTTGTGCACCGCCTCGAGCGCCAGCCACATGCTCGAGCCACGACCGCGGCGCACGGCCTGGCTGGGCTTGTCCTGCATCTCCACGGCAATGTCGGTGTGCACGATGGAGGCGCGGGCGCTGAGCTCCCGGTGCGCTGCGAGCTCGGCCTCGATGCGCGGGCGCGCGCCAAAAAACACAAAGCGCAAGTCCGGTTGGCGCTCGAGCGCCAGCGCCGCACCCGGCACCACGATGCCCGGACCGCCATCCCCACCCATCGCATCGAGCGATATCGTGCGCGGCCTTGTCATGACCCGTTCTTGTCTACCTTGGTTGACGTGGCTCCAGTGCCAGGCCAGCAGGGTCTCAGCAAATTGATCAACTCGAGGCCGCCAAACCGCCCGACCATAGCCGGTTGCCGCTGCGAAACAATACATTTTCGCAGGCTTGACAGCGCTGCGAAAGCCACCCCTCTCCGCCGCGGCTCCCCTCAGCCTTTGCCCTTGAGATTTGCCAATACGGCAAAGGGACTGTCCGGCTTGTCCCCCTCCGGCGTCGACAGTGGGCCGTCGAACACCGCGTCCGGCAGGCGCGGAAACGGATCGATGGCGGCGGCGAGGCTTTCAAACACGATGCGACCGACGTCAATGCTGCCGCCCACGATCGCCTCGGGATCGGGCTCGCCGTTGATCGCCACCTGTCCCTTGGCGGGTTCGGGCATGGCCTCCGGCGGCCAATAGGTCGCCGCAAAGGTCTCGGCGAGCTCGCTCCTGACGGGCTCAAGGGTGACGACGCAGGTCTGCTCGAGGACCGCCTGCAGCTCGCCCGTCAGCTTGTAGCGACCAAGGCTCAAGGGGGTAATCTGATAGCGCGCCTCGAGCCGAGACAGGTCGCTGAGATCGAGGGCGGCGGCCACCGCCAAGCGCTCCGCAACATCGGCCGTGCGCTCGACGGTAAGCCCCGTCACGGGAATGTCCTCGACCAAATGCTCCCAGCTGAGCTCGCCCGCCATCTCTTCTTCTTTCGGTTGCCTAATTTGGCTCTTTATCCTGCGCCTATCACCTTATCCTGCGCTGATCACCCCGCCACGGCTCCCGTTAGGGGTCGGCACAGGCCAGCCCAGCCGCCCCCTCAAAAGCGCCCCGCCGGACGGCCCGCCGATGCCAGCGGCCGCCTCCAGCATGTAGTGTGCGATCGCCCCCGCGTCCAATCCGCCCGCCGGCACAAGGTAGGCCAGTTGTGTTTCGAGCGCGCCGCTGAGCAGCGTGGGCTGGCGCGCCGCAAGCGGTCCGCGATAGGCGCCATGGCGGTCGAACAGGGCCGCGGCGGCGCGCTTGATCTCCCGCGGCACGGCGAGGTCGCCAAAAGTCATTTCGCGCATGTTGCCGTCCATGTCGACAATGAAGGCCTCGTTCAAGGCCTGCGCCAACCGGGCGCCCTCCACTCCCTCTTGGCTCAGCCGACAAAGCACCACCGAGAGGTGCACCAACAGCATCTCTATGCGGCCCTCAACCGTATCGGGCATGCCCCAGGCCGTATAGAAGGTGGGCGAGCGTGCCTGCGTCACAATCGAGCCATAAAGCTCGCGTGCATTTCGGCGCCGGTCCGATCGTCTCGATAGCCAGGCAAACATAGCAACAAAGACGCTCCGGGCCGATCTTTGCCACCGCCGCAGACAAGGGGCCCAAGCGTCTGCCAGCGTTGCAAATAAAAGCTTACTGCGTTAGGCCACGGCTTGGGCTTTGCACGCGATTCTCATGAGGAATGCTCAACCATGCGCTCCGGCCGCCCAGCGAGCCAAGACCGGGCCAACGGCGTCGGCCTGAGGGGCTCGGCGCCCATGCCTTGGCTGCGCCCGCTGGCGCTCGGCCTGCTGATCGCGCTCGGCTTGAGCGCCTGCGCCGAGACGGTGACCAAACGCGGCCATCAGTTCCACGACAATGATCTCAAGCAGATCCAGCCGGGCATGAGCCAGGAGCAAGTGAAGACGTCGCTCGGCACGCCCACCACCACCGCCTCGGTCGGCTCAGGATCGGCCTTCTATTATATTTCCAGCATCGAAGGGCAGACATCGTTCTTTGCACCAACCGTCAAGGATCGTCAGGTCGTCGCCATCTACTTTACCTCCCTCGGCGCGGTGGACAAAGTTGCCCAGTATGGCCTGAAGGACGGCAAGGTATTCGACTACATCAAGCGGGAAACCCCGAGCCATGCCCGCGACGAGGGCATTCTCAAGGCCCTGTTCCGCAATTTGGGCACCAAGCAGTTCGGGCTCGATTGAGCCGCCCCCTTTAGTGCGCCAGCACGGCCAGCAGCAGCAGCGCCACGATATTGGTGATCTTGATCATCGGATTGACCGCCGGGCCGGCCGTATCCTTATAGGGGTCACCCACCGTGTCCCCCGTCACCGCCGCCTTGTGGGCTTCCGATCCCTTGCCGCCGAAGTGGCCATCCTCGATGTATTTCTTGGCGTTGTCCCAGGCGCCGCCGCCCGCGGTCATGGAGATGGCGACGAACAGGCCGTTGACGATGACACCGAGCAGCATGGCGCCGAGCGCGGCGAAGGCATTGCCGGTGCCCCCGATCCATTTCACCACATAAAAACACACGATCGGGGAGAGCACCGGCAGCAGCGAGGGAATGATCATTTCCTTGATGGCCGCGCGCGTCAGCATGTCGACGGCGCGGGCATAGTCGGGCTTGTCCTTGCCCTGCATGATGCCCGGCTTCTCCCGGAACTGGCGGCGCACCTCTTCCACCACCGCCCCGCCGGCGCGGCCGACGGCGGTCATGGCAATACCGCTGAACAGGTACGGCAACAGGCCGCCGAGGAATAGTCCCACCACGACATAGGGGTTGGAGAGCGAGAACAGGTTGTCGACGTTCAAGCCAAAGAAGATCGAGCCCGGCTTGGCCTGGGCGATGAAGAACCTGAGGTCCTCGTTGTAGGCCGCAAACAGCACCAGCGCGCCGAGCCCGGCCGAACCGATGGCGTAGCCCTTGGTCACCGCCTTGGTGGTGTTGCCGACGGCATCGAGCGCATCGGTGGTCTTGCGGATTTCCTTGGGCAGACCGGCCATTTCCGCGATACCGCCGGCATTGTCGGTGACCGGGCCGAAGGCGTCGAGCGCCACCACCACGCCGGCCACCGAAAGCATGCTGGTGACCGCAATGGCGATGCCAAACAGACCCGCAATATTGTTGGAGACGATGATGCCGGCGACGATGATCAGCGCCGGCAACGCCGTGGCCTCGAGCGACACCGCAAGCCCCTGGATCACGTTGGTGCCGTGTCCGGTCTTGGAGGCTTCCGCGATGCTGCGCACGGGCCGGTAGTTGGTGCCGGTGTAGTATTCGGTCACGACGATGATCAGGGCCGTGACGATCAATCCCACCAGCGCGCACCAGTAAAGGTCCATGCCGGTGAAGCTGCCGCCGCGGGCCGCGAAGACGGTGCCGAGCCCCAACAGCGAGTCGGTGACGGGCCACAGCGCAAAAATCGAGATCACGCCGGTGGCGATGAAGCCCTTGTAGAGGGCACCCATGATCGACTGGTTGGCGCCGAGACGGACGAAGAAGGTGCCGATGATGGAGGCAACCACGCCCACCGCGCAGACGGCGAGCGGATAAAGCATCAAGTTGTAGACCACCGGCTGACCGCTGAAATAAATGGCGGCCAACACCATGGTGGCGACGACGGTGACGGCATAGGTCTCAAACAGATCCGCCGCCATGCCGGCACAGTCGCCGACGTTGTCGCCAACGTTGTCGGCGATGGTTGCGGGGTTGCGCGGATCGTCCTCGGGGATGCCGGCTTCCACCTTGCCGACGAGGTCGCCACCAACGTCGGCGCCCTTGGTGAAAATGCCCCCGCCCAGACGGGCGAAAATCGAAATCAGCGAGGCGCCAAAGCCCAAGGCGACCATGGAATCGACCACCGTGCGGCTGGTGACGACGTAGCCGATGCCAGCCGTCAGGATCGAAAAGTAAATGGCAACACCCAACAGCGCCAGGCCGGCCACCAAGAGACCGGTCACCGCGCCGGCACGGAAGGCCATGGAGAGCCCCTCGGCAAGCGACTGGGTGGAGGCCTGCGCCGTGCGCACGTTGGCGCGCACCGACACCAGCATGCCGGCGAACCCGGCCGCCCCCGACAGCACCGCGCCGATCAGAAAACCAATGGCCACCAGCCAACCCAACAGCACCCCGACGATCAAAAAGATCACGGCGCCGGCGACGGCAATGGTCGTGTATTGCCGGGCGAGATAGGCCTGCGCACCCTCCTGGATGGCGCCGGCGATCTCCTGCATGCGCGCGCTACCGGCGCTCGAGGCCATCAGGGCGCGCACCGTATAGGCGCCGTAAACCAGCGAGAGCAATC
>Ga0070695_100000629_pt1 | contig 18726 bp, 18 predicted proteins | sample KBSK1252metaG_FD_65471 | JGI IMG/M metagenome (GOLD analysis project Ga0070695, IMG submission 65471) | Corn, switchgrass and miscanthus rhizosphere microbial communities from Kellogg Biological Station, Michigan, USA - KBS K1-25-2 metaG | ecosystem: Host-associated > Plants > Roots >...
GTCCCAACCCAGGCGCGCGCCGTGCGCGTGCTCTTCAGTGGCGACATCGGCCGCTTCGGCGCGGTCCTGACGCGCGATCCCGAGCCGGCCTGCGAGGCGGACTACCTTCTGGTCGAGAGCACCTACGGCAACCGCATCCATCCTTCCGTCTCCGTGAAGGAACAGCTCGAGGGCATCTTGCAGCGCACCTTCGCACGCGGCGGGGTGGTGCTCGTGCCCGCGTTCGCAGTGGGTCGCACGCAGCAGCTGATCTTCCTGATGGACGAGCTGGTCAGCGAGGGCCGCATGCGGCCGTTCCCGATCCACGTCGACAGCCCGATGGCGATCCACGCCACGCGCGTCTATGCGAGCTTCCCCGAGGCGCACCGCGTCAGCCTTCAGCGCATGGGCGGCGGCAGCGTGCTGCAAGGCAAATGGGTCACGCTCCACCAGACGCGCGAGGAATCCCAGGCCTTGAATTCCATGCGCGGGCCGGCGGTGATCCTGTCGGGCTCGGGGATGCTCTCGGGCGGGCGTATCCTGCATCACTGCCGGGTCCGTCTGCCGAAGCCTGAGAACACCCTGGTGATCGCCGGCTACCAGGCCCAGGGCACGCTCGGCCGCACGCTGCTCGAAGGCGCCAAGCTGGTGCGCATCCACAAGGGCGAGGTGCCGGTGCTGGCGGAGATCACCGAGCTCAAGGGCATGTCAGGCCACGCGGACGCGAGCGAGCTGCTGCGCTGGCTCTCCGAGGTGAAGGCGCCGCGCCGCGTGTTCCTGACCCACGGCGAAGAGGAGGCGGCGCTGCCGCTGGCGGCGCGCATCGAGAAGGAGCGCGGCTTCCTTACGCACGTCCCCGAGATCGGCGAGAGCGTCGCGCTGGACTAGAATCGAGCTGAGAGGCGCGCCAGTGACCCTGAAAGATCGAATCACGTTCCTCACGACGCCGGCGGAGGTCGACGCGTTCCTGCAGCAGCACCCGCAGGCTGCGATCTTCAAGGCCGGCACCTGCCATAAGACCAACGAGACCTTCGGAGCCGTGGAGCGGCAGTTGGGGCCGCGCGAGGACCTGCCGCTCGGTGTGATCCGCGTGGTGGAATCGCGCCCGGCCAGCAACCACGTGGAGACGCTGACCGGCATCACCCACGAGTCGCCGCAGCTGATCCTGTTCAAGGACGGACGCGCCGTCTTCGATCGCGACAACTGGGACATCACGGCGGAGGACGTGGAGACCGCTCTCTCCGAGCACCTCCCCGCGTCGCAGCCGGTCTAGAAGCTCCGGTCCCTGGGCGGGAAGATCGAGAGCAGCGCTTCCCAAGCCTCACGGGAAAACTCGGGCAGGGGCAGCGCCGGCCGCTCCGTGGAGCGCGCGCTCACGCCCAGGAACGGACTGAGGTCCACTTCCTTCAGCTGGCCGCCGTTCTGGTTGATCACGGCGATCCATTCGTTCGCGACCATTGCGTAGCCGAGCTCGGTCGGATGCACGCCGTCGTAGCTGAACAGCCCTCCGGTCAGGAAATCGGACGAGATGCGCACGCCGCCGACGCTTCGACCTCCGCTCGCCATCTCGCGCAGGAAGGCGTTGAAGTCCACCACCGGCACGCCGTTGGCGGCGCAGATCTCGCGGATCGCCTGGTTGTTCGCGTCCACGCGCGCGCGAACGGTCGCGACCTCGTTGGCGTCGAGCACCACCTCGTCGGGAAGCGCCTGTCCGCGGCCCCCGGCGCTCGACGGAATTCCGATTCCCTGCGCCAGCAGCGGAGCCGCCGACAGCAGCACGTACGACCCCTCGCCGAGCGGCCCGTTCGGGCCGAGCAGCGGGACGGGCTGGCCGCCCGAGAGCACCGGCTGTCCGGTCGCCGGATTGACCACGTAGCGCGGCAGCGCCGTGACGAAGGGAATCGACGTGACGTCCGGCAGGTTGCCGGCCACGATCGGCGCGCCGGTCGACTTGAGCGCCACCACGATCTGCTGGTAGGCAGTCCGAAACACGGCCGCCGGCGTGAGCGTGACGCCCTCGATCGCGCGCCCCGAGACGGCCGCGCCCAAGACGTCATTGCTCCCGATCCACAGCGTGACAACGCTGGGCCGCAACGCGAGGGCCTGGGTGAGCGCCGTGCCCAGGCCGCGCAGCACCAGGTCGTGGCTGCCGCCGCTGGTGCGCGTCAGCAGGTCGAGCGTGTTCGCCCCGGGGACGCCGAGGTTGTTGTACGGCCGAGGCAGCAACAGGTTCACCGGGACGCCGGGCAGCGTTGCCTTCGGGGCGATCAGCGGCGACGGCAGCAGCGAGACGAGCGTGAGCTCCGGAGGCAGCCCCGGCTCCGAAACCAGCGGCTGCTCGAAGCTCGTCGCACCGCCGGCGCGCGCGAGCTGGGCCGGGTACGAGCGCTCCTGATGTGTGCGCACGAGGCTGCTCGAGACCACGCCCGCCGTCAGGCTGTCGCCCAGCGAGACGTACGTGCTCCAGTTCCCGAACGACGCCTGCGCGCGCGCGGAAGGCTGCTGCAGCAGCGCGAGCGGCAGCGCGAGCAGGAAGCACGAGCGGCGCATCAGAACCACCAGCCCAGCGAGACCGAGAACGTGTCGCTGAAGCCACCGTAGGAGCCGTCGTAGCCGTCGCGGTTCCTGCCCTCGCTCGAGCGACGCTTGGAGAAGCCCATCGCGTTCGCGGCCTCGATGCGCATCCGGCCACGACGCCAGGAGGCGCCCACGGACGCGCAGTGGCGCGTGGCTTCGGGGAACAGCGGCCCGAGCGTCTCTGTGGGCACGGGCGTGCGATCGAGGAAATAGCCTCCGCGCAGCGTGAGCGCGTCGGTCAGGCGCCGCTCGACGCCGACGCGGTAAACCTGCGAGTTCGCGAACTCGAGGCGCTGCGTTCGGGACAGCTCGGGCGGTCCGTCGAGCAGCAGCGGCAGCGACTCGAAGGCGGACCAGAGTTGCAGGTCCAGCTGCGCGGAGACCAGCCAGTCGCGCCAGCCGTACTGCGCGCCCACGCTCACGAGCGCCGGCAGCGCGAGCGACGTGGATGCAGCCACAACGTCCTGGCTGTAACGCCGCGCGACGAGCGCGTCGAACTGCGGGCTGCCGGTCGGAAGCCGCGAGAGCTCGGCGTCGCCCGTGAGCTCGGCACGCACGCCGCTACGGTACGCGACGCCGATGGCCAATCCCTCTGCGGGCTTGGCCAGCACGCCGACGTTGTAGCCCAGCGACAGGTGCCGTCCGCCCCTCACATCGAGCGCGGCGACGTCCTGCACACGCTGCGTGAACGGGTTGATCAGGGGAACGTTGTGCTCGAAGTCGAAGTGGGTCAGCCGCACGTCGAGCCCCGCCCCGACGGCGAGACGGTCCGCCAGCTGGTACGCCAGCGTGGGATTCAGCGATGTGCTGCGGATGCCGGCGGACTTGACCAGGAAGCGGCCGCTGTAGCTCGTCTCGCGGTTCGCCCAGCCCGAGCGCAGCTCGAACGGCACGTGCAGGCCGATGCCGGCCACCAGCTTCGGCGTGAGGCGCTGGGCGTAGTCGAACGCCGGCGGCAGGCCCAGGCCGTGCGCGCTCGTCTCGCGGAGCGCGTTCCCAGGAAACGGCGACGCTCCCTCGAAGTCGGTGCTGCGATAGATCAAGCTCGCGCCGAGCGACAGCTGCCTGCCCTTCAAGAAGCCGATGCCCGCCGCGTTGTGGAAGACGGCCGCGGCATCGTCGCTCTGCGCCACGTACGCGCCGCCCAGCCCCAGCGCGCGCGCGCCCTGCTCCGGGATGGCGAACCCGCCGGCATGCGCCGGAGGCGCCGCGCACGCGACGCATGCCAGCGCCGCAAGCGTACGGCTGGTACGGCGACGCACCAGAGAAACCTCCAGAGGAGGAATCTTACTGCGCGGGCAGGAACAAGCGCGTCTCGAGACCGCTCGGCAGAGGCGCGAAGCGGACGAACCCGCCCATCTCACGCACCAGCCGCCACGCCTCACCCAACGGGCCCGGGTCCGCCCCGGAGAGCACGCGCTGCTGGTCGGTCGGCGACAACGAGGCGCCGTGCGCCAGCGCGACCATCAGGAACTCGCGACGGATCTCTTCGGCATTGCGTCCGCGCAGCAGCACCGGCTTGCGCTCGCAGCGCAGCGTGCCGGAGCCGCCCGCGGCGGTGGCCGAGACGCCCAGCACCAGCGCGGATACGGCCTTCTTGACGAGGTCGATCGGGCAGCGTGGGAGTTGCAGGCCCGCGGGCACGTTCAGCTCGACCTTGAAGCCGCGCGCGTCCAGCGCGCTCTTCGCGCCGGCGAGCACGTCCTGCAGCGTGCCGTCGAGGTTCGGCGCGGCCGGCGGTGTCGGCGGCTGCGACGTGAGGCCCTTGTTCAACGAGGGCGGCTTCGACGCGGTCATCGTGTGGGTACGCGACGCCGGGGGCATCGAGCGCGCTTGCGGCTGCTCCTGCACCGCCTTGCTGGCCTGCCCGAACTCCTGCACGACGCGGCGTAGCCGCTGCGCCTCGTTGTAGATCAGGTTGACCGCCTCCTGGCGCTTGTCGCGTTGATCTTCTCGGAACACCCGGAGCAGCTCGGCGTTCGAGAGGATCGTGCCCAGGCCCTGCGTCATCTGCTTGGCGATCGTGGAGAGCGCCTCCGCCATCTCGACGTTCGACTTGATCGAGCGCGCGAGCAGCTCTTCGGCGACCAGCCCCGTGTCCGACGACGCGCCCATCGCGGGGCCCATGGAGGCGTCGGGGATCTGCGTCAGCACGATCTTCGCGGGCTGCGGCGGCTCCGGCGTGGGGAGCGGTGGAGCTCCAGCTGCGGGCGGCGGCGGCGCCGGCGGCTTCTCAGTCGCGGCCTTCTGGAGCAGCTCGTTGAAGGCGCTCGAGACGAGCTCGGGCACCGCGGCGGGATCGAGCCCCTTCTCCTTGAGGTTGTACTTGATCGCGATGGCATGGAGCATCTGCTGGACGATCGCGATGAACGTCTCCATCACGCCCTCGCCCTTGTAGGCGACGGCGCCCACCGTCGGGCGGCCCCACGGGTTCAGCGCCTTGGTCAGCTCGGCCTCGGACTGCAGGTCGGGCATGTCGCGCTTGTTCCACTGGAGCACCAACGGCACCTTCTCGGGCACCAGCCGGTTGGCGAGCAGGTTGACCTTCATGTTCTCGAAGGCAGCCACGTTGTCCTTCGCCATCGACTTGCGCGAGTCCGCCACGAACACCACGGCGTCGGCCCCCGCGAGCACCACGCGACGCGTGGCGTTGTACTGGACCTGGCCGGGGACCGTGTAGAGCTGCACCTGGAAGTCGTAGCCGGAGACGGTGCCGAGGCTGAACGGAAGCAGGTCGAAGAACAGCGTCCGGTCCTGGGCGGTATTCAGCGAAACCAGCCGGTTGCTTCCGGCCGGGTCGGTGAGTACGTGGACCTGCTCAAGGTTGGTGGTCTTTCCGGACTGCGCCGGCCCGTAATAGACCACCTTCGCCTTGATGGTCCGTTCGCTGAAATTGAACTGGACCATTAAGTTAGCTACCGCGGAGTCTGAACCGAGCGCCGACTATAGCATTGCGAAAGCGCGACTTGGCAAGCCGGCCCCGCTGCCTGGGCCCTTCTTGGGAGCCGGGCCTCCTCCAGGCTAGAATGGCGGTTCGTTCGAACGGACGACAGGAGCTTTGTAACGATCATGGCCCAGCGATGTGACCTCTGCGGCAAGGGACCGCAATTCGGCAGCCGCATCAGTCACGCCCACAACGTGACCTCCCGGCGCTTCAACCCGAACCTCCAACGCGTGCGCGCGCTGGTGGGCGGCGTCCAGAAGCGCGTGCGCGTGTGCACACGCTGCCTGCGCTCGGGCAAGGTCGCGAAGCCCGCCCCCCAGAAGAAGACGGCCGCGGCCTAGAACGCAGCGATGAAGTCGATCTCGATCCGGGCCTTCATGGGCAGGCCCGCGGCCTGGATCGTGGTGCGCGCAGGCGGCTCCTTCGGGAAGTAGCGCCCGTAGACGGCGTTCATCTTCGGGAAATCCGCGAAATCCATCAGGTAGACAGTCGCGCGCACGACGTTCTCGGGGCCCATCTTCGCCGCCTTCAGCACCCCGATCAGGTTCTTGAGCACCTGCTCGGTCTGCACCTCGATGTCGCCCTGGACGAGCTCGTTGGTCTGCGGATCGATCGGGGTCTGGCCGGAGAGGAACAACAGCCCGCCCGCGATCACGCCTTGCGAATACGGGCCAATCGGCTTGGGGGCGTCCGGTGTCGTGACGTGTTTCTTGGGCAATTCCGTCCTCCTGGTGATGCCGCAGCGCGAGCCTAAAGGCGTTCCGGGCTAGCGCGCAACGGCCTGGCGCTCGACGTCCAACACTCCGCTCACCGCGCGCACCGACTTCACCGCCTTCTCGAGATGCCGCACGTCCTGCACGCGCAGCGTCAACTCGATCGCGGCGGTCTGGTTGTCGAAGGTGCGCGCCTCGGCGTTGCGGATGTCCGCGTTCACGTCTGCGAGAGTCTTTGTGATCGCGGCCAGCACGCCCGGGCGGTCCTCGACCTTCACCGAGATGCCGACTTCATAGGCGGAGGGCGCGCCCTTCTCCCACTCGACCGCGATCTTGCGCTCGGGGTCGTACACGGACTTCACCACGTTCGGGCAGCTCTGCGCGTGCACCGACACGCCCTTGCCGCGCGTGATGTAGCCGACGATCGGCTCGCCCATGATCGGGTTGCAGCAGCGCGCGCGGTACACGAGCAGGTCGTCGGTGCCCTTGACCGTGATGCGCTCCTCGCCGTCGACGCGCAACAGCCGCTTGAACGCGTCGGCGATCGGGCGCGGGCGCTCGGGCTCGGCGGACTGCAGTTTCTCGGCGGGCACCAGCTTCTGGAGCAGCTGCCGCATCGACAGCTTGCCGTAGCCGACCGCGATGAACAGGTCCTCCGCGCGCGCGCCCACGCCCAGCTCGTGGGCCAGCGCCGCCAGGCTCGCCTCGTCCTGCAGCAGCTTCTTGAGCGAGATGTCGAAGCGCTTCAGCTCGCGCTCGCAGTGCTTTCTGCCGATGTCGAGCGCCTGCTGCTTCTCGGCTGTGTTCAGGTAGTGGCGGATCTTGGCGCGCGCCTTGTTCGTGACCGCGAAGCTGAGCCAATCGCGGCTCGGGTTGTGGGCGGGCGAGGTCAGGATCTCGACGATGTCGCCGTTCTTCAGCTTGTAGCGCAACGGCACGATCTTTCCGTTCACGCGCGCGCCCACGCAGTGGTGGCCGATCTGCGTGTGGATCGCGAACGCGAAATCGATCGGCGAGGCGCCGCGCGGCAAGGTCTTCACCTCGCCCTTCGGCGTGAAGCAGTAGACCTCCTCGGGGTAGAGGTCGAGCTTCAGCGAATTCAGGAACTCGTGCGGGTCCTGGACCTCCTGCTGCCACTCGAGCATCTGACGCAGCCAGGCGAAGGCCTCGTCGTCCTTGTCGAACCCGCTCTTGCCCTCCTTGTACTTCCAGTGCGCCGCGATGCCGTCCTCGGCGATGCGATGCATCTCCGGTGTGCGGATCTGCACCTCGAACGGGTGGCCCTCGTCGCCGATCACGGAGGTGTGCAGCGAGCGATACCCGTTCGGCCGCGGCATCGCGATGAAGTCCTTGATCCGCCCAGGCACCGGCCGCCACAGGTTGTGCAGCACCCCGAGCGCCGCGTAGCAGTCGGGGATCGTGGGCACCACCACGCGCAGCGCCACGAAGTCGTACACCTGGTCGAGGTCGATGCGCTGGCGGTGGAGCTTCTGGTGGATCGAATACAGGCGCTTGATGCGGCCGTCGATGTGGGCCTCCAGGCCCGCGCCGCGCAGCCGCTCCGCGACCACGCCCTTCACCTTCTCGATGAAGGCGGTCGCCTGCTGGCGCTTCTCCTCGACGCGCTCGCTGAGCTCCTTGTAGGACATCGGCTCGAGGTACTGGAACGACAGGTCCTCGAGCTCGTTCTTGATTTTGCTCATGCCGAAGCGGCCGGCGAGCGGCGCGTAGATGTCCATCGTCTCGCGCGCGATGCGCACCCGGCGCTCGTCGGGCAGGTACTGCAGCGTGCGCATGTTGTGGAGCCGGTCGGCCAGCTTGACCAGGATCACCCGCACGTCGTCCACCATCGCGAGCAGCAGCTTGCGGAAGTTCTCGGCCTGGCGCTCCTCGGTCGAGGAGAACGGGATCTTGCTGATCTTGGTGACGCCCTCGACGATGTGCAGCACGTCGGGACCGAAGAACTCCTGCAGCTTCTCGGGCGCGGTCAGCGTGTCCTCGAGCACGTCGTGCAGCAGGCCGACGGCGACGCAGGTCGGGTCCATCCGCATCTCGGCCAGGATCGAGGCGACCTCGAGCGGGTGCACCAGGTACGGCTCGCCCGAGGCGCGCGTCTGGCCCTTGTGCTCGACTGCGGAGAAGACGTACGCCTTGCGCAACAGCTCCAGGTCCGCGCCCGGGTGATTGCGCTTGACGGTCTCGTAGATGTCTTCGAAGCGGATCGTCGGGAGCGTCTGCGCGGCCACGTTGGACTCCAGCGGGCAGTGTAAGGCAGCTTTTCTTGACGACCCCGGACCCCTTGGCTAAGCTCTTGCCGGGAGTCGGTTTATGAAAGCGCGGTCATCAGCAACGCTCGTCTTCGTGCTCGTCTCTCTCGCCTCCATCGGCTGCGGGAAGATCCAGTCCAAGGCGGCCTACCAGGACGGCAACAAGCTCTACCGCGAGGAGAACTACCGGCGCGCGGCCGAGAGATACGACGCCGCCGTCAAGCACGATCCCAACATGATCGAGGCGTACTTCTACCTCGGCAGCTCGCACCAGGCGATGCACCGGCCGGGCAAGGAAGGTGCCGAGAACAAACAGCACCTCGACGAGGCGATCGCGAACTACAAGAAGGTGCTCGAGCTCTCGGGCAACAACCCCCAGATTGCGAAGCAGGTCAAGGCCAACGCCCTCGGCGCCTTGGTCGGGATCTATTCCGAGGATCCTTACAAGAACTTCGAAACGTCGATCGGCTACGCGCAGCAGCTGGTGAAGGACAACCCCAACGACGTGAAGAACCTGTACGCGATCGCCAACCTGTACGAGAAGTTCGGGCACACCGACGAGGCGGAGGCCGCGTACAAGAAGGCCGCCGAGCTGAACCCGAACGACCCGAAAGCCTGCAGCGCGCTCGGCGGCTTCTACAACAAGCCGCTGTGGGACGGCAAGGCGCGCTTCGACGACGCCGTCGGCACGCTGGAGCGCTGCGCCGGTCTGGCGCCCAACGACCCCGGCGGCTGGCAGAAGGTGTCGGCCTTCTACTGGGACAAGGCCTACCGCGACCCGCTGCTCGACGACAAGAAGAAGGAAGAGTACGCCGACAAGGGCCTCGAGGCCGTGAACAAGGCGCTCGCGGTCAAGGCGGACTACTTCGAGGCCGTGATCTACAAGGGCCTGCTCTACCGCGTCAAGGCCACGGTGGCCAAGAATCCCGCGGAGCGCATGCGCTACCTGAACGAGGCGCAGGACCTGCAGAAGCAGGGCCTGGAGTTGAAGAAGCAGCAGGAGCAGGAAGCCGCAGCGGCCGCGGCGGCAACCCAGCCCGCGAAGTCCTAGTCGTACAGCGCACGGCCCCCTGAAGCACGAAGCCCCGCGGTTCCCCGCGGGGCTTTTCGTTTTCCGGCTCGGAGACCAGGACTACTTCGCCGCCGCCGCCCCCTCTTCCGAGATGATCCCAATGCGCTCGACGCCGGCTCCGCGTGCCACGTCCATCGCCTCGACCACGCGGCCGTACAACACGTCCGGAGTTGCCTTCACGAACAGCGTCTTGTCCGAGCGGGTCTGGAAGATGTCCTTCAGACGGTTGTCCAGCTCTTCGAGGCTCCCGACCGCGCTCTTGTTGACGCTGTAGATCGGGCCAGTCGGCGACTGCTCGAGCGCCAGCACCACCGTGTTCGGCGGCGCGTCGCTCTTTTTCTGATTGGGGTTCGGCTGCGGCAGCGCGATGTCGAGGCCTTTCTGCGCCAGCGGCGTCACGACCATGAAGATGATCAGCAGCACGAGCATCACGTCGATGAGCGGCGTGATGTTGATGTCCGAAACTGCGCCCCGGGAGCCGGGTTTGGTGGCCTCGTGCGAATGCAGCACCCAACGGCGCTTCTTCGGCTTCGCCTGCGGCGCGGCGTACCCGGTCATCGCTTAGCTCTGCACCTTCGGCTCGGCGATCAGCGCGACCTCTTCCACGCCCCCCGCGCGGACCAGGTCCATCACTTCCATGATCTTGCCGTACTCGATGCCCTCGTCGCCCTTCAGATAGATGACCTTGTCCTGCACCTCTTCGAGCCGCTCCTTGATCAGGTTCGTCAACTCGGTCGCCGGGTTGCCGACCTTCACCTGATTCAAGAAGACCGTGCCGTCCTTCTTGATCGCGACCATGATCGTCTTCGGCTCGTCCTTGCGCTCCTTGGTGTTGCCGGCCATCGGCAGCTTGACGTCGACGCCCTTCTGCAGCATGGGCGTGATCACCATGAAGATGATCAGGAGCACGATCATGATGTCCGCCATCGGGGTGACGTTGATGTCCGACATGCTGCCACCCTTGCTGCCGCCGACTGCCATCGACATAGAAGGCTCCTTGGACGGGGGCGGGGCGGGTTAGGCGCCCTTCTTGATGAAGTGATCGAGCAGCTCCGCGCTCGAGTTGTCCATCTCGACGTTGAAGCCCTCGACCTTGTTCTGGAAGTAGTTGTACGCCCACACGGCGGGCACGGCCACGAACAGCCCGAACGCGGTCGTGATCAGCGCCTCGGCGATGCCGGCGGAGATCGCGGCGATACCGCCCGAGCCGGTGAGCGCCATGCCCGAGAACGCGTTGATGATCCCGAAGGTGGTGCCGAACAGGCCCACGAACGGCGCGGTCGAGCCGATGGTGGCCAGGCCCGAGAGGCCGCGCTTCAGGTCCATCAGGTTGACGGCCGTTGCGTGCTGGATCGCGCGCTTGGCGGAGTCGATCGCCATGTCCTTGTCGCGCGTGACCTCGCCTGATTCCTGTTGGTACTGCCATTCCTGCAGCCCACGCACCAGAACCTTGGCCAGGTGCGAATGCTTCACTTGCTGGGTGTGCGAGGCGTCGATGGCTTCCTTGATCTTGCCCTGCTTCAGGAAGCGCGCGACCTCGGGGACGTATTTGCGCGACTGCTTGGTGGCCTGCTGGTACGTCCAATAGCGCTCGATCATCACGCCGATCGACCAGATCGACATGATCGCGAGTACGACCACCACCCCCCAGGCGACGCCGCCCATGTGCTCGGCCATCGTTCGCAAGTCAAACTGCATATTCCCTTGTCTCCTCGACTGTGGGTTTTTCCGCGCTCGTCCTATCTCAGGAGAGCTTGAAGTTCACCGTGACGGTCATGATGACCGGGACCGGAACGCCGTTCAACAAGGTGGGGGTGTAGACCCACTGCTTGACGGCATCGATCGCGGCCTGATCCAGCAGCGGGATGCCGCGCAGCACCTTCACGTCGGTGACCTTGCCCTGCGGGCTGATCGTGCACTCGAGGATCACGATCCCCTGCACGCGCGCCTGCTTGGCGATGTCCGGATACGCGGGGCTGACGTTGTGGACCTTCTTGGGCTCCTTGATCTGGCCGCCCACGCGGACCGCCTGCACCGGAGGCGGGGGGGCATCGGGAAGTCCGCCCACGACACCGCCGACCACGCCACCCGGCACTCCGCCCTCGACGCCGCCTGGCACTCCGCCCTGGATGCCGACGTCGACCGACTCGGGCTTGACTTGATCCGGCGTATCGACCGGCGCCGTGAACTTGTCGGGCTCCGGCGCTTGCTGCGTCACCGGCCGCGGCGCCTGTGCAGCCTTGGGGGCCGGCGGCGGCGGCGGCGGTGGTGGCGGCGGTGCGGCCTGTGGATCGACGAAGAATGCCTTCACGGCGGCCGCCGGCTCGGGCAGTTCCGCCGAGGTGAGCAGCGGCACCACCACGACGGCGATGAGGACGACGACATGGATCGCGATCGAGACCGGCAACGTATACGACTGGCCGGTCGTGTGCTTCTTGACGTCGGAGTCGACGAGGTCTTCGAACAGCCTCCGCTCCACCATCGACCGCCTCGCTTTCCGGATTACTTCTTACAGCGTTCTGGGAAAAGAAGTTGGATTCTTAGCATCGCGACCCCAGGGGTGTCAAGATCGCGCGCCTCAAGCTCTTGGACACCGAATCCCGTCTCACGGTTCCGGGTTGCGCAGCCGACCGCACGACCTTCCCATTTTAGAAGATACGGAAGGTCACCGGGGCTGTCGCCTTGGTGGGAACAGGTCTGCCGTGCTTCATCGCGGGCTGGAACACCCACTGGTAGACCGTCTGGATCGCGGCGGCGTCGAGCAGCGGGACCGAACGCAGCACCCGCGCGTGCACCACCCGCCCCGTGATGTCGATGACGATCTCCAGTTCCACCGTACCCTCGATCTTCTTGACGAAGGCGTCCTGCGGGTACTGCGGCTTGGTGAGCTTGATCAGCTTCGGCGGCGAGTCCCAGTCGAGCACGATGCTGCCGGTTCCTCCGATGACGCCTCCCAGGATGCCTCCCGGCACGCCGCCGACGATGCCGCCCTCGATTCCGCCTTCCATGCCCTCGGGCACGCCGGCATCGCTGCCGGTCGGGCTCCCGGCCTGCAGCGTCTCTTTCGTGCGCGCCTCGGGCTTGAGCGGCGTCTCTTCCTTCGGCGTCTGCGGCTCCGTGAACTTGGGCGTCTCCGGCTTCTCTTCGGGCGTGGTCGGCTTGGCGGGCTCCGGCTTCGCGACCAGCGCCGAGCCTTTCGGCAGCGGTGGCGGCGGCGGCGGCGGCGGATCGTAGAGCAGCGCCCGGATGTAGTCGGGTTGCGCGGGCGGCGGTGGCGGCAGGAACAGCGGGACCAGCACGATCGCGACGATCAGCGCGACATGCACGACGGCGGAAGCCCGCAACGTGGCTTTGACCCGGCCCGGACGTGGCGGTGGGTCCGAAACCACCAGGCTTCTGAAGATCGGCTCGTCCTCCGGGCTCTCGTCTCTGCGGCGGGGATCCGGCGGAGCGGATGGAAGCAACGTGCCGCTCATGGTAGCCATATTACACCCGCCTCCGCGTCACTCAGGTGGACGCCGCTTGTCCGCGGAAAGCGTCATTCGAGGCACCAAAGGGCACTCCTGGCCGGCATTGAGCAAGAGCCACGCCAGCCCCCGAAACGGTGTGTTCGCGCCTACAGCGCTGCTTTGGCCGTGTTGCCGGGGCTCGCGGTTCCCCCGCGCCGGCCCTGCCACCAGACGACGATCGGGCTCGCGATGTAGATCGTGGAGTAGGTGCCGACCACGATCCCCACCACCATCGTGAACCCGAAGGCACGCAGCACCTCGCCGCCGAAGAGGAAGAGGCCCAGCACCGCGAGGAACGTGGTGCCGTTGGAGATCAGCGTGCGCGTCAACGTCTGGTTCACGGAGTCGTTGATGATCTTGGCGAGCGAGTCCTTCCGCCGCTGCCGCAGGTTCTCGCGCGCGCGGTCGAAGATCACGATCGTGTCGTTCACGCTGTAGCCGACCAGCGTCAGCAGCGCCGCGATCACGTTCAGCGTGATCTCGTAGCGGAAGAAGGCCAGGAACGCGAGCGTTACCAGCACGTCGTGCAGCGCGGCGATGGTGGCCGCCGAGCCCCAGATCGCGCCGCCGAAGCGGATGCCGATGTAGATCAGCTGGAACAACAGGCCCAGCACCGTGAGCTGGATCGCCTTCTGCCGGAGCTCGGCACCCACGACGGGCCCCACGATCTCGGAGGAGTGCTCACGCACCGGATTCTCGGCGTATGCCGAGCCCAGCGCGGCGAGCGTCTTCTCCGCGGGCGCCCCCAACCTCTCGCCCTCGCCGCCCGTGTGGGAGATGCGGATCAGCACCTGGTTCTTGGACGGATCGTCGTAGCTCTGGATCACCGCTCCCGGCGACACGGGCTCGACCGCCGAGCGGATCTTGTCGATCGCGGGAGGCTTGTCGAACTTCACCACGAGCTGCGTGCCGCCGGAGAACTCGACGCCGTAGCGCAGCCCGCCGGGTCGCGAGATGAAGAGCATGCCCGCGACGATCAGCAGCAGGCTGGCGCTGACGAAGTAGCGGGTCTTGCTGAGGAAATCGAAGTTCGGGTTCTTGAGGAACTCCATGATCGATCCTAGATGCTCAAGGTCTGGACTTGACGCTTGCCCAGCACCCATTCGAACAGGAATTTGCTGACGAAGTAGGACGCGAACACGTTGGCGATCAGGCCCATGACCAGCGTGACCGCGAAGCCCTTGATCGGCCCGGTGCCGAACTGGAACAGGAACGCGGCCGCGATCATCGCGGTCGCGTGCGTGTCGAGGATCGTGATCCACACGCGCTCGAAGCCGTTGTTCACGGCGACGCGCACGCCCTTGCCGTTCCTGAGCTCCTCGCGGATACGCTCGAACACCAGCACGTTGGTGTCGACCCCGACGCCGATCGTCAGGATCACGCCCGCGATGCCCGGCAGCGTCAACGTCGCGCCCGTGTAGGCCATCGCGCCGAGCAGGATCAGCAGGTTGGCCGCCAGCGCCACGATGGCGTTCACGCCGGACATCCGGTAATAGACCAGCATGAAGATCGTGATGAAGGCCATGCCCGCCGCCGAAGCCGCGATGCCGGAACGGATCGAATCGCGGCCGAGCGACGCGCCGACCGTCAGCTCCTGGAGGTAGTTGAGCGTCGCCGGCAGGGCGCCCGCTCGCAGAACCTTCGACAGCTCGTCCGCCTCCTGCGTCGAGTAGCGACCCTTGATGCGGCCGTCGGCGTTGATCCGACTCTCGACCACGGGCGCCGACTCGACACGGCCGTCGAGGATGATCGCGAGCCGGCGCCCGATGTTGGAGCCGGTGGCGCGACCGAATTTGTCGGCGCCCGCCGGATTCAGCGAGAACTGCACGTCCGGCTGGTTGTTCTCGTCGACGCCCACGCGCGCGGTCTTGAGGTCGCGGCCCGTGATCACGGCCTCCTTGCGCACCAGGTAGAAGACCGGCTGGCCCGGCTGATCGCCGCTTCCCTCGACGACCTCCATGTTGTCGGGCACGCGCCCACCGTGCTGCTGCAGCAGCGCCTCGCGCGTCGGCGCCGTCTCGCCCTCCACCAGCTTCAGCGAAAGCTGCGCAGTCTTGCTGATCACGCGCTTGGCCTGCTCGGGGTCCGTGACGCCGGGCAGCTGCACCAGGATCTGGTCGCCGCGGTTGCCGTGTTCCGCGATCACCGGCTCGGCCACGCCCAACTGGTTCACGCGCCGCTCGAGCGTCTTGATCGCTTCCTTGACGGTGCGCTCGCGGATGCCGCGCGCGTACGCGTCGGTCATCTTGGCCGCGAAGCGTCCGGCGCCGGCTTCGCGAACGTCCCACTCGCGGAAGTAGTCGCGCAGCAGGTCGCGCGCGTCCTTGACCCGCGCCGGCTCGACTCCCTCGACTTTGAAGCTCAACGCGTCGACCCGATCGACGCTCTGGAAGACGATGCCCTTGCGCTGCAGCTGGTCGCGCGTGGTCTGGACCGCGTCGTCGACGGTGGCGTTGAGCGCGTCGTCGGTGACGACCTGCAGCACCAGATGGATGCCGCCGCGCAGGTCCAGCCCGAGGCGGATCCTTCCGGGCTTTTCGGGGGTGTCGTAGGGCGGCCACAGCGCCACGCCGCACGCGATCAGGAATGCGCCGTAGAGCGTCGCGCGCACGCGCAACTCCTTGCGGATGCCGGCGTAGGCCAGCCCCGCGAGCGTCGCGGTGAGCACGAACCACAGCACGAAGGGGTTGTCGAGACCGCTTCCCATCACGCCTTCTCCAGCGTCTGGGGCTGTCCCTGCAGGCCCGCGATGGCGCTCTTCAGCACCCGCAGCTTCGTCTTGTCGTCGACACGCACTTGGAAACTGTCCTCCTCGACCGAAACGATCGTTCCCAGGATGCCTGGGCTCACGACCACCTTGTCACCTGTCTTCAGCCCCTTGATCAGCTCGTCCAGCTTTCGCTGCTTGGTCCGCATCGGCAGGATGAGGACCAGGTAGAAGATCGAGAAGATGACCACCATCAGCACGAGGTTGGCGAGCGGGTTGGGCTCACCGTTCTGTGGCGCGGCCCCTCCCAGGGCGAGCGCCGTCTCGTGGAGCGTCGGAATCATCCTGCTCTTTTCCAGCCCTTCGGTTTTCGGGGGAGTGGCGGTCTTCAGGAGACCGCAGGACCCAAAAGATCCCGGGACTTCTGGCCACGGAACTCCTCGAAGCGGCCCGAAATTATAGCCTGCCTAGCGGCGCTCACGGTGTCAAGGTAGTGCGCGAGGTTGTGGATCGTCAGCAGTGTCGCCGCGCCCATCTCTCCCGCCACGTGCAAATGCCGCAGGTAGGCGCGGCTCGTGGTGGTGCAGGTGCGGCAGCCGCACGCGGGGTCGGGGGGCAGCGGATCAGCCTTGTAGCGCGCGTTCCGGATCGACAGGCGGCCCCCCTGCACGAAGAGCTGTCCGTTCCGGGCGTTGCGCGTCGGCAGCACGCAGTCGAACATGTCGACGCCGCGCGCGATCGCTTCGAGGATGTCCTCGGGCGTGCCCACTCCCATCAGGTAGCGCGGCTTGTCCTCGGGCAGCAGTGCATCCATCTGCTCGAGTACGCGCCCCATGTCGAGCTTTGGCTCGCCGACGGATAGTCCCCCGATCGCGTAGCCGGGGAAATCCAGCGCGAGCAGCTCCAGAGCACTGCGCGCGCGCAAGTCCGCGTGGACGCCGCCTTGGACGATGCCGAAGAGCCACTGCGCGGGACGCGCGTGGGCGTCCTTGCAGCGGCGCGCCCAGCGCGTGGTGCGCGCGGTGGCCGCCTCGACTGCCTCGCGCGTCGAGGGATAGGCAGGGCATTCGTCGAACGCCATCGCGATGTCGGCGCCGAGCTGCCCCTGGATCTGCATCGAGCGCTCGGGCGTCAGCTGGTGGCGGCTGCCGTCGAGGTGGCTCTGGAACACGACGCCCTCTTCGGTGAGCTCGCGCAGGCCCTCGAGCGAGAACACCTGGTAGCCGCCACTGTCCGTGAGGAAAGGGCGCGGCCAGCCGGTGAAGCCATGCAGCCCGCCGAGCTCCGCGACGATTGCCTCGCCGGGACGCAGCATCAGGTGATACGTGTTCGCGAGCACGATCTTCGCGTCGAGCTCGAGCAGGTCGCGCCGCGTCACGGCCTTTACGGCACCGGCGGTGCCGACCGGCATGAACACGGGCGTCGGGATCTCGCCGTGCGGCGTGAGGAGTCGCCCGGCGCGCGCGCGACCGCTCGTCGCCTCGATACGGAAGCCGAACATGGGCGCGTGAGTGTAAGGGTTGGCCCAGCCCGCCTATATCAAGAAGTATTCAAGGACGGCTGTGTGTGCCCGCGGCGGACTCTCACGACGCTCGCTGCGGAAGCTCATGCGCTAGAGGCATTTCGCCATGTGCGATGTGAAACGGAGCCCATTTGACGGGGTTTTTTCGCGATTCGCGGCGGCTTCCACAGCCTAAGCCACTCATGGGACTCGGCATAACCGAGCTGGCTCGCCCAAAAAGTTCTTGACAATGCCTGACAGCGATCCCTACCCTACCCCTAGTGTCTCAACTCCCTCGTCACAGCGAGATCTTGACGATGGGGTCTACTTTCCTCGAGTCGATGGCGTCGAAGCACATGCCGCCAGTCGCTCAGAACCTTTGAGAGGGGGGATCACAACGATGGCCGCCAAGAAGAAGGCTGCAAAGAAGAAGAAGAAGTAAGCCGCCCGTCGGCCACAGTGGGGGTGAGGTTTCACCCCCTTTTTCTTTTTTGGGCCGGCTCAGGCCACGCCGAGCACGTAGCGTTCGATCGCGTGCGCGACGCCGTCCTGATCGTTGGTGGGCAACACCGGCAGGCCGAGCTCCAGCATCGCGGGGTCGGCGTTGCCCATCACCAGGCCGAGACCGGCTTCGCGCAGCATCGCGTGGTCGTTCCAGTTGTCCCCGATCGCGAGCGTCTCGCTGGCCGTGATGCTCCAGCGCCGCTGCAGGAAGCGCAGAGCCTCGGCCTTGTTCACCTCCGCGTGCAGCACGTCGAGGATGCCGACGCCCTCGCGCGGATACACGGTGCGCTCGACGCGCACCTCCGTCGCCAGCGCGTGCTGCAGCCGCGGCAACAGCGCATCCATCGCGTCGAGCGCGCCGCCGAACATCACCTGGATCGGGTCCTCGAGCAGCGCGGCGCACAGGTCTTGCACCACCGTCACGTCCGGGTGCGACTTGTCGAGGTAATAGGCGAGCAGCGTGTTCGAGGGACGCACGCCCTCGACGAGCAGCCGTCCCTCCGCGCGCGCGCCATGGTGAACCACCGGATCCGCGTCGCAGCCGCGGCCGATCTCGATCACCTTGCGCGCCGTCTCACGTGACAGCGGCCGGCAGCGCAGCACGCGGCCCTGCTCGACCACGAGCGCGCCGTTGTGGAGCACCAGCGGGACCTCGGCTCCCGTCAGCTCCGCGACACGCCTCGCCGCGGGATAGCGGCGCCCGGTCACGAGCACCAGCTGCAGCCCGGCCGCGCGCGCGGCGTCGAGCGATTGGCGCACGCGGGGCGAGACCACCTTGCCGCTCGTGAGCAGCGTGCCGTCGATGTCGAGCGCGAGGAGCTTGTACAAGGGCGCGCTAACGGCCGTCCCAGATCTCGACGCGCTCGATCACGTCCCCGGGGCGCAGCTGGTCCACGACCTCCATGCCGCTCGCGACTCGCCCGAACGCGGTGTACCCGCCGTCCAGATGCGGC
>Ga0070695_100000631_pt1 | contig 18674 bp, 13 predicted proteins | sample KBSK1252metaG_FD_65471 | JGI IMG/M metagenome (GOLD analysis project Ga0070695, IMG submission 65471) | Corn, switchgrass and miscanthus rhizosphere microbial communities from Kellogg Biological Station, Michigan, USA - KBS K1-25-2 metaG | ecosystem: Host-associated > Plants > Roots >...
GAATTGGCCCTGCCGCCGGACCCGAGATAGAAGGTGAGCGGCTGTGCGCCGGCGGGCGGCCAGGTGTCCGCCGTCTGCCACTTGTTGATCCCCATCGTGAAGTAGGTGACCTTCGGCAGCGACGCGAGCCGCGCGTTGGCCTCGCCCTTGAGGAAGCGATCGAAGAAGCTGTAGACGATCTCGCTGTAGTCGAGCCGCGCGTCGCCCATGCTGCGCTCGCCGACGATCGTGTCAGCCGTCGCTCGCGTGTATGCGCAGTGCGCGACCGGCGCGATGATCGCCCACTGCTGGTTTGCGACCTCCGGCGACGCGGTCTTGCGCACGTGGTTGTACAGCGCGAGGTTGGGTCCGACCGACACGTCGTACCACGACATGAACCACAGTCCCGGCACGTTGATTTTCATGTCGTCGTGGACCAGGCCACCGCGATACCACGCAGCGTCGTTCGGCGCCCGCTGAATCATCCGTCCGCCGGTCTCGACCGGCATCGCGTCCGCGAAAATGCCGTGCGGCGCGTCGACCTCTTTCAGGATGTCCTGCGCCGGCAGATGCCACAGCGCCTTCGACCAGTCGACCGGCGGCAGATGCTGCGCGAGGTCGAACGACTTCGACGCGCGGATCAGATCCTCGCGCGAGGTGTTGGGCGGAAACATCGGCCGCACCTGATTCTGCTCGCCGTAGATCCACGTGATGAACAGCATCTGCATCGCGCCGCCGCGATACCAGTTGCCCTGCTCGTAGTACGGGCCGACGCGTCCGACGCCGGCGCCGAAGCCCTGCGTGTTCATCGCCGCGTAGCCGGGATGGCCGAGCGCGGCGATGGCCATCTGGTACTCCGCGGTCGACGAGCAGCCGGTCGTGCCGAGCTTTCCGTTCGACCACGGCTGCTTCGTCAGCCAGTCGATCGCGTTGTAGCCGTCGCTTCTCGGCGCGCCGAGGATGTCGTAGTTGCCTTCGGAGAAGAAGTGGCCGCGCTCGTTCTGGACGACGTACGCGTAGCCGCGCTTGACGGCGGTGAGCGCCGCGGTCATGTCGGCCGGCACGCCGTTGTGCACGTCCCAGAAGTTGAAGTTGTAGGGCGTGCGGACGAAGACGATGGGCACTTTGTTGGAGGGGCCGGAATTCTTCGGCCGGTAGATGTCGGTCGCCAGACGCACGCCGTCCGGCATCGCCATCATCACCTTGCGATCCACGACCGCAAGCGACTGCAGCTCGTTTTCGGTCTCGATGCGCTGCGTGCGCTGCTGCGCCGTCAGCGCGCCCTGCTGGCCGTGCACCAGTGCGGCCGCGCTCATCGAGATCGCGACGAGTACCGCGAACACGACGCGACCAGTCGAAGTCTTCATATCGAGCTCCTGCGCCACGCGATTATGACACCGGCGCGGCTCTGCGTGTGCCCGCGCGCGTTGTCACGCGCTTTCACGCGCGTGCGTCAAAACGAGAGCCTCGATCTTGATCCGTCGCGGCGGCTTTGAATACTCCGAGGCCTCGACCGCGGCTTCCGCCGCGCGTCTCTCTCGACACAGTCGACATTTTTAGAGCGTGAATCTATGAAACAGGTTTTTGGTACGTTTGTGTGGGTTTTCACATTGGCCGGCGTCGCGTCGGCGCAGCAGGAACGGCCCGGACCGCGCGAATCGTCGCGCGGTCCGATCCGCCTCGAACCCAAATCCCAAATCCCGACGCGCTAGTACCGATAGTGCTCCGGCTTGTACGGTCCCTCGACCGGCACGCCGATGTAGTCCGCCTGATCCTTCGTCAGCTTCGTCAGCTTCACACCAAGATGATCGAGGTGCAGCCGCGCCACCTGCTCGTCGAGGTGCTTCGGCAGCATATAGACCTTCTTCTCGTACTTGCCGGTGTTGGCGTTCAGCTCGAGCTGCGCGATCACCTGGTTCGTGAACGACGCCGACATGACGAAGCTCGGATGACCGGTCGCGCAGCCGAGATTCAACAGGCGCCCTTCCGCGAGCACCATCACGCTGTGGCCATCCGGGAATCGCCACTCGTCGTACTGCGGCTTGATGTTGATCTTCTCGATGCCGGGAAACTTCTTCAGCCCGGCCATGTCGATCTCGTTGTCGAAGTGGCCGATGTTGCCGACAATCGCCTTGTCCTTCATCCGCTTCATGTGATCGGATGTGATGATGTTGTGGTTGCCCGTTGCCGTGATGAAGATGTCGGCGGTCTCCACGACGTCCTCGATCGTCGCCACCTGGTAGCCTTCCATCGCGGCCTGCAGCGCGCAGATCGGATCGATTTCGGTGACGATGACGCGGCAGCCCTGGCCGCGCAGCGCCTGCGCGCAGCCCTTGCCGACTTCACCGTAGCCGAAAACCACCGCGACTTTTCCGCCGAGCATGACGTCGGTCGCGCGCGCGAGACCGTCCGGCAGCGAGTGGCGGCAGCCGTAGATGTTGTCGAACTTGCTCTTCGTCACCGAGTCGTTGACGTTGATGGCGGGGAAGAGCAGCGTGCCCGCCTCCATCATCTGATACAGCCGGTGCACGCCGGTCGTCGTCTCTTCGCTGACGCCGCGGATCGTCGAGGCGATGCGCGCGTAGCGCGAATTGTTTTTCGCGATCGACTGGCGGATCGTGTCGAGGATGACGCCCCACTCCTCGGGATCTTTGTCCGCATTGAACGCGGGCACTTTGCCCGCCTTCTCGAACTCCACGCCCTTGTGCACGAGCAGCGTCGCGTCGCCGCCGTCGTCGACGATCAGCGTCGGACCGCTGCGGTCGGGCCATTCGAGCGCCTGCTCCGTGCACCACCAGTACTCCTCGAGCGTCTCGCCTTTCCACGCGAAAACCGGCGTGCCTTTTGGATCCTTGACGGTGCCGCCGGTCTCCGGCCGGCCGACGACCACCGCGGCGGCGGCGTGATCCTGCGTCGAGAAGATGTTGCACGACACCCAACGCACGTCGGCGCCGAGCTCGGTCAGCGTCTCGATGAGGACGGCCGTCTGAATCGTCATGTGCAGCGAGCCCATGATGCGCGCGCCGGCGAGCGGCTTCCTGGCCCCATGCTCCTTCCGCAGCGCCATCAGCCCGGGCATTTCCTGCTCGGCGAGACGGATTTCCTTGCGGCCGAACTCGGCGAGCGACAGGTCCTTCACCTTGTAAGGTTCGCGGCCCGCGGACCTGGCCGCGGCGAACGCATGGATCTTTTCAGTCACAGTTGCCATTACTTTTCTCACTTTGCGCGCGGGGCCCCACCCCCGCGCGCCTGCCGCCGCTCGCCTTCGGCTCGCGGCGATGGTTAGTGGCGACTCGCCGCTTGGGGCGCCTTCTGTGCTGTCGCGACAAACAATCCTGGTCCCTTGGCCTTCACGTCCGGTGAAAGCGGCACGACGGTGATCTCGTCGAATCCGCTGTCACGGAGACTTCGCCGCACGTGCTCCTCGGAGAATCCGAGCCACACGTGGCCCATCTGCTGCTTGTACGCCTCACGATCGTGGGGGAGCATGTCGACGATGACGAGACGGCCGCCGGGCTTCAACACACGCGCGACTTCGGCGAGGGCGCGCTCCGGCTCCGGCACGTGATGGAGGACGAGCATCAGCGTCGCGGCGTCGAGCCGCGCGTCATCGATCGGAAGCGATTCGAGCTCGCCGCGCCGCAGCTCGATGTTGTCGAACCGGTGCAGCCGCTTCTTCGCCGCCTGCAGCATCGCGGCCGACGCGTCGACCCCGATGACGCGGGCGACGAACGGCGCCAGCGCCGCGCACACCTGACCGGTGCCGCAGCCGAGATCGCCGACCGTCCAGTCGCGATCGGCGAACGCCGCCATCGCCGCAAGGTGAAAGCGATCGCCGAACAGCTCGTCGCGCAGGCGATCCCATTGACCGGCCGACGATGAAAAGAACTCCTGCGACTTCGTTCGCCGCTCCGCCAGCGTCGACTGCAGCCGCCGCTCGTCGTGCGTCGCCGCCGCGGAGGGACCGACGTGCTCGCGCACCAGCAGCCACAGCCGCCGGGCCGCGGCGTCGAGATCGCGGGTCATCGCGTAGAGATTGCTCGTCCCTTCGGCGCGCGCGGTGATCCAGCCCGAGTCGGCGAGTCCCTTGAGGTGCCGGCTGACTGTCGATTGCGGGAGCTGGAGGATGCTGCAGAGCTCCGAGACGGTCAGCTCCTGGCGGTCGAGCAGCAGCAGGATGCGGCTGCGAGTCGTGTCAGAGAGCGACGCGAGATGGTCGTGAATCGCCGGCGCGCGAGCATTCATCCGTATAACCGGATGAAAGGATACTCTGCGCGGCCCCGGCCGTCAACGTCCTCTATTAATAGCCGGGCGACAGGGCGCATTCGGATTCGTGGTGCTGTCGAACTGAAACGCGTGCACCAGCTCGTGGCCGATCACGTGGTCGGTGTCGGCGAGCGGTCCGGCCATCGGCAGCACGATCCGGCGCCGCAGCGGCGCGGTGACGCCGCCGGTGCCTTCGCCGAGCTCGCCCGGGATGATGTTGTTCTGTTCGAAAAGGATTCTCGCGCCGGTTGTGCAAGCCGCAGGCCGTGGGATGATCAGCGAGCGGGGGTGGGGCCCCGCGAGCTTGGGGAAAAAGACGAATCAACTCGAGACCGACACCATTACCCGCGAAGAGCTCAACGAGCTCATCGGCTCGGTGCGGGCCGGACAGATGACGCTCGTCGACGTGCTGTCCCCCGAGTCGTACTCGACGCGGCATATTCCCGGCGCTGTCAATCTGCCGGTCGCCGACATCCCGCGTCGCGCGCCTGAGGTGCTGCCCGATCGTGACGCGCCGATCATCGTCTACTGCGGCAGCCCGACGTGACCGCTCGGGGCGCAGGCGGTCAGCCTGCTGCGGCAGTTCGGCTATCGAAACGTTCGCGACTATCCCGGCGGTCTCGCCGAATGGTTCGCCACCGAATCGGCGCGGGATGCGAATTCGCGATCGAACGCGAACGTGGCGCAGGCCTCGCCCTCACATGTGGCGGGGGCCTTCATTCGGCCTGCGGCTCCTGCGCATCCCCGGTCTCATGTCAGGCGGGCGCTCGCGCCTGCGAACCTCTCCACGCGCTTCATCGATGCGCTCTCGGAGCGATCCGTCGGCACGCTGTTCCGGTACTGGATTGGAATGGTCGTGGTGTGCGGCGTGGCGTTCTGGCTGCCCGCGTTGTTCACAGGCGCGACGCTGATCTCGAGCGGCCTGCCGATCGCGCCGAACGTGAGCGGGCTGATCTCGGCCGTGTACTTCAGCGCCGTCACGGCGACCTCGGTCGGCTACGGCGACATCGTGCCGATTGGCGCGGCGCGCCTTCTTGCGATCGCGGAGGCCACCGCAGGACTGATTCTCTTCGGCTGTGTCGTGTCGAAGTTCGTGTCACGGCGGCAGGAACAGCTCATCGCGGAGATTCATCACATCGCGTTCGAGGATCGGCTGGGACGCCTGCGAAGCAATCTGCATCTGATCCGAACCGAGGTGCAGGCCACGGCGCGGCTCTGCGAAGGGCGCGACATGGCGCCGCCCGAAGCGATGGCGCGTGTCGAGAGCGTCGCGATGATTTTCGTCGGCGAGCTCCATGCCGTACACGACCTGCTGTATCGTCCGCAGCAGACGCTCGACGAAGCGGTGCTCGAAGCGATTCTGGCAGGGCTGACGTCGGTCTTCCGTGAATTCACCGAGCTGCTGGAATGCGTCAAAGCGCTGCGCGCGGCGGATCGCTCCAATCTCTTGCGAATCAACCTGGACACGATGTCGCGTCTCGCGCGCGAGATCTGCGGCGAGTGCGTGCCGCGTGAATTCGCGCCCTCACTCCGCACGTGGATGGACCAGATTCAACGGATGGCGGGCGCGCTCGCGCAGATGTGAATGCCGGCGCCGTCGTCGGGTTGCGCGGCGCAGAACTCGGCGATCGCGCGTCGCACTTCCTGCCACGCCGAGCGGCGGGCGCGCGCCTTTCGCATTTCGTTGACGCCGGCGACCGCGGCCATGCCGATCGGCAGCAGGTCGACGCGGAAGAGAGGCTGCGATCCGAACGGCGACGTGAAGAGCGCCTGCGGGGGAAGGCCAGGTCCGACCTTGAAGTCGAGAATCGGCGGCAGCAGGTGCTCGAAGCGCGCGCGCTCGCTGATGGTCACCGTGAAGTCCGGTTTCCGCTCCGTCAGCGTCGAGGGAGGCTTCTCGAGTGCGGCGCGCAGGCGCTCGAGCGACAGGTCCGACACGTCGAGCTGTTGTGGCGCCGCCGCGAAGACACCGGTGATGAGCAGCGCCACGACGCTCGTCATGACCGCGTTACTGAATTGGTTTGCCGCAGATTTCGATGCCGGCGCCGTGGTTCGGCTGCGAGCCGCAGTAGTCGTTGATCGACTGTTGCACCTCCTCGCGCGCCTGGGCGACCGCGCGCTCCCGCATCGCGGAGGTGACGGCGCCGGCCGCCTTGCCCGCCAGGTATTTGCCCACCAGATTCTCGACGAGGATTGTCAGCAGCTGACCCTGATTGAACGCCGCGTACGGCTGCACCAGCGGGTTATTGGTGGGATGAAACATCTGACGCTGCATCTCGTAGGCGTACACCCCGCCGGCAGGCACCGGCCCCGCCTTGAAGTCGAGGCTCTTGATCAAATCGTCGAGCGAGATCTTCTGGCGCTCGCGCACTTCCAGTTTGAACGTGGGCTTTTCGTCGAGACCGCGGAGCGTCAGGGCGGGCGGCTGTTCGAGCTCCTTCTTAATCTTGTCGATCGAGACCGGCAGGCTCGATTCCTGATCCTTCTTCCCCTCTTTGGCGGCGTCCTTTGACGGCGACGAGGCCTCCGGCTTCGAGGACGGCTGTGGCGGCTGCGCCCATGCCGGCGTGCCGATGAGAATCGCCGTAAACAGTAGAGCCGTCAGCCGCATAAGGGTTAGGACGTGCCAAGCGGGTCGTCAGCCGTTTCCCCCGTCCTGGAGAGGATGGCTGCACGTCTTGCGCCAGTCGGACGCCGCCCATTTTCGAACAGGTGCGCGCGTCCACGGGCGAGCGTAGAATGCCACAAGACTCACTCGGGGAGGGCAGGATGCATCAGGTGCCGCGGGAAGATCAGCTCGAGCTCGCCGAGGCGATTGCCGCCGGCGCCCGGCGCCGCCCCAGTCAGGCGTTCGGCGAATACTTCTCCGAACAAGGCGGGTCGTGCGCGCTCGGCGCGGCATACGAAGGGGCGTATGCGCTGCCGCGCGATCCCGGCGAGGCGCATTCGATCCGGCCGCGGCTCGATCGCCTGTTCGACTGTCTGGAGAACGTCCGCCGCCGCTGTCCGGTCGGCTGCAACAAGCGGCTGCCGTTGAACGCGATCATCCTGCATCTCAACGACGATCATCACTGGACGCGCGAGCAGATCGTGGAGTGGTTGAAGAAGGACTGATCTGCCGGAGCTTCCCGACGTCGTTGTCTATCTCGAGGCGCTGAGCACCCACATCGTCGGGCAGCCGCTCGAGCGCCTCAACCTCCTCAGCCCCTTCGTCCTTCGCTCCGTCGATCCGCCCATCGAATCGATCAACGGTCAGGTCGTCCGCGGCGTGCGGCGCGTCGGGAAGCGGATCGTCTTCGTGTTCGATCGCGATCTGTTTCTCGTGATCCATCTGATGATCGCCGGACGGCTGCGATGGCGCGTGCCGGGGCAGAAACTCGGGATCGGTCCGAAGTTGATCCTCGCGTCCTTCGAGTTCCCGCACGGCACGCTGTTCTTCAGCGAAGCGAGCTCGAAGAAGCGCGCGTCGATTCAGCTCGTGCGCGGCGAGGCGGCGCTCGCGGCGCTCGATCCCGGCGGTATCGAGCCGCTCGACGCGACGCTCGAAGAATTCCACGAGGCGCTCACGCGTGAGAGCCACACGCTGAAGCGCGCGCTGACCGATCCCCACCTGTTCAGCGGCATCGGCAACGCGTACTCGGACGAGATCCTGCACGCCGCGAGGCTCTCGCCGCTGAAGCTGACGCGCTCGCTCACCGACGAAGAGTTCCTGCGCCTCTACGACGCGACGCGCGCGACGCTGCGGCTCTGGATCGATCGTCTGCGAACGGACGTGAAGGGCGGCTTCCCCGAAAAGGTGACCGCGTTTCGCGACGAGATGGCGGTCCACGGGCGCTTCAAACAGCCGTGCCCGGTGTGCGGATCGCCGGTGCAGCGAATCGTGTACGCGGAAAACGAGTGCAACTACTGCGTGAAATGTCAGACGGCCGGACGGCTGCTCGCGGACCGTTCCCTGTCGCGGCTGCTCAAGGACGACTGGCCGCGGCGCCTCGAAGAGTGATCGGCCCGGCGGCCGGCGCGGTTGCTTTCGCGAATCAACATATATACATTTATAGATGTGAAACAGGCGTCAGCGCTCTACCGGCTGCTCGGCGACGAGGCGCGCCTGCGCCTGCTGCGCGTGCTGTCGCGCGAGCGGCTGAACGTCACCGAGCTGACCGGCGTCCTCGGGCTCGCGCAGTCGGGCGTGTCGCGCCACCTGGGGCTCCTCAAGGACGCGAAGCTCGTCGTGGAGGAGCGTGACGGAGGGTTCAGCTACTACCGTCTGGCGCCGGCGCTGTTGGACGCGGGCGGACCCGGGGACAACATCCTCGCGCCGATCCTCCGCGCTCAGTTCGACGAGGCGGCCGGCGATACGACGGTACGCGCCGACGAGGCGCGGCTGCAGGAAGTGCTGCGGCTCCGGAAGGAGAATTTCGATCGGCATGCCGGTCCCGACACGCGAGACGCGCGCCAGCTCGTGCCCGGCCGCAGCTGGGCGGCGTGGTCGCGGGCGCTGGGACTGCTCATGCCGAGGCTCAAGGTCGCGGATCTCGGGTGCGGCGAGGGCTACCTGACGATCGAGGCGGCGCGCTGGGCCTCCCGCGTGATCGCCGTCGATCGTTCCGAGCACGTGCTGCACCGTGCCCGCGCGCTGGCGCGGCGCCGGCGCGTCTCGAACGTCATCTGGAAGAAGGGCGAGCTGGAGAAGCTGCCGATCAAAGACGCCTCCGTCGACGTCGCGATGCTCTCGCAGGCGCTGCACCACGCGCAGTACCCGGCGCGCGCGATCGCGGAGGCCGTGCGCGTGACCGCGCCCGGTGGGCAGGTTCTCGTGCTCGATCTTCGTTCGCACCAGGAGGAGTGGGTCCGGATCAAGCTCGGCGATCGCCGTCTCGGGTTCGACGACGAAGAGTTGAAGGGGATGCTGACGACGGCGGGGCTGGCGGACGCGAAGGTCGGCGTCGGCGCACGCAAGAGCGGCGATCCGTTCACGGTGCTGATCGCGTCGGGAACGGTTCCGCGAGAGACGAAGAAACGATGACTGGCGCCAGGACCACACTCGAACGGCTGCTCGCAGCGCGGATTCTCGTCCTCGACGGCGCGATGGGGACGATGATTCAGCGGCATCAACTCTCCGAGGCCGATTTCCGCGGCGAGCGGTTCAGGAACCACGCGCACGATCTGAAAGGCGATCTGGACGTCCTGGTGCTCACGCGCCCCGACGTCGTTTCCGAGATTCATCATCAGTATCTCGAAGCGGGCGCCGACATCATCGAGACCAACACGTTCAACAGCACGGCGATCGTGCAGGCGGACTACGGGCTCGAGCCGCTCGCGTACGAATTGAACGTCGCGGCGGCGAGGCTCGCGCGCGCCGCGGCCGACGAGTGGACCGCGCGGACGCCCTACAAGCCGCGATTCGTCGCCGGATCGATCGGTCCGATGAACAAGACGCTGTCGATGTCACCCGACGTCAACAACCCCGCGTTCCGGGGCGCGACGTTCGACCAGGTGAAAGACGCGTTCAAGGAACAGGTGCGCGGCCTGATCGACGGCGGCGTGGATCTGCTGCTGCTCGAAACAATCTTCGATACCCTCAACGCCAAGGCGGCCATCGTCGCCATCGAAGAGCTGTACGCGGAACGCACGACCAGCGATCAGCGACCAACGACCGACGGCGAACGACTACCGCTGATGATCTCGGTCACCGTGACCGATCGCAGCGGCCGCACGCTGTCCGGCCAGACGATCGACGCGTTCTGGACGTCGATCGCGCACGCCAATCCGTTCAGCGTCGGCCTCAACTGCGCCCTGGGCGCGCGCGACATGCGGCCGTACCTCGCAGAGCTCGCGCGGCTTGCGCCGTGCTTCATCAGTTGTTATCCGAACGCGGGCCTGCCCAACGCGTTCGGCCAGTACGACGAGCAGCCGCAGGACACCGGATCGTATCTCCGCGAATTCGCATCGAGCGGCTTCGTGAACATCGTCGGCGGCTGCTGCGGGACGACGCCGGAGCACATCGCGGCGATCGCGAAAGCCGTCGATGGGGTCGCTCCGAGGCCGATCGAACACAAAGGCCACAACGAAAAAGCGTCGAATCAGCGTTCGGACACCCCAGATACCCGCTTCACGCAATTCGCGGGCCTGGAAACGCTGACGATCCGCCCCGATTCGAATTTCCAGATGATCGGCGAGCGGACGAACGTCACCGGCTCGGCGAGGTTTGCACGGCTGATTCGCGCCGGCAGCTACGCCGAGGCGACGCGGGTGGCGCTCGACCAGGTGCGGGGCGGCGCGAACCTGCTCGACGTGAACATGGACGAAGGCATGCTCGATTCCGAGCGCGCGATGACCGAGTTCCTGAACTACATCGCGACCGAGCCGGAAATCGCCCGGCTCCCGATCATGATCGACAGCTCGAAGTGGTCGGTCATCGTCGCCGGGCTGAAGTGCGTGCAGGGCAAGGCCGTCGTCAATTCGATCAGCCTCAAAGAGGGCGAAGAAGATTTTCTGCAGAAGGCGGCGATCGTCCGCCGCTACGGTGCCGGCGTCGTCGTGATGGCGTTCGACGAACGGGGCCAGGCCGACACGATCGATCGCAAGGTCGCCATCTGTCAGCGCGCCTACCGGCTGCTGACCGGGCGCGCCGGCTTCGATCCGACCGACATCATCTTCGATCCCAACATCCTCGCGATCGCGACCGGTCTCGAGGAGCACAACGAGTACGGCGTCAATTTCATCGAGGCGACGCGGATCATCAAGGCGACGTGCCCCGGTGTGAAGGTCAGCGGCGGCATCAGCAATCTGTCGTTCTCGTTCCGGGGCAACGACGTCGTGCGCGAGGCGATTCACGCCGCGTTCCTGTATCACGCCATCAAGGCCGGCCTCGACATGGGGATCGTCAACGCCGGACAGCTCGTCGTCTACGAGGACATCCCGAAGGATCTGCTCGAGCACGTCGAGGACATCATCTTCAACCGGCGGCCCGACGCGACCGAGCGGATGGTCGAGTTCGCCGCGACCGTGAAGGGCGGCGCGAAGAAGCAGGAACGGGACCTCGCGTGGCGAAGCCAGACGGTCGAGCAGCGGCTCTCCCACGCGCTCGTCCATGGCGTCGTCGACTTCATCGAGCAGGACGTCGAGGAAGCGCGCAGCAAATACGCGCGCCCGCTCGACATCATCGAAGGGCCGCTGATGGACGGCATGAAGGTCGTCGGCGATCTCTTCGGCGCCGGCAAGATGTTCCTGCCCCAGGTCGTCAAGAGCGCGCGGGCGATGAAGAAAGCGGTCGCGTATCTCGAGCCCTACATGGCGGCGGAAAAAACATCAGCGCGCGCCAAGGGCACCATCGTCATGGCGACGGTGAAGGGCGACGTGCACGACATCGGGAAGAACATCGTCGGCGTCGTGCTCGGGTGCAACAGCTATGAGGTCGTCGATCTCGGCGTGATGGTGCCTGCCGACAAGATCCTGCAGACCGCCATCGACCGGAAAGCCGATCTCGTCGGGCTGAGCGGCCTCATCACGCCGTCACTCGACGAGATGGTGTTCGTCGCCCGGGAAATGGAGCGCCGGCGCATGCGCCTGCCGCTCCTCATCGGCGGCGCGACCACGAGCCGGCAGCACACCGCGGTGAAGATCGCGCCCGAGTACGGCAACGCGACCGTTCACGTTCTCGACGCGTCGCGGGTCGTCGACGTCGCGTCCAGCCTGTTGAGCGACGAGCGTCGCGACACGTTCGAGCGCCAGAACCGCGAGCTGCAGGACCGTCTCCGCGAGCAGCACAGCGCCCGGCGCGAGCGGCCGCTGTTGTCGTACGACGAAGCGGTCGCGAACCGGCTGGTCGTCGACTGGCGGCACGAACAGCCGGCCGAGCCGTCGTTCGTCGGCCGCCGCGTGCTCGCCGGCGTGCCGCTGGCCGACATCGTGCCCTACATCGATTGGACCTTCTTCTTCACCGCGTGGGATTTGAAGGGGCGCTTCCCCGCCATTCTCGATCATCCGCAGTACGGCCAGGCCGCTCGCGATCTCTACGCGAACGCGCAGTCGCTGCTGCAGCGGATTGTCGAGGAGCAGCGGCTGACGGCCAGCGGCGTGTACGGCTTCTGGCCCGCGGCCAGCGAAGACGATGACATCGTCGTGTACCGCGATCGCGAGGGCACAGGCGAGCTCGTACGGTTCAACCTGCTGCGACAGCAGGAGGCGATGGCGAGCGGTCAGCCGAATTTATCGCTCGCCGACTTCATCGCTCCCAGGGCTCCCAGGGCTTCGAGCACTTCGAGCGCGCCTGCGATCGCCGACTCCATCGGCGCGTTCGCGGTGACAGCGGGACTCGGCGCCGACGATCTCGTGCGCGCGTTCGAGCGCGAACACGACGACTACAGCGCGATCATCGTCAAAGCCCTCGCCGATCGCCTGGCGGAAGCATTTGCCGCGTACCTGCACAGCGTCGCCCGGCGCGAATGGGGCATCGGGGCCAGCGCCAATCCCGAGGACGTGATTGCAGAGCGGCACCGCGGGATCCGGCCGGCATTCGGCTACCCGGCGTGTCCCGATCACAGCGAGAAGTTCAAGCTGTTCGATCTCCTCTGCGCGCGAGAGGTCGGCATCGATCTGACCGACCACGCCGCGATGATGCCGGCAGCCAGTGTGAGCGGCCTGTATTTTTCGCACCCGCAGGCGCGGTACTTCACGGTCGGCCGTCTCGGCGAGGATCAAATCGCGCGTTACGCGCGCCGCAAGGGCCAGTCGATCGATCAGGTCGAGCGCTGGCTCACGTCCAATCTCGCTTACGAACCGGCCCGCTGTTAGCCCACTCACACGCACGCAGACATACGCAATTTGTGATCGGCGTGTGCAAATCTGTCACATCCGACCTCGACTGTTTGAACAGCTGAACTGGAGGCTCACACGATTCTGTCGGTGTGTGTTCCAGATGAGCTCCTTCGGCAGAGGTCTTGCCAATCAGGCTCGTACCGGATCCCAAGTCCGGGCTCCCAAACACCCTTATGCGAACTTCATGGATTGCGGCGCGTGTGTGCGCCTCGCTGTTTCTCACTGCGTCGCCGGCCATTGGCGCGACGATCAGCGTGCCGGAGAACGGAAACCTCCAGACGGCGATCAACAACGCGCAGGCGGGCGACACGATCGCGCTGCAGGCGGGCGCGACGTACACGGGCAATTTCAAGCTGCCGAACAAGAACGGCACCGCGCTCATCACGATTCGCACGGCGGGCGACGCCGGGCTGCCGGGCGAAGGCGGCCGGATCTCGCCAGCGCACGCCTCGCGGCTCGCGCAGGTTCGATCCGGCAGCAGCTCGCCGGCGTTCGAGACCGCGGCCGGCGCGCATCACTGGCGGCTCCAGCTTCTGGAAATCCAGGCGAACAACAACGGCACCGGCGACATCATCACGCTCGGCGACGGATCGAAATCGCAGAGCTCCCTCTCGCAGGTTCCGAACAACCTCGTCGTCGATCGCGTGTACATCCACGGCGATCCGGCGAAGGGTCAGAAGCGCGGCATCGCTCTGAACAGCGCGTCGACGACGATCACCGGCAGCTACATCGCCGACATCAAGGCCGTCGGGCTGGACTCGCAGGCGATCGGCGGCTGGAACGGTCCCGGCCCGTTCACGATCACCAACAACTACGTCGAAGCGGCGGGAGAGAACATCATGTTCGGCGGCGCCGATCCCGGCGTGTCGAACCTGGTGCCGTCGGACATCACGATTGCCGACAATCATTTCGCCAAGCAGACCGCGTGGCGCTCGGAGAACTGGGTCGTCAAGAACCTCTTGGAGCTGAAGAACGCGCGCCGCGTGACGATTGCGCGCAACACGTTCGAGTACAACTGGAAGGGCGGACAGTCCGGTTACGCGATCGTGTTCACCGTCCGTAACCAGGACGGCAACTGCCCGTGGTGTCAGGTCGATCACGTGACCTTTCAGCAGAACGTCGTTCGCCACAGCGCGGCGGGCGTGCAGATTCTCGGGTACGACAACAACCATCCGAGTCAGCAGACGCAGGCGATCGTGATTCGCAACAATCTGTTCGCCGACATCGACAGCAACAACTGGGGCGGCAACGGGTATTTCCTGTCGCTGACCGGCGGCGCGCGCGACATCACGATCGATCACAACACGATCATTCAGGATCACGCGTCGGGCATCGTCCAGGCCGACGGCGCGCCCGTGCTCGGCTTCGTGTTCACGAACAATCTCGCGAAGCACAACAACTACGGCTTCATCGGCACGAACCACGGCGTCGGCAACGATTCGATCGGCGCCTTCATGCCGGGGTCCGACATCACCCGCAACGTCATGGCGGGCGGCGCGGCGAGCAAGTATCCCGGCGGCAACAGCTTTCCATCCGCGGCACAGTTCGAGGGGCAGTTCGTTTCGTATGGCGGCGGCGATTACCGGCTCGGGGGCAGCAGTCCGTGGCGCGGCGCCGCGACCGACGGCCTCGATCTCGGCGCGATGATCGATCGGTCGATCGGCGGATCTGGCGGGGGCACGCCTTCGTCTCCGGTTCCTCCGCGTGTGACCCTCACGATCGGGACGGAGCTTCCTGCAGGCGCGGTCGGTTCTCCCTACGCCGGTTCGCTGACGGTGAACGGCGGCGAAGGGCCGTACACGTGGACGGTCACATCGGGTTCCCTTCCGGCGGGTCTCGGGTTCGACGCGTCATCCGGCACCATCGCCGGTCAGCCTGAAATCCAGGGCACGTTCACGATTCGCGTGACGGTTCGCGATTCGTCGTCGCCGCAGGCGGAAGCAAGCGGCACCGCGACGCTCGTCGTGGCGCCGAGGCCCGACCGCGCGACCGCTATCCCCGGCTCATAGACAACTGTTCAGCCACGATGATTGTCATGACGAAATTGCACTCGTTATGACAATAGCGAACTTTGCACACGATTGCATGCTCCGTTTCGGCAATCGTGCGTCGAAGTCGAACAACAGCCACTTTTCCTAAGGTTTTGTTCCAAAATCGACAATCCAGCCCGTCATCTCGATGACTGATTGTGCCGGAACGGCACAAGCTGCCAGAGTCCCCCAAGCGAGTGCATCCTCGGGTTAAAGCCAGAAATAGTTGATTCATAAGCGCTTATTTAAAGCATGTAACGCACGGCCCAGGTGGCGGTCGTTTTGCTCATAGGTTGCTTGCCTATGAATCTTTCTTCGAGCTCGACCGCCAGACGAAAGGCCGTCTGGGGTCCCAAACGCACGCTGACCGCCGCCGCGGTCCTGGTGCTCGGACTGGCGACCAGTGCGTTCGCCGGTCCAAAGGCCAAACGCGTTCGAGGATCCCAGGTCGGCCGGCCGAATGCGGACGCCAGGAACCATAGAAAACTCGACAAGGAACTGACGCAGCGCTCGACCTCGCTGTTGTCGGCAGCGCAGAAAACCAAGGTCATCGTCACGCTGAAGCCGGGCGTCAAGCTTCCGGCCGACTTCCAGCGTTTCGCGAAGTTGAACGGCCGCCTCGGGATCATCAACGGCCAAGTCCTGAATCTTCCGAACAACCTGATCAAGCGTCTCTCGGAACACCCGGACGTCTTCGACATCCGCTACGACCGCCCGCTCCGCAAGCTGGACTACAAGACGGTGCTGACGACGGGCGCGACGGCTGTGAACCGCTCGCTCGGATACACGGGCGCGGGCATCGGCGTCGCAGTCATCGACTCGGGCGTCGCGCAGTGGCACGACGACCTGACGAATAACGGAACGACGCAGTATCCGTACGGCAATCAGCGCGTGTCGGCATTCGTCGATTTCGTGAACGGCCAGACCACGCCGTACGACGATGAGGGCCACGGCACGCACGTCGCCGGCATCATCGCCGGCAACGGCTACGATTCGAACGGCCGTCACGCCGGTGTGGCGCCCGATGCGAGCCTCGTCGTCCTGAAGGTGCTCGACTCGAACGGCGGCGGCTCGATCAGCAACATCATCGCGGCGCTCGACTGGGTGCTCGCCAATCACGCGAGCTACAACATCCGCGTCGTCAACATGTCGGTTGGCGCGAGCGTCACCGAATCGTACTGGACCGACCCGCTGACGCTGGCCGCGAAGCGCGTCGCCGATGCGGGCATCGTCGTCGTCGGCGCCGCCGGCAACAACGGCAAGTACGGCGGCATCGTCGCGCCGGGCAATGCGCCGTGGGTGCTGACGGTCGGCGCCTCGAGCCACCAGGGCACCGCAGATCGCCACGACGACGTCATGGCGGGATTCAGCTCGAAGGGTCCCACGTTCCGCGACTTCGGAGCGAAGCCCGACCTCGTTGCGCCGGGCAAGGGCAGCCTGTCGCTCTCCGATCCCTGGGGCACGTTCTATACGGAAAAGGCGTCGTTCCTGAGCGACGGCCTCATTCCGACGCCGTACAAACCGTACCTGACGCTGAGCGGCACGAGCATGGCCGCGCCGGTCGTCGCGGGAACGGTGGCGTTGATGCTGCAGGCCAATCCGTCGCTGACGCCCAACGCGGTGAAAGCGATTCTGCAGTACACCGCGCAGGTCCTGCCCGCGTACGACGCGCTGACGCAGGGCGCCGGCCTCCTCAATGCTGTCGGCGCGGTGCGTCTCGCGAAGTTCTATGCGACCGCGCAGCCCGGCGACACGATGCCGACGCAGTGGATGTGGAGCAAGCGGATCATCTGGGGCAGTCATCTGCTGACCGGCGGCTACCTGGATCCGCACGCGAACGCGTTCGCGCTCGGCACGAACTGGGGCGTCGCGATCACCGACAGCGGCGCGAACGTCGTCTGGGGTTCGGCGTGCGCCGATCCCAACGGCTGCGCGAACGTCGCGGTGGGCACCAACGCGATGGAAAACATCGTGTGGGGCACCAGCGTCGACGCCGCCACGGAGAACATCGTCTGGGGCACGAATGTCGACGCGCCCGCCGAGAACATCGTCTGGGGCACGTCGTGCGCGGGCGACGACTGCGAAAACATCGTGTGGGGCACGAACGTCGATGCCCCCGCCGAGAACATCGTCTGGGGCACGAGCTGCAGCGATCTCGACCTGTGCGCTGAGAACATCGTCTGGGGCACCGCGGCAGGTGACGACGCAGAAAACATCGTCTGGGGCACCGACGCGGGCAGTCAGAACGTCGTGTGGGGTCCTGACGGCGCCACGGATGTTGTCTGGGGCATCGACAGCGAAGGCAGCTTGTTTCCTGGGTCGAGCGTCGACGGAACGATCGTCTGGGACGCGTCGGCCGTCGGAACGGTCACGCCGCTGAACTGGAGCTCGCTGTTCGACACGCTCTCGGATGATCAGGTGTTCCTGATACTGAATTGGATCGGCGGCGGGTTTCACGTCGGAGGGGGACTGTAACCATGGAAAAAATGCCTTACCGACCTGAACTCGACCTCGCCGTGATGACGAGCACGCCGACCACCGAGGTCACGAGCAGCGATTGGCGGACCGGCCTCCCGACGCTCCGTGGCCGGCAGGTGGTGCTGCGGGAGCTGCGCGCGTCGGATGCGCCGTCGCTCTTCGCGCTGCTGACGACCGAGGAAGTCTCGCGATTCATTTCGCCGCCGCCGAGCACCGTTGAAGGCTTCGAACGCTTCATCGCGTGGACGCTTCGGCAGCGGACCGCGGGCGCGTATGTGTGCTTCGCGGTGACGCTGAAGGGCTACGACACGGCGATCGGCATCTTCCAGGTCCGGCAGCTCGAGCCCGGATTCGGCACGGCCGAATGGGGCTTCGCGATCGGATCCGACTTCTGGGGCACCGGCGTGTTCCAGGAGGGCGCCGAGCTCGTGCTCGACTTCGCGTTCGAAACGCTCGGCGTGCACCGCCTCGAGGCGCGTGCGGCGGTGCTGAACGGCCGCGGCAACGGCGCGCTGCAGAAGCTGGGCGCGGTGCAGGAAGCGGTGCTGCGCCGGTCGTTCCACCACAACGGTCAGTACCTCGATCAGGCGCTTTACACGATCCTCGACCAGGACTGGTTCGCGCGCGACACGACGCCGTCGTTTGTCGCCGCGCCGCGGGTTCACTGAGACTGATAACCAGGCGGGCAGAACGAGTCCCACCATTGGGGTGGGTGGGTCGACCAAGTCCCACGGGTGGTTATCAGCAGGGCCGGCACGGGGTGCCGGCCCTGTTTTTTTGTACGCGAGGTCAGTCGCGCAGCACGCGCAGCGGATCGATCCGCGCCGCGCGCGTCGCCGGCACAGAGCAGGCGGCCGCCGCGACGGCGGCCAGCAGCAGCGCGACGGCGACGTACGGTCCCGGCTCCGCGACGCTGATGTCGAAGAGCAGTCCGCGGATGGCTGCCGCGCCCGCGCGCGCGACGATCAGGCCCGCGCCGATTCCCAATAGCACGCACGCGAAATCGGTTCCGAGGACGAGCGCGATCAGCTCTCGCGGCGACGCCCCGAGCGCCGCACGAATGCCGAGCTCGCGCGATCGGTCGTTGACCGCGTGCGCGCTCAC
>Ga0070695_100000633_pt1 | contig 18646 bp, 15 predicted proteins | sample KBSK1252metaG_FD_65471 | JGI IMG/M metagenome (GOLD analysis project Ga0070695, IMG submission 65471) | Corn, switchgrass and miscanthus rhizosphere microbial communities from Kellogg Biological Station, Michigan, USA - KBS K1-25-2 metaG | ecosystem: Host-associated > Plants > Roots >...
AACGCCGACCTTGGCGCAACCATCTTTACCAGCGGGGTCACTCATATGCCAAGTCAGTGAGTTGAAACATAGTCCCGTCATTACTTGGACTACGCGCTGGCGCGCGGCGATCAGGGTGAGAGATCAGCGTCAATCAGGATGAGAACGTGACGCTGGTGTTGTGACGAAGGGAGGGCGTAGCCCGACCGGAGTTGCAAGACCAGCGTCGGCGCACTTCCCTTGGGGGACTGTGCGTCTGGCGGTCGAAGCGACTGGGCCAGCATCTGATTCTTCGTCACAGGAAGGATCAGCGATTGCCCGGCCTCCACATCAACGACCGTCAGATGAGGCTGTATATGCGTTCTCGCCACACCGACACCCCGGCCATCGCTGCGGCGAAGGCCGGGTTCAGCACTGCAACCGCCTACCGGATTGAAGCCGATCCGAGGCTACCGTCTCAGAAGAAGGCGTCTCGCGGCAGGCGCCGTCCCGATCCACTGGCTGGTGTATGGGACAGCGAGATCGTGCCGATGCTGACGGTGGCGCCGGGCATCCGTGCCGTCGCCATCTTCGAGGAGATTTGCCGTCGTCATCCCGAGATCGGCCCAGGCGTGGCCGGACGCTGGAGCGGCGCATCCGAACGTGGCGGGCCGTGAACGGTCCCGAGCAGGATGTCATCTTCCGTCAGGAGCATCCACCAGGCCGGCTCGGCCTTTCCGACTTCACCGACATGGGCAAGCTTGGCATCACCATCGCAGGGCAGCCGCTCAACCATCGGCTTTACCATTTCCGCCTGGCATTCTGCGGCTTCGAGCACGCTCACGTGATCCTCGGCGGCGAGAGCTTCGTTGCGCTCGCGGAGGGCCTGCAAAACGCGCTGTGGACATTGGGAGGGGTGCCCGAGCAGCATCGCAGCGACAGCTTATCAGCCGCCTTCCGGAATCTCGATCGCGATGCTCAAGAGGACCTGACGCGGCGTTATGAGGAGTTCGTCGCCCACTACGGCATGATGCCGACGCGCAACAATCCCGGTGTCGCCCACGAGAATGGATCGATCGAGAGCCCGCATGGAGACCTCTAGGGCCTCATTCTGAACCGCCACTTTACGGCCCATCGTGCAGTCTGCGCGATCTCGCGTTCAATTTGTTTGAAGTCCCTCGACACGGCGCAGCCGCCTCGCCAAGGTGCCGCGCCTAAATTGCCTCTCCCCCCGCCATTTGAAAGTTCCTGGCAGGCGTTGGGTTCGGGAGCCGCTCGACGGGCTTGGGTGCTGCGGGTGGGGTTAACCCCTCGGGAGGTGGGGTTAACCCGTCGGAAGCAGCAACTTCAAACGCCTTCTCAGGTGAACTTGATAAGGGCTTATCCACATCAGTCTTAGCTGCCTGCTTCCCTAGTCCGGTAGCAATCTGGCTGCCGCAGCTTCCCCCGTGTTGTCGGCAGCCTTGGCCTCGGCAGCCGCGACATCGCCCCCTCCCGTCCCGCTGCCGGGGCCTCTTCTAGCGCCCGGCCTCGCGACGCCTCGTGCTCCCCCGACATTGCAGCTGTAGCTGCTATAGATTGTAGACTGGATCCACCCGACTACCTTGGCGTTGCAACGAGATGATCTCTCCGTGGACGTGGTTTTTTGCCACGCTGGCAGGTGTGCTAGTTGCCGCAGGAATTGCCGCGGCACTCCAAGAGGTAAAACGTCATCACACCAGCCCGGCCCTCTCGTGGCGCCACACCTCGGCCTCGACAAACGGGAACCGCTCGAGGATCCGCTTGTACTCATCGGGCGCGTTTCTCTTGATCGGCACCAGGTAGCCGACGTGGATGCCGTCGAACGACCGCTTCAGCCACTCGTACTCGCCCGAGAGCTTGAGCCCAATGTGGCTCGGCCTGCATCCCCGTGTTCCTGGCAAGTGAGCGTCGGTGGGGGCGCTCACTAGCTCGTGGCTGTTTCACGAAGTTGGCCTATGGACCGATCCAGCGCGCCGTAACCTCACGACTGATCGGGAAAAGACTGAGCGTGTGCTCCAAGACTACGTTCTGCCAGTTGGTGTCTCTGAGACGTCGCTCAAACGATTGCGTCCCCTGATTCAGCACTCCGACTATTGGCAAACGGGTCAAAACCTTTGGGAAGACAAGAGTGGAATCATCAGTCATCCGATAGAGAACCTCGCGCCTCGTAGCACCGAGCGGCGCATATACTGACGGTGCCCAAGACGCGAATATTGAAGATGAAGCGTCAACACATCGCAGCAATGGTGATCGCATCAACGTAACTCTTCGTCGTCAGCGCCACGATGGCGGAGAACGACGGGTTTGCCCTGAATGCGCCCAACGGCATCGCGTTCGGAATTCAAAGGCGACAAAACGTGGAACGTAATTGGCTCGTCTGTGACCGACGACGCCGGAGGTTGCGGCTCATCGCCCAAGCGCGGGTGCATCAAGTCGATCGTTGGGAATCGCGTAATGATCTGCTCGTTCAAGGCGGGCATCCCGGCGAACGGCCCGTCTGTCCCTGACGGCGCGATGATGGCCAGATCGAAATGGTATGAAGCCGCGACCCCTCGTTGACCTATGGAGCGATCGTGCCCGGGAAAGTTCATGGAAGTCGCGTTCATGGTGAAAGACTCGAGGCGATTCGCGGAAACGAACGGATGGGGATACGCCACGCTCAAGCACGACGCGGCTTCCGACACATTCAGGCCATTTGCCGGCGAGGCCCCGGACGTCCACAAGACTGCTGCCACGCGTGCCATACGGTCGTGAAGTCGCGTGACTTCGCCTTGCTAGACAAGATCTTGAAGGGAACGAGCCCTGCCGAGACGGGGGCATTGGGTCTTAGACCGTACCCGGTGCCGGCCCCGACTCCTGACTTGGGCGTCGCATGACTAACCAGGACGGTGCTGACTCCGTTTCGGCCGGTCGTGCAACGGTCAAGCAAGCCGCGACCGCCTCCAGGCCTCGCCCATTGATTGCGACGCCGGCGCGCGTGCGACAGCGCCTTCTCCTTTTCAGTCGCCGCCGGTTGTCGACGACCGTCGAATTGGCGCCCCCGTCAGATTCAAGCGCTGCCAACTCGGGCACTTTGTCTTGGCCCAACTCCGGCTCGGCCTGCTCGAGTAGGGCGATGCGAGCCGCCTGGATACCACGCCCACTCCGCCAGAATGGCCCTTCCGTTCGTTTTACCTGCTGTCGACTTCGCTGCCGAAGATGTGTGCTTACGCCACATGTTCGCAAGGACGCCACTGGATGCGCTTCACCGCGCCCAGCCTGAATCAGAAAAATACTAACGTGAATTTCTCAAGAGGTCCGAACCCTGTAGCGGAATTGGTCTCGCATTTGGCCTTGTCCGCTAACGGCATCGCTCGGACATGGCAGACCGTGATCCGGGCAATCGCGGCGCCAATCCAAATCTGCCCCATCCAATGATGCCGGGCGATGATTATTTCCCACCGGGATTACAACATGGAGCATTGTACCACGAGGTTTCGTCTGCATGACTCTGAACTTGCCCCCGATCTCATCCAGACGCGCCCTGATCCCCCGTATGCCGACCCCGGACTGAAGTAGCGTACCTTCCTTCCGCCCGGCTCCATTGTCGGCTATCGCCAAGTGCAATCTCGAGCCAATCCATCGAAACTCTACAGACACTTGGGACGCTGGTGCATGGCGGTAGACGTTGGCCAAAGCTGCCTGAACAATGCGAAACAGCGAACGCTTTACTGGGAGTGACAGTTTCTCGATCTTGGAGTTCAGCCTAAGCCCGATATCAAGCTCCGACCGACTGGCAAGGCCACCTACATACTCCTCCAGGGTCGACCGCAAACTCCGGTTGAGCAGAGTCGGTGGCTGCAATAAGTAAGAGAAGGTGCGCAGCTCTTTTATGGCGTTGTCGAGTGAACTCTCAAGATCATCCCAAGAATCTGTCTTTTCACTCTGGACCGAAGTTTTGGGTTTTAAAGTCATCAGAGTCAGGCTGGCCGCGACGAGGTGCTGCACTGTGGAGTCGTGCAATTCCTGCGCAATGTGTCGCCGTTCTTTCTCTTGAACAGTTGCCAGGCGCTGCGAATTTCTTGCAGCTCGATGCTCCAATTGCTTGCCCGCCGTGATATCCGCAACCACTCCTATAAACCGCGAGGCACCGCCCGCGACGGTAGCTGCAAATTTTCCATCGATTTGTACCCAACGGCATGCACCGTTCCATCTAGTTCGGCAGACCACATGAAAGGGGCCGCCCGTCCGCTTTGCATCTTCTAGCTCGGTCTCAAAATTGTGCACGTCGCCGGGATGCAGATAACTATCGACGAATTGCTGCTTGGTCAGGGGGCCTTCCGCACGGGTGCGTCCAAAGATCTTGTACATGCGATCGTTTTCCCAGACCGCATGATCTGTCTCGGGGTCCCACTCAAAGACGCCTAGTCCCGCTCCGGTCGTTGCGATCCGCAGCCGTGCCTCGCTATCCCGCAGCGCTACCTCGGCGTGCTTTCGCTCGGTAATGTCGAAGTTCACCCCGAAAATGCGGTTAGACCTGATGTCGGCACGACCACTTAGCCAGCGCGCGGAGCCATCGGCCATAAGAAGACGAAACTCATGATCATAGGCTTCTGCGCCCTCCATCAAACGCCGTTGCTTAGAATCACTGGCTTGCAAGTCCTCAATAGGTATACGACTGCGCAGCTTATCGACGGAAATGACCCGCGTGTCTTCTGGGAGGCCAAGGAGACTTGCCTCCTGGGCATCGACGAGAACTTGAGTTCCGGCAACATCGGCCTCAAATGTCCCCATCTTCGCTGCATCCAACGCAAGCCGCAGTCGAAGTTCGCCCTCGCTCCTTGCTTCTTCGAACTCTTTCAGATGAGTAATGTCAGTACAGGAGCCGACGTAGCCCAGGAATGTGCCATCGCGCGCATATCGCGGAATGCCGGCATCATCAATCCAACGATAGGCACCATCATGACGGCGGAGCCGATAGTGCATCCTGAATTCTTCCCGAGCTTCAAAGTGAGCGAAATAGATTTCCAGGCAACGATCAAAATCGTCCTGGTGAACACCTTCGGCCCAGCCATTTTCTAACTCTTGCACCATGCGGCGACCTGTAAAGGTCAGCCATGGCCGATTAAACCAGATGCAACCCTTGTCTTTCCCGGACACCCAAATCATTACTGGCGCAGCATCCATGACCTCGCAAAACCGTGCATCGAGACCGCCTGGACGCTCAACCGGAAAGTCGCGTTGAACCACGTGTTGCCCTGCCTTCTGTGGCCACAAACTTGTACGATCGTTGGATGGCTCCAAGTGAGATCGCGGCAGTCGCCAAGTACCGCTTCGCTTTGCTCGATGAAGCTTGCGCTAGGACGGACTGCAGCAAGATTCCACCTAGGCCATTACCCCGATACATGGGCAGGGCTACAATCGTTGTCTATCGGGTGTTGTGTGTAGAGCAAAGGCAGCGAACGTTTACATTGGTACGGCATTAGGCGGGTCCTGACGGCAACGTCCGGACGGAACTTCTGCGGGACTGCAGTCGGCCGTTGCTGTCATAACAGCGCATACCGGTGCCTATCACGCCATTTGCGGATTCCCCCGGCTCAAACGCAGCGACCGCCGCGCTTTGGCACAAAGTAAATTGAACAGGCCTAATCGCAATCGGGATAGACCAGAAATCAATTGTGGCAAGGCCCAGAGGAGTCCAGCGTATCGCGCTCCGACCTACCGTCCTAGTCGGCCATATGGTGGTGAGCAAGACTCTTTGGCTGTCAGTTATAGTCACTCTGCGGCAAGATCGCCGCGATAGGCTCACCACCAGCGGTGAGCCTTGCCTCGCCATCGTGCCGAAAGGAGACAGGCGAGGCATGGGGACTGCCGCGAAGCATGGGAAGTTGGGCGGAAGCAGCGAAGTTCGAGGTGCGCGAGGCCGGCGCGATGGTCGGCGGTTCACAATCCGGGCCCTAAGACCGGACGATAGGGATGGGCTCCTCACAGCGGTTCGCAGAAGCAGCGCTCAGTCTCTATACCGCCGTTTCTTTTTCACCTCTACACGGTTTTACGGAAGAGCAAATCTCGTACTTCGTGAATGTGGATTTGGTCAATGTGTGGGGCTGTGGTAGCCAGGTTGGAAGAAGACGGCCGACGCGTGATCATCGGCGGCGACCGTTACATCGTCGTGGAGCTCGCAAAGCCTGATGGCTTTCTTCGTCGTCAACCAATACCAAGGTCAAGGGGCCGGAGCAGCCTTGATGCACCATCTTGCCGCATTTGCCCGCGATGCCCGGACTCAAGAAATTAATGGCTGAGGTGCTAGCGAACACCATCTCGAAGCTGCAGATATTCCGGAAAATCGGAGTACGCCGTTGGATCTTGCATGAGGGCGGAGGTCGTACACGTCACCCCTTCAGATCATCAAGGCAACGCCCAGTGGCACTGGCGTTTCCTTCGCCCGGTAGAGGAAAGGGCATCGGTTGGCAACCGATGCAAGCACGCCATGAAGCGCAAATTGTCGGCTTTGAAGGGACTGCGTGTCCTAGTGGTCGAAGATAGTTGGCACGTCGCCAGAGAGCTAAAATCCGTACTCGAGCAAATGGGAATGGATGTGGCCAAGCCAGCGGCAATCCTGGCCGATGCAGAGCGGTTGATCGCTGAAAATTCCTTCGATCTGGCCGTGATGGACATCAATCTCAAGGGTGAGATGACTTATGATCTGATTGACCGGTTGCACGATCGGGGCGTCCGCGTCGTTGTCGTCACGGGTTATCCCGAACTGTCAGGTTCAATTGGGAAAGCCTCTGCGATCCTGCAGAAGCCGGTCAGAGGGAACGAGCTTCTGGAGACCCTCGGAACCGTGATGCGGGGACCTCCGCAAGCGTAGGTTCGATGACTAACTAAACCTCTATTGCGGTGGGGTGAATTCTGTTGCCCGTCGCAAGGCAAGGATAGACGCTGTGAGGCCAGCTGATGAACTCTATCGATAACTAAGCGCCTCGGTTGAGGCGAGGGACCAGTCTCGATGTCGGAGAAGCAGCTCGCACCAGTTATCGTTGGCATTGGCGCCTCCGCGGGTGGTCTTGCAGCGTTCAAAAACTTTTTTGCCGCCATGCCGGTGGATACGGGCATGGCGTTTGTGCTGGTGCAGCATCTTGACCCGCAACACCAAAGCATGCTGGTCGAATTGCTGCGGCCTCAAACTACGATGCCTGTCAGGGAAGCCAAGGACGGCATCGCTGTTGTCGCGAATGCGATCTATATCATCCCGCGCGATGCGACGCTTACGATCAAGGGCGGTGTTTTGCGCGTGGAGACGCCGGCGCCGGAACGTCAGCGACGGCGTCCAATCAATACGTTCTTTTCCTCCCTTGCCGAGGACCAAGGTGAGCGGGGAGTGGCGATAGTCCTCTCGGGCGTCGGTACCGATGGCAGTTTGGGTGTGCAAACCATCAAGGAGCACGGTGGTCTCACGATTGCCCAGGCCGAGTTCGATCATGAGGCCTTGCAAGGTATGCCAAGTAGCGCCGCGGCCACCGGTTTCGTCGATGTGGTCCTGCCGATCGAGGCCATGCCGGGCAAGTTGATTGACTATCAAAGCCATTTGAATGAGGTCGCCGCCCATAAGGATGGCAACGGCGCGCGTCGGGACGTAACAGGAGAACTGGCGCAGATCGTCGCGCTGTTGCGCGCACGAACCGGTCACGACTTCAGCGGCTACAAGGAAAACACCCTCACGCGCCGGGTGCAGCGGCGCATGCAGCTGCTGCGGATCGAGACCGCCACCGCCTACGTCGGGCGTCTCAAGGTCGAGCCGAGGGAATTGGATCTGTTGTTCCACGAGTTCCTGATAGGCGTCACCGAATTTTTCCGCAATCAGGATAGCTTTAACGCCTTGGCGGCGGTCATTTCAAAGCTTGTCGTCGACAAAGGTCCCGACGAGCAGGTTCGCATCTGGGTGCCAGGCTGTGCCACCGGTGAGGAAGTCTATTCCATCGCCATCATGATGCGCGAAGCGAGGGATTGGAAGGCGGGGCCCAAGGTCGTGGTCTTTGGTACCGACATCGATCCAGAGGCTATCGCCGTTGCGCGTGCAGGAGGCTTCGACAAACTGCCACCGGGACTTTCTATCGAGCGCTTTACACGCTGGTTCGGCAAGGACGGCGATGCATACCGCCCCGTCAAGGAAATACGCGACCTCTGTGTGTTCTCCGAGCACAACCTCATTAGGGACCCGCCGTTCTCCAAACTCGATCTGATTTCCTGCCGCAACGTCGTGATCTACTTCAATAACGAGTTGCAACATCGCGTCTTGCGCACGTTCCATTATGCGCTACGACCGGGGGGTTATCTGTTTCTGGGACCCTCCGAGAGCACGGCACGCGAAGCCAAGCTGTTTGGTGTTGTCGACAAGAAGCATCGCATCCTGCAGCGTCGTGATGTCGTGCCCAGGCTGCCCAACGTCTTTTCCCCCGGCATAGGGGGTGCCCCCAACCGAGCGGACGCGGTCAGGCCGGCAATGGCGGAGAATACCATTGACGCGCGCGCACGGCGCGCACTGGAGCCGTTCTCTCCCGCCTACTTCGTGATCGATACGCGCAACGAGATCATCCACTTCTCTGGACCGGAGACTGGCCACTACCTGCAACCCTCCTCAGGGCCGCCCAGTCTCAATCTATTCGCCATCCTGCGCAGAGGCGTGCGGCAAACGGTGCGAACTGCGCTGCAGCAGGCACGAGGTCAGCATCACAGCGTTATGCGTGAAAATCTCAGCGTGAGGATCGATGGCCACAACCGCTCGGTCACGCTGATTATTGAGCCGATTGGCGAGAGCCATGAAACAGGGCTTTGGGTTGTCGCCTTCCGCGACACCGGCCATGGCACTACTACTGCTACAGCAATGCCGGTACCCACTGGCGATGCCAACGTCAAAGCTCTGGAACAGGAGATGCGCGAGACCAAGGCTCAGCTGCGGGACGCCATCAACGACTTGGAACAGTACGTTGAGCAGACCAGGGTCGCCACCGAGGAATATCAGTCCGTCAACGAGGAGCTGCAGGCCTCGAATGAGGAGCTAGAAACCGCCAAGGAGGAGATGCAGTCCATCAATGAGGAGCTGCAAACTCTCAACGTTGAACTGAACAGCAAGAACCAATGGCTGCTGCAACTCAACAGCGACCTGCAGAATTTGATGGACAACACCGAGATTGCCATCGTGTTTCTCGACCAGGACTTGCGCATCAAGAACTTTACGCCGGCCATTGCGAACATTTTTCCCCTGCGGGATGGCGACCGCGGCCGGCCTCTAATGCAAATCGTAAGCAATTTGATCGACTTCGACGTAGCACGCGATCTCAGCAAAGTGCAGCGCAAGTTGGCGACGGTCGAGCGTGAGGTAAGGATCAAGCAGGTTGACTCGGTCTCGACGTGGCTCATGCGTATCCGCCCCTATCGCACTGTCGATAATCGCATCGATGGTGTGGTCGTCACCTTCATGGACATCAACGCGATAGCGCTGGCCAACGTCGAGCGGGAACGCTTTGCGGCACTGGCGCGAGCTTCCGGTGACGCCATCCTCGGGTTGAGCATCGACGGCGTGGTCGAAACCTGGGGTCCCGGGGCCGAACGCCTCTTTGGATACACGTCCAATGAGATAATCGGACGCAGCTTCTCTATCCTTGCACCAGAGGGATACGCAGACGAGCAGCGCAGCATCTTGGAGCAGATACGACGGGGCGAGGAAGTCGCGCCCTTCGACAGCCTTCGCCGGAGGAAAGACGGGAGCCTCGTGCACGTGACTTTGAGGGCGGCGCCGATCCTGTCACCGCAAAAGGTGCCAATCGGCATCTCCGAGACCATGCGTGACATTAGCGAACGCGTGAAAGCTGAAGAGCATAACCGTCTGCTAACCCGTGAACTCGCTCATCGCAGTAAGAACCTGCTGGCGCTGGTAGTCGCTACCATGAACCAGACAGCACAGCACAGCACCAGCGTTAAAGACTTCGCCAAGTGCTGCGAGGATCGTCTGCTCGCGATTTCCCATGCGCAGGAATTGCTGATTGCGGGAAATTGGAAGGGTGCCGCAGTCGCGGACGTTATGCGCATGAGCCTCAAACCGTTCGTAGTCAGTGAGGCTAGCCTTGAAATGCATGGACCCGACGTCAGCCTCACTGCGGATGCGGTTCATGCCTTCTCGCTTTTGCTCCACGAGCTTGCAACCAACGCCTCGAAATTCGGCGCGCTGACAAAACCAGAGGGCAAGATTGTCGTTGACTGGCAGCTTGACGGTGCGGAGGTCACGTCGCGGCGCTTTCGAATGTCGTGGCGTGAACTCGGGGGCCCGCCCGTCGTTCCTCCACGACACACAGGCTTTGGTCATGACGTCATCGGCGAAATGCCGAAGCATGAGCTCGCCGCCGAGGTCACCCTAGAGTACCTCCCAGGGGGATTGTTCTGGTGTATCGATATGCCGGCTGGTCAGGTAGTCGGTACCGAAAGAAGCTAAAGACAGATTTCATCAGGTGGAGTGCGTGTCGGTGCTACTCTGCTCGAACGCATGACCCCATCATCGCGGTGTGGAGCTGTCTTCCTCGAGGGCCACTAGCTGTCGGCGAAACGTCAGTCGATGACGTGATAGCCGCCGTCGATATAGAGCGTCTCGCCGGTGATCAGCTTGGCCCCGTTCATTCCAAGAAAAGCAACGGCAACGCCGACATCGTCTATCGAGACGAGACTGCGCGTCGGCGCCTTTGACTGCGCCTTTTGCAGGAGCTCTTCGAAGGCGGTGATCCCCGATGCCGCACGCGTCTTCAAGGGCCCTGGGGAGATCGCGTGCACCCTGATGCCTTTTGGCCCGAGTTCGGCTGCAAGATAGCGAGTAGCTGATTCCAGAGCGGCTTTCACAGGCCCCATCATGTTGTAATGCTCCACGACCATCTGGGAGCCGTAGTAGGTCATCGTGTACAAAGTGCCGCCTTCCTTCATCAGGGGTTCGGCCAGCTTGGCCATCCTGAGGAACGACCAGCACGAGATCTCCATGGCAAGGAGGAATCCTCTTTTCGAGCAGTCGACGACGCGACCCTGTAAATCCTCTTTGGGTGCAAACGCGATCGAATGCAGGCACAAGTCAAGTTTGCCCCAAGCCTTCTCTATTTTCTCGAACACAGCCTCCAAATCGCCCTCGCGTTGGAGATCCAAGGGCATGAAGAGCGGCGCGTTGATCTCCTTAGCCAAGGGTTCGACGTAGGGCTTTGACTTGTCGTTGAGATAGGTAACGGCAACGTCGGCCCCAAACGCGTGAAATGCCTTGGCGCACCCCCACGCGATCGACTGATCGTTGGCGATGCCAGTTACGAGTGCCTTCTTGTTCTTGAGCAAAGCCAGCGATGAAAGATCAATCATGCTCGTTTCTCCTGCGGCATCACAGAGCCGTGCTCGCGCATGGCATGGAGCGTGTGCCTAGCAATAATCAGCTCCTCGTCGGTTGGAATGACGTAGCAAGCAACGCGCGACCGCTTGCGCGAAATCAACAGTTCACCTCTTGCATTCGCTTGCGACGCAACTGCGAGGCCAAGCCACGACAGGCGCCGCATTACCGCTTCGCGGATGGTTGGCGCATTCTCGCCGATGCCCGCCGTGAACACGAAGCCGTCGATGCCGCCCATCGCGGCCGCCAGCATTCCCGTAAAGAGTGCAATCCGGTAGACGAAGTAATCCAAAGCCAGCTTCGCCCGCTGGTCCGAACTTACGAGCAGCTCCCTCACGTCGCTGCTGCTGCCTGACAAGCCTTTGAGGCCACACTCTTTATAAAGAAACCGCTCAATGTCTTTCGCGCTCATGCCCTTCTCAGTGATGAGGTAGAGCACCACGCCCGCATCGAGCTGCCCAGGCCGTGTGCCCATCGGGAGACCGTCGAGCGCTGTAAAGCCCATGGTGCTGTCCAGGCTTTTCCCAGCCGAAATCGCACACATGGAGGCGCCACTGCCGAGATGAGCAACTACGACCCGGCCCTTGGCAATTGCGGGCGCGACCTCGGCTAGGCGTCCCGCAATGCACTCGTAGGAGAGCCCGTGAAATCCGTAGCGACGGACGCCCTCTGCATACAGCTGCTCGGGCACAGCGAAGCGATCGGCGACCTCGGGGTGGTCTCGATGGAAAGCAGTATCGAAGCAGGCAACCTGGAGCAGGTGAGGTTGCCGCTCAAAGATCGCACGGATGGGGCCAAGGTTATTGGGCTGATGCAGGGGAGCGAGTGGAGTGAAACGTTCGAGCCGGTCGATAACCGCAGCGTCGACGACGGTCGGCTTACTGTAATCGGGTCCGCCGTGCACCACGCGGTGGCCGATTGCTGTAGGCAGCCTCCCGCCTAGCTGTTGCCGCAAGAACGCAATGACCTTGTCGAGCGCCGCTGGCACATTGCTCACGTCTGCTGCGGGCCGCGTCTCATCGATGAGGATCTCTTCCTTGCCGTCTTTGGCCAGCAACCGTGGGCGCGTGCCGATGCCTTCCACCTGGCCTTTCATGCGCCGCTCAAGCAGGTCATCACGTCCAACAGCAAAGAGTTGAAACTTGATGCTCGAGCTGCCGGCGTTGAGCACCAGGATGGTTTCACTCATCGCTCAGGCCCGTATCGGCTCGTTCGCCCTGCGGCTGTGAGCAAGAAGTGTGGCCACGGCGCAGGACGCCAGACGCGTCCTTACATTGTCCGCACGCGAGGTCAGGATGATGGGTACCCGTGCGCCGAGCACGATCCCGGCCGCGTCGGCCCTGGAGAGGAACGTCAGGTTCTTGGCAAGCATGTTGCCGGCTTCGAGGTCGGGCACGACCAGGATCTGAGCCTGGCCTGCAACCTGCGACTTGATGCCTTTGATGCGCGCCGCTTCCGGACTAATCGCATTGTCGAACGCGAGGGGGCCGTCGAGCTCACCACCAGTGATCTGGCCGCGATCCGCCATTTTGCAAAGTGCTGCTGCGTCGATCGTCGAGGGAATGCCTGGGTTTATTGTTTCGACAGCGGACAGAATGGCGACCTTTGGTATGCCAAGCCCTAGCCCGGCATAGAGATCGATGGCGTTCTGAATTATGTCGCGCTTTGCCTGAAGATCAGGTGCAATGTTCACTGCGGCGTCGGTGATGAACAGCGTTTGCGGATGGTTCGGAACGTCCATCACGAAAACGTGGCTGATACGCCGGCCGGTGCGAAGCCCCGTCTCCCGTCGCGTGACTGCACCCAGCAGCTCATCGGAGTGCAGGCTTCCTTTCATCAACAGTTCGGCTTTACCCGTGCGAACAATTTCGACTGCTTTCGCCGCCGCGGCCTGGCTGTGCGGGACATCGACGATGTCGACGCCTTCGATGCCTAGACCGAGCGACTTTGCGAGGCTGCAAATCTTGTCCTTGGGGCCGACGAGTATTGGGGCAATGATTCCTGCCTCCGCCGCCTCCAGCGCTCCCCTGAGCGAGGTCTCGTCACAGGGATGCGCGACAGCCGTTGCGAGGGGTTGCAGGCCCTTCGTTGCGGCGACTAATCGCTCATACTTCTCGTGTTCTCTGAGCTTCTCGTGTTCTCGCAGTTGAGCGACAACGGCCTTCTTGGTCATGACCCAGGTCCTTGTTAAGGGGAGGCGCGCAACTCACCACTTCAGGACGAGGGCGGCCTCGCCCGGCATGCCACCAGGGAAGCTGATGATCTCAGCGTGAAGCTTGTATCCGAGAGGATGCAGCTCTTGCATGAAGAAATCGTAGGCTTTCTTGGCGAAGCCTTCGAGCGTGAGCGGCCACTCCGGATCTGCGATGTTGATCCTTCTGCCGCCATCGCTACAGAAGCTGCAAGGGAACGTGACGACCTGCAGCTGATGGTGTCCATGCTTGGCGGCAATGCTGACCGCGTTGTTGATGCGTTCAATGGCTTCGGGTTGAATTTCGCGCGACATGAACGCTTCGCGCAGTTCCGACTGCAGCTGCTCCTTTCTTCTCTTGGCTTGCCGCTCTTCCTCCATCTTCGCCATCTCGGCGTCAGAGGCGATTTCTTTGAGATGCTGGGGGCGTAACAGACCACTCATGCTTTTGCTCTTCGGCTTTCGTGTAGTATTAGGCTTGGGCGCGGCTAGGTCAGGTGCTTCGAGTTTCTGGCCGCGTGGGGTCGGACCGGCCGAATGGTGGCCAAGTCTGCTCCCGACACTTCGCGCTCGCCGCGCCTTTCGAAAAGGGCTTCAATCTCCACCAAGCGGGCCTTTGATACCTCGCTGCTGAGCCCCACCGCGTCGATCACTTGGTGTAGCTTACCCGTAAGGCGAGAGGCGAGATCACGATCCCGAGTTAGCATGGCGGGAATCGCCTCTACGGCGCGACGCTCATCGAGCAGCAGTATGAAGAATTGCTCGCGCACCAGCCGCTTGAAGGCCGCAAGCGTGAGGCCCTCTCCGGTCGCTTCGCGCATGCGTCGAAGCAAATTGAAACTGCGCTCGTCCACCAGGCGCTCCGGCATCCGTATATAGAGGAGCGCGCGCAGCACAGCCTCCCGAGGTCCGCCCTGAGAAATACTGGCGCGCAACTCGTCGCTCCGTTGAGCGACCAAAGCCATGTGAGCGGCCCCTGCGCCTGGCTTGTGGCGCGGGTTCTCATCCGAAGCCTTGAGCCCGACCATCGCCTGCAGCAATGGCGATCCGTAGATCGTATCGAACCACATCTCGAACGCGTGATCGCGTACCTCGCGATAGGCGTCCAGCGATGTTTCGATCCAATCCCCGAATTGCTCCTGTGCTTGCCAGAAAGCATTGTCCTTGGGCACAGATTGACGGTTGGCGCGGACATTACCCACACACGACAGCAACGGCCGCATGAACGGATTGGTGTGGGAGAACATCTCGTACTGCAGGCGGAGCGGGTGGACGTCGCGCAGCCACTTGGCAAAGCCTTCATTGGACCAAGTCTGCACCCAGGGTTGCACGAACGCACGATAGAGGCCGAGATTGATCTCGGACACTCGAGCAGCCGCCGCGAACTTCCGATCATCCTCCTCGCTGTTGCCACCCAGCGCTCGGATGTCGTCGAGGTTTCTAGCTTCGAAGCGAACGAGATAGTTGCCACCGATCAGATCTGCCGACGCATGGTCTGGATCTTTTGGTGTCATCACCGCCTCGTAGAGACCTGGCGGAAGTACGTCGATGAGATCGATGTTGCTGGCGAATTCGTCGTGCTCTTTCTTCGCGACCGATCCGGAGACAAAGATGCCGAGATGACCGATCGTCTCATGAACGGCGTAAACAATGGTTTGGCCGTACGCTCGGATCTCATCGACGCTGTCGTAAAGATCAAGGATCCAATCCAGCGCTTGTGGCGGGGGCGTGATGTTGTCGGCTTTCGAGCAGAACACAACGATCGGCGAATGGATGTTGCGCAGGTCTAGCCGTGCACCATCCCTCGAAGCGATGCCTCCCGCAGCAAGCTTGTTGCCGATGAAAAGCTCATCGGCGATAAACTGCATTTCAGCGGCGTTGAGCAGCACATGGCCGCCCCACCACTGCTCGAATTCGAGATAGCGTGGGGTCTCAGTGTCAACCTTAGAATAGAGGCTGTGGTGTTTCGTCCAGAGAGTATTCGCTGGGTTGAGGTTCTCGAAGTTGCTGACCAACCACGCACCGTCGAACTTACCGTTGCCGAGGTCACCGATCAGTGCGGTTAGCCAACTGCCACCAAGCAAGCCGCCGGTGTAACGCATGGGATTTTGCCCATGCACGCCCGCCCAATAGGAAAGGGGCGAACCGGCGACGATGATCGGGCCGAATAGCTCGGGCCTCATGGCCGCAAGCAGCATGACCGCCCAGCCTGCCTGGCAGTTGCCAACCACCGCCGGCTTGCCCTCCGCTTGCGGATGCAGCGCGATCACGCGTTCGAGGAACGCCGCCTCGGCGTGCGCGATATCGGCAATGGTCTGCCCGGGCATAGGTTCAGGTAGGAAACCGATGAAATAGCAGGGATGCCCCGCTTTCAGCGCAACCCCAATCTCGCTCTCGGACTTGAAGCCGCCGATACCTGGCCCGTGGCCGGCGCGCGGATCGATAATGACGAATGGACGCTTGTGCGTGTCAATTTCGACGCCTTCCGGCGGTACGATGCGTACCAACACATAGTTCACAGGTCGCGGCAGCTTGCGACCATCCATAATGAGCTCACAGCCGAATTTTAGTACGTGCGGTGCGGCCTTTGCTGCATGTGCGTGATAGCTTTCGCCGCGCTGGTGCAGGGCATCGAGAAAGAGCAGTCCCCGCTGCCACGCATCGATCCAAAAGGCGCATCCATCCTGGACCAGGTCGGGGCCCCATCGGGAGGAGGCGCCGTTTGCGCGCGTTGCATTCGACGGAAGAGTTGCTTGCGGTTCACTCATAGTGGCCGTCAGAGCCTATAAGGCAGGTGGGAAACGAATTGTTCTGGGAGGCACACACACACTGCTCCCCGCTTGCTCCTCTGCCCATCAATGTTTTCACCGATGTTTCCCGCAGATAACACGGAGCTAGCAGCATTGCTCCAACGGCAATCGATGCAAGCATTCGCGTGCGAGGTAGCACCTAGATCCCAGCTGTTCGCAGTAATGCCCCGCGCGCTCTACTGCGCACCACGTTGCATGACTACCCACTGCACTTCGTCCAGCTCAACCGCGCGGCCGTTCTCAAAGGCGCCGCAACTCTGGTAGCTGTGCTGAAAGATGGCTGGCGCCTGATCATCGGCGGCAGATGTTACATGGTCGTTCAGCCCGGAAAATGTGCAGTAGGCTTTGTCGTCGTCGACCATACCAAGGTCAAGGAGTCGGGGTAGCGCTGACGCACCATCTTGTTACGTCCTACCCTGACCTGCTCAGGGCCCACGAGCAGGCTGGGTGGCCGCTCAGCGACATCACACGACAAGATTACAGGCACATGCAGTCCTGTCACCACCGATGCAATCATCGAGGCTGTTGTACGCCCGGATGCGCACCCCTCGGCAGATCGCCGCCGAGCAGGCCATCCAGGGTCACGTGGCGACCGAGCCCGCCGACTTTCTCGCCGATGCCGTCGGCGCGTAATAGGTCACGCACCCGCCCGCGCGCGGCGACGATGCGCAGCTTGATGCCACGACGCGCAAGCTCGTCGTGCAACTGGTGCAGCATGCGCGAGCCGGCAAGATCGACGTGGGGTGATGCCGAGAGGTCGCAGATCACTAGGCGGACGTCGGACGGACGGCCTGCTTTGAGACGTTGCGACACGGCCTCCAGAACAGAGTCGGCGTTGACATACAGCAATGATGCTTCGGGGCGGAAAGCCATGACGTTGGGCAGCGGCTCGTTCTCGGGATGGCGGGCGAGATCGGAATAGCTATTCGTTCCGGGAACGCGGCCCAGAAATGCGACGTGCGGGCTCGATGTGCGTGCCAGGAGCATCAGTATGGAAGCCAGCGCAGCCAATAGAATCCCTTGCAGAATTCCCAACAGCAGCACAGCCGCGAGGGCGATCGCCGCAGCGTAGAAGTCGATTCGGCTGATTCGCCACATGCGAACCATCGCTGGAAAATCGATTAGTCCGTACACCGCGGTCAGCACGACAGCGGCCAGTACGGCCTTGGGGAGGTTCTCCAGCGGGCCCGTGAGAAACAGCAGGCAAAGCGCGAGCGCGACGGAGGCAAACACGAGCGCGAGCGGCGTACGGGCGCCGGCCTTGTCGTTAACTGCCGATTGCGACAGCCCGCCCGCCACGGGATAACCATGTCCGACTGCGACGGCGAGGTTGGCCGCGCCGATTCCCAGAAACTCTTGTCGCGGGTTGAGATCGTATCCATGCTTTGCGGCGAAGGTGCGCGCTGCGGATATACCTTCGATATAGGCAAGCAACAGGCAGCCAACGGCGAGTGGAACAATACCTTCCACGTCCCGAAGGCGAAGCGCTGGGCCAGCCAGCGAGGGCAGGCCGGCTGGGATCACTCCGGTCGTGGGCACTCCCAGTGCCGCAAGTCCGAACGCCAACGCTGCGATGATCGACAGCGCGACGACAGTGAGAGGGACAGGCCACCCAGGCAGGAAACGATCGCCGAGCAGGAGAAGGAGGATAGCGGCGACCCCGCATCCGAGTACGAGGTAGTGGGTCTCGCCGAGCTGGCCGGCCAACAGCACCGCCCGCTCGAAGAAATTATGTCCGCCACCGGCAACGCCGAATAGACTCGGCAATTGGGTCATGACAATCGTCAACCCCGCCCCGGCCTTGAAGCCCACGAGGATGCTGTCGCTGATGAGCCGCACTAGCATGCTGAGTCGCAGCAACCATGCGATCAGGCAAAGCAGGGCCACGGTGAAGCCCGCGAGACTGGCAATCTGGCCATAGCGCTCCGCGTCCCCCTCGGCCATTGCCCCCACGGTACCGGCAATCATCAGAGAGATGGCGGAGGTCGGCCCAATCGCAAGCTGGCGCGACGAACCGAGTAGCGCATAGCCGAGCCCGCCGAGCAGATACCCATAGATGCCGATCTGCGGTGGCAAGCCAGCAAGCCCGGCATAGGCCAGGGAGACGGGAATCGCGTAGGCGGCTAGCGTTACGCCGGCGACGATGTCCCTGCCCAGCGAGTCCATTCGGTAGTCCGCCAACCAGCAAGCCGGCGGCACACGCCGAAGCCAGGTCAGTGCAGTCTCTCGCTCCGGCGAATCGGTCATGGATGGCGCCCCATTGCTCTCCGCAGA
>Ga0070695_100000634_pt1 | contig 18646 bp, 14 predicted proteins | sample KBSK1252metaG_FD_65471 | JGI IMG/M metagenome (GOLD analysis project Ga0070695, IMG submission 65471) | Corn, switchgrass and miscanthus rhizosphere microbial communities from Kellogg Biological Station, Michigan, USA - KBS K1-25-2 metaG | ecosystem: Host-associated > Plants > Roots >...
GAACGAGCGCTGGCCCATCCACCGTGCGGCGCCCTCCTTCGAGGAGCAGTCCACCTCCATCGAGATGTTCGAGACCGGGATCAAGGTGATCGACCTCCTCGAGCCCTACATGAAGGGGGGGAAGACCGGCCTCTTCGGGGGCGCCGGCGTGGGCAAGACCGTGCTCATCATGGAGCTGATCAACAACGTGGCCATGAAGCACGGCGGCTACTCGGTCTTCGCCGGGGTGGGGGAGCGCACCCGAGAGGGGAACGACCTCTGGCTGGAGTTCCAGGAGTCGGGCGTCATCAACCTCAAGGAGCCGAAGAAGTCCAAGGCGGCCCTCATCTACGGGCAGATGACGGAGCCGCCGGGGGCGCGCCTGCGGGTGGCCCTCACCGGCCTCACCGTGGCCGAGTACTTCCGCGACGTGCAGCAGAAGGACGTGCTGCTCTTCATCGACAACATCTTCCGCTTCACCCAGGCCGGCTCCGAGGTCTCGGCGCTCCTGGGCCGCATGCCCTCGGCGGTGGGCTACCAGCCCACGCTGGCCACCGAGATGGGCGAGCTGCAGGAGCGCATCACCTCCACCACCAAGGGATCGATCACCTCGGTCCAGGCCATCTACGTGCCGGCGGACGACTACACGGATCCCGCGCCCGCCACCACCTTCGCCCACCTCGATGCCTCCACCAACCTCTCCCGGCAGATCGCGGAGCTGGGCATCTTCCCGGCCGTGGATCCCCTGGCCTCCACCTCGCGCATCCTCGACCCCCGCATCCTGGGAGAGGAGCACTACAAGACGGCGCGCGACGTGCAGGGCGTGCTCCAGCGCTACAAGGACCTGCAGGACATCATCGCCATCCTGGGGATGGACGAGCTCTCCGAGGACGACAAGCTGACGGTGTCGCGCGCCCGCAAGCTCCAGCGCTTCCTCTCCCAGCCCTTCTTCGTGGCCGAGCAGTTCACGGGCACCCCCGGCCGCTACGTGAAGATCGAGGACACCATCAAGGGCTTCCGGGAGATCGTGGACGGCAAGCACGACGAGATTCCGGAGCAGGCCTTCTACATGATGGGCACGATCGAGGAAGTGCTGGAGAACGCCGAGAAGATCCAGACGGCGGCCTAGCCATGGCGGAGGGCAAGCTCGAGCTGCAGGTCGTCACCCCCGAGCGGCTGGTCCTGGCGGAGCCGGTGGACGAGGTCGTCCTCCCCGGCTCCGAGGGATACCTGGGGGTCCTGCCCGGCCACGCGCCCCTCCTCACCGCGCTCGGGGTGGGGGAGGTGGAGTACCGGGTGGCCGGGAAGCGCCACTTCCTGGCCGTGGCGGGCGGATTCGCCGAGGTACTGCGCGACCGGGTCATCGTGCTGGCGGAGACCGCCGAGCGGCCCGAGGAGATCGATCTCGAGCGGGCCAAGGAAGCGCGCCAGCGCGCGGAGGCCATCCTGCGCGGCAATCCCGCCGACGTGGAGTTCGAGCAGGCGCAGCAGTCCTTCCGCAAGGCTCTGATCCGCTTGCAGGTGCACGAACACCGCGATTGAGCGAGCCCGAGCTCTCGCTCGTCATTCCCGCCTACAACGAGGAGGCGCGTTTGGGCGCCACCTTGCAACGCCTGCGGAGCTGGCTCCAGGCACCCCGCCCTCCCGCCGAGATCCTCGTGGTGGACGACGGCTCGGCCGACCGCACCGTTGCCATCGCCCGCGCCGCCCTGGAGGGAACGCGGGGATCCGTGCTCACCGGGGAGCCCAATCGGGGCAAGGGCTACGCGGTGCGGCGTGGCGTGCTCGCGGCCACCGGCCGCACAGTGCTGATCACGGACGCCGATCTCTCCACCCCCATCGAAGAGCACGCCAAGCTCGCGGCGACCATGCAGGCGCACGGCCTGCAGGTGGCCATCGGATCGCGAGCGCTCTACGGGTCCCAGGGCCAGAACCCGCTGCGCCAGTTGATGGGCAAGACGTTCAACCGCATCATGCGGGGCATGACCGGGCTTCCCTTCCAGGACACGCAGTGCGGGTTCAAGCTGCTCGACCGGGCGGCGACCCGCCCCATCGTGGAGCGCATGGTGGTGGACCGCTTCGCCTTCGACGTCGAGTTCCTCTACCTCTGCAGGCAGGCGCGCCTGCGGGTGGAGGAGGTGCCCGTCGTGTGGCGCAACGCGCCCGGCTCCAAGGTGAGCCTGATGGGCGATCCCGCCAACATGCTCTGGGACGTGGCGAAGCTGCGCTGGCGCCACCGAAGGGGCTTCCGCGGCGCTCCATGAGCGCCGACCTCACGCTCTTCGCCCCTCTCCTCGATGCCCCGGCCTACCGCGAGCTGGAGGCCGCGGTGCGCGCCGGCGTCCGGGGTCACACGCTTTCCGGCCTGGTCCCCGGGGCGCGGGCGCTGGTGCTCACGCTCTTGGCCGCGCGCACGGGGGCGCGGTTCCTGGTGGTCGTGTCCGACGACCAGGCGCTGGACGTACACCAGCGGGACCTGGCCGCCCTGGCCGTCCTCGCCGGGCGCGACCCCAAGCGAGTGGCGATCTTCCCGGCCCTCGACGCCGATCCCCATGCCGGGATCACGCCACACCCCGAGGTGGTGCGGGACCGGGTGCTGGCGCTGGGCCGCCTCACCCGGGGGGAGGTGGATCTGCTGGTCGTCCCCGTGCGCGCCCTGTTCCAGAAGATCCCCGCGCCCGAGGAGTTGCGCGCGCGGGTCCGCACCCTGGTCCCGGGGGGGAGCTTGCCTCCCGACCGCTTCCTCCTGGACGCGCTCTCGTCCGGCTACCGTCGGGTGGACGTGGTGGCGGCGCAGGGGGAGGTCTCGCGGCGCGGCGGCATCCTCGACATCTTCCCGCCCGAGCACGACGAGCCGGTGCGCATCGAGCTGTTCGGCGACACCATCGAATCGCTGCGCGCCTTCGACACCGACCACCAGCGGTCCACGCACACGCTGGAGCGCGCCGTCGTCGGCCCCGCGGTGGAGAACCCGCCCTCGGAGGAGGCCCTGGCCCGCCTGGCCACCTGGCTGGAGCAAGGAGCGGAGAAGGCCCGCGCGAGCGACGGTCCGGTGCGAGAATTTCGGGAGCGGCTGGAGACGCTGCAGACGCAGGGGTTCCTTCCCGGCCTGGAGGCCCTGGCCGGCGTCACCGCCGGCCGGCCCACGCTGCTCCTCGAGCACGCCTCCGACCTGCGCCTGGTGGTGGACGAGCCCGAGCAGGTGGACGACGCGCTGGTGCGCGCCTGGCACGAGATCCGGTCCTCCTTCGAGGCCAGCGACGAGCGCGTGCTGCCCCCCCCGGAGCGCCTGTTCGCCGATCCGGCCGCGCTGCGGGAGGCGCTCGCCGCTCCCGCGCTGGCGCTGCAGGCACTCGACGATCCCGGGGCTCCCGCACCGGGCGGGCGCACCGTGCTCGGGAGCCGCCCTCCCCGCAACTACGCCGGACGGCTGGGAGAGCTGGCGGCGGACCTCGCCCGTGCCCGAGAGCAGGGGACCCGCGTGGTCTGCGTGATGCGCGCGCGGGGGATGGCCGAGCGTCTGGCCGAGGTGCTGGCGCCCTACGGGCTTCCGGTGGCGCTCAGCACCACGCCGGGGCAGGTCCCGGGGGACGTCTGGAGCGCCGGCGGCCTCTTCCTGCTGGTGGGAGGGCTGCGCGACGGCTTCGAGTTCCCCGACCACGGCTTCGTCGCCCTGACCGAGCGTGAGACCTTCGGCGAGCAGGTGAAGGCCTCTTCCCGCAAGGACCGCTCGCGGGCGGCCTTCCTTTCCGACTTCCGCGACCTCAAGGTGGGCGACCTGGTGGTGCACGTGGACCACGGGGTGGCGCGCTACGCCGGTCTCGGGCGCCCCAAGGGGGGAAGCCTCAACCGGGACTTCATGGTCCTCGAGTTCGCCGGAGGGGACCGGCTCTTCGTCCCCGTGGATCGCCTCGACCTGGTGCAGAAGTACAGCGGCGTGGGCGGGCATGCGCCGGCGCTCGACCGCCTGGGGGGAGTGGGCTGGGAGAAGGTCAAGGCCAAGGTCCGCAAGTCGGTCGAGTCCATGGCCAAGGACCTCCTCGACCTCTACGCGCGCCGGGGCGCCGCGCGGGGCCACGCTTTCGCCGCCGACGGCCCCTGGCAGGCGGAGCTCGAGGCCGCCTTTCCCTACGAGACCACCCCCGATCAGCAGCGCGCCATCGAGGAGGTGAAGGCCGACATGGAGTCCGAGCGGCCCATGGACCGCCTGCTCGTGGGGGACGTGGGGTTCGGCAAGACCGAGGTGGCCGTGCGCGCCGGCTTCAAGGCAGTGATGGACGGCCATCAGGTCGCCTTCCTCTCGCCCACCACGGTGCTGGCGGCCCAGCACCTCGCCACTCTCCGCGAGCGTTACGCCCCGTTCCCCGTCCGCGTGGACATGGTCTCGCGCTTCAAGTCGCCGGCGGAGATCCGGACCACGCTGCAGGCGGTGGAGCGGGGCGAGGTGGACATCCTGGTGGGGACCCATCGCTTGCTCTCGCACGACGTTCGCTTTCGCCGGCTGGGACTGCTGGTGGTGGACGAGGAGCAGCGCTTCGGGGTGGCGCACAAGGAGCGCCTGAAGCAGCTGGCCCTGGGGATCGACATCCTCTCCATGACGGCGACGCCGATCCCGCGCACGCTCCAGATGTCGCTGGCGGGCGTGCGCGACCTGTCGGTGATCGAAACACCGCCGCCGGGCCGCATGGCCATCCAGACCTCCATCCTTCCCTTCCGCAAGAACGTCGTCGCCCAGGCCATCCGGCAGGAGCTGCGCCGCCAGGGCCAGGTCTTCGTCGTGCACAACCGGGTGGAGACGCTCCCCGCCCTGGGCCGCGCCCTGGTGGAGCTCGTGCCCGAGGCCCGCGTGGCGGTGGCCCACGGTCAGATGGGGGAGCGGCAGCTGGAGCGGGTGATGCTGAAGTTCGTGCAGGGGGAGGCCGACGTCCTTCTCACCACCACGATCATCGAGAACGGTCTCGACATCCCGCGCGCCAACACGATCGTGGTCAACCGGGCGGACCGCTACGGCCTGGCCCAGCTCTACCAGCTTCGCGGGCGGGTGGGCCGCAGCCAGCAGCGGGCCTACGCCTTCTTTCTCGTCCCCGGGCAGCACGTGCTCACCGACGTCGCCCGCAAGCGCCTGAAGGCGCTGCAGGAGTTCGGGGAGCTGGGCGCCGGCTTTCGCCTGGCCGCCGCCGACCTCGAGATCCGGGGGGCGGGGGAGTTCCTGGGCTCGCGGCAGCACGGCCACATCGCAGCGCTCGGCTTCGACCTCTACACGCAGATGCTGGAGCGTGCCGTGCACGAGGTGCGCGGCGAGCCCGTGGTGGAGCGGGAGTCGGTGGCCCTCCACCTGGGCGTGGACATCAAGCTCCCCGAGAGCTACATGGCCGACACCGGGGACCGCCTGGTGCTCTACAAGCGGCTCGCAGGGGCCAGGGACGAGGCCGAGGTGGACCGGCTGCAGGCGGATGCGGAGGACCGCTTCGGGCACCTGCCGCCGCCCGGCCGCAACCTCTTCGATCTCGCCCGGCTCCGCCTGGTCGCCGAGCAGGCGGGTGTGCGGAGCGTGGACGTCGTGGAGGCGCGGCTGCAGATCCGGTTCCACGAACGCCCCGCGGTCGACCCCCAGCGGGTGCTGGAGATGATCGCCCGGGAGCGCGGCACCCTCACGCCCTCGGGGATGATGGTCCTGCCCGCTCCCAAGCGGGCCGCCGACCGCATCGGCGTGATCCGGTCCGTGCTCGAGCGCCTGTCCGGGAGGAGCGCCGCGTGAGGGGGACGCCGGGAGGGCTCCTCCTGGCCTGTGCCCTCGTGGGCTGCGGCAGCCGCGACCCCGGTCGGGTCGTGGTGGCGGAGCTCGGCGACCTGCGGCTCGAGCGGGCAGAGCTCGACGCCGTGCTCGCCGGCGCCCTCGGAAGCGGGTTCAGCCTGGACACGCCCGATCGCGACCGCGTCTGCAGCCGCCTCCTGGATTCCCTGGTCGAGGAGACGCTCCTCGCCGAGGAAGCGCGCCGGCGCGGGGTGATCGTGTCCGAAGGGGACGTCCGCGCCTACCTGGCGGACATCCCTGCGGGGGCGCCCGTCTCGGACCCCGAGGGGGCCCGACGTCACATCGCGGCGCGCAAGCTGCAGGAGGCGCTGCTGCGGGCCGTGGGCTTCCCCTCCGAGCAGGAGGTCGATCTCATGGCCGGCCGCCTGCGGGCGGAAGGGGAGTCCGGGGGTGCGGCGGTCGTGCTCCGCGCGCTCCGGCTGGCGAGCGAGGAGGAGGCGGGCGAGGTGGAGCGGCGCCTCAAGGCCGGGGAGACCACCTTCGAGCGGGAGGCGGCCGCGCGCGACCCGGAGGCGGCGGCCCCGTTGCAGGTCTCCCTTCTTCGCCTTCCCGAGGAGGTGGGGGCGGCAGTGACCCCGCTCCAGCCCGGTCAGATCACGGAGCCGGTGAAGCTCCACGCCGGGATCTACCTGTTCCAGCTGGTCTCGCGTGACACCCAGGACCAGGAGGTCCGGGACTTCGGGACCGAGGCACGGCAGGAGCTCCTGCGCCGGCGCGGCGAGATGGCGGTGCGCGCCCTCCTGGGACAGCTGCGCCGCGACCACCCGATGCGGCTCCACCGGGAGCGGCTGGGGTTCCGCTACGTCGAGGAGGGTGGGTAGCCGGGGGGGAAGACGCCCACTAGCATGCTCACCGGTCCCGGACCGGAAACCGGAGGTGCCCATGCGGACCGCCTGCCTTCTCCTCCTCCTCGGCGCGAGCCTCCCGGCGCGGGCGGAAGTGCTGGAGGAGATCGTCGCCAAGGTCAACGACGAGATCATCACCAAGACCGACCTGGAGGCCGAGGACGAAGCCATGACGGCCGAGCTGTACCGGAGCCTCTCCGGGCCCGAGCTGGATCGCCGCCTGGCGGAGGGGAAGGCCATGCTCCTCCGGCGCCTGATCGACCGCCGCCTCCTCATGCAGCGCGGCGAGCGCATGTTCACCGAGCTGGACAAGATGGGGGACACCCTCGTCGAGCAATTCATCGACTACCAGAAGATCAAGGACAAGGCGGAGCTCCAGCGCCTGCTCGCCCAGGAGGGGCTCACGCTCCCCGAGTTCAAGCGGAGGCTGCTGGAGCAGCAGGTGCCGACGGAGGTCCTCCGGTACGAGGTGGGCGGGCGGGTGGCCATCGGGGACAAGGAGGTCGAGGCCTACTACCGCGACCACCCGCAGGAGTTCACGGTCCCGGCCGAGGCCACGGTGCGCGAGATCGTCCTCCTGACGGAAGGGGCCGATCCCGCCCAGCGCCGTGCCCAAGCCGAGGCGGTGCGGGCGCGCGCGGCGGCGGGGGAGGACTTCGCCGCCCTGGCCAAGGAGGCCTCCCAGGCCGGGACGAAGGACAGCGGCGGCTTGCTGGGAACGATCCACAAGGGAGACATCGCGCCCGAGCTGGAGGCGTCCGCCTTCTCCATCCCGGCGGGGTCCGTGAGCCCGGTGATCGAGATGACGCACGGGTTCCACGTGCTCAAGGTGGACGCGAGGACCGAGGAGCGGCTGAAGCCCCTGGAAGAAGTGCGCGAGGCGACCCGCGACAAGATCGCGGATCAGCGCTACGCGAACGACCTCCAGACCTTCCTGGACAAGTCCTGGAACGAAGCCACGATCTGGATCAACCCCAAGTACGCCGACCGGCTCGACCGCCGGAACGGCAAGCCTCGGCCCGCCTAGAATATTCGACCATCGCGATCCGCATTGGCGCGGCCGCCGGTTCCAGACCCGCGATCAGGAACCCTTGCATGCGCGTCTGCCATGGTGTTACATTCTCGCCGCTGGGCCGGCAATCTCTGGACCCCAAAACCAAGCCCGACCCAGGGGTCTCCCATGATCAATCGCAAGCTCGTCCGGCCAAACCTCGCGGAGATCAAGGAGCGTCGCAATCACCCACGCACGCTCCCGGCGATCGAAGTGCCTACGCCTCCCAACGGCCAGCACCTGAAGGACCAGATCGCGGACCATGCCGGCGGTGCTCGGATAGAGCGCCGGAAGACAGCGCCCCCGGAGCAGACCAGCGCCGAGGCCTTCTACTACGTCAAGCAGATGAACAACCGGACGCCGATGGTGGTGGTCCTGGACGACGGCGAAGAGCTGCGCGGGCACATCGAGTGGTACGACCGCGCGTGCATCAAGCTCAATCGCGAGGACGGCCCCAACCTCGTGATCTACAAGCACTCCATCAAGTACCTGCTCAAGGCCGACGAGCTGCGGGACGGAGCGAACCCGACGTGATCGCCACCATGGCGGCCTGCAGCGTGGGCCCGGCCGCCACCAGGTCTCCCGTCTCCAGGTAGTCCGTCCCTCCGCAAGGATCGGTGACCGCCCCTCCCGCCTCCTGCACGAGGAGCGTCCCCGCGGCGATGTCCCACCGCGACAGCCCGATCTCGAAGAATCCGTCGTAGCGGCCGCAGGCCGTGTAGGCGAGGTCGAGCGAGGCCGATCCCGCCCGCCGGAGCCCGGCCGTCGAGCGCACGAAGCTCTCGAAGGCGGTGAGGTAGCCCGAGAGGCGCGACAGCTCGCGGAAGGGGAACCCGGTCGCGATCAGCGCGTCGTGGAGGGATGCGGGCCGGGTGCAGGCGATGGCGTCGCCGTTCAGCCAAGCGCCGCCTCCCCGATGGCAGTGGAACATCTCGTCGTGCACGGGATCGTAGACCGCGCCCGCCAGGACACCCGAGGGGTCCTCCACCGCCACCGACGCCGCGAAGGTGGGGACGCCGTGGATGAAGTTCGTGGTCCCGTCCAGCGGGTCCACCACCCACCGCATCCCGCCCGCCTGCTGGGAGGGAGAGCCCTCCTCCGCGAGGATCGTGTGCTCGGGAAAGCGCTCGCGCACGAAGGCGACCACCGACGCCTCGGCTTCCCGGTCCACCTCCGTCACGAAGTCGTGCATCCCCTTGCTCTCGACCCGCAGGCGCTCGCGGGGCCGGAAGCGTCGGCGCAGCACCGCTCCCGCGCGCCGGGCCGCCTCCATGGCCGCCTCCTCGAGAGGGGAGAGCGGCATCACTCCCTGGAGTCCTGGCGGTGGGCGCGGGGGTGGGCACGGTCGTACACGCGCATGAGGGCATCCACGTCCACGTGCGTGTAGCGCTGGGTCGTGGAAAGGGAGGCGTGCCCGAGCAGCTCCTGGATGGACCGCAGCTCGGCCCCCGAGCCCAGCAGGTGCGTGGCGAAGGAGTGGCGCAGGGCGTGCGGGGAGTAGTGGCCGAGCACGGCGGCCTCGCCCAGCCGGCGATCGAGGATCCGGCGCACGCTGCGGTCGGTGAGGGGTCCGCCTCGGAGATTGAGGAAGACGGCCTCGCCACTGCCCCGGGGGCGCTCACGCAGCTCCGAGGACGCCGCCAGCCACGCCCGCAGCGCCTCCGTCGCCTTGGAGCCGAAGGGGACCACCCGCTCCTTGCCGCCCTTGCCGAGCACGCGCACCAGGCAGCCGGCGAGGTCCACGTGATCGAGCTGCAGCGCGCACAGCTCCCCCACGCGCAGGCCCGTCGCGTACAGCATCTCCAGCACCGCACGGTCGCGCAGGCCTGCCAGGTCCGGGGTCACGATGCGGTCGAGCAGGGCGAAGATCTCGTCCACCGTGAGGTTGCGGGGGAGCGGCTTCGGCTGCTTGGGGGAGGGGACGGCGGCCGCCGGAGAGGCCTCGATCCTCCCGTCCCGCACCGCGTGCTTGAGGAAGGAGCGGACCGCGGCCAGCTTGCGGGCGATCGAGGTCTTGGCGAGCCCGGCACGGCCCAGCGAGGCCACGAACCCCCGCACGGCCAGGGCGTCGATCCCCTCCGGCCCCGGCGCGGGGGCGCCGAAATGCTCGTCGGTGAGGAAGGCGCCGAACTGGCCGAGGTCGCTGGCGTAGGCGCGCAGCGTCTCCTCGGACGCGCGGCGCTGGTCGGCCAGGAAGGCGAGGAAGCGATCCACCGCCTGCAGGTAGGCGTCGGAGGGGCGGAGACGCGCCGACCCAGTCATGAGAGCGTGGGCGCCTCGTCGCCGCACGCCGCGAGCCAGGCATCGAGCGCGGCCAGGGCGGCGGCGGCGCGGTGGGCCCGGCGATCCCTCTTCTTGCCGCGCTCCCCCTCGACCGGCGGCAGGAGGCCGAAGGCGGCATTCATCGGCTGGTACTCCCCGGCCGGTGCGCTGGAGACGTAGCGGCAGAGCGCGCCCAGCATCGTGCTCGGCGGGAGCGTCCGCGCGGGCTGATCCCAGGCCAGCCGCGCCGCGTTCATCCCGGCGAGGAGTCCGGTGGCGGCCGACTCGGTGTAGCCCTCGACGCCCGAGATCTGCCCGGCGAAGAAAAGCGTGGGCCGGCTCCTCGCCTGCAGGGTGTCGAGGAGAACGGTGGGGGCGTCGATGTAGCAATTGCGATGGATCTGGCCCAGGCGCACGAACTCGGCTCCGGCCAGGCCGGGGAGGGTGCGGAAGATGCGCGTCTGCTCCGGCCAGCGGAGCTGGGTCTGGAAGCCGACCATGGAGTAGTGCTCGGCCGCGAGGTTGTCCTGCCGGAGCTGCACGACGGCGAAGGGTCGCACGCCGGTGCGCGGATTCACCAGGCCCACAGGCTTCATGGGGCCAAAGCGCAGCGTGTCGCGACCACGCCGCGCCATCTCCTCGATGGGCAGGCAGCCCTCGAAGAAGGGGGTGCGGTCCACCTCGTGCAGAGGAGCTTTCTCTCCGGAAAGAAGCGCGGAAACAAAAGCGTCGTACTCGGCTTCGTTCAGCGGGCAGTTGAGGTAGTCCTCCCCGCCGCCTTTGCCGTACCGCGAGGCGGGGAAGACGAGGTCACGGTCGATGCTGTCCGCCTCCACCACGGGAGAGATGGCGTCGAAGAAATAGAGGTAGTCGCGGCCGATGAAGCGGGCGAGCGCGTCGCGCAGGGCGTCCGAGACCATGGGCCCGGCGGCGAGCACGACGATGCCCTCCGGGATCGCGGTGACCTCCTCTCGGACCACGGTGACGTTCGGCTCCTCCAGCAGCGCGACGGTGACCGCGTCCGAGAAAGCATCGCGGTCCACCGCCAAGGCACCGCCGGCGGGGACGCGGGTGCGATGGGCGCAGCGCACGATCAGCGATCCCAGACGCTCCATCTCGGCCTTGAGCAGCCCATGGGGAGTGGCCGGGTCCAGCGCCTTCAGGGAGTTCGAGCACACGAGCTCGGCCAATGCCGAGGTCCGGTGGACGGGGGTGGGCCGAGTCGGCCGCATCTCGTGGAGGCGGACGGGGACGCCGCGCCGTGCGAGCTGCCAGGCGGCCTCGCTTCCCGCCAATCCTCCTCCCACCACCGTCACGGGCTGCGGCACAGGCGCCCTCCGGCTCGACTGATCGGCATGATACGACAGGGCTTCTGGACCCCCCTTGCCAGGCAAATCTGGTGTAAATCGTTGTGCCGCAAGGGCGAGGCGGCGGGGAAAACCCCTTCTCCAAATTGGACGGGTGGGCACCGTTGCCGTATAGTCTTGCGGTTCCACGGGCGTCTCGGCGTACGGGCTTCTACCCGCCTGAGCAAGAAGAGGTAGACGGAGAGGTGTCCATGAAAGCAACCAAGGTGGTCCTGGCCATCGTCCTGATGGTGGCTGCGTCCCTTCCCCTCCTGGCCAGGAAGAAGAAGGACGAAGCACCCGCGAACACGGCCAGCGCACCAGCCGCGGCCGGCACCTCCGCCGCCGGGTCCAGCAGCGCGGCCGGCTCCGCGGACAGCGGAGAGGTCGTCGCCCGCGTGGCCGGTCAATCGATCACGATGGCGGACCTGGAGCCGGTCATCGGAGCGCGCCTCTCGCAGCTCCGCATGCAGGCGGAGCAGAACGAGTTCCAGCTCAAGCAGCAGGCGATCGACCAGATCGTGCGCGACAAGCTGGTGGAAGCCGAGGCCAAGGCCAAGAGCGTCACCTCGGAACAGCTCCTGAAGACCGAGGTGGACGACAAGGTGGCCGCGCCCACCGAGGACGAGATCAAGCAGATCTACGAGCGCAACAAGGCGCGCCTCGGCAACCGCACCTTGGAGGAGTCCAAGCCCGAGATCGAGCGGCAGCTCAAGATGCAGAAGGCAAACGAGCGCCGCACCGCTTACATGCAGGAGCTGCAGGCCAAGGCCGACGTGCAGATCCTCCTCGATCCGCCCCGGATCAAGGTGAACGTGCCCGGCGACGCGCCCGTTCGCGGCCCCGCCGCTGCGCCCGTGACGCTGGTGGAGTTCTCCGACTACCAGTGCCCGTTCTGCAAGCGCGCCTACGACACCATCGAGCAGCTCGTCGCAGCCTATCCCAACGACATCCGCCTGATCTTCATGGACTATCCCCTGCCGATGCACAACCGCGCCGCCGCGGCCGCCGAAGCGGCCCGCTGCGCGGGCGAGCAGGGTAAGTACTGGGAGTACGGCCAGAACCTGATGAAGGCCGCCGGTGACCTCAGCGACGACAACCTGAAGCAGCGCGCGACCGACCTGTCACTCGACGCTTCCAAGTTCGAGTCCTGCATCACCTCCACGAAGTTCGAGCCCGGCGTCCAGTCGGACTTCAGCGAAGGCAATCGCGTGGGCGTGAGCGGCACGCCGACCTTCTTCATCAACGGCCGCATGGTCGTCGGCGCCAAGGCGCTCGAAGACTTCAAGCAGATCGTGGACGACGAGATCCGCCGCGCCAGCGGCAAGCGCGCTTCCAACTAGTCGCGCTTCTTCACGTCAATCTCTGAGAAGCCGCCGGGCAACCGGCGGCTTTTTTGTTGGTCGTCACCCGGAAGCACTGCATCTCGAACGTCTGCCTTTTTCTCGACGTCAGGCTGTGGCAGTGGCAGCGTGCCAGGAGGGAAGCTACTGCCGGAGTCCGTCGTGCACAGGACGCTGTGCGCGTAGGGTTCAGACCAGTCCCACACGACGAGACAGTTCGGGGCGAATTCAGCGCTCGGTCGTGAATCTGCCGCATCAGCATGTGCGCCGAAGGTAAGTACCAAGGCAGCAATCCCAATTGCTTTCATGACGCCCCTCCGTTCTGCGAGATGAAGAATGAGGGGGCTGCGCTCTCAGAGCAATACGAGTTGGCGTGTTCCGTTGCGGGCTAGGACGCGCTTCGTTGTGGTCGAGCAACAGTCCTCGCTCTTGCGCGCGGCGGGCTATACAGTATCCGAAAATGTTTGAGCTCTTCGCTTTCGGCGGGAACCCAAGGCGATAGCTTCCTCAAGCGTCGAGCAAGAGGTTCGGCAACTGCGACGTCGCCTTCGTCGAGCGCCTTCTTGAACAGGCGGAACTCTGCTCTGAACTTCAACTCGTGATCGCGCAACTCGTTCGCGAGCTTGAGTCCGTTGCGCCAGTGTGATGTCGCATGACTTCCTTGTCCGTTAGCCGCAGCGAGGTCGCCAAGGGTCAGTTGAATGTGAGCCAACGTTCGCTGCTGACCAAGCGCGCTTGCGATTTCCTGAGCAGCCGCCAGCGCTCGCCGCGCGGCGGAGTAGCGCCGCATCCGAAAGTACACATCACCAATGCAGAGAAGAGCAGTAGCTCTTTCGGGCTCCCGTGCGAAACTGGAATAGGCAGCAAATGCGCGTTGGTAGAAGCGAAGCGCTCCCTCTAAATCATTGGTCTCGCCCGCCAGCCGCGCGCGATTGTCTAGCGCATACCCGAGATAACGATTCGCATTCCCGGTTTCGGAGAGTGTGACTGCTCGATCCGCACTTTGTAGAGCAGCAGTCAAGTCTCCTTTGGCGCGATGGAGTCGGCTCAGCTTGTCATGTAAGAGAGGTTCGTAGTCCGGCGAGAGTCCCTCTGCGGACTGGATATACAGGAGTTCGGCCGTCGCAAGTGCGTTCCGATTGAGAGAGGCCGCCGCAGTACTGAAGTTCATCCAGGCACAAAGGGACTGTTCTAGGGGATCACGGAATCCTGCGATAGTTGGTCCACTCGCTAACGGAACCGCATCCCGAAAGAAAGCGTATGCCTCCCACTTCGTGCCTTTGCGACTGGCTGCTACTCCGAGGTCAGTTAGGTCCTTGAAGCTCCGACCGGTCGTCTCCGGCCCTCCGAGCTTCTCAACCTCCAGATCGAGTTCCAAGCGCTCGACGAGGACCTCGGCGGGCACCTCGTAGATCCGGCTGAGCGCGATCATCTTGGACAGGGCGAGGCTCTGATGGCCGTTCTCGCAGCGGGAGAGGTAGCCCTTCTCCACGGGGTCGGCGAATGTGCGCGACAGCGTGGCCACGTCGTCCAGGGACAGACCACGGCGCTCGCGCAGCGTGCGAAGGTACTGCCCGAACGCGAGCGTGCTGCTTGTGGGCAAAAGAAGCCTCCGGAGTCGCGGCCTAGATACACCCCATTCGGCGCCGCTTCAAGACAGAAGGGACTCCGGAACCGTTCGGGGTTACCGGGAGGTAACGCCGTCTACCAAGGAAGGCCCGCTGGAGTCGCGCTGCATGTCGCACCAACAACTCATCGTGGTGCGCAGTAGCAAGAAGGTGGGGAGCGGGGACCGGGGACCGGGGAGCGGGTCGGGTGAGGGCGGCTCGGGGGGAGTCGGCGGCCGAGTCAGTCCTGCAGGCTCGAGGGCTCGAGCAGGGTGCCTTCGTTCAGGAGCTGGATGAAATCCGCGGCCGGGAGGGGCTGGCAGAAATAGTAGCCCTGCATCTGGCTGCAGCGGCGCGACTGGAGGAACTCGATCTGGTCGCGCTTCTCGACCCCCTCCGCCACCGAGTCCAGGCCCAGGCTGTCCGCCGCCTCGATGGCGGCGGTCACGGCGCTGGCATCCCTGGGATTCGTGCTCACACCCCGGATGAGGGACTGATCGATCTTGATCGCGTCCGCGGGGACTCGCTCCAAGTGATCGAGACATCCCACGCCCAGCCCGAAGTCGTCGATGGCGATGCGCACGCCCACCCGCTTCAACCGCTCCAGCGTGCGCGCCAGCCCCTCCGACCACGGCAGGAGGCTCGCTTCCGAGATCTCGAGTTCCAGGTGCGAGGCGTCCAGGCCCGAGGAGGCCAGCGCGCCTTCCACCCGCTCCACCATGTCGGGCTGCCGGAGCTGCCTGGCGGAGAGGTTCACCGAGATCCTGAGCGGCGGATGCCCCACGTCCTGCCACGCCCTCGCCTGGTCGCAGGCCGCGCGCATGGAGAAGTCACTGATCGCGCCCAGCAGCCCGCTCTCCTCCGCCAGGGGCAGGAACACCGACGGACCAATCACGCCCATCTCGCGGTGGTGCCAGCGCAGGAAGGCTTCGGCCCCCACGATCCTCCCCGTCGCGGACTCGACCTGCGGCTGGTAGTACAGGCACAGGTCGTTGTCGTCCAGAGCCTTCTGCAGTCCGCCCGGAGGCACCTTCCGATCGAAGCGCAGCGCCCGCATGCTGGGGGCGAAGAACTGGAACGTCGCCCCCCCGTAGCGCTTGGCGCTGTACATGGCGGCGTCCGCATCCTTCACCAGCGCTTCCGCGGTGGTGCCGTCCCCGGGGAACATGGCGATCCCGATGCTGGGGGTGACCGTCACCTGCTCCTCCCGCAGGCTGAAATGACGGAGGAGCGCCTGCAGGATGTTCCCCGCCACGGTGGCGGCGTCCTGGGCCCGAGCCACGTTCACCAGCAGCACGATGAACTCGTCCCCCCCCAGCCGGGCCACCGTGTCGCTGGAGCGGATGCAGCCGGACAGCCGCTCGCCCACCAGCTGCAGGAGCTGGTCTCCCGCCTCGTGGCCCAGGTTGTCGTTCACCTCCTTGAACCGGTCGAGGTCGATGAACAGCACCGAGAGCCACTGCCCGTACCGCGAGGCATAGGCCATGCTCTGCGTCAGGAGGTCGAAGAAGAGCTGCCGGTTGGGGAGGCCGGTGAGGGTGTCGTGCGTGGCCAGGTAGTGCTCGCGGCGCCGCGCCAGGTCGAGCTCGGTGAGCATCCGGTGCCGCTCGATCGCGTGCCGCAGGGTACGCAGCAGCACCCGCGGATCCACCTGCCCCTTCACCAGGTAGTCCTGGGCGCCGGCCTGCACGGCCCGCACCGCGACCTCCTCGTCGTCCAGGCCGGTCATCACCACGATGGGGATCTCGGAGAACATCGCGTACACGCGCCGGAGCGTGTCCAGGCCGTCGGATTCGGGGAGGCCCAGGTCCAGGAGCAGGACGTCGTAGGACTCGTTGCGGATGCGGTCGAACGCCTCGTCCAGGCTGGCCGCGTGCTCCATCCGAGCGTAGGAGTCTCCCGCGTCCCGGAGAGCCTCTCGGAGCAGCCGGGCGTCGCCGAGGTTGTCCTCGACGAGCAGGATGCTCATGAGGTTGGTGCCCATTGCCCCTTCTACCTGCACGATCCCGCCCTTGCCCGTCACCAGTCGTGCAGTTCCGATGCCAACCTGGAGGCCCCCTTCTAACCGACCCCGCAAGGGCTTGTCAAACAGGGAAGTGCGGGAGCGCAGCCCATTCCAACTTGACAGCCTGCTTCCACCTGCGGACCACCGAACCGCGCACGGCCCTCGACCGAGTAGAATCCGCCCGGGGATCACATCTTCGCGTGCTCCATCCTGCGTCGCCGCCCCGGAGGGTTCCCGCATGAAGAGCGAGACCGCGGCGCGCGCGATGTTCCTCGCGCTCTTCGCACTCAGCCTGTACCTCATGTACCGGATATTCCTCCCCTTCATTCCGGGGATCGCCTGGGCGATCGTGCTGGTCGTTGTCTTCCAGCCGGTCTACCGGCGGCTCGTGATCTGGTTCCACGGCCGGAACGTGCTGGCGGCGTTCGTGGTGTCGGTGGCGGTGGCCGCCTTCATCGTCATCCCCTTCCTCTTCAGCCTCGCCCACCTCGCCCGGGGAGTGGTCAGCTCCTACTCCTGGCTCCAGGGGGAGCTGAACGCCGGGCGATCCCCCTTGGACCTCGCCCGCCAGGTGCCGGCCTTCTCGCGCGCCCTGGACTACGTCTCGCGCTACGTGGACCTGAAGCAGATCAACCTGCAGCAGATGAGCCTCGACGCGCTGCAGACCGTGGGGAACTACCTCGCCCACCAGGTGGGGTCGCTCGCCACCAACATCTTTCGCATCGTCCTCACCTTGATCGTGGTCCTCGTCACCATGATCGTCCTCTTCCTCCAGTGGCCGGTCCTCCTGGCCTCCGTCCAGCGGTTGATCCCCCTCCCCGAAGAGGACAAGAAGGCCGTCCTCAAGGAGCTGAACGAGGCCACGCGGGCGATCTTCTTCGGCGTGGTCCTGACCGCCGCGGTCCAGGCGGTCCTGGGAACGATCGGGTTCGCCCTGGCGGGAGTGCCGCTCCCCGTGCTGTTCGGGGGGGCGCTCTTCTTCGCGGCCATGCTCCCCTCGGGCACGGTGCTGGTCTGGCTCCCCATCGCGATCTGGGTGCTCGTCACCGGGCGCACCGGGTGGGGCATCTTCCTCCTGGTCTGGGGGGGCGGCGTGGTCAGCACGGTGGACAACTTCCTCCGGCCGATCTTCATCGGCCGGGGGCTGCGCATGCACATGCTGCTCGTGTTCTTCGGGACCCTGGGCGGCATGATCGCCTTCGGCCTCATCGGGCTGTTCACCGGCCCGCTCGTCATCACCTTCTTCCTCTTCATCATCGAGATCGCCAAGCGCGACCTGCTGCGGCCGGCCGCCCCGGCGGTGCCGGGCGACGGCCCCGGGCCACCCGTCCCCTGAGCGCGCCGTGCTGCGCGACCCGGTCCTCGGCCCCGTCTACGTGCTCGTGCTCGGCCTTCTGTGCGGCTGGATGGGGTTCCGTCTGGGCTGGCAGGCGCGCAACCGATTCCTGCTCCCCGTGCTTCAGGGAGGCATGGGCTTCCTCGCGTTCCTGTGGGCGTGGACCTTCGCCAGCCCTCTCTCGGCCGCCATCGCGGTGACGGGCTGGACGCTGGGGACGAGCTTTCCCGCCATCGGCACCTTCCGGCGCCAGCCGGCCGCGGCCGAGGCCCAGGTCCTGCGGGCAGCCGCCTACCGGGCCGAGATGCTGGCCTGGCTGCGCAGCGGCGTCGGCCCCGAGGCGGCACCGCGCCGCACCGCGCTCGCGCACCTGCGCGAGCTGGCGGCCTACCTGCTGGCGGCGGCGGCGACCGCAAACGCGGGGGCGCTCGTCCTGGGCGCCGTCCTCCTCAACTACATGAACGCCTACGTGGCCCGGCTCCTCGTGGCGGCCCGCCGGCCCTGGACGGTGCGCTTGCTGGCCTGGAACGTGTGGAGCCTGGTGCGGGTCCTCGGCTACGTCCTCCTCGGCGTGGCCGCGGCGGCGCCCCTCCTCCGGCTGACGGGGAGGCCGGGCGATCCCGCCCAGGTCCGGGCACTGGCGCTCACCGGTGCCCTGGCGGTGATGCTGGACCTCGTCCTGAAGCTCCTCCTTTCCCCCCCCGCGGGCCGGCGTCTCGCCGCAGCGGTCGATCTCGATCTGGCCGCCGCCGTGCCGCAGCCGGGCACGTCTCCGGGCCTGACGCGCCGGCTCTCGCGCTGATCGGCGGGCCGTGCGCACCGTCTTCCTGCCGTCCCTCCTGAACCGCCTCTGCGAGGACCCGGGCCTCTGGGTGGACCTGCAGGACGAGGGACGCTCCATCCTCCTCGACCTCGGCGACCTGCGGCACGTGGCGGCGCGCAAGCTCCTCCGGGTCGAGCGCGCAGTGGTCACGCACACGCACATGGACCACTTCGTGGGGTTCGACCACCTCCTCCGCCTGATGCTGGGGCGGGAGCGGGAGCTGGTGGTGACGGG
>Ga0070695_100000635_pt1 | contig 18613 bp, 18 predicted proteins | sample KBSK1252metaG_FD_65471 | JGI IMG/M metagenome (GOLD analysis project Ga0070695, IMG submission 65471) | Corn, switchgrass and miscanthus rhizosphere microbial communities from Kellogg Biological Station, Michigan, USA - KBS K1-25-2 metaG | ecosystem: Host-associated > Plants > Roots >...
ACCGCGATCAGCTCTGCGGCGAGGGCCACGTGTCCATCGTGCGCAGGAACTTGCGGAAGTAGTCGGCGGCCGAGCCGACGGCAGCCAGCAGCACGAGCCAGAGCATGACCTTGCCCAGGAAGCCGAAGCGGCCCCAGCGCTCCAGGGTGTTCGTGAGGATGAGGAGCACGATGGCCACCACCTGGGACACGGTCTTCAGCTTCCCCCACGGCGAGGCGGCCATGACCACGCCGCGGGTGGCGGCGACGCTGCGCATCCCGCTCACGGCGAACTCGCGCCCCACGATGACCACGATCATCCAGGCCGGGGCCAGCCCCAGCTCCACGAGCGCGATGAAGGCGGAGCTGGTGAGCAGCTTGTCCGCGATGGGGTCGAGCAGGATCCCCAGGGTGGTGACCTCGCCCCGCCGGCGCGCCAGCCATCCGTCGAGGGCGTCGGTGGCGGCGGCGAGCAGGAAGATCGTCACCCCCACCACCTCGCGCCACTCCGACATCCACTGCACGGCCTCCGGGATCCAGGCCACCCCGTACACGCCCTCCAGCCGGTCGCGCAGCGTGGCCGTCACCCAGGGGGGCGTGAGCAGCACGACCACCAGCAGGGGGACGAGGAAGATGCGGAAAAGGGTGAGCGCGGTGGGGAGGTTCAGTCTGGAAGGGCGCATCGGCGGCTTGCGGCCGCCGACGCTACCACGCGGGACGCACGGGGGGCAACGGGCTCAGTGGCGGTTCACGGTGGTGACGCTGAAGGAGCCGAAGGGGTTGATGTCGTCGGTGATCGTGGCCCCCGCGTTGGGGGTCACGAGCTTCGTGACCGTGCCCGCGGAGGTGGTGTAGGTGACCTGGATCCGGCGGTCGGGGAGCAGCGTGAGGAGCGGCGAGCGCGCGTTCTCTCCCAGGTCGGAGACGGGGAGGGGAATCATCCAGCGCGTGGTGAGGAAGAGGCTGACGTAGACCTGCCCGCGGCCACCGCGGTTGCGCCACCAGGCCACGTAGGGCCGTCCCGCGTCGTCGAAGGCCAGGATGGGGTCGAGGTCGGCGTCGCTGGAGTCGAGGGGGAGGAGGGGCGCGATGGTCTGCCAGGCGCGCCCGTCGAAGCGGGACCAGGCCAGATCGAAGGTGGTGCCGTCGAAGTGGCTCCATACCACCCACGGCTTGTGGTCGATGGGGTTCTCCAGGATGGCGGGCCATCCATCGCCGACGGCGTCCCCGGTGCTGTTGAGCATGAGGCGGGTGGTGCGGGAGCGGAACGGGCTCCAGATCTTCGTCCTGCGGGCGGACCCGGCGGTGACCACGACGGTACGCACGTAGTTCCCGAAGGCGTCCACCTCGGCCGACACCTCCGCACGCGCGGGGGCGCAGACCAGCAGGAGCGCGAGCACGGCCAGTCCCCGGATGCGATCAGGCGGGTAGCGCATGCGACCTCCGGTGCCTCTCCACGTGGCGATCGAACGCCTCCACTTCCGGGAACCTGCGCTCCAGACGGGCGCGCAGGTGCCGCAGCCGGCCGAAGGCGATCTTCTCGCGGGTGCCGTGGCCTTCGTCGCGGGCCATCTCCCAGCGGCGGAAGGCATTGAGGAACAGCACGTCGGGATAGTTCTCGTCCTCGCGTGAGGCGAGGCCGTCCGATTCCTGGAAGCAGCGGCGGGCTTCGTCGCGGTCCTCCCGCGCCAGATACGCCTCGCCCAGGCGGGTGAGCGCCAGGGCGCCGATTCTCCGGTAGCCGCGGGCGGCCGCCCCGCCCTGGGCCTCGCGGATGCAGGCGATCCCCTCCTCGGTGCGGCCCAGGGCCACCAGGCAGCCGCCTCGGTTGGTGAGCACGGTGAGCCGCATCTCCTCCTGCCGCTGCGCGGGATCGAGCCCCTCGAGCAGGCTGGCGGCGGCCGAGTAGTGGGCCAGCGCGGCGCCCATGTCCCCGGCGTCGTGCTCGATGTTCCCCAGCGCGTTGTGCACGGCGGCCTGGGAGCCGACGTCAGACACCGCCAGCGCGAGATCGAGGCACTCCCGCGCCAGCAGGCGGGCGAGGTAGAAGTCGCCCTGCTCCCGGTAGACGAGCAGCAGCTGCAGCAGCACCCGCACGCGCGTCCCAGCGGGGACCGCGGCGTCCTTCAGGACCTCCCGCAGCTCGTGCTCGGTGAGGAAGAGCTTCCCCAGCGCCTTGGAGGCGACGGCCATGCGCCAGCGCGCCTCCACCACCCGGGCAGCGGCCGCGGGGTGCGACGCCTCCTCCCGCGCCACCTCGAGCGCCCGCTCGAAGGTGACGAAGGCTCGCCCGTGCTCTCCCGCGGCGAAGGCGCTGGCCCCCTGGGCCAGCAGCTCGTCGTAGCCTCCCACGGCAGGCTTGAGGGCCTCGTACTCCTCCAGATCGAGGATGTCCGAGAACTGCTGCACGGGCACGTTGAAGACGGACGCCAGTGCCCGCAGCTTCTCGAAGGACGGGAGCGCCTTCCCCTTCTCGAACCGGCTGAGCTGGGAGTTGTCGATCACCTCGCCATAGGCGATGGCGCGCTCCTCGACCTTGCGCAGGGTGTACCCGTACCCCTCGCGCAGCCGCCGGAGGAAGCCGCCCAGACGCACCGAGCTCTTCGTCTCCGGTCCCAAGATCCGCCTGCTGACTGCTGCTTCGGCCCGGCTCATGAACCCCCCGTTGAGCCCGGTCCCTGGTTGTCCTCATTGAGCGCCCGAAGCGCCAGGAAGTCAACTGAATCCCTCCCAGCCCGCGAGTTCTGCGGACCCTGCATCCGCGGGGTTGACGGCTCCCGACCCTCCCCGTAGATTCCCGGCGCCTTCCGGGGTCGGAGACCAGCGTGTTGCCCGAGGCGCACGGCCCGTCCGAGATGGAGTTTCCCCTGCTGGACCGGCTGGGCTTCGATGCGGCGCTCGAGGCCGAGGGGCTCCGGCGCCTGGCGGAGACGGACCTCCCGGGGTGCCGTGAGGCGTTCGTCCGCCTCGTGCAGCGCCTGCGCCTGCGCGGCCTGGGGCCGCGCCGCCGGGAGGCGGTCCTGCTGCTGCTCGACGTCCTCCAGAAGGTGGAGACGCACATCCACCGGGACGGCGGCCCGGCCTACGCCGCCGCCCGCGTCGCCCTGCTCCAGGAGTTCGCGGGTCTCGACGATCCCGAGGCCGCGCGCGCCGCCTTCCTGCCCAGCCTGGACCGCCTGCTCTTGGGTCTGCGCCTCCCGAGCTCCGCCGCTCCCTCCCTCGGGCAGCGCGCCACCACGCTCATCGAGGAGAGCTACCGCGAGCGCCTGTCGCTGTCCTCCGTGGCCGCCCGCCTGCACGTCTCGCCCGCCCACCTGTCCCGGGTGTTCCGTCAGCAGACCGGGAGCACGCTCACGGAGTTCGTGCACCAGACTCGCCTGCGGCACGCGCGCCGCCTGCTGGCGGAGGGAGGGCGCACGATCTGCGAGATCGCCTACCTGGTCGGATACCAGAACTACCGCGACTTCTACCGGAACTTCACCAAGCACGAGAGCGCCTCGCCGGGAGAGGTGCGCCGCCGGGGGACGGCCGGGCTATAGTCCGGAAGATGGTCCGGCGCGGCCCCCGCCTCGCGCTCCTCGTCCTCCTCTCCGGCCTGCTCGCCCCCGCTCCGAGCGCCCGGCGCCCCTCCCTCCCGGAAGACCCTCCGCTGCTCCCACCGGCCGGTGGCCCCAGGTTCGAGGGGGACTTCGAGGCCAGGCTGCGGACCGCCCCCGCCGACCGGCACGTGCAGGCGCTCCTCGACCTCGGGGACCAGGTGGACGTCGCCCTCCTCTCGGAGCGGTTGCGGGCCGCCGGCCGGGACAAGCGGGCGCGCCGGCAGGCGGTGGTGGGGGCGCTGGAGAGGGTGGCGCAGCGGCAGCAGGCGCTGCTGCAGCCCCTCGTCGCCCGGCTCCTGGCGGACCGGTCCCTGGTCCGGGTGGACCGGGTGGCGATCGTGAACCGCCTCGTCGTGGAGGGGACGGCCGCCGGCGTGCTCGCCCTGGCGTCGCGCCCGGAGGTGGCGCGCGTGCTCCCGGAGTGGACCTCTTTCCCGGGCGCCGGGGGTGGCGAGCCCGCCCAAGCTCCCGCGCTGGGGGAGCGGTTTCGCTCCTGGGCGGTGGACGCCGTCGGGGCCTCCCCGCTCTGGGCGGAGGGACTGGACGGACGAGGGGTCGTGGTGGCCGCGCTCGACACCGGGGTGGACGGGGGGCACGAGCAGCTGCGCGGCCGCCGTCTCCCCGGCGCGCGCGGGTGGTTCGACCCCGAGGGGGGAAGCAGCGACCCCTACGACCTCCACGGCCACGGCACGAGCGTCCTCTCCCAGGCCGTGGGCGGCGGCGTGCCGGAGCGGGTGGTGGGGATCGCCCCCGGCGCGCGCTGGGCGGCAGGCCTCGCCAACTGGAACAACCAGTACTCCCGCGTGCGCATGACGCTGGCCGCCGACTGGGTGCTGCGCGCTGCGCGCCCCGACGTGCTGGTGAACGCCTGGTCGCACGACGAGGGGGCCTGCCCCGGCTTCGACCTTCCCTTCCTGCGGGCCTGGCGGGCGGCGGAGATCTTCGTGGTCTTCCCCGCGGGGAATGCCGGTCCCTCCCCCCGCAGCGGTGAGGCCCCGGCGCAGCTCCCGGGGGCCTTCGCCGTGGGAGGGCTCGCGCGCACGGGGGAGCCGCTGCGCGCCTCTTCCCGCGGACCGAGTGCCTGCGGGGACCAGCTCTTCCCCGCGCTGGCCGCTCCGGCGGCGGACCTTCCCTTCGCGTTCCCGGCGGGGGAGCGCGCCTACCTTGCGGGAGACGGGACGTCGCTGGCGGCGGCCGTGGTCGCGGGAGGCGCCGCGCTCCTCCTGCAGGCCGCCCCCGAGCTCGGCCCCGCCGAGCTGGAGGAGATCCTCCGGGAAAGCGCGCGCGACGTTCCCCCGGAGGGACCGGATGCGACGACGGGGGCGGGGGCGCTCGACCTCACGCAGGCGCTCTCGCTGGCGCGCGGCCGCGGGCGCTCAGTTCGACAGCGAGACCGAGCCGTCGGCCTGGAGCCGTAGCGCGATCCGGGTGGGAGGGGCGGCGGGGCGCGCGCGCCGCGTCTCCTTCCCCAGATGGCCTTCCACCTTCCGCACGTAGTCCTGCGTCTCGCGGTAGCGGGGCACGCCGCCCTGCCGGCGAACCGCCCCCGAGCCCGCGTTGTACGCGGCCAGCGCCAGGGTGAGGTCGCCGTCGAACTCGTCCAGCAGCGTGCGCAGGTGGTTGGCCCCCGCCCTCAGGTTCTCGTACGGGTCGTGGATGTTGCGGACGCCGTAGGAGCGGGCGGTCGCGGGCATGAGCTGCATCAGCCCCTTCGCTCCCTTGGGGGACGTGGCACCGGGATTGAAGCCCGACTCCACCAGGGCCACGGCCTTGATGAGGGCCGGCTCCAGCTGGAACTCGGAGGCCACCTGCTCGATGAAGGGATCGAAGTCGGTGACGGGGAGCGGCACCCCGGTGCTCCGGCGCTCCGTCTTGAAGCCGGGCACGGCCTTGGTGGCGCGCGAGGGGGTGTTGGTGAAGACGATGCTGCCGTCGGGGGCGACCTCGTAGAGGAGATCGTCCGCGGCACGGGAAAAGGGGGCGGCCGCCGGGAGGATGAGGAGCAGTCCCAGGCAAGCCGCCCGCACCCTCACACCTTCGCCTTCACCCTGCGCGCGATCGCCTCTCGTCCAAAGCGCAGGGCTTCGTCGAGCCTCCCAGGGTCCTTGCCGCCGGCCTCTGCCATGTCCTTCCTTCCCCCGCCGCCCCCGCCGATGACGGCGGCCAGGTCGCGCACGAGGTCGCCCGCGGGAAGGCGGTCCGTCAGGTCGTCGGTGACGGCCACGAGGATGGAGGCCTTCCCCTCCTCGGCACGGCCGAGCACCACCACGCCAGAACCTAGTTTCCGGCGCAGGGTGTCGGCAAGTGTCCGGACCTCGTCCTTGGCCACCCCGTCCACCCGGCGAGCGAAAAAGCGGATCCCCTCCACCATTTCCGCCTCCTCCACCCCCTGGGCCATCCGGTCCTGGAGGCCCTGGCGGCGGAGCTGGTCGAGCTCCCGCTGGAGGGCCTTCACCTGGTCCAGGCGCTTCCCGAGCTCGGCCAGGAGGTCCTCCCGGGAGGCGGAGGTGAGGCCGGCCACGGCGCGCACCAGGGCGTCCTCCTCCCGGAAGCGCTGCAGGCTGGCCTCGCCGCTGATCGCCTCCACCCGCCGCGTCCCCGCGGCCACCCCGCGCTCCCCGGTGAGCTTGATCAGGCCGATCTCCCCCGACCGCGCCACGTGCGTGCCGCCGCAAAGCTCCAGCGAGAAGCCGCCGATGCGCACCACGCGCACGCGCTCCCCGTACTTCTCCCCGAAGAGGGCCATGGCCCCCGAGCGCAGCGCGTCCTCCAGGCCGCGGACGTCCGTCTCCACGGGGAGGTCCTCCAGCACCTTGGCGTTGACCAGCGACTCCACGTCGAAGAGGGCGCGCTCGGTCATCCCCGCGAAGTGGGAGAAGTCGAAGCGCAGGCGGTCGGAGGCCACCAGCGACCCCGCCTGCTTCACGTGCGTCCCCACCACCTCGCGGAGCGCCGCGTGGAGGAGGTGGGTGGCGGTGTGGTTGCGCATGATCGCGCGCCGGCGCGCGGCGTCCACCTCGCCGCTGAGGACGGCGCGGCCGTGCAGCGTCCCCCCCTCCACGCGTGCTCGGTGCCCGATGGCGGCACCGGCGCGGAAGGTGTCGAGGACGCGCAGCCGCACGTCGCTCCCCAGCAGCGTTCCGGTATCGCCGACCTGGCCGCCGGACTCGGCGTAGAAAGGGGTGCGGTCGAGATAGACCGTGACCTCGGCTCCCTCCTTTCCCTCTCCCGGCGGCTCGAGGGCGACCACCTGCAGCCCTTCCGCCTGCATCGCCTCGTATCCCAGGAAGGTGGTGGCGGTCGCGGGCGCGTTCCCTTCCGCCCGCGCGGCCTTCCCCCCCTTCCAGCTGGCCCGGGCCCGCGCCCGCTGCTGCTCCATGGCGGCGTCGAACCCCTCCTGGTCGATCTGGATGCCCCGCTCCTGGGCGATGTCCTGGATCAGCTCCATGGGGACGCCGAAGGTGTCGTAGAGCCGGAACACCTCCTCCCCGGGGAGGATCAGGGTCTGCTTGCCGCCTCCCGTGAGCTCGCCCATCACGCGCTCGGTGTGCTCGAGCCCCACCGCCAGCGTGTCCCCGAAGCGCTCCTCCTCGCGCCGCCCCACGGCCACGATCGCCTCCCGGGATGCGATCAGCTCCGGGTAGACGTCCCCCAGGGTCTCCAGCACCGCCGGGGTCACGCTGTGGAGGAAGGGCTCGGTGAGCCCGAGCTTCCGTCCGTGGCGGATGGCGCGTCGCAGCACGCGCCGCACCACGTAGCCCCGGTTGTCGTTGGCGGGGACGATCCCGTCCGCCACCAGGAAGCAGAGGGCGCGGGCGTGGTCGGCGATCACGCGCATGGAGAAGTCTGCGTCCGGGTCCTTCCCGTAGGCCGTCCCGGCACGCTCCGCCACCGCCTGCAGGATGGGCTGGAAGAGGTCGGTGTCGTAGTTGCTGCGCTTCCCCTGCAGCACGGCGGTGATCCGCTCCAGCCCCATCCCGGTGTCGATGCTGGGACGGGGCAGCGGCGTGAGCCTCCCGTCGGCGTGCTGCTCGAACTGCATGAAGACGAGGTTCCAGATCTCGACGTAGCGGCGGGAGTCGGTGGCGGGGTTGCTCTCCCCGGGGACGGAGGTCAGGTCCTCGCCGAGATCGAAGTGGATCTCGCTGCAGGGCCCGCAGGGGCCGGTATCCCCCATGCGCCAGAAGTTGTCCTTCTCCCCCAGGCGAAGGATCCGTTCCCGCCGCACCCCCGCGCCCTCGCGCCAGAGTGTCTCCGCCTCCTCGTCCGCGGGCGCGGCCGGGGAGCCCTCGAACACGGTGACCCAGAGACGGTCCTCGGGGATGCCGAAGACCCCGGTCACGAGCTCCCAGGCGAAGCGGACCGCGTCCGCCTTGAAGTAGTCCCCGAAGGAGAAGTTCCCCAGCATCTCGAAGAAGGTGTGGTGGCGCGGCGTGCGTCCCACCTCTTCCAGGTCGTTGTGCTTCCCGGAGACCCGCAGGCACTTCTGGGAGGAAACCGCGCGCACGTGGTCCCGCTTCTCCCGTCCCGTGAAGACGTCCTTGAACTGGTTCATGCCGGCATTGGCGAACAGGAGCGTGGGATCGGAGGGGAGGACCAGGGGGGAGCTGGGGACGATCGTGTGCCCCCGCTGGGCGAAGAACTCGAGGAAGGCGCGGCGCGTCTCACGGGAAGTCATCGTCATCTCCAAGACCGGCCCGGACGTAGGGAGCGAGCGCCGATTTCACGCTCTCGGGATCGTGCCCGGACCGAAGCAGCGCATTATAGATGCGCGCTGCGGCCCTGCCCGTGAGCGTGCCCCCGGCGGCGCGGACCCGGCGCTCCACCTCGGCCCTCAGGCCCGCCTCCGGATCCACGTCGCCGGAGGCCAGCAGCGCATCCCACGCGGCCTCGGCCAGCTCGGGAGCGATCCCCCGGGAGAGGAGCTGGGCCAGCAGACGCTCCTTCCCCCGTCCCTGCGTCAGACCGCTTCGCAGCACCTCCCTGGCCACCGCCCTGTCGTCGAGCCAGCCGGCCTTCAGAGCCTCCTGGAGCGCCGTCTCGACCGCGTGCGCCGCGTGGCCCCCCCGGGTGAGGCGCGCGCGCAGCTCCGCTTCCGTGAGCGGGCGGGCGGCGAGCAGGCGGGCGGCATCGTCGCGTGCGGAGTCGTGCACGGCGCCATGCTCGGCGGCCGCGCCCGTGCGGTCAACCGTTGCGTGCGCGTGGCTAGTTCGGGTCCGGAAACGACTCCGCCCCGGGAGCGGGATCCTCACCCTTCTCCAGCGGGGGGAGGGGCGGGAGCGGCGGCGTGGTTCCCGCCTTCTTCTCCGCCCAGCCCAGGACGATGGCGGCCACCGTGTCCACGAAGGGCTCGAGCGAGCCGGGCTTGACCACGAACGCGAAGGCGCCGCTCGTCATCGCCCGCGCGTGGTCGGCAGGATTGGGAGAACCGGAGAACACCACCACCGGGATGGAGCGAAGGTCCTGGTCGGCGCTCAGGATGGCCAGGAGCTCGTGGCCGGAGAGCCGGGGGAGATTCACGTCGAGGAGGACGAGGTCGGGGCGTGGCGCGTCCTGGTAGGGAGGCTCCCTCTTGAGGATGGAGAGGGCGACCTCCCCGTCCTCCGCGAAGGCGGCCGTGCACCCGTGGCAACGCGCGACCCCGAGCCGGATGAGCCGCAGGTCCGCGGTCGAGTCTTCGACGACGAGGAGATGAAAGGGCACGGCTCCTCCAGCGACCAGCCTACCGCTGCCGGCGCGGTCAGGTCCACCGCGCCACGCGCTCCAGGGATTGCGTCACGGGAACCAGGAGCACGTGCACGTGGAGGCGCTCGCCCAGGGGCGTGGCCGCGGGGGCATCCCCGGGCTCGAAGTAGCGGAAGAAGAGCAGGACGGCCTCACGCTTGGCCGCGTTCTCCCACATGCGGGCGAGCATGAACTGCGTCCTCTTCAGGTCCGATTCGAACCAGGACTCCCAGCCGCGCGGCTCCGCCATGGGCGTCCAGCCCAGGCCGGCGGCATGGCGGCCGTAGCGCTCGAGCAGCTCCTCCGCGGGATGGGCCCGCCGGAGCGTCCACCACCACTCCTCCGCTCCCTCCACCACGCGGGAGGAGACGTTCTCCGCTCCCTCGGGGATGGGGAACGGCGGCACGGCCGAGGCCCGGTCCGCCCGCTCCGCGAGCAGGCCCAGAAGCGCGAGCGAGGGCGTCACCGGCAAAGCCTAGGTGTTGCTGAACTCGAAGGGCGAGTCCGGGCTGTGGGGATCGACGGACTCGGAGTCGCGCAGGGTCGCCTCCATCTGCTCCGCGGACATGTCCGCCGTGGAGTGGATCCCCGCCACCTTGAGCTTGAACTCGTCCGGGTTGCTGGCCTGCCTGAGCGCCTCCTCGAAGCTGATCAGCTCCTGCTTGTAGAGCCGGAACAGCGACTGGTCGAAGGTCTGCATGCCGTACTGGGAGGTGCCGGCGGCGATGGCGTCCCGGATGAGCTTGGTCTTCTCCTTGTTCTCCACGCAGTCCCGGATGTAGGCGGTGGAGCGCAGCACCTCCACCGCGGGCACGCGGCCCTTGCCGTCGGCGCGGGGCACCAGGCGCATGGAGATGACGGACTTGAGCACGGAGGCCAGCTGCAGGCGGATCTGCTTCTGCTGATGAGGGGGGAAGACGGAGATGATGCGGTTCACCGTCTCCGTGGCGTCCAGGGTGTGCAGGGTGGAGAGCACGAGGTGGCCGGTCTCGGCGGCGTGCAGCGCCGTCTCGATGGTCTCGTAGTCGCGCATCTCACCGACCAGGATGACGTCGGGGTCCTGGCGCAGGGCGGAGCGCAGGGCGAAGGAGAAGGTCTTGGTGTCCACCTCCACCTCGCGCTGGTTGACCAGGCTCTTCTTGTCCCGGTGCAGGAACTCGATGGGGTCCTCGATGGTCATGATGTGCTCGGTGCGGGTCGAGTTGATGTAGTCGATCATGGCCGCCAGGCTCGTGGACTTCCCCGATCCCGTGGTCCCGGTGACGAGGATGAGGCCGCGCCGCTCGGAGGCGATCACCTCCATCACGGGCGGCAGCAGCAGCTCCTTGATGGTGAGGATGCGCACGGGGATGACGCGCAGCACCAGGCCCACCGTGCCCCGCTGCTGGAAGACGCTGCAGCGGAAGCGCCCCAGGCCGGGGACCGAGTAGGCCATGTCGATCTCGAAGTTGTCCTTGAACTTCTGCTTCTGCCGCGCGCTCATGATGCTGAAGGCCATCGCGATGGTGTCCTCCTGCATCAGGCGTTTCTCCGCGGTCAGCGGCATGAGGCGGCCGTCCACGCGCACCACGGGGTGGCTGCCGACCTTGAGGTGAAGGTCGGAGGCTCCCCGGTCGGTCGCCGCCTTCAAGAGATCGTTGATGTGCACGCGGTCCCCCTTCTCGCTCCGAGCCCGTCCGGGCGAAACATAGGGACCGGAAGGAGGCGGGGGCAAGGAGGAGGGACAGGCACCTAGAAGTACTCGCGCTATTCGGGCTTCCTACTCCCCAGATCTCCCCAGCGGTGCAGCACCAGAGCCGCTGCGACCGGACCGGCCGTCTCCGTGCGGAGGATCCGGGGGCCGAGCGATGCGGCGCTCCAGCCGGCCACCTTCAAGCCGTCCACCTCCTCCTCCGAGAAACCCCCTTCCGGGCCCACCGCCAGGGCCAGGGCCTCGGGCCGGCCCCGGACCACGTCGGTCAGCGAGGGCGCCCCCGGCACCAGGACGATCCGCGTTCCCGTGCCCAGGGCGGCGGCGTCCCCCACCGAGAGTGGGCCGAAGAGATCGGGGATCCGGCGCCGCCCACTCTGCTTGCAGCTCTCGAGGAGGACACGGCGCCAGCGCGCCAGGCGCGCCGGCGAGGGGACCGGGCCCTCGCTGCGCGCGCAGGCGGCGAGCGCGATCGCACGCACGCCGACCTCGGTCGCCTTCTCCAGCACCCACTCCAACCGCTCCGGCCGGCTCAGTCCCTGCACAAGCGTCACGGGAAGCGCGGGCTCCACGGCGTCCGTCATCTCCTCTTCCAGGCGCACCACGACCTCGCCACTTTCGGCTCGGACGATCGTGCCCTCCCACTCGCGCCCCTTGCCGTCGAACACCGACAGGGGCTCGCCGGCGCGCAGGCGCAGCACCCGCAGCACGTGGTGCGCCTCGTCGTGGCTCAAAGCGACGTCGCTCCCGGGAGGCCCTCCCTGTGCGTGCCACGCCCGCCAGCGCCGCGCCATCAGGACGCCTTCCGCGCGGCCAGGAGGATCCAGGGAGGCGCGCTCTCCCGCTCCTCGAGGATCAGGCGCGCCCCTTCCAGGGCTCGCTGCACGACGCCCCCCTCCTCCTCCAGGATCCCCGTGGCCAGCAGGATCCCTCCCGGCCGGAGGAGGGCCGCCACCTCCCCGGCGTGGGCGAGGAAGAACGGGGCCACGATGTTGGCGGCGATCCCGTGGAACGAGGCGGGAGCGAGGCCCTCCATCGAGCCGAGCGCCAGCTCTACGCTCCGGGCGGCGCCGTTCCCCTCCAAGACCTCGCGCGCCACCTCCACGGCGTCCGCATCGTTGTCGCGGGCGACGACGCGTCCCGCGTGGAGCCGCCACGCCACGACCGCGAGCAGCCCGGTGCCGGTTCCGAGGTCGAGCCAGGCGCTTCCCGGAACGACGTGCCGCTCCAGTGCCTCCGCGGCCAGACGCGTGGTGCCGTGCTCTCCCGTGCCGAAGGCGCGGCCGGGGACGAGCAGGATGGGCGCGCGATCCTGGAATCCCTCCTGCAGCCGGCCGGCCGGGTGGACGGCGAAGCGGGTGCCCAGGGGAAACGCGCGCAGCCCCTCCTGCCAGCGCTCCGCCCAGCGCTCGTCTCTGACCGCGAGCACGCGCAGGCGGCAGGCGGCGGGATCGAGCCCCTGCGCGCGGAGCGCCGCGTGCGCTTCGGGCAGGCGGGCGACGGCAGCCTCCAGGTCCTCGAAATACAGGCGCAGCTCGCACTTCCCCGGGGAGACGAAGCGGGTCTCCGTGCCCAGCGATCCCCCGGCGAGGAGCTCGACCAGCGGCTCCTCCAGCGATGCCGGGAACTCCGAGGCCAGCGCCGCCCAGCCGCGCCTCATGGGCGCTACCCGAAGATGTCCTTGACGCGGTCGAAGAGGCCGCGGTCGGGGGCCTCGGTCCCCTCGAGCTGCGCCAGCTTCTCGTAGTGCTCGCGCTGCTCCGGGGTGAGGCGCGCGGGTACCTTCACCACCAGGCTCACGTAGTGGTCGCCGCGCCCGCCCCCCTCCAGGCGGGGCGCTCCCTTGCCGTGGAGGCGCACCACGCGACCGCTCTCGGTACCGGCCTCCACCGGGATCTCCTCCTCCCCGTCGATCGTGGGGACGCGGATCTTCCCTCCCAGCACCGCGGTGGGGATGGAGATCACCACCTCGGAGAGCAGGTGCTCTCCCTCGCGCTTGAAGATCTCGTGGGGCCGGACGTGGAGGACGACGTAGAGGTCGCCGGCGGTGCCGCCCTCGGGCGCCCCCTCCCCCTCTCCCGTGAGACGCATGCGCGTCCCCTCGTCCACGCCGGGAGGGATGCGGACGGTGAGCGTGCGCTCCACCCGCACCTGCCCCTGCCCGCGGCACTCCGGGCAGGGGTGGGCGATCACCTTCCCCCGACCGCTGCAGCGCCCGCAGGGGCGCGCGATGGTGAAGAAGCCCTGCTGGAAGGCCACCTGCCCGCGCCCGCCGCACTGGGAACAGGTCTTCACGTCCTCGGGCTGCTTGGCACCGGACCCCTTGCAGGTGGGGCAGGTCTCCATGCGCGGGATGCGGATCTTCGTCTCCAGGCCCCGCACCGCCTCCTCGAAGTCGATCTCGAGGTCGTAGCGCAGGTCCTGTCCGCGCCGCTGGCGCCGCCGTCCCCCCCGGGCCCCGCCGAAGATCCCGCCGAATCCGAAGAGGTCCCCGAAGATGTCGGCGAAGTCCCCGAAGGTGGCGGGATCGAACCCGGAGAAGCCGGCGCTCCCCAGGCCGGCGCGCCCGAACTGGTCGTACCGGGCACGCTTCTCGGGATCGCAGAGGACGGCGTAGGCCTCCGCCGCCTCCTTGAAGCGGTCCTCCGCCTCCTTGTCCCCCGGGTTCTTGTCGGGGTGGTAGCGGACGGCCAGCTTCCGGTACGCCTTCTTGATCGCGGCCAGGTCGGCGTCCTTGGCGACGCCGAGGATCTCGTAGTAATCGCGCTCCGGCACGCCCCTCACATCTCCTCGACCGTATCGCCCCCGTCCGCGGAGGCTCCCGCCCCGCTCAGGCTCCCCGGATCGTACAGGATGACGTCGGAGAGGATACGACCGACCTCCGCGATCCGCTCCAGCGCCTGCGTGCACTCGGCGGCGCTGCCGGAGTCCAGGGCCTTGCGGGCGTTCTCCAGGAGCTTGCGCACGTGGACCTGCTGGTCCTGGGGAAGCATGGAGCCGAACTCGGCGAAGGTCTTCTGGTTGCTGTCCACGAGGCCTTCCAGGCGCGCGCGCGCCCGCACGTACTCGGCCCGGCGCCGGTCCTCGTCGGCGTGCTTCTGGGCGTCGTCGATGATGGACTGGATCTCGTTCTCGGCCAGGCCGCTGCTGGGCGTGACCAGGATCTTCTGCTCCCGGCTGGTGGCCACGTCCTTGGCCTGCACGGAGACGATGCCGTTGGAGTCGATGTCGAAGGCGACCTCGATCTGGGGGACGCCGCGGGGTGCGGGCGGGATCCCCACCAGCTCGAAGCGGCCCAGCGACTTGTTCCCCCCCGCCAGCTCGCGCTCCCCCTGGAGCACGTGCACCTCCACCTTGGTCTGGTTGTCGGCCACGGTGGTGAAGATGCGGGACTTGCGGGTGGGAATGGTGGCGTTGCGCTCGATGATGCGGGTGAACATCCCGCCCCGGGTCTCGATCCCCAGGGAGAGGGGGGTGACGTCGAGGAGGACCATGTCCTTGACGTCCCCCTTGAGGATGCCGGCCTGCACGGCGGCGCCGATTCCCACCACCTCGTCGGGGTTGATGGTCTGGTTGGGCTCGCGCCCGAAGATGTCGGCCACCGTGCGCACCACCTTGGGGGTGCGGGTCTGACCGCCCACCAGCAGGACCTCGTCGACGTCCTCGGGCCTCAGGCCCGCCATCTTCAGGGCCTCCTCACAGGGGCCCCGCGTCTTCTCGATGAGGTCGTCCACCAGCTCCTCGAACTGGGCCCGGGAGAGCACGGTGTGCAGGTGGCGGGCCCCGGCGTCGTCGGCGGAGATGAAGGGGAGGTTGATCTCGGCGGAGTCGGTGCGGGAGAGCTCGCACTTGGCCTTCTCCGCCGCCTCCTTCAGGCGCTGCAGGGCCAGGCGGTCGGCGCGCAGGTCGATTCCCGTGTCCTGGCGGAAGGCTTCCAGCAGCCAGTCCACGATCCGTTGGTCGAAGTCCTCGCCCCCCAGGAAGGTGTCCCCCGAGGTGGCCTTCACCTCGAACACCCCTTCCCCCAGCTGGAGGATGGAGATGTCGAAGGTGCCCCCTCCCAGGTCGTAGACGGCGATCTTCCTGGCCGCCGTCCCCTCGTCCAGGCCGTAGGCCAGGGCCGCCGCCGTGGGCTCGTTCACGATCCGCAGCACGTTCAGGCCCGCGATCCGCCCCGCGTCCTTGGTGGCCTGGCGCTGGCTGTCGTCGAAGTAGGCGGGGACGGTGATCACCGCCTCCATGACCTCGCCCCCCAGGTAGTCCTCGGCCATCTCCTTGAGACGGGCGAGGAGGAAGGCGGAGAGCTCGGGGGGGGAGTAGTCGCGCTCGCGCACGCGGATCCAGGCGTCGCCGTTCTGGGAGGGAACGATCTCGTAGGGGACGAGCTGGCGGGCCTTCCCCACCTCCGGGGAGTCGAACTTCCGCCCGATGAGGCGCTTGACGGCGTAGATCGTGTGCGTGGGGTTGGTCAGCGACTGGCGCTTGGCGATCTGGCCCACCAGGCGCTCGCCCCGCGAGGTGAAGGCCACGATGGAAGGCGTGGTGCGCGCGCCCTCGCGGCTGGCGATGACGCGGGGCTTGCCCCCTTCCATCACGGCGATGCAGCAGTTGGTCGTGCCCAGGTCGATGCCGATGACCTTGCCCATTAGCTCTCCTGGTCCGGCCCGGTCGTGCCCGGGGCCTCGCCGTCGTCGGTCTGCACCCGCACCAGGGACGGGCGCAGCAGCCGATCGCCGAAGAAGTAGCCGCGCTGGAGCTCGCCCACCACGGTGTGAGGAGGCAGTCCGGAATCGGCGGCGGTGGCCACCGCTTCGTGAATCGTGGGATCGAAGGTCTGGCCCAGGGCCTCCACCGGCCGCAGGCCCTCCCGGCGCAGCTCGTCGAAGAACTGGCGGTAGATCATCTGCACTCCGGAGCGCAGGCCGTCCTCCCCCCCCCGCGCCGCCAGCGCCCGCTCGAAGTTGTCGAGCACGGGGAGCAGGCGAGACAGCAGGGACTCGGTGGCGCGCAGCCGGTGCTCCACGCGCTCCCGCTCCACGCGCTTCTTCAGGTTCTCGAAGTCGGCGTAGAGCCGGAGGTAGCGCTCGCGCTCCTGCGCCTCCGCCCCCTGGGGGGACGAGGAGGGGACGCCGGTCCTGTCCCGCCCCGACGCGCCGTCGTCCTCGAACTCCACCTCGATCTCCTCGGGCGGGGCGGCGGGGGTGTCCTCGTCCAGTCCCACCACCTCGAGGATCTCGATCTCGTCGTCCTCGGGCCGCTGCGGCAACGACGGGTGTCGCTTCGCGTTCATGCCGGACCTCGCGCCCCCGGGCTGGAGAGCAGGCGGGTGAGCACCTTGGCCAGATGGTCCACCAGCGCCACCGTACGGGCGTACTCCATGCGCGTGGGCCCCACCACGCCCACCGTCCCCAGGACGCGGTCCCCCACCCCGTAGGTGGAGGTGACGAGGGAGCAGTCCGCCAGGCCGGGCAGCGGGTTCTCGCTGCCGATGACCACCTGCACCCCTTCCCCGTCCAGCACGCGACCCAGCAGGTCCACCAGGCGCGTCTTCTCCTCCAGCGTCTTCAGGATGGCGCGCATGCGATCGAGGTCGGCGAAGGCGGGCTCGTCCAGGAGGTTCGCCATCCCCTCCACGAACAGCTCCCCCTCCGCGTCCCCCGCCGCGGGCTCCACGGCCTTGCGGGCCAGGTCGTAGGCGGCGCGGTCCTCGGACACGCGCCGCAGCAGGTCCTCCCGCATCTGTTGCAGGGTGAGGCCGGCGAACTGGTCGGTGAGCCAGCGGCCCACCCGGTCCAGCTCCTCCTGGTCGGAGACGTCCGTCTCCTCCACGATCCGGTTGTGCACGACGCCGGTGCGGTCCACCAGGACCGCCACCACCCGGTTCCGGTCCAGCCGCACGAACTCCAGATGCTCGATGACGATCCGGCGCAGCTCGGGGGCGAGCACGACCCCCACGTGGTGCGACAGGCGGGAAAGCTGCCGGCTGGCCTCCTCCAGCAGCTCCGCCACGTCGCGCCGGGTGCGCAGGGCCTCGTCGATGGCCTGGGCCTGGGCGGGGACCACCCGCGGCGCCCCCATCCAGTGATCCACGTAGAGCCGGTAGGCGGTGTCCGTGGGGACGCGCCCGGCGGAGGTGTGCGGCTGCACCAGCAGGCCCCGCTCCTCCAGCTCGGCCATGACGGTGCGGATGGTGGCGGGCGAGAGGTCCATCCCCGTCCCCAGGGAGAGGGCCTTCGACCCCACCGGCGTCCCGGTCACGATGTGGGCACGGATGACGGACTTCAGGATCTCGCGCTCGCGCGCGCCCAGGCCCCCCGGCCTGCCCCGGTCCTTGCCGCGGGCGGGATCGGGGGTCACGCGGTGGCCGCTTTCTCACGCATGGACGCGAGCGACGCCCGGATGAACCCGTCCAGGTCTCCGTCCAGCACGCGGTCGGCGTCGCCGACCTCGACGCCGGTGCGGTGGTCCTTCACCAGGCGGTAGGGGGCGAGGACGTAGGAGCGGATCTGGCTCCCCCACTCGATCTTCTTCTTCTCCCCCACCTCGACCGCCATCTTGGCCTGCGCCTCCTCCTCCGCCCGCGCCAGCAGCTTGGCCCGCAGCACCTGCATGCAGACGTCGCGGTTCCGGTGCTGGCTGCGCTCGTTCTGGCAGGAGACCACGATCCCCGTGGGGAGGTGGGTGATGCGCACGGCGGAGTCGGTGACGTTGACGTGCTGCCCGCCGGCGCCCGAGGAGCGATAGGTGTCGATGCGCAGATCCTTGTCCTCGATCTGCACGTCCACGTCGCCCGGCACCTCCGGCACCACGTCCAGGGAGGCGAAGGAGGTGTGGCGGCGGCTCTGGGCGTCGAAGGGAGAGATGCGGACCAGGCGGTGCACGCCGCGCTCCGTGCGCAGGTAGCCGTAGGCGTTCTCGCCGCGGACCCCGAGCGTGACGCTCTTGATCCCGGCCTCGTCGCCGGCCTGCAGGTCGAGGGTGTCGACCTTGAAGCCCCGGCGCTCCGCCCAGCGCGTGTACATCCGCATCAGCATCTCCGCCCAGTCCTGCGATTCCGTGCCCCCCGCCCCGGGATGGATCTCCACGATCGCGTTCGCCGCGTCGTGCTCCCCGGTGAGCAGGGTGGCCAGCTCGATCTCCTGGGTCCGTGCGTCCAACTCCGCGACGGCGCGCCCCAGGTCGTCCCCGACGTCCTCTCCTTCGCGGATCAGCTCCATGAGCGTCTGCGCGTCCTCCAGCATCCGCTGCAGCGACGCCGCCACGGCGAGGTCCTCCTGCAGCCGCGCCCTCCCCTGCTGCAGCTCCCGAGACCGCGCCGGATCCCCCCAAACCTCCGGGCGGCTCAGCTGCTCCTCGACCTCCTGGAGGCGCCGGCCCTTGGCCTCGATATCAAAGGAACCTCCGCAGGCGATCGACCTTTTCCTCCAGCCGAGCGGTCCGTTCTCCGAGTTCCTGCAGGTCGACCTTGGCCACGAGACCCTCCTCCGCACGAAAATGTAGGCAGGCTGCGCCTTCGCGCAAGCCATTGGCGCCCTTCATATTACACACGCGTAAGCGTGAGCTCAGGGAGCGTCGGTCACCCAGGCGCTGGCCTGCCCCTGACCACGCAGCTTGGTGGCCGC
>Ga0070695_100000640_pt1 | contig 18572 bp, 19 predicted proteins | sample KBSK1252metaG_FD_65471 | JGI IMG/M metagenome (GOLD analysis project Ga0070695, IMG submission 65471) | Corn, switchgrass and miscanthus rhizosphere microbial communities from Kellogg Biological Station, Michigan, USA - KBS K1-25-2 metaG | ecosystem: Host-associated > Plants > Roots >...
AGCTGCTGCGCCAGCATCATCGTCTTCTTCACGGGGAAGCGGGCGGTCTGCTGCAGCTTGCTCGTGATGAACGGCGCGGCCGCGTGGCGCTTCCGTTCCTTCGTGACGACCGACGTGACAACCCACGAGGCGTTCTCGAGATCCGTGAGAATCGCCGTCGACTGTTCCTCGCTGGCGACCTTGATCGCCTCGCCGCTCTTCTTGAGCAGCTTGGCTTCGAATTCGGGCGGCTGGGCTCCGGCCAGGCGCGCGAAGACGTTCCAGTACTCTACAGGAACGAATTTCTCGATCTCGCGTTCGCGATCGCACACCAGCTTCAGCGCGACCGACTGAACGCGGCCGGCGCTGAGGCCGCGGCGCACTTTGTCCCAGAGCAGCGGGCTGATCTTGTAGCCGACCAGCCGATCGAGCACGCGCCGCGCTCGCTGCGCGTCGACCATCTTCTCGTCGATGCGGCCGGGCTGCTTGATCGCTTCCTGAATCGCCTTCTTCGTAATTTCGTTGAACGTCAGCCGATGGATCTTGCGCTTTCGCCCGCCGAGTTCCTGGGCGAGGTGCCAGCCGATCGCCTCGCCCTCGCGGTCGGGGTCGGTCGCGACGTAGATGTCGGACGCGTCCTTCGCCGCGTCCTTCAGCTCCTTGATGACTTTCTTGCGCGTGGCGATCGATTCGTACTCCTCCGCGAAATCGTTGTCGACGTCCACACCCAGCTTGCTCTTCGGTAAGTCGCGGATGTGCCCCATCGACGCGACGACCTTGTAGTCCCGCCCGAGATACTTGTTGATGGTCTTCGCCTTCGCTGGCGACTCGACCACCACGAGTGCTTTTGCCATAAACCTTGTTTCCACCCTAGCACGAACTGTCAACCCGGACGAATCTGCCGCCGCCGATGCGGGCGACAGAACCCTGCAACTCCAACTCGAACAGCCGAGGCAGCAGCTTGGACGGAGTCAGGCCCGATCGCTCGGCAATCTCGTCGAGATCGCTCGGTTCGCCGGGCGTCAGGCACGCAAGAACCGGGTCCGCGGGAGGCGCGCCGCCGCATGTCCGACGATGGGCCGCGGTGCCCAGATCCAGCTCTTCCAGAATATCGTCGGCAGACTCGACGATCGTTGCCCCGTCGCGCAACAGCGCATGCGCGCCCCGGTTCCGGCCGCTCAGCACGTTGCCGGGAACGGCCAGCACATCGCGCCCCTGCTCGAGCGCGCACCGTGCGGTGATGAGCGATCCGCTCTTCTGACCCGCTTCGATGACGACCACCGCGCGCGACAATCCGCTGATGATCCGATTCCGCAGCGGAAAGAACCATTGCTGCGGCGGCGTGCCGGGCACCAGTTCGCTGATCACGGCGCCCTGCTTCTCGATCTCCCGCGCGAGCGGCGCGTGCTCGGGCGGGTACAGCACGTCGACGCCCGAGCCGAGCACCGCGACCGTCGTGCCGCTTTTCAGCGCGCCGCGATGCGCTGCGGAATCGACGCCGCGCGCAAGCCCGCTGACGACGATCACGCCGCGCGACGCGAGATCCTCGGCGAGCCGTTCGGCAACCGCGAGCGCGTAGGGCGACCCCGCGCGCGATCCGACGATCGCCACGGCGTGTGAGCTCAATGCGTCGATGACGCCGCGTATCCAGATCACAGGAGGCGGATCGGCGATCGTCATGAGCGCCGCGGGATACTGCGCGTCGCTCCAGGGCACCGCCGCGATGCCGTGCTCCTGCGCACGCCGGAGTGCCGCCGCCGCGCGCGCCCGAAGCGTCGGACCTTTGTCGGGCTGATCGCGCCAATGTTCGGCGAGCAGGCCGTGGAGGGTTGCTTCCGCGGTGTCCCCGGCGCGCAACCGCTCGGCCGCGCGCAGCCAAGACCACGACGGAAGGAGCGATAACGCGATGAAGTTCTGCAGATCGGTCATGGCCACCCGCCTTGCGTCGGCCACGACCCGTAAAGGGAAGAAGGTCGCAACCGCCGCGTCTCTTGTCGCGTGGGGCCCGACCTCGGACATTTATTATAGGACAGCGTTGACCGCATTTCGTAAATCGGTTGCGACACAATCACCTGAAACTGGCGTCTTTTAACGGCCAAGCTGTGGCACATGGCTTGCTCGTTTGAGCTGAGGATTTAACCGCCAAATGCCTTGCAACCGTGCAGGGCGGATGGCATAGTGAGCCGGAAATCCCATGAACGCACGCGTCGCCGCTCTCGTCGCCGTCGCCGTCATCGCGTCGGCTTCGCCGTCGTTTGCCGACGCGAGACGCGACGCCAAAGCCCAGGTGGAGTTCGGCATCAGCGTTGCGCAGCGCGGTCTCTGGCGCGAAGCGATCTACCGGTGGGAAAAGGCGGTGGAGATCGATCCGACCTACGCCGCCGCGTTCAACGATCTCGCAATTGCGTACGAGCACGAAGGCCAGCTCGAGAAAGCGCGCAAGGCGTACGAGAAGGCGCTCGAACTTGATCCGCACAATTCCCAGGTCCGACAGAACTACGAGCTCTTCAAGGAAATCAATGACCGGACGGGTTCGGGAAAAGACAAGCCGTAGGCTCGCGCTCGTTGCCGTCGGCGCGGCCGCCGCGCTCTTCGTCATCGCGTGCGGGACCGACTACTATGAGATTCCGATCGAAACGCCGATTCAGCCGAAGCTGGATGTGTCGGCGTTCCAGCGCGTTCTCGTGGCCGGCTTCGTCGCCGGCGGCAGCGAGGACGTCGACGCCAACCAGGAAACCGTTCGCCTCCTGCGCAGTCAACTCCGGACGAAGTCGTCGATGAGAGTGATCGACGCCGACGTGCTGCCGCTCATCGATATCGCGCAGGATCAGAACAAACTCGCCAGCAGCGCAAGCGAGAGCGGCGGCCCCGGAGACAACGGCGGCAACAGCGGGAGCGCCGGCCAGGATCATCCCGCAGCGCAGACGATGGCGCTGCCGCAGAAGATCAAGGACGAAAAAGATCTCGAGCCGTACGAGCGGCTGTTCGCGAACACGGCCTACTGGAAGAAGATCGGCGAGGAATATCAGAACCCGCTCATCGTGACCGGCACCGTGCTCTTCACGCCGCATTCGCGCTCCGGCTTCGTACAGCGCGACACCGAAGTCTACGACGGCTTCGGCCGGCGCCGCGTCGTCCCGGTTCGCACCTACATGGAGCGCCGCGGTTTCATCCTGCGGCCGAAGTTCGTGTTCATCGACGGCCGCAGCGGCGCGACGATGTACTCCGAGAGCTATCGCGAAGAAATCCTCTACAACGCGCAGACGAATACGCCGGCGTTGTCCTCGTATTTCGAGCTGATGGATCGGCTCGTCCCGAACTTCCTGAGCGCGCTGAGCAGCCAGAAGATCAAAGGCACGCGCGTACTGCTGAAGTAGCGCGCAACTCTTTACACCTGAAAGACTTCGGTGGTACACTTGCGCCTTTGCACAGGTGACGACTATGTACGCAATCATCCAGAACCGCGGCCGTCAAACCAAGGTGACCCCCGGCGGGTTCGTCACCATCGACGGAACGGCCGGCGAGCCGGGTGACACGTTGACGATCGAGCAGGTGCTGTTGGTCGAAAAAGACGGTGGCGAGATTCTCGCGGGCGCGCCGTATGTCGCGAACGCGAAAGTGGTTGCCGTTGTCGACAGCGAGCGGCATGGACCGAAGATTCGCGTGTTCAAGAAGAAGCGGCGAAAGGGACAGCGACGAACCAAGGGGCACCGCGCAGTTCTTACGCGCGTGCGTATCACGGAAATACTCGTGTAGGGATTGGCGAGAATCCCGACTCCCTGCAAGGACCACAACGATGGCTCATAAAAAAGGACAAGGCAGCTCGCGAAACGGCCGCGATTCGAATTCGCAGCGGCTCGGCGTGAAAGCGCATGACGGCAATCTCGTAACGGGCGGTACGATCATCGTCCGGCAGCGCGGACGCCGGTTCCGTCCGGGACTCAACGCGGGCCTCGGCAAGGACGACACGATTTTCGCGAAGATCGCCGGCCGCGTGAAATTCGAGAATCACGGCGCGCACGGACGGGTCATCAGCATTCAGCCGGTCGAGTAACACCGCGGCACCACACTAGTGTTCGTCGACGAAGTCGACATTCACGTCGAAGCGGGAAGCGGCGGGCGCGGGTGCCTCGCCTTCCGGCGTGAGAAGCGCGTGCCGCGCGGCGGGCCGAGCGGCGGCGACGGCGGGCACGGCGGCTCCATCTTCGTCGTCGCCAGCCCCCACACCAACACGCTCATCAATTATCGATTCCATCCGGAGTTCTGGGCCGAGCGCGGCGGGCACGGCGAAGGCTCCAATCGCACCGGGCAGACCGGGACGGATCTCGAGCTCGCCGTGCCGATCGGCACGCTGGTGTACGAGAAGACCGGCGATGCGAATCAGCCGTACCGGCTGCTCGCGGATCTCGCGGAAGAGGGGCAGCGTGTGCTGGTCGCGCACGGTGGTCGCGGTGGGCTGGGGAATGCGCGGTTCGCCACGTCGACCAATCGCGCGCCGCGGAAAGTGCAGCCGGGCGAACCGGGAGACATCAAGGATCTCCGGCTCGAGCTCAAGCTTCTCGCCGACGTGGGACTCGTGGGCTTTCCCAACGCGGGGAAGTCGACGTTGATCTCGCGCGTGTCCGCGGCGCGTCCGAAAATCGCCGACTATCCGTTCACCACGCTGACGCCGAATCTGGGCGTCGTCAGCCTGAGCGACGATCGCAGCTTCGTCGTCGCAGACGTGCCGGGACTCATCGAGGGGGCGCATCGCGGGCAGGGCCTCGGTCATCAGTTTCTCCGTCATCTCGAACGCACGAAGGTGCTCGTGCATCTGGTCGACGTCTCGGGCGCAAGCGGACGCGATCCCGTGCACGATCTCGACGTGGTGCGCCGCGAGCTCGAGCTGTTTCAGCCCACGCTCGCCGCCAAACCGCAGCTCGTCGCGGCAAACAAGATCGACGCGATCGAGGCCGCCGAGCGCGACCGGCAGTTCGAGGCGCTCGCGCGCCGGGCGGCCGACCTGAAGCTGCCGTTCTTTCGCGTCTCGGCGGCGACCGGTGAAGGAGTGGCGCAGCTCCTCGAAGCGATGTGGCATCAGCTTGCCGCAGCGCGCCAATCGGCCGCATGAACGGCAGACGCATCGGCATCCTGGGCGGCACCTTCGATCCCATTCACTGCGGCCACGTCGACGTCGCACGCGCCGCCGAAGAGGCGCTCGGCCTGACGGGCGTGTTCATCGTCACGTCGAATGTGCCGCCGCACCGCGGCACGCCGGCCGTGTCGAGCTACCACCGCTTCGCGATGGTGGCCCTGGCTGTGGCGGGTCGGACGCACTGGTACGCATCGGACATCGAGCTGAAATCTTCAGAGGCGTCCTATACGTCGACAACGCTGCGGCGCCTTCACGCGGACGGCTATTCGCGCGACGAGTTGTTTTTTCTGACCGGCGCCGACGCCTTCGCCGAGATCGAGACCTGGCGTGACTACCCGGCGATTTTCGACCTCGCGCAGTTCGTCGCCGTGTCACGGCCCGGCTTTCCGGTCGGCGAACTGCGCCGCCGGCTGCCGTCCCTCGTCGATCGCGCCATCCTGATCGATGCGCCGACGGCGGACGTGTCGTCGACGGGTATCCGCCGGCGGATCGCGGCCGGTGAATCGATCGCCGGGCTCGTACCGCCTGCAGTACGACAACACATCGAGCAGCACGGTCTTTACGCGACAATGTCAGGCAGGTTGCATGGCGAAGACTGAAAAGCGACGAACGACACATCGCCTTCCCGCGCAGATCGATCGTGCGGTTCGCGCAGCCGAGGACAAGAAGGCGGTCGATCTCACCATCCTCGATCTGCGCAAAGCCGCCGCATTCACCGATTACTTTCTGATCTGCTCGGGCACGAACGCGCGTCAGATTCGTGCGATCGCCGACTCGGTGATGGAGGCGCTGGCCGCGGAGGGCGTGACGCCGGCGCACGTCGAAGGCTACGACCGATCGGAGTGGGTGCTGCTCGATTACTTCGATTTCATCGTGCACGTGTTCGCACGGGAGACGCGGATGTTCTACGGGCTCGAGCGGTTGTGGGGCAACGCGGAGCGCGTCGACGTGCCGGCAGCGCGATAGACGGACGGTCCTCGGCATCAGCCGCAGGGCGCTCTGGGAAAAACGATCGATATGGTCTGGACCGACGCCGTCGATGCCGTCCTGAGCGTCGTCATCGCGCCCTCGTGCGCGGCGTGCGACGAACTGCTCGAGCATCCGACCCGCGGCGCGGTGTGCGAGCGGTGCTGGCAGTCGATTGTCCCGCTCACGCCGCCGCTCTGCGACCGCTGCGGCGATCCGCTGCCGGCGTGGCGATCGATCAGCCTTCCGCTGGCGTTGTGCCCGCGCTGCCGCCGGACGCGGCGTGTCGTCGATCGCTCGAGGGCGATCGGTCCGTACGACGGCGCGCTGCGGGCGATCGTCCACGCGATGAAGTACGAGGGGCGACGTTCGCTGGCGAGGCCGCTCGGCGCGCTGATGCGTCGTCGCGGCGCCGACATGCTGGACGGCATCGCGTGCGTCGTCCCGGTGCCGTTGCATCGCTCGCGCCGCCGCGAACGCGGATTCAATCAGGCCGGCGATCTCGCCAATCAGCTCGGGATGCCGGTAATCGACGCGCTCCGCAGGACTCGCGCGACGGCCACGCAAACAGGACTGCCGGCCGCGCGCCGCCACCGGAACGTGCGCGACGCCTTCGCGCTGACACGCGCCGGGCGCGGCCTCGCCGGCGCCACCGTGCTGCTCGTCGACGACGTCAGTACGACCGGCGCAACGCTGGAGGCGTGCGCCCGTGCTTTGAAAGACGCTGGCGTCGTGGAGGTGCGCGCGCTTACAGCAGCCCGAGTCGTGAGCTCGCCGCGCTGAGGACGTCGGCCGCAATCGCATCCTTCGATCGCTCGCCGTCGAGCACGACCCACCGATTCGCCGCCGCCTGCCGGTGATAGCTGTCGCGGACGCGCGCCTGCATCGCGAGATCACGTTCGTAGCGATCGCGATCGACCGCCTTGCGCTGCACGGCCGTCTCCGGTGCGATGTCCAGCAGAATCGTCAGGGCCGGCGGCGGCAGGAATCGCTGCATGTCCGTCAGCCATGCCGGCTCGAGTCCCTGCGCTTCGCCGTACGCGACGCTCGACGCCATGTAGCGATCGCAGACCAGGATCAATCCGCCGTCCAGCCATCGCTGAAGATCTGGTTTGCGCTCGTAACGGTTGGCGACGTAGAGCAGTTGCATGACGTCCGGTCCGTATTCACGCTCGCCTTGCAAGGCGCGCGCGATTTCTTCGCCAATCGACGTCGCGTAGTCCGGAAACGAGACGAGGCGCGCCTTGTGGCCGCCCTGCTTCAACCGATCGCGCAGCAGCTCCGCCTGCGTTTGCTTGCCGCTCTGGTCGAGTCCTTCGAACGCAATCAGCATCCCCGACATCACGATTCCAGCGACAACTGGTCGTCAATCGTCTGCCGGCGGCGGATGACGCGCCAGCTGCCGGCATCGACCAGCGCTTCGGGCGGCAGCGGCCGCCGGTTGTAATTCGACGCCATGACGGCGCCGTACGCGCCGACGTCGCGAACGGCGACGAGGTCACCGACCTCGAGCCGCGGGAGCCGTCGATCGCGGCCGACGACGTCGGAGCTCTCACACACGGGACCGGCGATCTCATACAGACGTTCGTCGGCCTCTCGTGCCGCGACGGGCTCGATGCGGTGATAGGCGTTGTAGAGGGCGGGGCGAATCAACTCGGTCATGCCGGCGTCGATGATCGCGAACTCTCCGTCTGATCCGCGCGGCTTGAGGTCGGTCACGCGGGCGACGAGCACGCCCGCCGGTCCGGCGACCGCGCGTCCGGGCTCGACGACGATCGGCAGCTTCGTGCGGCTCACCTCCGCCACGACTGCGGAGATGTACTCGGCGATCGCGGGAGGCCGGCGCTCGTCGTAGGCGATGCCGAGTCCGCCGCCGACGTCGACGTATTCGAGCGGGAACCCCTCGGCCAGTAGCGCCGCGCTCAGCTCGCTCGCCGCCGCCGCCGAGTGGCGCAGCGGCTCGAGCGAGGTGATTTGGGAGCCGACGTGCAGATGCACCGCGACGAGCTTCAGCGCCGGCCGGGTTCGCAGCGTGTTGAACAGCGCGGTGGCCTGATCGAGCGGCAGCCCGAATTTGTTGATCTTCAAGCCGGTCGAAATGTGCGGATGGCTCTTCGCGTCGATGTCCGGATTCACGCGCACGGCGACGCGCGCGATCTTCCCGAGCCGGGCCGCGATCGCTTCGGCGCGCGCGAGCTCGCCGGCGGACTCGATGTTGACGGCCTTGACGCCCAGCGACACGGCGCATTCGAGCTCGGCGGGCGACTTCCCGACGCCGGTGAAGACGATGTCGGACGCCGGAAAGCCGGCGCGCCGGGCGACCTCGATCTCCCAGATCGAATTCGCATCGGCGGCGCTCCCGAGCTCGCGCAGCAGGCGCGCGATCGCGAGCGTCGAGTTCGCCTTCAGCGCGTAATGGATCGCGTGCGGATAGCCGCCGAACGCCTCCTCGATGGCGCGATAGCGTTCGCGGAGCAGCGCCGCGCTGTAGACGTACACGGGCGTGCCCTCGGCGGCCGCAATCGCGGCGAGCGGCACGCCGTCGCAGACGAGCTCGTGCTGATGTCGGAAGAAGCCGGTCTGTGAAGGCAACGTGATACGCTATTCTACCCAACCCGCATGCCGCCAGATTCCCCGACCGCGTCGTCGTCTCCCGACGCGATCGAAGCGCTGATACAGCGATGCCTGCAGGGCGACCAGATCGCCTGGGACCTCATCGTCCGTCAGTACTGGCGCAAGGTGTTCAACGTCGCGTACAAGTTCGTCGGCAAGCACGACGAAGCCGAGGATTTGACGCAGGACATCTTTCTGAAGATCTTCAAGTCGCTCGACACGTTCGACCGCCGCGCGAACTTTCAGACGTGGCTGATCAGCATCAGCCGCAACCTGTGCATCGATCACTACCGCAGCGTGCGGAAAGAGCGCGAGACGATCGACCGCGACGTGGACGCCAACGAGCTCACGCCGGCGTCGCGCGAGCCGGGGCCGGTGGCGGCGCTCGAGCAGCGCGATCGCGTGTCGCTGCTGCGGCAGGCGATGGCCGGGCTGCCCGACACCCTGCGCACCGCGGTGCTGATGCGCGACATCCAGGAGCTGTCGTACCAGGAGATTGCCGACAGGCTGCGGCTGCCGGAGGGGACGGTGAAATCGCGGATCAACCGCGGCCGCACCGAGCTCGCCCGGCAAATCCGCAAGCTGCGCGGCGAGGACTTCAGTCCGAGCGGGGCGTTGCCGAAACGCACGGGAGCGTACTGATGAATGTCAAAACCGAACAGTCCGGCGCGATTTCCATTGTCCGGGTCGGCGAAACGCGGTTGATGTACCCGATTCTGGGGGACTTCTCGTCCGCGGTCACCGGACTCATCGCCGCCGGCCGGCACGAGATCCTGATCGATCTCACGCCCGTGACGTACGTCGACAGCGCGACGATCGGCTGCCTGATGGATCTGTACCGGCAGGTGCACAACGCCGGCGGCCATCTGAAGCTGTCGGGTGTGCAGAAGCGCGTCGAAACGATGCTGACGATGACCGGCGCACAGAATTTCATCGAGATCCACGCCGACGAGCCGACCGCCGTCCGGAGCTTCGGGGCCTAGCGATGCGCACCATCAAGACCACCAGCGGCGTTGCGATCGTGCTCGACGGCGACCTGCTCGCCGTCATGGAAGCGCTCTATCAGGAAGTGACCGCCCGCCGCGGGCTGGAGCGCTCGTTCGAGGACATGGTCCAGGAGATTCACCATCTCATCGAACAGATGGACGATGGCGAGCGGCGCACCTATCTCGCCGAGAGCTTGTTCCTGAACACCGTGAAGTACGAAAACGACAAGCTCGAAGCCTACATGAAGAAGCTGACGAAGAAGTAGTGTCGCTGAATTTCCTGGCAACCCGATTTCAGTGTTCGTGGCCGTGGAGCACGCTCGTGATGCTGTGCGACGGCCGGATCGTCTGCGGCTGCGCCGATCCGTACGGGCACCGCGTTCTCGGCGACGTGCGGTCCGCGTCGGTGGCCGACGTCTGGAGCGGATCGACGATCGTCCGGCTTCGCGAGGATTTGAATGCGGGCGGATCGAAGTTCTGCGGCGACTGTCCCCTGAAGCTGCCGCTCAAAAAAGACGATGCCCCGATGGTGCGGCCGATCGATGCCGGGCCGCGGCCCTCGCGCCTGTACGTCGAGTGCACGGCGGCCTGCAACATCTCATGCAACCAGGCCTGCTGCGCGCCGGAGACCGGCATCACACGGACGCGCCAGGCGGGCATGCTCGATTTCGAGCTGTTCCGCCGCGTGATCGACGAAGCGGGCGCGTCGCTCGTCCGCATCGATTTCTTCAACTACGGCGAAGCGTTTCTCCACAAGCGCGCGGTCGAGATGTGCGAGCACATCAAGTCGCGCTTTCCGCAGATCTATCTCTACACGAGCACGAACGGCCTTGCGCTCACCGAAGCCCAGGCGCGCCGGCTCGTGCACTCGGGCATCGACGAAGTGACGTTCTCGATCGACGGCGCGACGCCTGAGAGCTACGTCAAGTACCGGCAGCGCGGCAGGTTCGACGTCGCGATGGCCACGCTGCGCGCGATGGCCGACGAGAAGCGGCGATCGGGACGCGACGTGCCGTTCCTCAACTGGCGCTACATCCTGTTCACCTGGAACGACAGCGACGCCGAGATGACCCTGGCGCGTCAGCTGGCCGCGGACATCGGCGTCGATCGACTGTGCTGGGAAATCACCGACCATCCCGAGAACGCGTACTCGCGCCGGTTCGTACCCGGATCGGCGGAGATCGACGCCATCCGCCACGAGATCTGGGACGACAGCAATCTTGGCAACGCGATTCCCGGGGCGACGCCGCGCGCCCAGATCGACGTGCGCTCGCCGTGGCCCGGCGTGCCGGGCATCGCTCTCAGGGCGCGCGCGGGACGGCCGCTCCAGGTGCGCACGCGCGTGCGCAATCTCTCCACTCGGGCGTTTCCGGCACACGCGACGTACGGGCGGCGCCTCGTACGCCTTGGCGCACAGCTCTGCGCCGCCGACGGCACGATCCTGAACCGCGATCATGCCCGGGCATGGCTGCCCGAGACGCTCGGCCCGGGCGCGCGCGCGGACGTGCGCATCGACGTCCCGGCACCCGAGCAGCCGGGACGCTACGCGCTGAAGTTCGATCTGGTGAGTGAAGGAATCGACTGGTTCGAGAAGTGCGGGTCGCGCACGACAACGAAGACCCTCATCGTGCGCGACTGACAATCAACATCGATCAACGACCAGCGTCCGACGGTGATTAGTTCGCGAGCCGCGGCGCCGTGTGCTTGACCGACACCGGCAGCGGAACCGTGGTGTCGATTGGCGCCTCAACCAGCCGCCACGCGTGGGCCTCGTCGAGAATCTTCGCCGCGAATTCCGTGTGCAGCGCATGCCCGGCGCGATGCGCGACGAGATGCCCGATGACCGGATAGCCGACGAGCGCGAGATCGCCGATCGCGTCGAGGATCTTGTGGCGGACGAACTCGTCCTCGAACCGCAGCGCGTTGTTGAGCACGCCGGTTTCACCGAGCACGATCGCGTTTTCGAGCGAGCCGCCGAGCGCGAGGCCGTTCTGGCGCAGCATCTCGACGTCCTTGAGGAACGTGAACGTGCGCGCGGGCGCGACGTCCTCGACGAACGAATCCTCGGTGATGCGCACGGTCCGCGACTGATGGCGCAGCAGCGGATGGTCGTAGCTGATGCTGTAGGTGACCTTGAAGTGATCCGACGGATAGAGCGCAATCCGCTTGTCGCCGCGTGAGATCGCGATCGGGCGGATGATCTTCAAGTACCGGCGCGGCTTCTGCAGCCGCTTCACCCCGGCTTCGTGAATGAGGTAGATGAACGGCGCCGCGCTGCCGTCCATGATCGGCACTTCGGGCGAGTTGAGCTCGATCGCGACGTTGTCGATGCCCATGCTGACGAGCGCCGCGAGCAGGTGTTCGACCGTCTCCACCGAGACTTCGTTGCGCGCCAGACCGGTCGCGAGCTGAATGCCCGCGAGATTGCGGACCGTCGCCGGTACCTCGTAGTCGCCCATGTCGCTGCGACGGAAACGAATGCCGAAATCAGCCGGAGCCGGCTTGAGTGTGAGATTGACTTTGTTGCCCGAGTGAAGCCCGATTCCGACGCAGGAAACCTGTCGACGAAGTGTGCGCTGTGCGTCCATAGCCTCTCAAACGAAGGAGGAGAAGTGTGGGGTAAGGAGCAAACTCGATGCCCGTGTGCAGATTGCGCGGGGTATCTCGCCAATACGCTGATTTGGCAGTGAGTTAGCCGTCATTACCGCAATGTCGTCCGCATCCCTGCTTACCGTTTTGTGGTACGCAGACCACAGCTGTTTTCGAAACAAGCGTGGCGTTTCTACCACAGAGATCAGCGCGCAGCCGAACGCACGGCGCGCTGATTCTCGACGGCAAACAGGTCGCCGAGGAAGCGCCCGGTCGCCGAACCGTCGCGCCGCGCAACCTCTTCAGGAGTCCCTTCCGCGACGATGCGGCCGCCACCGGCGCCGCCTTCGGGGCCGAGGTCGATCACGTAGTCGGCTGATTTGATGACGTCGAGGTTGTGCTCGATCACGACGATCGTGTTGCCCTGATCGACGAGCTTCGTCAGAACATCGAGCAGCTTGTGGGTGTCCTCGAAGTGCAGCCCGGTCGTCGGCTCGTCGAGAATGTAGAGCGTCCGTCCGGTCCCGCGCTTCGACAATTCCTTGGCGAGCTTCACGCGCTGCGCCTCCCCGCCCGAGAGCGTCGTCGCCGACTGGCCGAGCTCGATGTAACCGAGCCCGACATCCTGCAGCGTCCGCAGCTTGTTGGCGATGGCCGGAAAGTTTTCGAGGAGCGGCAGCGCTTGATCGACGGTGAGGTCGAGGACGTCCGCAATCGATTTCCCGCGGTACTTGATTTCGAGCGTCTCGCGGTTGTATCGCCGCCCCTTGCACTGTTCGCACGTCACGTAGACGTCGGGCAGGAAGTGCATTTCGATCGCGATCACGCCGTCGCCCTGGCACGCCTCGCAGCGTCCGCCCTTCACGTTGAAGGAGAACCGCCCCGGCTTGAAGCCCCGCGTTTTCGCGTCGGGCATCATCGCGAACAGATCGCGGATGAAGGTGAAGAGGCCGGTGTAGGTAGCCGGGTTCGATCGCGGCGTGCGCCCGATGGGCGACTGGTCGATCTCGATGACCTTGTCGATGAGCTCGATGCCTTCGATCCTGTCGTGCGCGCCGGGATCGTCGGCCGCCTTGTAGAGGGTGCGGGCGAGCGATTTGTACAGGATGTCGTTGACGAGCGTCGACTTCCCCGATCCGCTGACGCCGGTGACCGCCGTCAGCACGCCGAGGGGAATCCTGACGTCGATGCTCTTGAGATTGTTCGCGCGCGCCGCACGGATGACGAGCTCTCCCTTGAGGTTGTTCGCCGGCCTTCGCGCCTTCGGCGTCGGAATCGTCCGCGTGCCGGTCAGATAGGCGCCGGTGATCGAATTCGGATCCTTCATGAGCGCCTGCGAGGTGCCCTGGAAGATCACGTGACCGCCGAGATCGCCGGCGCCCGGACCGAGATCGATGACGTAGTCGGCGACGCGAATCGTCTCCTCGTCGTGTTCGACGACGACCACGGTGTTGCCGAGGTCGCGGAGCCGCGACAGCGTGCCGAGCAGCTTTCGATTGTCACGCTGATGCAGGCCGATCGACGGCTCGTCCAGCACGTACAAGACGCCGGTGAGGTTGGCGCCGATTTGCGTCGCCAGACGGATGCGCTGACCTTCGCCGCCCGACAGCGTCGCGGCGCTGCGGCCGAGCGTCAGATAGCCGACGCCGACGTCGTTGAGGAAGCGAAGCCGCTCCTGAATCTCCTTCAGAATCCGCTCGGCGATGATCGCCTCCCGGTCCGTCAGATACAGCGTGTCGAAGACCTCGAGCGCCTCGGCAATCGGCAGGTTGACGTAGTCCGACAGGGAGCGCTCCTTTACTTTGACCGAGAGGCTCTGCAGCTTCAGCCGCTGCCCCTGGCAGGTCGGGCACGGCCGCAGCGATCGATACGGTTCGAGCTCTTCCTGCTCCGACCAACTGCCCTCGTCGTACCGGCGCCGCAGGTTGGGCAGCAATCCCTCGAACTGCTTGCCGGCGCCGAACAGCAGCACCTCGCGCGACTTGCGCGGCAGCCGGCCGAACGGCGCGTTCAGATCGATCCCGAAGTCACGGGACAGCGCCTGCAACTGATCCCGAACGAGCTTGCGGTCGCCGCGCGCCCACGGCGCGATTGCTCCGTCGGCCAGCGACTTCGACTCGTCCGGCACGATGCGCTGCGGGTCGAAGTCGATCATCGATCCGAGGCCCTGACAATCCGGGCAGGCGCCGTGCGGCGAGTTGAACGAGAAGGCGCGCGGCGTCATCTCCGGCATGCTGAGCCCGCAGTCGACGCACGCCAGCCGGCGGGAGAACAACCGATCGCCGCCTTCGTACGAGTTGATGACGACAATGTCGTCGGCGAGGCCGAGCGCGACGTCGACCGATTCGGTCAGGCGCCGCTCGACGCCGCCGCGGACGATGACGCGATCGACGACGACTTCGATGGTGTGATTGCGGCGCCGATCCAGCTTGATGTCTTCTTCGAGCGAGCGAAACTGACCGTCGATGCGCGCCTTCGTGTAGCCGCGCGTCCGCAGCGCCGCCAGCTCCTTCTTGAACTCGCCTTTCCGGCCGCGGACGATCGGCGCGAGCACGTTGATGCGTTCGTCCTGCGGATACAGCATCACCATGTCGACGATGCGTTCGAGCGACTGACTGGCGATTTCCTTGCCGCAGTTCGGACAGTGCGGCACGCCGATGTTGGCGAAGAGCAGCCGCAGGTAATCGTAAATCTCGGTGACCGTGCCGACGGTCGATCGCGGGTTCGATCCAGTGGTTTTCTGCTCGATGGAAATCGCCGGCGACAGCCCGTCGATCAGATCGACGTCCGGCTTCTCCATCTGTTCGAGGAACTGCCGCGCGTACGCCGACAGCGACTCGACATAGCGGCGCTGGCCCTCCGCGTAGATCGTGTCGAACGCCAGCGACGACTTCCCCGATCCGGACAAGCCGGTGATGACCACCAGCTTCTGCCGTGGGATATCGACGTCGATGTTTTTCAGGTTGTGGACGCGCGCGCCGCGTACCGCAATCCAATCGTGGGCCATGATCCCTGTCGCGTTTCTGCTGGGATTTCGAACTGTCCATACTACCATGCAGAAACGCGAACAGTTCAGCTCGCTTCTATAATGCCGAGGCGATGATCGACGCGACCGCATTCCACGACTTCGAGCACGCCGGCTGGGAACGCGCGGCCGAGTATTACGGCGACGCGTTCGGCGGCATCACGACGCAGATCGCACCGCCGTTGCTCGATGCGGTCGGCGCGAGAGACGGCACGCGTTTGCTCGACGTCGCCACCGGTCCCGGGTTCATCGCCGCTGCCGCTGAGGCACGAGGCGCGATCGTGACCGGCCTCGATTTCTCCCGCGCGATGATCGCCGACGCTCGACGGCGCCATCCGGCCATCACGTTCCGCGAGGGCGACGCCGAGGCGCTGCCGTTCGACGCCGGCAGCTTCGACGCGGTCACGATGAATTTCGGACTGCTGCATCTCGCGCGCCCGGAAGCGGCGATCGCCGAAGCGCGCCGTGTGCTTCGCCCCGGCGGCCGTTACGCGTTCACCGTCTGGGCCGCGCCCGAGCAGGCCGTCGGTTTCGGCATGGTGCTGCGCGCCATCGAGGAATTCGGGCGCACCGACGTGCCGCTTCCGGAGGGACCGCCTTTCTTCCGCTTCTCGGCCATCGACGAGTCACGGCAGACGCTCGAACGCGCCGGCTTCGTCGACGTCGACGCGCGCGTGTTGCCGTTGACCTGGCAGTTGGACTCAGCCGACGGTATCTACGAGGCGCTGTCGCGCGGCGGCGTCAGAACCGCCGCGGTCCTGCGCGCGCAAACGCCCGAGGCGCTCGACGCCATCCGGACCGCGGTGCGACGAGCCGCCGAGCGCTACAAGGACGGCGATCGGATTGTCGTCCCCATGCCCGCGGTGCTCGCATCGGCCACCAGGTAAGCGCAGCCCTTCAAGCCACGGTCACACGGTCTTGTTTGCGCGCAGCCGCGTGCGCGTGGCCGGCTCGATTCCTGCTTCGTCAAGAACTGCGTCGGTGTCGGCGCCGAGCGCAGGCGCCGGACGAACCGTCCCGTGCGGCGGCGTGATGTACGTGATGCCGCGATCGCGCGTGACGAGGCCCCGCGCTTTCACGTGCGGGTCGCCGAGCGCTTCGTCACCTGAATTGACCGGAGTCAGACAGACGTCTGCGCCGGCAAATCGCGCGAGCCATTCGTCGCGTGTACGAAGACGGATGATGTCGCGCACCGTACTCAGCACACGCGTGCGCTCGTCGCCCTCGGCGTGCTGCAGCGGTATCAGGTCGGGCCGGCCGATACGCTCGCAGAAGCCCGCCCAGAACTTCGCTTCCAGCGCGCCAAGCGCCAGCCACCGCCCGTCCGAGGTTTCGTAGAGGTTGTAGCAGGCGTTCGCGAGATTTGCGGTCGACGGAAACATCGTCCAGGCCAGCGCGGCTTCGTGAATCGAGACGTCGATCGCGCAGCCGATGCCGGTGTGCTGACGTTGAACGAGAGCAGCGAGCACGCGGATCACGGTCTGCATCGCGGACCCGATGTCGGCGACGAGCGGACCTGGAAGGGCCGGCGGCGTGAGCGTGCCCGCCAGCGCCTGATAGTTGATGTCGTGCGCGGCGCGCTCGACGTACGGGCCGCTCAGCCCGAACCCGGTCATCGAGGCACAGATCAGCCGCGGATGCCTGGCGCGCAGCGTTTCTCCATCCACGCCAAGGCGCCGCGCCGTCGACGGCCGGAAGCTGTCGACGACGACGTCGCTCTTCGCGAGCAGGGCATCGAGAACCATTGCCGCGTCCGGAGAGCGCAAGTCGAGCGTGACGCTGCGCTTGTTGCGATTCAGGAGCGCGAAGTAGTCGATGTGTCCACGCGTCGGCAGTTCGCGCATGCCGTCACCGCCGCGCGGATCTTCGATCTTGATGACGTCGGCGCCGAGATCGGCGAGCAGCAGCGTCGCATACGCGCCCGGCAGCAGGCGCGTCAGATCGAGGACGCGGACGCCGTGTAGGGGCGGACCTGTGTGTCCGCCCTGTTCAGGGGCCGACACGCTCGTCGACCCTACGGAACACGACGCAGCTTGCTGTGCTTGAATCCGTACGCGAAGTACAACGCGAGCCCGAGGGCCAGCCAGATCCCGAAGCGCTCCCATGCCGTACGCGGCAGCCCGTACATGATGAACAGGCAACCGGCCGCCGACAGGATTGAGACCGGCCACACGAAGGGCACTCTGAACGGTCGCGGGCGATTGGGTTCTTTGTGCCGCAGCACGAGCACGCCGATGCTGACGAGCATGAACGCGAACAGCGTGCCGATGTTCGTCAGATCGTAGGTTTCCGCCGCGTCGCCAATCAACGCCCACAACGCGACGAAGATGCCGGTCAACATCGTCGTCGTGGAAGGAATTCGGGTGCGTGGATGCACCTTCGCGGCCCACTGCGGCAGCAGACCGTCACGCGCCATTGCGAAGAAAATCCGCGGTTGTCCGTACTGAAACACCAGGAGCACCGCCGACATCGAGATGGCGGCGCCGAGCGCCACGAACCAGGCGACGTTCTTGAATCCGGCGAGCTCGAGCGCGCGCGCCAGCGGATCGGCGACCGCCAGCTCTTTGTACGGCACCATGCCGGTCAGCACGGCGCCGACGATCACGTAGATAAATGTGCAGATCCCGAGTCCGCCCAGGATGCCGATCGGCAGGTTGCGCTGAGGATTCGTCGTCTCTTCCGCGGCCGTCGAGATCGCGTCGAAGCCGATGTAGGCGAAGAACACGATCGCGGCGCCCTGATGAATGCCCGTAAATCCGTTCGGCGCGAACGGCCGGTAGTTGGCAGCGTCGAGATGCGTGGCGCCGACGGCGATGAAGACGCCGAGCGCGATCAGCTTGATGACGACCATGATGTTGTTCGCCGTCGCGCTCTCGCGCGCGCCCCGCAGCAGCAGCCACGTGATCACCATCACGATCGCGGACGCCGGCAGGTGCACGAGGATGGGAATGCCGGCGATGCGCGGCGCCGATTCGAGCAACCCGTGGATCTGCGGATCCGCGCTGAGCAGCGCGGTCCGGTAGCCGGTCCGCAGCCACGGCGGCAGACTCACGCCGAAGCCGCTCACGAGCGTATTGAAGTAGTCGCCCCACGAGATCGCAACCGCCACGTTGCCGACCGCGTACTCGAGAATGAGATCCCAGCCGATGATCCACGCGATCAGCTCGCCGAGTGTCGCGTACGAATACGCATACGCGCTTCCCGCCTGCGGAATCATCGAAGCAAGCTCGGCGTAGCAGAGAGCCGCGAGGCCGCACACTACGCCGAGGAGGAGAAACGA
>Ga0070695_100000641_pt1 | contig 18567 bp, 18 predicted proteins | sample KBSK1252metaG_FD_65471 | JGI IMG/M metagenome (GOLD analysis project Ga0070695, IMG submission 65471) | Corn, switchgrass and miscanthus rhizosphere microbial communities from Kellogg Biological Station, Michigan, USA - KBS K1-25-2 metaG | ecosystem: Host-associated > Plants > Roots >...
TGCTCGAGCACCTTGTTGCCGACGATCTCCTCGCAGCTGCGGATGGCGTCGAGCACGGTGATGCCCGAGGCGTACATCATGGCGAAGCTCGAGGCGAAGCGCGAAAGAATGATCTTGCGCAGGATCGGGCCGATCAGCACCATTCTCAGCTTGTAGCTGTCGACCGCGTAGGCGATGGCCGGATTGCTCTTCATCGCGAGTCGCAGCGCGTACCAGGCGACGAACGGCGCCGCGAGCACCGCCCACCAGTAATCGCGCAGGCCCTCGGAGACGAAGATCAGCGCCTGCGTGTACCAGGGAATCGCTTGTCCCATGCTGCGGATGAAGCTCACCATCTGCGGCACGATGTAGAGCATCAGGAAGAAGGTGACGCCGAGCACGATGGTGCCGACGATGATCGGATACATCAGCAGCTTCCTCGTCTGCGAGGCGATCTCGTCTTCCCATTTCAGCGTTTCGGTGAGGCCGGTGAGCACCTCGGCGAGCTTGCCGGTCTGCTCGCCCGAGCGCACCAGGCTCACGAACACCTTGCTGAAGACCTCGGGGAACTCGGCCAGCGCCTGCGACAGGCTGCGGCCCCCTTCGATCGACTCCACCAAGCCGGCGACCACTTCGCGCAGGCGGGGTGCTTCCACGCTGTCGCGCAGATCGACCAGTCCTTCGAGCACCGGCACGCCCGAGGTGGTGAGCTGCTCGAGGTGGAAGCAGAAATTGATCAGATCCTGGCGCGCGACGCGCCCGCCGAAGAGCTTGCTCTTCTGCCCGGACGGGGCACCGGTGACGAGATCGAGTTCCATGCGCAAAAGGCGCTGCTCCAGATCGAACAGGTTCAGCGCCTCGGTGCGGCCGATGATGTGCTTGCCGCGCGGGTCGACCGCTTTGTAGGTGTAGAGCGGCATCGCCTGCCTCAGGCCATCCGGTCGGTGAGATCCACGACCCGCATCACCTCGTCGAGGCTGGTGACGCCGCCGCGCACCAGGCGCACGCCGTCGTCGGCGAGCGTGCGAAAGCCGTTGGCGCGCGCGGCGGTGAGGAGTTCGCGCGCCGTGGCGCGGCGCGCGACCAGCTCGTCGATGCCGGAATCGATCTTCAGGAGCTCCATGATCGATTGCCGCCCGCGAAAGCCCTGGTAGTCGCATTGGTCGCAGCCGACCGCGCGGAACACTGCGGCCGCTTCGCTGGGCGTGATGCCGAGGAGCCGCCGCTCGCGCGCGTCGGGATCGTAGGACTGCCGGCAGGTGCGGCACAGCCGCCGCACCAGGCGCTGACCGAGGATGCCGATGATGTTGCCGGCGAGGATGTCGGGCACGATGCCGATATCCAGCAGGCGCGGGAAGGCGCCGACCGCCGAGTTGGTGTGCAGGGTGGAGTACACCTGGTGGCCGGTCATCGCCGCGCGGAAAGCCATCTCGGCCGTGTCGTTGTCGCGGATCTCGCCCACCAGAATCGCATCCGGGTCCTGGCGCATCAGCGCGCGGATGCCGCTCGCGAAATCGAGCTTCGCCGCCTCCGACACCGAGGTCTGGCGGATCAGCGTCATCGGATATTCGACCGGATCCTCCAGCGTCATGATGTTGATGGCGTCGGAATTGATGTGATTCAGGATCGAGTAGAGCGTGGTGGTCTTGCCGCTGCCCGTCGGCCCGGTGACCAGGATGATGCCTTCGGGCCGCGCGATCATGCGCTTCAGCAGCTCGAGCTGCGAGTCTTCCAGGCCGAGCTTGTCGAGCGGCACGATGCCTTTCTGCCGGTCGAGAATGCGCAGCACCAGGTTCTCGCCGTGCGTGGTCGGCAGGCTGGCACAGCGGAAGTCGACCACTCGCCCGGACATGGTCGCCGAGATGCGGCCATCCTGCGGCGCGCGCGTCTCGGCGATATTCATCTTCGCCATGACTTTGAGGCGCACCGCCATCGCCGGCCAGTAGGTCTTGTGCAGCGAGCGGATTTGCCGCAGTACGCCGTCGATCCGGTACCTGATTCGCAGGAAGTTCTGCTCAGGCTCGAAGTGAATGTCCGAGGCCCCGCGCTCCACGGCGTCGGCCATGAGCGCCGAGATCAGCCGCACCACCGGCTGCGAGTACTCGTCGCCCTCCGCGACCGTGCTGTAGTCGATCTCGCCGGTCTCGATTTCCTTGAGGATGCCGTCGATCGAGAACTCGTGGCCGTAGTAATGCTCGATCGCGCGCTCGATCTCCGAATCGCCCGCGATGCGCAGCTCGAGCTCGTAGTCGCCCTTCAGGTGGGCGCGCATCTGGTCGAGCGCGACGATGTTGTTCGTGTCGGCGAGCGCGACGATGAATTTCTTCTGGGTGCGGTCGAGCGCCACCGGGAACACCCGGTAGCGGCGGGCCATGTCGCGCGGCACGAGCTTGAGCGCCGCCGGGTCGACGATGATGCGGGAGAGATCGACGGCCTGCAGCCCGAGCTTCTCGGAGAGCGCATCGCGCAGCGTGGCTTCCGAAACGAAGCCGAGCTGCACCAGCAGCCGGCCGACCGGCACGTGGCTCTTGGTCTGCTCGAGCAGCGCGATGCGCAGCTGGTCCTCGGTCAGGATGCCCTGGTCGATCAGGATCTGGCCGAGATGACGCTTCGCTTGCGGGTTGCCGGGCGAATTCATCGGCGGGGCGGCTTTAGAGCGCGAGCTGGGCGGCACGGGCGCGAGCCGAGGTGAGATCGAAGGCCGCGCCGCGTTTTTCGCCCAGGCTGATTGCGCGCTGGTAATACTCGAGCGCCTGGCGGCGCTGGTGCAGATGATCGAGGCTCACGGCAAGGTTGTAGGCGAAATCCGCGTTATCCGGGTCGGCGATGTACGCCTTGAAGTATTCCTGCTGCGCCTCGGCCCAGCGGCTCTGGGCGGCGAGCTGGTTGCCGAGCGTGAAGTGCAGGGCATGCGCGTCCGGATCGGCCGCGATCAGCGTCTTGACGCGGCTTTCGGTCACCAGGGGATCGCTGCGCCCTGAGCGCAGCGCGATCAGCGCCGCCTGCGTGTCGCCATCGCGCGGATCGATCTGCAGGGCGCGCAGGTAAAGCGCTTCGGCGCTCTCGTAACGGGCGCTGCGCACGTCGAGCGCGGCAAGCCCGAGGAGCGCATCGCGATTTGCCGGCTCTTCGCGCAAGGCTTCCTCGTAGGCATTGCGCGCGCCGTTGAAGTCACCGGCGGCATACGCCGCATAGCCCGCGGCAACCTTTGGGTGCACCTGCGGCGGATTGCGCGACACCGTCGTAGCGGGTTCGGCGAGCACCGGTAGCGAGGCGGCGAGCCGGCGCGGCTCAGGCGAACGCAGCCGCGGAGTCTCAACGGGCGCTTCGGCGCGCGGCGCGGGCACGGCGGCCATTGGCACCGGCGTGGCAGCGGTTGGCGGGGAGGCGGCGGCTTTGGCCGGCATCGCCGGCAGGCCCGGGATCGCGTTCGGCACGGCCACCGGCGCGGCCGCAGCCACCGGCGGGCTGGCCTCGGCGGGCACTGCGCTCGCTTCGCTCGGGCGCGGCGGATTGAGGTTGACGAGTGCGGGCGACGGGCGCAGCTGGACCCAGAAGTAAATCAAGGTGCCAAGCGCGAAGATGCCGAGCACGCCTACCGTGACGTAGAACGGCAGGCGCGGATTCGGTTCGCGGAACTTGGCCTCGAAAACCTTCTTCGCGCTCGCGCGACCCGCAGCCTCGGTCGGTGGGCTGGCCGTCGCAGTGCCCGGGCGAGGTGCCGGCTTCGCCGGCGCGGGGTCCGGCGCGATCTCGAGTGCGGCGCGCGCGCTGGGCGCAATCGGCGGCGACACGAGATCGTCGGTGACAATCTCGAGCGGCGCGGTGATCTGGGGCAGCTTGTCGCGCGTGACGACCGTGCTCGGCTCCGCCGGCGCCGCAGCGGCGCTCGTGCTGCTGCTCGCGCTTTCGCCACGCGCGCGGCGTTGCGCCTCCTCCTTGGCTCGCTCGGCCTTCTTCAGCGCCTCGAGCAGCAGGCTCATGCGGGCGGCACCGTCAGTAAAGCGGCCGGTCGCCCGGACCGAGCGGTGGCTGGATCTTGCCCGGGTTCGGCTTGGAGAAGAAATCCTGGCCGGGCAGCTGGTTGCGCAGCGTGCGGAAGTCCCCGTCCAAGGTCGGATCCTGGATCACTGTCGCGCGCAGGAAGATGACCAGCTCGGACTTGCGGCTGAGGTCAGAGCGGCTGGAAAGCATCTCACCGATGATCGGAATGCTGCGGATACCCGGAATGCCGGTATCGGTGTTTTCGACGATGTCCTGCATCAGCCCGGCCAGCACGCCGATCTGCCCGCTTTGCAAACGCAGCATCGAGTCGAATTCGCGCGTCTCGAAGACCGGGATGATGTTGGGCACGGCATTCGGGTTGCTGGTCGTCGGCTGCAGCGCGGGGTTGGGGTCAGTGACCGAGTCGACGCGGCGCCGAATCGTCGGCCGCACGTTGAGCACGATCTGGTCAGCGGCGCTCACCTGCGGCAGCACTGCCATCATGAAGCCTTCGGCGGCAATGTTCGGGGTGGTGGTGAACGACGGCTGCACGACCGCCGTGCCGCCGCCCGATACCGCCACCGGTGTGCCGGAGGGCGTGATGTTGAAGTAGATGATGTCGCGCGTGACCCGCAGGATCGCGGTCTGGTTGTTGAGCACCGAGAGCTTCGGGCTCGACAGCACGCGCACATCGCCGAATTGCTCGAGCAGCTTCAGGGTCACGCTGAAGCTGCCGCCGCTCGAGACGAAGCCAATGAAGAACGGCGACGGGTTGAATCCGGGCGTTGCCGAAGTCGTGGGCTGGATCGCCGGTTGGCCGAACGACACGCCGGGATTGCGCAGGCGTTCCCAGCTGATGCCGCGCTGGTACTCGTTTCGCAGCTGCACCTCGGCAACGGTCGCCTCGATCAGGACCTGGCGCTTGGCGCCGGCGAGCACCTGGTCGAGAAATTCCTGCACTTTTTCGTGCTGCTTGGCCGTGGCGCGTACGAACAGCACGCCGCTCTCGCGGTTGGCGATGACCGAGGCGGCCTCCTGGTAGGTCACGCTTGGCTGCGCGAGCGGCGCCGCTGGAATCGGCGGCTGCGGCGTCGCTCCCGCTGCGCCGGCCGTGCCGGCCGCCGGCGCTGCCGCCGCGGCGGCGCTGGCGCTGGCGAGCGCGGCCGCACTCGCTGCCGGAATGATCTTGTCCGTTTCGCGCAGGATCTCCTTAACGTTCTGCACCACAGAGTCCCAAAGGTTGTTCTGCGCAGTCACATCGATGGTCGACGTGGCCCCGGTGGCGCTCGGCGTGCCCGACTGCGCCGTGCCGAACTGGGTCGAGGCGGTCGACTGCATTTTCACGTTGCGCGCCGCGCTCAGGTAATCGATCTTGTAGGCGCGCAGGAATGGCGAGTCGCGCATGACCACCAGCGTGTCGCCATCGAGCTCATAGCGCATATCCACCTGCCGAGCGATGCGCGCAAGGAGCTGCGGCAACGTCTGGTCGATGGCGTTGAGCGTCACGCTGCCCGAAAGGTTCGGGTCGATGTCGATCTGCAGTCGCGCGTCGCGCGCGAGTGCGAACAGCAGCTCCTGCACGCGCACATTGTTCACGACGACGCTGTAGGTTTCCGGGCGCACCGCGGGTTTGGGCTTGGGCAGCACAGGGCTCACCTGCACCGGCGGTGGGATGGCACCGGTGCTGCTGGCCTCATCGGCTCGCAGGTGATTCGCTGCAGGTTTGATAGGCGCCTGCCCGCAGCCGGCGAGCACGCACGGCACGAGCACGATCGCTACCGAGTTTCCCCACTTCATCGGCGCCACTCCCTCCCGCGCGAAGGATAACACGGAAGCGTTCTTAGGAATGTGCCGTAAGCGCCTGTCGCGCAGGCGTTTTCCGCTTCTTACATTTGAGAGCGCAGCTCGCTGAAGCGGCGCGGGGCGGCGCGAAATGCGTGCTGGTATTTGGCCGGCAGGCGCGTCACTGCGTCGCGCGCTTCGCGCTCGTTCTGGAACGTGCCATAAATCACGCGCAGCCGCGTGCTGCGCGGCCCCGCCACCGGAATCAGGAAGACTTCGGAAATCGGCACCAGGTCACGTGCGCGGAGGAGAAAGCGCTCCATGCGCGCCGCGTCGGGATTGTCGGTGACGAAAAGCTCAAGCGCATAGCGTTCGTCAGGCGCTGAATCGAGCAATTCGCGCGTCGCCTCAAGCCGCTGCGAGAGGAGCTTGTTGCCGCCGGGCGCATAGGCTTCGAGGCGGTTACGCTGCCTTGGCGAGAGCATCGGCTCGGTCGCGGGCTCGGGGTCCACCTCGGCGAGCGCCTCGAGCTGCTCCTGGAGGTCGAGCTCCGCTTCGAGTTCGTGCGCCCCGGCTGGCGCAGCGGGCGCCCCCCTTGTCGGCTGGGCGACTTGCGCCTGGGCGACGGGCAGGTCAGCTCGTACCAGCCACCATTGAATCACCGCCCCGAGGACGAGACCGAGCGCAAGCCCGCCGGCGGCGAGCCAGAGCGGCCGCGATGCGCGGCCGGCAGCCGCGGCAAATTCCGAATCGGCGACGGCGGCCTTGGCGTGCCGCTCGGTGACCGCGTGCGCGCTCTCGCTGTATGCCGCAAGCAGTGACTTGTCGGCGAGGATGTTGATACGCCGGGTGAGGCCGCCCGAGGCACGCGCAATGCGGTTCGCGGCGCGCGGCGCAAATACGTCCGGACCCCGATATCCCGCCGCCCGCATGCGAAAGGCGAGGTATTTGGTGACTTCGGCGGCGGCAAGCGGCCGCATGCGGAAACTGTGGGTGATGCGGTCGCGCAGCTGGCGCAGCGACGGCTTGGCAAGCGTCGCATCGAGCTCCGGCTGCCCGAAAAGCACGATCTGCAGGAGCTTGTGCCGGCTCGACTCGAGATTCGAGAGCAGCCGCACCTGCTCGAGCGTGTCCTCGGGCATGACGTGGGCTTCGTCGATCAGAATCACCACGCGCCGGCCGGCTCCATAGAGCGCGATCAGGTGCTCCTGTAGTTCGCGCAGCGCAATGCTGCGCCGCTCGGCGAGCTTGAGCTGCAGGTCATCGGCGATCGCATGCAGGATCTCATCGCGCGCGAGCGAAGGCGTGGCGAGGTAAATGGTCTCCACCTCGGGCGGTAGTCGCTCCATCAGCATGCGGCAGAGCATGGTCTTGCCGCTGCCGACCTCGCCCGACACCTTGACGATGCCTTCGTCGTGCAACACGGCGTAAGCGAGCGCTTCGAGCGTCGCGCCCCGCTCCGCGCCATCGAAGAAGAAGTCTGTGTGCGGAGTGATGCGAAAGGGTGGCTCGTCGAGGCCGAAGTGCTCGAGATAGAGCGCCACGGTTACTTCTCTTCTGCCGAGCTCATCCGGCTGTAGAGCGTGGTGCGGTTGATGCCCAGCAGTTTCGCCGCCTGGCTGACATTGCCGCGCGTCAGGCGCAGCGCCGCCTCGATGTATCCCCGCTCCCAAGCCCTGAGCGTCTGGTCGAGGCTGAAGCTGCCGGCGCGCTCGAGCTGGCGCAACGCCTGCTCGGTAATCGCAGCCGGCCCCTGGGTGTCGGCGCTGATGGCCGGCGCCTCGAGATCGAGCTCCGGCTCGAGCTCGGCGCGCGACAGGCGCTGCCCCGGGTACTTGGTGGCAAGCCGGATAACGATATTGCGCAGCTCGCGCACGTTGCCGGGAAAGTCGTATTGCTGCCAGCGCTCGGCGGCATGCGTGTCGAGCTCGAAGGCTTGCACGCCCGCCTGCTCCGCAGCCAGCCGGCGGAAATGCTCGAGCAGCGCGAGTTTGTCGCCGTTCATGTCGCGCAATGGCGGCACCTCGAGCGTAAACACCGACAGGCGATGGTAGAGGTCGGCGCGAAAGCCGCCCTTTTTCACTTCGCGGCGCAGATCGCGGTTGGTGGCCGCGAGTACGCGGCAGCGCGCGGTGCGCCGCTGGGTCTCGCCGACGCGCTGATATTCGCCGTTTTCCAGCACGCGTAACAGCTTCGCCTGCAGATCGAGCGGCAGCTCGCCGATCTCGTCGAGCAGCAGCGTACCGTCGCCGGCATCCTCGAAATAGCCAGACTTGTTGGTGACGGCCCCGGTGAAGGCGCCTCTCACGTAGCCGAAGAGCGTCGGCTCGACCAGCGTCGGCGCGATCGCCGCGCAATTGAGCGTGAGGTAGGGACGTTCGGCGCGAGCCGAGAGCCGGTGAAGGCTTCTTGCCGCCATCTCCTTGCCGCTGCCCGATTCGCCTTCGATCAGCACCGGATAGGGCGCCGGGGCGAACTGCGCGATCTGGTTTTTCAGCTTGGCGAGCGCCGGGCTCTCGCCGATCAGCGCGACGTCGCTGCCGGCGGGCGCGGCGAGCGCGCGCGCCAGCATGCGCTTTAGCTGCGCCGGATCGGTCGGCTTGGCGACGAACTCCCAGGCGCCCAGCGCGCGCGCATGGCGCGCGTTGGCGGCGTCGTTTTGGCCGGACAGCACGAAGATCTTCATCTGCGGCGCATGCGCCAGCAGGTCGGCGATCAGCTGAAAGCCCTCGTCCGGGGCGTGCGGGGTGGGCGGCAGCCCGAGGTCGACGAGCGCGAGCGGCGGCGGCGTTTCGAGCCGCCGCACGAGCTCGATCGCGGCGGCGCGCGAGGCGCACGCCTGCACGGCGTATTCCGCTCCCAGGGCGAAGGCGAGCGCCTCGGCAATCAGCGGGTCGTCGTCGACCAGCAGCAGTGCGGCGCGCGCCTGCGCCAGGCGCTCAGGCGCGGAGCGCACGCTCGTCATCGCGCACACATCGCATGAAGGCGCGCTCGAGGTTCGGCTCGCCGTAACGCTCGCAAAGAGCGCGCGGGTCCCCGCGAAAGCGCAGGCGCGCGCGCTCGAGCACGGCAATCGATGAGCACAACTCCTCGACGTCAGCGAGCACGTGCGATGTAAAGAACAGCGTGCGACCCTCCCGGCTCAAGCGGCGCAGCACCGATTTCACCGCCACGCGCGCAGCAGGGTCAAGCCCGCTCATCGGCTCGTCGAGCACATAAAGGTCGCGCTCGAGGGAAAACGTCGCCGCCAGGCCGAGCTTCTGCGTCATGCCCTTGGAGAGCGTGCGCACGGGCCGCTCGAGCGCCGAGCGCTCGAGCTCGAGCTCGGCGATGAGCGCGGCGTTGCGCGCCGGGTCGTCACTGCCGCCGCCGAGCGCGGCGAGCGTGCGCAGGAATTCACTTCCCGTGAGGTAGTGCGGCGGCATGAACCGTTCCGGTAAATAAGCGAGGCGCGCGCGCGCCAGCGGCTCGCGCGCAGGCGTGCCGAAAATCTCGATGCGGCCCTGGTCGCACGCCGTGAGATCAAGCAGGCAGCGGATGAGGGTGGTCTTGCCGGCGCCGTTCGCACCGACCAGACCGAACGCTTCGCGCGGCGCGACGCGCAGATCGATGTTGTCGAGTGCGACGAGTGCGCCATAGCGCTTGACGAGCGCTGCGATGTTGAGCGCGGGCTTCGCCACAGTCTCGAGATGCGCGGCTCCCTCCCCCATGCGCGATAATATTACGCCGTGCAGCAATCCCCCGCCGCGCAGCCGATCGTCGAGATCCGCAAGCTTTCGTTCGGTTATGACCGCTCGCGACCGGTGTTGCGCGACATCAACCTCGACATTGCGCGCGGCTCGGTGGTCGGCATCATGGGGCAGTCGGGATGCGGCAAGACCACGCTGCTGCGCGTCATCATGGGCGCGCTGCGCCCGAGCGCCGGCGAGGCTCGCGTGCTCGGGCACGCCACGAGCAGCCTCGATGGCGATGGCCTTTACGCCATGCGCCGCAGGATGGGCATGCTGTTTCAGTTCGGCGCCCTGTTCACCGACATGTCGGTCTATGAGAACGTCGCCTTTCCCCTGCGCGAGCATGCCGAGCTGCCCGATGAGCTGCTGAACGATCTGGTCATGATGAAGCTGCATGCCGTCGGCCTGCGCGGCGCGGCGCACCTCGCGCCGACCGAGCTCTCGGGCGGCATGGCGCGCCGCGTGGCGCTCGCCCGCTCGATTGCGCTCGACCCGCAGCTCATCCTTTACGACGAGCCCTTCACCGGGCTCGATCCAATCTCGTTCGGCGTGATCGTGCGGCTGATCCGCGAGCTGAACGACTCGCTCGGCGCCACTTCGGTGATCGTCACCCACGACGTGCAGGAGGCGCTCGGCGTGGTCGACTTCGTCTACTTCATGGCCGCCGGCCGCGTCATCGCGCAAGGCCGGCCCGACGAGATTCGCGCTAGCCACGAGCCGTTCGTGCGCCAGTTCGTCAACGGCAGCTCGGAGGGCCCGGTGCCGTTTCATTACCCGGCGCCGGCCTACGACGCCGACCTCGAGCTCGCCAGCCATTGATGCGCGTCGCTGACGTTCGTGCGCGCCTCGAGCGCCTCGGCTCCGGCGTGACTTTCCATGTGCTGCGCCTGGGCTTTGCCAGCCGCTTTCTCGGCTACCTGGTGGTGCACTCCGGAACGGCGCTCAAGCGCTTTCGCCTGACCACCGCGCAGATCTACTTCGCGGGCGTGCTCTCGCTCATCATCATCCTGGTCTCGGGCATGTTCGTCGGCATGGTGCTCGCGCTGCAAGGCTACGAAACGCTGCAGCGCTTCGGCGCCTCGGAGTCGCTTGGCGTGCTAGTCGCGCTATCGCTGGTGCGCGAGCTCGGCCCGGTGGTGGCCGGGCTGCTGTTTGCCAGCCGTGCCGGCTCGGCGATCACGGCGGAAATCGGGCTGATGAAGGCCACCGAGCAGCTCTCGGCAATGGAAATGATGGCGGTCGATCCGGTCGCGCGCGTGGTCGCGCCGCGCTTCTGGGGCGGCGTGCTGTCGATGCCGCTGCTCGCGGCGCTTTTCTCCGCCATGGGCATCTTCGGCGGCTACGTGGTCGGCGTGCAGCTGATCGGTGTCGACGCCGGCGCCTTCTGGTCGCAGATGCAGGCGGCGGTGGATCTGCGCAACGACATCCTGAACGGGGTGATCAAGAGCCTGGTGTTCGGCGTCGCCGTGACCTGGATCGCGGTGTTCGAAGGCTACGACGCGCCGCCGACCGCCGAGGGCGTCTCCCGGGCGACGACCCGCACCGTCGTCACCTCGTCGCTCGCGATCCTGTTCCTGGATTTCATCCTGACCGCGCTGATGTTCACCGGAGGCACTCACCAATGAATCGCTCAACCATCGACCTTTGGGTCGGCGTATTCGTCGTCGCCGGCATCGCGGGGCTGCTGTTCCTCGCGCTCAAGGTCGGCAACCTGGCCTCCTTCTCCAGCTCGCAGGCCTACCAGGTGCAGGCGAAGTTCGCCAATATCGGCGGCCTGAAAGTGCGCGGGCCGGTAAAGAGCGCGGGCGTCGTGGTCGGGCGCGTCGCCGATATCCGCTTCGACAACGAGACCTACGAGGCGATCGTCACCATCAACATCGATTCTCAGTATCAATTTCCACGCGACACCACGGCCAAGATCCTCACCTCGGGCATCCTCGGCGAGCAGTACGTCGGACTCGAAGCAGGCGGCGACGGGGTGATGCTGAAGAACGGCGACCGCCTGCGCCTGACGCAATCGGCGGTGGTGCTGGAGAACCTGATCAGCCAGTTCCTCTTCAACAAGGCGGCCGAAGGCAAGCCCGAGGCGAAGGAACCGGCCAAGTGAGCTCGCGCCTCGCCTGGATGGCGCTCCTCGCCGCGCTCGCCGGTTGCGCGAGCACCGCCGAGCGGGATGCACGCGACCCGTTCGAGCCGCTGAACCGCAGCGTTTATCGCTTCAACGACAAGGTCGACCAGGTCATCGCGCAGCCGGTGGCGCGCACCTACCAGCGCGTGGTGCCGGGGGAGGTCCGCGACCGCGTGCGCAACTTCTTCGGCAACATCGGCGACTTCTTCATCGGCGTGAACAATTTCCTGCAAGGAAAATTCGAGGACGGTGTCAGCGATTGGGCGCGTGTTGCGTTCAATACAACAGTGGGCCTCTTCGGCATTCACGACGTCGCTACCGACATGGGCTACGAGAAGCACAACGAGGACTTTGGGCAGACGCTCGGCCGCTGGGGCGCGGGAACCGGTCCGTACCTCGTGCTGCCATTCCTCGGCTCGAGCGATCTGCGCGACGGCATCGGCACCGGCGCCGACATCTATACCGATCCGCTGGGCGAGGTGCGGCCCTACCACCTGCAGTACGGCCTGTGGGCGCTGCGCTTCACCCAGCTGCGTGCGGATCTGCTCGATGCGAGCCGCATTCTCGAGGAAGCGTCGCTCGACAAGTATGTGTTCCAGCGCGACGCCTACCTGCAGCGGCGCAGGAGTCTCGTCTACGACGGGCACCCGCCGCGTGAAAAGGACCTCGACGACAAGGGAGCCGACGATGACAACGACAAGAAGCCTCGCTAGCGCGGCGCTGCTGGCCGTGCTCGCCTCGCTGCCGGCGGTGCGCGCGCAGGATGTGCCCCCCGACCAGCTGGTGAAGACCGTGACCCTCGAAGTGGTCGAGCTCATCGCCAAGGACAAGGAGATCCAGTCGGGCAACCGCGCCAAGCTCGTCCAGCTGATCGACGCCAAGGTGCTGCCGCACTTCAATTTCAGCGCCATGACCGCCCTTGCCCTCGGCCAGAGCTGGAACAGGGCGACGCCCGAGCAGAAGAAGCGCCTGACGGAAGAATTCCGCACGCTGCTGGTTCGCACCTACGCCAGCGCGCTCGCCGCCTATAGCGAGCAGAAGTTCGACTTCCGCCCGCTGCGCGCAAAGCCCACCGACACCGACGTCACCGTGCAGGTGCGGGTCCTGCAGGCGGGCGCCCAGCCGGTGCCGATCGATTACAGCATGGAGAAGACCTCGAGCGGCTGGAAGGTGTATGACGTGATGGTGGGCGGCGTCAGCCTGGTCGCCAATTACCGCACCGAGTTCAACAACGTCGTGCGCGAATCCGGCATCGACGGCCTGATCAAGAACCTCAGCACCAAGAACCGCAGCCTCGAGGCGCCGGCCGCGCCCGCCGCCAAGAAATGATCCGGCGCGAAGGAGCGCGCATGGTCGTTTCCGGGCCGGTGACGCTCGCCAACGTCGCCGCGCTCCTCGAGGAGGGACGACGCCACCTTGCCGATGGTGTGCGGACGGTCGACCTCGCCGAGGTGAGCGAGATGGATTCGGCGCTGCTCGCGCTGCTCCTCGCCTGGCTGCGCGAAGCGCGCCAGCATGAGCGCGCGCTCGCCTTTGCCAATCTGCCCGAGTCCGTGCGCACCATTGCGCGGCTCTACGGCGTGGACCGCCTGCTGCCCGCCTCCTGAACGCGATAGAAGTTCACGAAGTCGCCAAGCGCTACGGTGAGGTACGCGCGCTCGCCAGCGTGAGCCTCGCCGTGCGCGAAGGCGAATTTTTCGGCCTGCTCGGTCCGAACGGCGCGGGCAAGACAACGCTCATTAACATCATCGCCGGCCTCGCGCGCCCCGACGCCGGCCATGCTCGCGTCATGGGCGCGGACGTGACCCGCGAGTACCGCCGCGCGCGCCGGCTCCTGGGGGTCGTGCCGCAGGAGCTGGTGTTCGACCCGTTCTTCACGGTGCGCGAGACGCTGCGCCTGCAGGCGGGCTATTACGGCCTGCGGCGAAACGACGCCTGGATCGACGAGGTGATGCACCATCTCGACCTCGCGGCCAAGGCCGACGCCAACATGCGCTCGCTTTCCGGCGGCATGAAACGGCGCGTGCTGGTTGCGCAGGCGCTGGTGCATAAGCCGCCGGTGATCGTGCTCGACGAGCCGACCGCCGGCGTCGACGTCGAGCTGCGCCAGGGCTTATGGCAGTTCGTGCGGCGCCTGAACCGCGACGGACACAGCATCGTGCTCACCACGCACTACCTCGAGGAAGCCGAAGCGCATTGCCAGCGAATTGCCATGCTGAAGGACGGACGCATCGCCGCGCTCGACACGACGCGCAATCTGCTCGGCAGCTTTTCGGGCCTGGAGCTGCGCCTGCATCTGGATCGCGATGCGCTGCCCGCGGGGCTCCCCGGTCGCGTGCTCGAGGCCGATGGCGCGCGAGTGCGCCTGCGTCTTGCGAACCCTCTCGAGCTCGAGGAGGCGCTCGCGCGGCTGCGCGTGAGCGGCGTCGGCATCCGCGAAATGGAAGTCCAGCCGCCGGACCTGGAGGAAGTGTTTCTGCGGCTCACCGGCCGGCCGGCATGACGCGCTTCGCCACGCTTTGCCACAAGGAGCTCCTGCGCTTCTTCAAGGTGAGCGTGCAGACGGTCGCGGCGCCGGTGCTGACGGCGCTCCTCTACCTCGTGATCTTCGGCCATGCGCTCGAGGGCCGGCTGCAGGTCTATGAGGGCGTGCGCTACACGTCCTTTCTGGTTCCCGGGCTCGTCATGATGAGCGTTTTGCAGAACGCCTTCGCCAACAGCTCATCCAGCCTGATCCAATCCAAAATCACCGGCAACATTGTGTTTGTGCTGCTCGCGCCCATTTCGTACCTGGAATTCTTCGCCGCCTACGTGCTGGCGGCCGTCGTGCGCGGCATCGTGGTCGGCGCCGGGGTGCTGCTGGTCACGGTGTGGTTCGTCGAGCTGCGGCTCGTCTCCCCAGGCTGGGTGCTCGCCTTTGCGCTGCTCGGGGCCGCGCTCCTTGGCACGCTCGGCGTGGTGGCGGGGATGCTCTCGGACAAGATCGATCAGCTGGCGGCGTTCCAGAACTTCGTCGTCATGCCGCTCACCTTCCTGTCCGGCGTGTTCTACTCGATCCATTCGCTGCCGGCGTTCTGGCAGCGCCTGTCGCACGCCAATCCCTTCTTCTATATGGTGGACGGCTTCCGTTACGGATTTTTCGGCGTGTCGGATTTCCCGCCGTTCGCGAGCCTTGCGATAGTCGCGGGCTTCCTCCTGGTCGTATCCTGCGTCACTCTCGCGCTGCTCAAATCCGGGTACAAATTGAGGTCCTGATGGTGACGCCGCAAAGCATCAAGCAGTCGATCGAGGCTGCGCTTCCCTGCCAGCATGTCGAGGTGATCGGCGACGGCGAGCACTTCCAGGCGCTGGTCGTCTCGGATGAGTTCGCCGGCCGCAACCGCGTGCAACGCCACCAGCTCGTCTATGCGGCGCTCGGCGATCGCATGCGCGAGGAAATCCACGCCCTCTCAATGCGTACCCTGACGCCGCAGGAGTGGCGCGCGGATGGATAAGCTGCGCATCCGCGGCGGCGTGGCGCTCGACGGCGAGGCGCACGTCTCGGGCGCGAAAAACGCCGCCCTGCCGATCATGTGTGCCTCGCTCCTCACCGCCGAGCCGCTGCGGCTCAGCAACGTGCCGCAGCTGATGGACGTGCGCACCATGGCGAAGCTACTGCGTCAGATGGGCGTCGAGGCGTCATCGCTGGCGCAGGGACACATGGCGTTGCACGCCTCGCGCATCAGCGAACCGACGGCCGGCTATGACCTGGTGAAGACCATGCGCGCGTCCGTGCTGGTGCTCGGTCCGTTGCTCGCGCGCTGCGGGCGCGCCCGCGTCTCGCTCCCCGGGGGCTGCGCCATCGGTCTGCGCCCGGTCGACCAGCACGTGAAGGGCTTGCAGGCGATGGGCGCCACCATCGCGATCGAGCATGGCTACATGAACGCGAGCGCCGAGCGCCTGCGCGGCGCGCGCATCGTCATGGACATGGTCACGGTAACCGGGACCGAAAACCTGCTGATGGCGGCGACGCTTGCCGAAGGCACTACCCTCATTGAGAACGCCGCGCGCGAACCGGAGGTGCTCGACCTTGCTCGCTGCCTGGTGGCGATGGGGGCGCAGATCGAAGGCGCGGGCAGCGATGTGATCCGCGTCGAAGGCGTGCGTTCGCTCGGCGGCGCAGAGCACCGCGTCATGCCCGATCGCATCGAGACCGGCACCTATCTCGCCGCCGCCGCCGCCACTCGCGGCCGCATTCGCCTGCACGGCGCGGCGCCGGAGACCCTCGACGCGACGCTCGAGAAACTGCGCGAGGCGGGCGCGCAGATCCGCGTCGACGGCTCTACCGTGCAATTGGAGTCTGGCGGCCGTCCGAGCGCGGTCAGCGTGCGCACCGCGCCCTATCCTGGCTTCGCCACCGACATGCAGGCGCAGTTCATGGCACTGGCCGCAATCGCGCAGGGCACGGCGGTGATCAGCGAGACGATTTTCGAGAACCGCTTCATGCATGCACTCGAGCTCCAGCGCTTGGGCGCCGATATCGCCATCCAGGGCAATAGCGCAGTGGTGCGCGGCGTCGAGCGGCTGCAGGGTGCAAGCGTCATGGCCACCGACTTGCGCGCCTCTGCCGGCCTGGTGATCGCGGGGCTGGTGGCCGATGGCGAGACCATTGTCGATCGCATCTACCATCTCGATCGCGGCTATGAAGCGCTCGAGCGCAAGCTCTGCGGCCTCGGGGCGCGCGTCTCGCGCGTGAGCTAGCGCTTGCGGTAGAATGCCAGCCCTTCAGCGCATCTCTTGGGGCGATTCCCGGATGGTTGCACATGGCGAGCATCAGCATCGCGTTGTCGAAGGGGCGGATCTTCGACGAGACCGCGCCGCTGCTCGCCCGCGTCGGCATCCGGCCTAAGGCGAACCCCGACACCTCGCGCAAGCTCGTCATCGCGACCAACCGTCGCGATCTGCAGCTGATCGTGGTGCGTGCCAGCGATACTCCCACTTATGTGCAGCACGGCGGCGCCGATCTTGGCATCGCCGGCCGCGACGTGCTGGTCGAGCACGGCGGCGACGGCCTGTATCAGCCGGTCGACCTCGGCATCGCGCGCTGCCGCATGGTGGTCGCGGTGCGCAAAGGCTTCGATTACGCCGGCGCGGTGAGCCAGGGCGCTCGGCTGCGCGTGGCGACGAAGTATGTCAACACCACCCGTGAGCACTTCTCGGCCAAGGGCGTGCATGTCGACCTCATCCGCCTCTACGGCTCCATGGAGCTCGCGCCGCTCACCGGGCTCGCCGATGCGATCGTCGATCTGGTCGCGACCGGTCGCACGCTGCGCGAGAACGGGCTCGTCGCCGTGGAGGAAATCCTGCCGGTCTCGGCGCGTCTGATCGTCAACCAGGGCGCTCTCAAGACCAAGCGCGGCGCGCTTCAGCCGCTGATCGAGGCTTTCGCCGGGGCCTGCGCATGAAGCTGAGGCGCCTTGCCAGCTCGAGCCGCGGCTTCGATCGCGCGCTCGATGCCTTGCGCTTTTCTGCCGCGCGCGACGCCGGCGTCGAGCAGGCGGTGCGCTCGATCGTTGCGGATGTCCGCACGCGCGGCGACGCCGCGCTGCTCGACTATGCGCGGCGCTTCGACGGCGCGGCCGGCGCGTCCGTGGGCGCGCTCGAGGTTACGCCGCGGCTGCGCTGCGCAATGGCTGCCCTCGCTCGCGCCGAGGCCGATGCGCTGCGCGCGGCGTATGCGCGTATCCGCGCCTTCCACGAGCGGCAGGTGCAGGCGTCCTGGGACTATCGCGAAGCCGATGGCACGCGCCTGGGTCAGCGGGTGAACGCGCTCGAGCGCGTCGGCCTGTATGTTCCCGGCGGCAAAGCCGCCTACCCATCGTCTGTGCTGATGAACGCGATACCGGCCAAGGTGGCGGGCGTGCGCGAGCTCATCATGGTGAGCCCGAACCCCGATCCGACGGTGCTCGCCGCCGCGGCGCTCGCGGGCGTCGATCGCGTGTTTGCGCTCGGCGGCGCGCACGCCATCGCCGCACTCGCCTATGGCACGGCGTCGGTTCCGCGGGTCGACAAGATCGTCGGCCCCGGCAACCAGTACGTCGCCGAAGCGAAGCGCCAGGTGTATGGCGATGTCGGCATCGACATGCTTGCCGGGCCGTCGGAGATCCTCGTCATCAGTGATGGCAGCGCGTCGCCCGACTGGCTGGTGATGGACCTCTTTTCGCAAGCCGAGCACGACGAGGCGGCGCAAGCGTTGCTGCTATCGCCGGATGCGCGCCACCTCGACGCGGTGGACGCTGCGGTCGCGCGGCTGCTGCCCGCCATGCCGCGCCGCGCGGTTATTGCGCGCTCGCTGGAGGCGCGCGGGGCGCTCATTCAGACGCGCGATCTCGAGGAAGCCTGCGCGCTTGCCAACCGCATCGCGCCCGAGCACCTCGAGCTCGCCGTCGCGCAGCCGGAGCCGTGGCTCACGCAGCTCAACCACGCTGGCGCCATCTTTCTTGGTCGCTGGAGCTCGGAGGCGATCGGCGACTATTGCGCAGGGCCAAACCATGTCCTGCCGACCGCCGGCAGCGCGCGCTTTTCCTCGGCGCTCGGCGTTTACGACTTCCAGAAGCGCACCAGCATCATCGACGTGTCGCAAGCGGCGGCCGAGCAGCTTGGCCGCGTCGCGGCAACGCTGGCCGATGCGGAAGGCTTGTCCGCGCACGCGCGCGCCGCGCGCATGAGGTACGAATGAAGCCCGAAGATCTGGTGCGTCCGGAGATCTTCGCGCTCTCCGCCTATGCGGTAGCGCCTGCCCGCGGCATGGTGAAGCTCGACGCCATGGAGAACCCCTACCGCCTGCCGCCGGCGATGCGCCGCGAGCTCGCCGAGCGACTGGCGGCGGTCGAGCTCAACCGCTACCCCGAGCCGAATGCGCCCCGGCTGCGCGAGCTGCTGATCCGCCGGATGCAGGTGCCGGCCGGCATGGATCTGCTGCTT
>Ga0070695_100000643_pt1 | contig 18557 bp, 13 predicted proteins | sample KBSK1252metaG_FD_65471 | JGI IMG/M metagenome (GOLD analysis project Ga0070695, IMG submission 65471) | Corn, switchgrass and miscanthus rhizosphere microbial communities from Kellogg Biological Station, Michigan, USA - KBS K1-25-2 metaG | ecosystem: Host-associated > Plants > Roots >...
CGCTTGGCCGGGCGTCCCTCGGCGGCGCACGACTGCGCGAGGAAGTGATTCGCGATCAGCGGGACGTCCGAGCGACGCTCGCGCAGCGGCGGCACGTGCAGAGGCACGCCGTTGAGCCGGTAGAACAGGTCGCGGCGGAACTCGCCGGTCTCCATCGCCTCGGCCAGGTCGCGATTGGTGGCCGAGAGGATGCGCACGTCGACCTTGATCGTGTCGGTGGCGCCGACGCGGTCGACCTCGCCGGTCTCGATCGCGCGCAGCAGCTTGGCCTGCGACTCCGCGGACAGGTCGCCGATCTCGTCCAGGAACAGCGTGCCCTTGTCGGCGCGCTCGAGCCGGCCCACCTTGCGCTGGAGCGCACCGGTGAAGGCGCCCTTCTCGTGGCCGAACAGCTCGCTCTCGACCAGGTCCTTGGGGATCGCGGCACAGTTGAGCTTGACGAACGGCTTGTCGGCGCGCTTGGAGAGCCGGTGGACGGCCTCGGCCACGAGATCCTTGCCCGCGCCGTTCTCGCCCGTGATGAGCACCTTGGCCTGCGAGGGTGCGACGCGCCGGATGTCGGCGATCAGGCTCGCGATTGCCGTGCTCTGGCCCAGGATGCCGAGGTCGCCGTCGCCGGAGGCGGGCGGACTGCTGCGCCGCAGCTCGGTGAGCTGCGCCGCCTGCGCGAGCACGCGCAGCAGGTGTTCCGGGTCGACCGGCTTCTCGATGAAGTCGAACGCGCCGCGCTTGAGCGCCTGCACCGCCGTGGCGACCGTGCCCTCGCCCGAGACCATGATCACGCCGGTGCTGGGCGCCATCTCGCGGATCGTCACCAGCGCGTCGAGCCCGCTCATCCCCGGCATGTTCACGTCCAGCAGCACCGCGTCGAACGAGCGGCTCTCGAGCGCCTGGAGCGCCTCGGCGCCGCCGGGCGCCTCGGCCACCTTGTGGCCCTCGTCCTCGAGCACGCCGCGCAGCGTGTTGCGGATGCGCGCGTCGTCGTCGACCAGCAGGACGTCCAGCCGCGCGCGCGCGCTCATGCCGCCCCGGCCGCCCCGGCCGCCCCGGCCGGAAGGCCGTTCTCGAGCAGCGGCAGGCTCAGGCAGGCGCGCGTGCCGCCGCCGTCGCGATCGACGAGCGTCACCCGGCCGCCATGCTGCGTCGCGATGTCGCGCACCAGCGAGAGCCCCAGGCCGCTGCCACGGGCCTTGGTGCTGATGTAGGGATCGAACAGCCGGTCGCGCACCTCGGGCGCGATCCCGGTGCCGCGGTCCAGCACCTCGACCGTCGCGTCGCGTCCCTCGGCGGAAACGCGCACCTCGACGGTGGCGCCGTCCGGGCTCGCTTCGCAGGCGTTGAGCAGGAGGTTGTGCACGGCGCGGGACAATAGCAGGCGATCGGCCGAAACGGGGAGGGGCGTGATCGCCGGAACAAGCGCCACGGTCACGCGCTCGGGCTCGTGCAGACGCACGGCCTCCTGCACCACCTGCGCCAGATCGAGCGGAATGAAGCGCGGCGCGGGCAGGCGCGCGTTCTGCGAGAACTGCTCGGCCAGGCGGCTGAGATCGGCGAGCGCCTGATCCATCGCCGCGAGGCTCTCCGCGACCGCCGCGCGGTGCGCCTCGGGCACCTCCTGCGAGCGCCGGCGCAGGCGGTGGAGCGACAGCGCCATCGGCGTCAGGATGTTCTTGAACTCGTGGGCCAGCCGCCGCGCCACCTCGCGCCACGCCGCCTCGCGCTCGGCCTGGGCGAGCGCCGTGCGCGCGGTGGAGAGCCCCGCGGTCATGGTGTTGAAGCGCTCGGCCAGCGTGCGCAGCTCCCGCGCCCCCGTGGGGGTCACGCGCGTGTCGAGATCGCCGGCCGCCACGCGCTCGAGCGCCCCTTCGAGCGTGCGCAGCGGGCGGGTCATGGCGTGGGCCAGCGCGGTCGCCGCCACCAGCGCCACGGCGGTGAGCACGATGACGAGCGCCGCGACCAGCAGCAGCCAGTAGATGCGCGACACGTCGCGCAGCACGCCGAAGCGGTGGTAGAAGGCGACCCCCGCGCCGACGCGGTCGACGCGCTCGAAGAAGTCGGGGGGCACGCGCATGCCGGCCGTGAGCACCCAGTCGGCGGTCTTGTGCTCCGTCTCCATGTGCGCCGCCGAGGCGAGCGCTCCCTGCGCGGAGTGGATCGACTTGCCCGAGGCGAGCGCCTCGTCGAGCTCGCCCGCCAGGTCGAGCGCGCGCGGGGCCAGCACACCCTCGGGGAGCACTTCCTCGACCAGGCGCCAGCGCCCGCGCTCGCGGTGGTAGAGCTGCACGAAGTCGAGGCCCGCGGCACGGAGACCCGCGCGCACCGCCGTGCGGCGCGCGGTGGTGAGGGGCTCCGGCGGCAGCGCCACGGCCCAGTCCGCGGCCTGCGCCCGCGCGGTGGCCTCGAGGCGCGCCATCGCGGTCTTGCTCACCTCGAGCGCCGAGGCCAGCGACTGGTCGACCCCGGGCGTGTTCCAGAGCGCGAGGGAGCGACCCAGGCGGTCGAGCGTGAAGGCGGTCAGGAGCGCGATGGGGATCAGCGCCAGGGCCACGAAGGCCAGGAACAGCCGGGCGCGAAGGGTCACGATCGGGACGCCCGGGGCGTGATCAGGCCTCCGGCGACAGTCCCCCGAGCTGGCCGCACGCCGCCCAGATCTCGCCGCCCTGTGTGTGGCGCACGGTGACCGCGGGCGCGATCGGCCACAGCGTGCGGGCGAAGGCGTCCACCGCCTCGGGGGTCGGACGCTTCCACTCGAGCCCCGGCACCGGGTTGTACGGGATGATGTTGATCTTGCTGGGCAGGTCGCGGGCGATGGCGCCGAGGCGCTTCGCGTCGTCCTCGCCGTCGTTGACGCCCGCGAGCAGCGTGTACTCGAGGGTCACGCGCCGGCCCGTGCGGCGCCCGTACTCCTTCGCCGCCGGCAGGAGCTCGGCGAGCGGCCAGCGCCGGTTGAGCGGCACCAGGCGTTCGCGGAGCGCATCGGTCGTGGCGTGCAGCGAGACCGCCAAGCCGAGCGGCAGCCCCTCCTCGGCGAGGCGCCGGATCTGGGGCACCACGCCGCTGGTCGAGACCGTGATCCGGCGCGCTCCGAGGTTGATGCCGCGCGGGTCGCGCAGGATGTGGATCGCCTCCATCATGGGCTCGTAGTTGGCCAGGGGCTCGCCCATGCCCATGAACACGAGGTTGAAGCGATCGTCGCGCCACCCGTGGAAGTCGCCCATCGCCACCACCTGCGCCACGATCTCGCCGGAGGTGAGGTTGCGCTGGAGTCCCATGAGGCCGGTCGCGCAGAACGTGCACTTGAGCGCGCATCCGACCTGGCTCGAGACGCAGAACGTGAGGCGCTTCTCGGTGCGCATGGAAACGCTCTCGACGCGTGCGCCGTCGGTGAGCCCGATCACGAACTTGTGCGTGAGCCCGTCGCGGGTTCCCTGCAGGGACGCCACCGGCGGCAGCTCGAGGTGGCAGAGGGCGCCGAAGCGCTCGCGCAGCGCCAGGGGCAGGTTGGTCATGCCCGACGGGCTGCGGTGGTGCTTCTGGTAGACCCAGGTGTAGATCTGGTCGGCCCGGTAGGGAGGCAGCCCGTGGCCGGCGAGCCGCCCGGCGAGCAGGCTGCGGGTCAGGCCGTAGAAGTTCGGGGGTGGCTGGGAGGGGGCGTCTGCTGGCGTTGGGTCCATACGGTCCGCCCGGGTGGGGGCGCGGGCACGCTAACAGAGCGCGAGACTTGCGGTCAACGGCCGGGGATGATATGCACCGCCATGCAATGACCGTCCCGAAAGCTTCCCCACGTGTCCTCATGGCCTGCATCGGTGAGGCCTCGCGCTTCCGCCTGGTCCAGGCGCTCCTGGGCGGCGCCCGCTGCGTGACCGACCTCGCCGCCGATGTCGGGCTTTCGCAGTCGTGCACCACCCGGCACCTCCAGGCGCTGGAGCGGCGCCAGGTCGTGTGCGGGGCGCGTGAGGGCAAGCGCGTCATGTACCGCCTCTGCCACGAGGAGCCGGCGCTCGGTTCGCTGCTCGCCTGGGCGATGAGCCCGGACGGGGCGCGTGCGGTGGGGCCGGTGGCACCGGCGGAGCGTACGCAGCGTCGGGAGCGCGAGCCAGGGCGCCGGGGCGCGCGACACACCTCGAGTCCTACCCGCGCGCAGGCCTCGCCCGGCCGGCCGGCGCGCACGCCCCGCGCCGGCGCGGAGGCCAGCACCGTGGACGAAGCCGGAGCGATCGGTGCGACGACGGCCTCGCGGCCGGCAGCTGCTCCTCCTCGTTTGCCGGGCGCCGCGCCCATCGAGTCCCAAGCCGCTCCCTCGCCGAGCCCGACCGCGGGGGACCCGGCGTCCGCTGACGTTCCTCCAACGAGGCCGCTCCGCGCGGAGCTGGAGGACTACCTCCTGTGAAGGTTCCCCGCGGACATATGCGCGTTGGTGCAATTGATATCGGCAGCAACTCCATCCGGTTGCTGGTGGCCGACGTGCAGGCCGGAGCCGGCCCCGGCGAGCTGGTCACCGTGGCCCGCGCGGGCGAGCCCTGCCGCCTCGGTCGCGGGCTCGAGAAGTCGGGGACCGTGGACCTCGAGGCCGCGGATCGCGCGGTGACCGTCGCGGTGGAGTTCGCGCGCCGGGCCCGCTCGATGGGGGCCGTGCACACGGTCGTCGGTGCCACTGCGGCACTCCGCCGCGCCGAGAACGGGGCCGCCGTCGCGGCGGCGATCGGCGAGCGCACCGGGCTCCGCGTCCGTATCCTCTCGGGCCAGGACGAAGCTCGGCTGGTCTATCAGTCCGTGGTCCTGGGCCTGCGTTCGACCGCCAGCCGGAGCCCCTGCGTGGTCTTCGACCTCGGCGGCGGGAGCACTGAGATCGTGAGCGGCCTCGGATCGGAGGCCGGCCGCTGGGTGAGCCTGGGATTCGGGGCGGTGAGCCTCACCGAGAAGTTCGTGCGCTCCAATCCGATCGGCGCGGACGAGGTCTCGGGGCTGGTCGACGAGGTCAGGAGCATTCTTATGCATGAATGTGCATTCATGCCGGGCGTGACGCCGATCCTCGCCGGTGTCGGGGGAACGGTCACCGTGCTCGCCTGCCTGGACCGCAGCATGGCCGTTTACGAGCCCCTCCTCATCGAGGGCTGGCTGATCGAGTCCGGACGCCTGGAGCAACTGATCCACCGGGTCTCGAGCTCCACAGAGGAAGTCCGGAGCGGCTGGCCGATTCTGGGCAGTGGCCGCTCGGACATCGTCGTGGCCGGAGCCATCGTGGTCGGCCTGCTGGCTGAGCGCTTCCGCTCCCGCGGACTGGTGTGCTCGACCCAGGGGCTCCGCTACGGTCTCGCGCGCCTCGCCGCGACCGAAGCAGAACACGGCCCCGGAACGAGCCCCATGGAGCTGCCGGCCGGCGAAGGCTCATGACCGGCCGGGCCTCTGCCGAAGCCGGTTGAGGACCACGCGACAGTCGGCGGGCCCCAATCGGGCGTTCCGCATCAGTTCCCGATTGACGCTTTCCTGACCCGGACGGATACTTTCGACGGCGCTGACGCAGGTCCCCTCTTCAGAGCGAGCTCCATCTGGGTCGAACGCGGACCAGGATGATGGGGCCGGAATCCGTATCGCCAGTTGTGGAAGGAGCGTGCATCGAATGAATTGTCATCGCATCAAGCTCCTGATCACGCTGGTCCTATCTGTGATGGTCGTAGCCATCGTCTGGACCCCGGCTCCGGCCCACGCGCGCGGCGCGTCGGCTCTCTCGAGCGTGATCGGTTCAGGCGTGGTGATGACCGGGGACCCGGACATCGGTCAAGGCGTGGCGCCTCCTCCGCATCCGTCACAGGGCAAGTCGTCCCAGGTGGTGGTCGGTGGAACCGTCAAGAGCGGACCTCTGAGTGGATGGGTCTTCAGGATCAGTAGGGTCTGGGCGACGCTGTACCTGAGCGTCTGGCGCTAGCCGCCGCGAGCGGATAGCACGGCTCTCAGATTCGTCGCGGTCGATTGTCCCGGAACGAACCGCCGGGGCATCAGGCCGGTTGTCGAATAACGAGGGTTCGAAAAGTGCATCGAGCGATCCCCCCCGATTCAGCTCATGCTTCCCTCCCTTCCCGGGAGGGCGCGCAGCAGCGTGAGGCGGTCGGCGACCTTCATCTAGCTGCCGACAACTTCGTCGGCGCCATCGAGGCCTATTCGGCCGCGCTGGCCGCGCTCCCCGCGAACGCTCCCGCGGAGCGGTGTCGCCTCGATCTCCGTCTGGCGAGGGCTCACTATCAGCGCGGTGACTTCACCGCCTCGTTGAGCGCGCTGACGGACGCCCGCCTCGCCGCGCGCGTGCTCGGCGATTCGCGCCTCAACGCCCAGATCGCCTCGGAAATGGCGCACAGCCTGACCGCCGTGGGACAGTACCGCCGTGCACGCCGGTACGCACTCCACGCCTACCAGGTGCTGCGCAACACCGACGATCACAAGACCGTGGCGCAGACCGGCGTCACGATCGGTCTCTGCTGCGCGCGCCTCGGCGCCGCCTCGGAGGCGATCGAATGGCTGCAGAACGCGGCCGCGACCTTCCGGCGCATCGACGACGACGATGGTCTGGTCACCGCGCTCAACAACCTCGGCCTGGTCTACAAGAACCTGCGCGAGTGGCGCGAGGCGACCCGCTTCCTGGAGCAGGCGCTGCGCATCGACGAGCGCGCCGGGCTCTACGCGCGCATGGGGGCGCACAACCAGAATCTCGGCCTGATCCGCTACTTCCTGGGTCAGTGGGATCTCGCCGAGGAGAACTTCCGCCGCACGCTGCAGATCTTCCGCGACACCGGCCATCCCCAGGGCGAGTCCGCGGCGCTGCTGGCGCTCGGACGCCTCGCGCGCCGCCGCCGCCAGTACGATCGCGCCGACGAGCACTTCCGCCGTGCCCTCGAGCTCGCGGTCCGCGTCGGCGCCCAGCGCGAGACCGCGCTGGCCCGGGAGTTCATCGCCGAGGTGGCGCTCGATCGTGGTCACCCCGGCGACGCGCTGGCGCTGCTCGAGCCCACGCTCGAGGACGCCAGGATCGCCGCACCCCAGGGTGACCTGGTCATGGAGCTCGAGAATCGCATCGGGCTGGCGCTGCTGCATCTGGGCCGGGTGCAGGAGGCGCAGGGCCATCTGCTCTGCGGCTACGCGCTCTCCGAGCGTCTCGGCGACCGCCTCGAGCAGGCGGTGTCCGAGCGGGCGCTCGCGCGCCTCGAGGCGATGCGCGGCAACAGTGCCGGCCTCGAGCTCAAGATCCGCGCCGCGGCGCAGTGCTTCGAGAGCCTCAACGAGAAGTACGAACTGGCGTCCACGCTGGCCGCCTGGGGTGAGAACCTGCTGCTTCTGCCCTCGGGACAGCGGATGCGGGTGCCGCTCGATCCGGTCGCCGACGCCGCGCGCCGCGCCGCGACGCTCTTCCGCGAGCTGGGCGTGCTGCCCGCCGCCGCCGACACGATGCTGGTGCTGGCCCGACTCGAAGCCGAGCGCGAGCACTTCGACCACGCAGTCTCGCTCCTCGAGCAGGCCGAGCAGTGGCTGCGCGAGGCCAGCGATCCCGAGGCCGAGGGCCGCGCGGGCTCGCTGCGCCGCGAGCTCGAGCAGCAGTACGTGGCGGTGTCGCTCTCCTCGTGCAACGAGTTCCGCGCGCTCGAGGAGGCCAACCGGCTGTTCCGCGACACGTCCGACATGGACGGCCTGCTCGCCCAGGCCGTGAAGCTGGCGGTCGAGCACTCGGCGGGCGATCGTGGGTTCGTGGCATTCAGCGCCGGCGGCGGGCGGCTCGAGGTGGTGGCTCAGCACGGACTGGGTCGCGACCGGGCGCGCCGCATCCTCCAGTCCATCGAGACCATGGTGGGCCGCCGCGTCACCGAGTCCGGGCCGCTGTTCTCGAGCCGCGTGGCCGCGGACCCGCGCTTCGGCGACGCGCTGCACGAAGCGCTGGAAGGCGTGGGCTCGCTGGTGTGCGTGCCGTTGACGTTCCCTTCGCAGGCGGTCGGTCTCGTCTACGTGGATCGTTTCAGTGACAGCCTCGTGGGCGCGTTCAAGCAGCGCGACCTCAATCTGCTCGCGGTGCTCGCCAACAGCGCCGCGGTCGCGATCGTCGAGGCGCAGCGCTCGCTGCTGCTGCAGGAGAACCAGGCCCTGCGTCAGAAGCTCAAGGCGACGCCGGGCATGGACCGCATCATCAGCCACTCGCGCGAGATGTCCGAGATCCTGACGCTGCTGTCCAAGGTGGGGGACAGCACGGCGACCATCCTGTTCATGGGCGAGACCGGCACCGGCAAGGGGCTGCTCGCCCAGGTCGTGCACGAGATGTCGAACCGCCGCGATCACCCGTTCGTCCAGGTGAACTGCGCGGCGCTTCCCGAGCAGCTGCTGGAGAGCGAGCTGTTCGGCTACGTGCACGGCGCGTTCACGGGCGCCACGCGCGACAAGGCCGGACTGTTCGAAGAGGCGGAGGGCGGCACCATCTTCCTCGACGAGATCGAGAAGGTGCCGGAGTCGGTTCAGGCGAAGCTGCTCCACGTGCTCGATCGCGGCGAGATCCGGCCCGTCGGCGCCACGCGGAGCCACAGCGTCGACGCGCGGGTCATCTGTGCGACCGGGTGCGATCTGCGCGAACGCATCAAGGACGGACGGTTCCTCGAGGATCTGTTCTATCGCCTCAACGACATCACGGTGCGGGTGCCGACCCTTCGCGATCGCCGCGAGGACATTCCGGTGCTGGCGCAACATTTCCTGGGCGTGTTCTCGCGGCAGATGGAGAAGACGGTCAAGGGATTCGCGCCCGAGGTGCTGCGCGCCTTCCTCAACCACGACTGGCGCGGCAACGTGCGCGAGCTCGAGAAGGCCGTGAAGCGCATGGTGGTGCTGGCCGACGAGGGTGACGTGCTGGGCATGGCGTTGCTGCCGCCGGAGCTGCGCGAGGGCGCCGGCGCCGAGCCGGAGCGCATCACCGGCCGTATCCTGCGGTCCAACGTGGCGCAGCTCGAGCGCCGCATGATCGCCGAGGCCCTGGAGCGGGTGCGCTGGAACAAGGCCCGCGCGGCCCGCGAGCTCGGCCTCAGCTACCCGACGCTGCTCGCGCGCATCCGCACGTTGAAGATCGAGCGTCGCCGCTCCGGCGACTGAGCCCTCCCAAGGCTCCGAACCTCGTCATTATCTTGTCAGGCCGGCCGTAAAGAATATTTACAAACAAGCCCGCGCCCTCTAATCACTTACGGCCTCCGGCCCCGGCCCTCAACTTTTGTTTCGAATTCGGGACCCGGAACCCACCGTTCGCGCCACGAGGGCCGCCCGTGCTCGTGCGCCACAACGCGTTGTGCCCCAACGCATTCGAAATCATGTTCTCAGCGCGTGAAGTCATGGCACATGGGCTGCAAAGACACCCGACCGGAGGGGGGACCTCCAGCAGATACAGAAGCGAACTGAAGCACGCAGCATTCTGGGCTAGCCGGTAACGTTTGGGCACAGGACGAGGGTACGAGCCCCGGTCATCTTGACAACGCACCTGCCCAACGACCGGCTAGCCTGGAGATTTCGAGAGTAACGCCCTGCGACGCGGATCCGTCGCGGAGGGAGCCGTCGGCGGTCTCAGATCTCGTCAGCCGCCCCGCCTCGGCCCCGATCCGTCGGATCTTTCCACAGGGCACGAAGACACCGGTCGTCGCGGCTCAGCCAAGCACTGGGGGATGTTCCGGCTTTGGCCGCGGCAGTTTGGCCGGTGTCTTCGTGTTTTTCCCGGTGTCGCACGGCCCCCACACCTGCGTCGCACGCGCACCGTCGCGGTCCTGGCGGCGCGCGACGCGGCTCCCGCGCCATTCCCGGAAACGCTTCCCATTCAAGCGGATCCGCCCGCGTCATCTCACGCCGACTCTCCGGCACGTCGCTTGCCCTCCGAGTTTGTGACCCGTCAGGACGATTCACGACCATCACAGGAGGCAATCATGCGCGGCACCTGGCTAATGTTGGCGGCAGCGGTCGTGCTGGGCGGCTGCCATGACGAGACCGCACCGCGCGACCTGAATCCCCCCGCGGCACCCCGCGGCTTCCGCAGCGTCACGGGTGACAACACGGTGTACCTGAGCTGGCTCGCGAACACCGAATCGGACGTGGCCGGCTACTACCTTTACCAGGCCCCATGCGCGAGCGGTTCCTCCTGCCCGTACACCCGCATCGGCTCGGTCAGCGGCCGCGGAAACACCACCTTCACGGTCACCGGGCTCACCAACGGCGTCACGACGTACTACGCCATCGCCGCCTACGACTTCGCCGGGAACGAGAGCGACCTGAGCTACGAGGACGTCTTCGACACGCCGCGTCCCGAGGGGTTCGGCGCCCACCTCTCCGACTACCTGACCAGCCCCGCGCTGGCCGGCTGGGATCTCTCGGCCGCCCACGTGCGCGCCTGGGATGACGCCACCACCGACATCTTCTATGGCTACAACGGCTCCGTCTTCCAGATGTTCGTGCCGGACTACCAGACCGATATCCAGGATGCCGGGTACGCGACCTCGCTGGATGCCGTAGACTTCGCGCCGAGTGCCGGCTGGTCTCCGACCGGCTCGGTGGAGCTGATCACGGGCCACTGCTACATCGTGTGGACCCGCGACAACCACTACGCCAAGTTCCGTGTCACCCAGTTCGTCCCGCAGGGGAGCAACCCCCCGGTGGTGGAATTCGACTGGGCGTACCAGGTGGCGGCGGGCAATCCCGAGCTGCGGGCGCGGCCCGTGGTGGAAGGCGCCTCCGCGCGGCGGCCGATCCACTGGATCCGATGAGGGGGAGCGATGCGCTGGACGGGCTGGACGGGCATCACCGCGGGGCTGCTGGCGCTCGCCGGCTGCGGCTACGGGTATCAGATGGTGTCCGTCCAGGCCCGCTACAGCACCTCGTCGCGTCCGGACGCATCGTACTTTTGCTACGACTGTCACGGGTATCGCTACTTCGATCCGTACTACGACTACTGCGCGGGATATGGATTCCAGTATCGATGGACTCGCCATCCGCAGGCCATCGCGATCTACCGCGACCGCTATGTTCGCATCAAGGAGAACCATCCAGACTACGGTCGTTACCGCTACCGCGAAGGTTATCGCGAGACGCCCCGTTATCGGGAGCCCCGTGACTACGAGACCTGGCGCGGCGACGTAAGGGAGAAGCCACGCTCGAACGGGAATCCCGGCCGGAAGTCGAAGGACCGGGAGAAGGACCAGGACGAGCAGGGTAACAAGAAGGACCGAAAGGGCGGCGAGCGCAAGGGCCCCCGCGACTCCGGGTCGCGTCTCACCTTGCCGGGAGGTACGTCATGAAAGCGCGGTGGTTGGTTGCGATGGCTCTGAGTGTCCTCGCGCTCGCGCCCGGCGTGTCGTGGGCAAGCGGGCTGGGTGTCGAGGTGTGGACCGATCGCGGGGACGATGCCGTCTATCAGCCCGGCCAGGCCTTGAAGGTCGAGGCCCGCACCTCGGCCGACGCGTACCTGCTGGTGTACGAGATCGACGCCGAGGGCTCGGTGAACCTGCTCTATCCCTATCGCGGGAGCACCGGCTTCGTCGAAGGGCGCCGCACCTACCCGGTGCCGCCCGAGCGCGCCAACGTCGACCTGGTCGTGCAGGGTCCGGTCGGCCAGTGCTACGTCGTCGCGATCGCTTCGCGCGAGCCGTTCCGGGACCTGCCGTCGTACCTGCGTCCCTACGACATGCAGGCGGACCAGGTCGGATACGAGGGCGCGGTCGACGACGAGGACGGCATCACCGCCGAGGGCCGCATCGTGGGCGACCCGTTCGTGGCGATGGAGCGCATCCGCCGGCGCGTGGTGGACGATCCCAACGATCCCGACGCCTTCGGCACCAGCTACGCCACCTACTACGTGCACAACGAGGTGCGCTATCCGCGCTACCTGTGCTACGACTGCCATCGCGCCGGGCACTGGTCCTGGTGGCCGGGGTTCGACCCCTACTACGCGAGCTGCAGCGTCATCGATTTCCGCGTCAACTGGGGCTGGGGCTGGGGGCCGGGCTACTGGTTCGGCTGCGTGCCCTACTACAATTTCATCGTCCGCTCCGACTGCCCGCCGCGCTACCGCGGCTACTACCAGGATCACTCCTGCTTCTCGTCGTGGGATGGCTGGCGGCGCTGGAATTCGATGTGGGGCGACCGGCTGGTGCGCTTCAAGACCGCTCCGCCTCCGAACTACGTCCCGCCATCCAAGTTCCGCGAGGGCCTGGGATCGCCGACGCCTCCCGGATTCATCGTCAGCGACGTGCGCCGCGGGCGTGAGCGGCCGCACGGGATCGGGCGCAACTACGACATGAGGCCGCGCGAGTCCATGCCGCGCGACGTGGAGACGATCGGCCGCCGGCCGGAACGGCTCCCGGCCGATCGCCCGGGCGTCGAGCGCCCTCCCGCCGATCGAGGCGACCGCATCGGCGATCCTGGCGATGGGCGCGGCCAGGGCCGCGGTGGCTTCCGTGATCGCGGCGGACGCACGATGCCGCGGTACGAGCCGCCGCCGAACGACCGGCCGTCCGACATGGAGCGGCCGCGCCGCGAGATGCCGCGCCAGGACATGCCGCGTTACGAGCGTCCGCGCCAGGACATGCCGCGCTACGAGCGTCCGCGCCAGGACACGCCGCGGTACGAGCGTCCGCGACAGGATGCCCCGCCGCGCGAGGGACGCCACGAGTCACCGCGCTACGAGAGGCCGCGCGAGGATCGACCGGCGGACAAGCTGCGCGACGATCGTCCGGCGGACAAGTCGTCGCGGGGCGACGGAGGACGCGGCCCGCGCTGGAGGGGCTGAGCCGGGCTGACCGCCTCGGGGCGAACTGCTAAGCTTTCGCCCACATGCCGTGAAGGGACGGGGCCGGACCGCCGGCCCCGTCGTCTTGTCCAGGAGAGCGCGCATGACGTTTCGCCGTCCGCTGATCCCGGTGCTGCTGCTCGCGCTGGCCGCCGCAACGCCCGCCGGCGCCGTGCCCGCGGGGTTCGCGTTCGTCGAGGTGCCGGCCGGCGCGCGCGCCTCGGCGCTCGGCGGCGCCTTCGTCGCCATGGGCGACGGTGTCGAGGCCGCCTTCTGGAATCCCGCCGGGCTCGCGACCGTGCGGCGCGTCGAGATCACCGGCTCGCACTTCGAGTACTTCCAGCACCTGCGCCACGACCAGTTCGCCGTGGCGGGCGGCTGGCTGGGCGGCGGCATCGCCGGCTCGGTGCGCGCGGTCTATTCGGAGCCGATCGAGGCGCGCGACGACCTGGGCAACGTGACCGGCACCTTCGGCGGGGACGACCTCGAGTTCGGTCTGGCGTACGGGCGCACCCTCGCCACCGGCGTTCGCGCCGGGCTCGCCGCGCGGTTCCTGCACGAGCGTCTCGCCGATCTCTCCACGAGCACCTACGCCTTCGGCGCCGGAACCAGCTGGGAGCCGTCGGCGCTGCCGGCGCTCCGGCTCGGCCTGGCCCTGGACCATCTCGGGCCGGGAGCCACCTACCAGTTCGAGGACGGGCCGGGGGAGACCATCCGGCTTCCCGCGACCCTCCAGACCGGCGCCTCGTACCGCTGGGCCCTCGGCGGGTCGATGGGGCTCGGCACCGGGGTCGAGGCGCGCATGACGCGCGGACGCGCAATGGTCACCGCGGTCGGCGCCGAGCTCTCGCACCCGAGCGGCGCCATGCTGCGCGTCGGCGCGCGCATCAACGACGACGTGTCGCGCTTCAGCATGGGGGCGGGTTACGCGCTGTCGGCGCTCCGGCTCGACTACGCGTTCGTGCCCTACCGGCTGGACCTGGGCGACAGCCACCGCGTCTCGTTCACGGCGCGCTTCTGATCGCCCGGCGCGCGAGGCACTCAGCGCGCGGGCCAGGTCTCCAGCGTGAAGGCGCCATCGCGCAGGGCCACGTAGGTGAAGCTCTCCATCCAGTCGCCCAGCATGAAGAAGGCGCGCGGGCCTTCACGGCGCTCCCAGGCATGATGGAAGTGGCCGATCATGACCGTGTCGAAGCCCTGCTCGAACCGGGGCATGGCCACCTCGCGCCAGAGGCGGTCGCCCGCGAGCGGACGGTCGGGCCGCGAGTGCCGCGACCAGCGCGAGACCGCGTGCGCGAGCGGAATGCCGAGGTCGGGGTGGAGGAGCCCGTACAGCCCCACGCTGACCGGGTTGCGGATCACGCGCTTGAGCACGCGATAGCCGAGGTCGCCGCCCACGAGCCCGTCGCCGTGATGGAGCCAGATGCGATGCCCCTGCAGCTCGATCGTGAGGGCGTCCGGGTGGGTCTTCAGGCCCAGCTCGTCCCTCAGAAAGGGCCCAAGCCAGAAGTCGTGGTTGCCGTTGAGATAGGTGATGGAGACGCCCGAGTCGCGCAGCTGGCGCAGGGCGGCGAGGGTCGGGAAGTGACGGCGCGGGATGGCGGTGCGGTATTCGAACCAGAAGTCGAACAAGTCGCCGACGATGTAGAGGTCGGTGGCGCGCCCACGCAGCGAGGACAGGAAGTCGTGCAGGCGCCCTTCCCGGGCCGCCTCGTGCTCCCTGGGATCCGTGCCGAGATGGGCGTCGGACAGGAAGTACGCGGCCGCCGTTTCGGGCATGGGCGGCAGGATAGCAACGGGCCGGAACACGTCACAAGGCACGGCGCCGTGCGGAACGCGGCCGCCACCGCGCCCGGGGGCCGCGCGGGGGCGCTCGTCCCGCGGGGGGCAACGCTCGGCCCGGACGATGCGTCAAACTCCAGCGTGGGCGTGCGCCGGGCGCTTCTGCGATATTTGACGGCGCTGTGACAGACGCTCGGCGCCCGCCGGTAACCTGATCAGGATGCTGCCGCGCCGTCCGAGCGCGTGACAGCCCAAGTCGAGAATGGCAGGGAGGAAACGATGATTCGCAACCCCATCGGTACGATCCCCCCGCGGCGCTATTACCTCGGTGCCGCGACGCTGGTGCTGGCGGGACTGGTGATCGGCCTCGGTCTGAGCGCGGGCCTCGGCCTGCAGCGGGCCTCGAACGCGCAGCGCACCGGACTGGCGTCCGTGTCCACGCCGCTTTCGAGCTCCGAGAGCCCGTTTGTCCCGGTGGTGGAGAAGTGCCTGCCGGCCGTGGTGTTCATCGACGTGAACAAGAAGGCGACGGCCGGAGGGGACTCGAACGATCCGCAGATGGAGCTCTTCCGCCGCTTCTTCAACGACCAGCCGCGGCGCCCGCAGAGCGTCCCCAGCTCCGGCTCGGGGTTCATCGTCGATCCGGAGGGCCACATCCTCACCAACAACCACGTGGTGAGCAACGCCGAGGCCATCAACGTCACGCTCAACGACAAGCGCACCTACAAGGCCAAGGTCATCGGCACGGATCCGGAGAGCGACGTCGCCGTGATCCAGATCGAGGGCGACCACCTGCCCTACCTGCAGCTCGGTGACTCCGACCGCATCCGCGTCGGCGACTGGGCGATCGCGATCGGCAACCCGCTCGGCATGCTGCGCGGTTCCGTCACGGTCGGCATCGTGAGCGCGCAGGGCCGAGCCAACCTGAACATCTTCGGAAGCAGCGACCTCCAGTTCCAGGACTTCATCCAGACCGACGCCTCGATCAACTTCGGCAACTCGGGCGGCCCGCTGTGCAACATCCGCGGCGAGGTCATCGGCATCAACACCGCGATCAATCCCAGCGGCCAGGGCATCGGCTTCGCGATCCCGATCAACCTCGCCAAGCACGTCGCCGATCAGCTGCTCGCGCACGGCAAGGTCCAGCGCGCGTGGCTGGGTGTCACGCTCGGCGACCTCACGCCGGAGATCGCCGAAGGCCTCGGGATCACCGGCCAGCAGGGCGTGCTGATCGCGCAGGTCCACAAGGGCTTCCCGGCCGAGCGCGCCGGGCTGCGGCGCAACGACGTGATCGTCGAGTACGACGGCGAGCCCGTCACCGACATGGCAAAGTTCCGCATCCGCGTGGCCGATACTCCTCCCGGGAAGCACGCCACCGTCACCGTGCTGCGCGACGGCAAGCGGATCCCGGTCACGGTCACGCTCGCCGAGCGCACGCCGGAGGCGGTGGCGGCGGTTGCCCAGCGTCCCGCGACCCCGACGTCGGAGGTGCTGGCCGGCCTGGCGGTGCGCGACATGACCGACGAGGAGCAGTCCGACGCGGAGGTTCGCGGCGGCGTGCTCGTCACCGAGGTCAAGGAGGGCAGCGCGGCTGACGATGCGGGGATCCTGCCCAACGATGTCATCGAGGAGGTGGGTGGCAAGCCGGCGTCGAACGTCGCGGAGTTCGGCCGGTTGCTGCGTGCGGTGCGGGTTCAGAAGAAGCCCGCGGTGCTCCTGGTCAACCGCAACGGCAGCACCCAGTTCATCGCCGTCCGCCTGTCGGACTAAGGGCCGTTGGCAACCGGGAGGCGGCGCCCCGCGGATCCGGGGCGCCGCTTCCCCGTACCAGGGAAGGTATGAACCGGTGATGCGAGCGCACCTGAGCCGCCCGTGGGCGGCCGATCGAATCCTCCGCGCGGCTCGCGCGGCGGTGACAGGGACGTGGATCCTGCTGGGACTCGCCGCCGGCCCCACGCTCACCGCCGCCCAGACCCCCGCCGCCGCCCCGTCCGCCCCGTCCGCGGGAGGCAGCGCGCCGCTCACCCTGACCGGCGTCCGGTCGTTCTCGGGCCCCGAAAACACGCGCATCGTGTTCGAGTTGTCGCGCGCCACCGCTTTCGTGGCCCCCGACTCCGGCGACTCGCGCCAGCTGACGGTCGCGATCCCGGGCGAGGCCGTGGCCCGCGCGGCCGGCGTCGCGAGCAGCCTCCTGGTGCGCGATGGCGTGCTCGATTCGGTGCAGGCCGAGACTCGCGTCGACGGCGCGAGCTTCCGGCTCTGGTTCCGCGACTCGACGCAGTTCCACGTGCTCTCGCTCCCGGCCAAGGACGACCAGCCCTTCCGCATCGTGGTCGATGTCGAGCGCCGCGGCGCCGCCCAGGCGGTGGCGCGCCGCCTCGAGGGCATCGCCCAGGGCAAGCGCCGCGATCGCGTGCGGGTCGTGGCGGTGGATGCGGGGCACGGCGGCGAGGACGCCGGCGCCAAGGGTCCGCGCAGCGTGCGCGTGCTCGAGAAGAACGTCACGCTGGCGGTCGCGCGCGCCCTCGTCGACGAGCTCAATCGCATCCCGGGCATCCGCGGCGAGCTGACCCGCGACGGCGACTACTTCGTGCCGCTGCGCCAGCGCTACCAGATCGCGGAGAAGATGAAGGCGGACCTGTTCATCAGCATCCACGCCAACTCGTCGCGCCGGCGCGGATCGGGCAGCGGCACCGAGGTCTACTTCCTGTCGCAGCGTGGGGCCAGCGATCAGGCCGACGCCGATTTGGCCGACCTCGAAAACGCGGCCGACCTGGTCGGGGGCGTTCCGCCCCAGGCCGAGAACGACCTCGTCAACATCCTCTACGACGTGAAGCGCGCCTCGGCGCTCGAGCAGAGCCAGTTGCTCGCGGAGACCCTGCTCGACCACGTGGCGGTCGACCGGCGCCTCGAATCGCGCGGCATCAAGCAGGCCGGCTTCGTCGTGCTCAAGTCGGTGGAGTTCCCGTCGGTGCTGGTCGAGACCGCCTTCATCAACAATCCGGTCGAAGCGCGGCTGCTCAAGAGCCAGACGTTCCAGCAGCAGATGGCGCACCAGATCGCCGAAGGCGTGCGGCGCTACTTCGAGCGGGCCGGCGTCGGCCTCGCGAGTCCCGACGCCGGGCGGCCGCAGGGCCAGTAGCCGCCCGTCTCACTCGCTGCGGGCGGGTGCTCCTCCCGCTCGCGTGATCCGCCCCTCGACCTTGTAGTCGAGCGAGGCGCCTCCCGCGCAATGTGCGCTCACGAATTTCTCCAGCGCGTCGCGCACCAGGACCTGGGTGTCCTTGGAATCCTTGCCGCGGGTCAGCGTGGTGTAGTCGTCGCCGCCGCCCGCCATGAAGTTGTTGACCGCCACCTTCCAGACGCGCGTCGAATCGAGGGGCGCCCCGTGGGCGTCGAGCAGCTGGGTCACGCGCTGCCCGGCGGGCCGGTCGAGGTCGAAGGCGTACCGGATGCCGCTCACCTGGGTCACGCGCGCGCCGCTCAGGCCGTCCTCGAGGGCGCGGCGCACCTCGGCGCCGGTGAGTCCCATCGTGACGATCGTGTTGTCGAACGGCATGACCTCGTAGATGGCGCTCCGGGTCACGACGCCGTCGGCGAGGTCGGCCCGGAGGCCGCCGTTGTTCTGGAACGCGATGTCGGCGCTCACCGCCTCGCGCATCGCGTCGGAGACCAGGTTGCCGAGCGTGCCCTCGCCGCCGCGAGTGCGCGTGAGCCGGGAGGCGTTGCGACCCACCGGCTGCGCCGCGATGGCCGCCACGCCGGCGTTCCAACGCGTCACCCGCGCCTGCATGGCGGTGTCGGGAGGCACGGCATCGGCGTAGGTCGTCTCGAGGCGCCACGCGCGATCGATGACGCGATGGGCGACCGGATCCACCCAGAGGTCGCATACGGCGACCACCTCGCCGTGGGCGCCCGCGATCATGATCGGTACGCCGTTCACCTGGTCGATGACCCGGTTGTGGCTGTGGCCGCCGAACCAGGCGTCCAC
>Ga0070695_100000645_pt1 | contig 18519 bp, 16 predicted proteins | sample KBSK1252metaG_FD_65471 | JGI IMG/M metagenome (GOLD analysis project Ga0070695, IMG submission 65471) | Corn, switchgrass and miscanthus rhizosphere microbial communities from Kellogg Biological Station, Michigan, USA - KBS K1-25-2 metaG | ecosystem: Host-associated > Plants > Roots >...
AGGGCGTGGCATGCGAGATGAACGCCTCGGGCACGCGCTGGCCCCATTGCGAGCTGAGGCCTTCCTCGGCGGACAGCAGGTTTGGCGCGGCATGCACGTTGAGCACGTCGCTGTCGGTCCAGTGCTCGTGCACGCGCCCCCACGGATCCTTCCAGTAATCGAAGATCTGGCTGCCGAGCACGTGGCGGCCGATGCCCCAGACGTGCTCGTACTTGCCCATCTTTTCGAGATGCTCGTGGCCGAGCATCACGTCGTCGAAGCTCTGCACTTCGAAGGAGAGATGGTTGAGGCCGGTGTTGGGCCCCTCGATGCAGAGGAACACGTGATGATCGACGTAGGTTTCGCCGCGGTCGCAGCGATTGAACGAGGCGATGATGTTGGTCTTCTCGCCCACATAGACCTCGTCCGATGGGATGAAGCCGAACATCTCCCGGTACCATTTGATCCTGTCGCGGGCGTTCTGCGTCATGATCACCGCATGCGCGATGCGTTTGACCTCGGAGGGACCGTTCGGCAGCCGCATGAGCTCGCCGGCCCGCCTCAGCTTCTCGTCGCCCCAATTGAGAACCGCTCGCCGCGTCGGCAGTGGCTTCAATGCCTCGAGGCCCCAGACGACTTCCATCTGGTAGCCGTGCGGATCCTTGACGCGCACGCGCTTGCCGCCGCCCGGCTCGTCGATGTTCTCGATCCCGCTGGCGCCCGGCGCCTTGGCGAAGCGCTTTAGGTCATCCTCGCTCTCGGCAAGGAAAGCGAGACCGACGAATTTCGCCGGACCGAGATGCGTTACGTGGATGTGGTGCTGCGGATCGGTCCCGCGCATATAGAGCGCGTCTTTGGTGCGTTCCGCGCGCACCATACCGAAATTGGTGAGAAACTCTTCGGCCTGGTTGAGGCTCGGCGATTGCAGCCGCCCATAGGCGATATCGGCTACCTTGACGTAGGGCATGGACGCCTCCCGATACGAAATTTGTTGGCCCGTAGCATCGCTCTAACCTGCGGCATTGCAAAGGGGTTGGAGCGAATACCGCCTCAGCTGGCGGGGCGCGCGGGCATCGAACCCCTCCCGATGGGCAGCCTTCGGGCCCTAGGTTGCTGGAATTACGTCGGTTTAGTCCAAGTTCGTCCCATCGTTCTTGTGCTCGATGTCGCGGTCTTCGATCGCGCCACCGACCGGAGGTGGATGGGCCTGCGAAACGAAAATGCGGCGAGCGCGGGGCCGGATCGGCGTCAGCGGCCGATCGCGTAGGCATAGGCCGAGCGCGGCGATGCGCCCGCGCTCATCACGCCGGTGTCGATCTCGATTTTGGCGGCGCAATGCCGGCCGTTTGCCCAAGGATCGGCGACGGTGACGGCGTGGCCGCGGCGGCGCAGCTCGGCGATGGTTTCGGCCGGCATGCGGCTCTCGATATTGAGGCCGCCGAGCTCGTATTCGCGCGGGTAGAACGAATTCGGGAAATGCGTGGTCTGGTATTCAGGCGCCTCGATCGCCTGCTGCAGGTCCATCCCGAAGTGCACGACGTTGAGAAAACAGTGCAGCGTCCATTGGTCTTGCTGGTCCCCGCCCGGCGAGCCGAAGGCCATGAACGGCGCGCCGTCGCGCGTCGCCAGGCTCGGCGTCAGCGTGGTGCGCGGCCGCTTGCCCGGGGCCAGCGCGTTCGGATGCCCGTCGATGAGCCAGAACATCTGGGCGCGCGTTCCGAGCGGGAAGCCGAGGCCGGGGATGACCGGCGAGCTCTGCAGCCAGCCGCCGCTCGGCGTGGCGGCGGCCATGTTGCCGTCCTTGTCGATCACACTGACATGCACCGTATCGCCGGGCACAGCCGCAAGCCTTGCGGTGGCCGGCTCGCCGGTGCCGGCTGGGCGCGGCGCGGCCGCCGCGCTCTTGACGCGCGTGGCGTAGCGAAGGTGTTCGAGCGACGGGACGTAGCGCTCGATGCGCCCCGGACGGATTTCGTGCGAGGCGCGCTGTAGATCGATCTGAGCGCGCCGCTCGGCGGCGTAGGCGTCCGATAGCAACGTTTCCGCCGGAACGCGCGCGACATCGGGATCGCCGTAATAGCCGTCACGGTCGGCAAAACCGAGCTTCGCCGATTCGATGATCGTATGCACAAGATCGGCCGAGTTCGGCCCCATGGCAGTGAGATCGAAGCCCTTGAGCACATTGAGCTGTTCGAGAAAGCTCGGGCCCTGGCTCCAGAACCCGCATTTGTGGACGGTGATCCCGTGATAATCGACGCTGACCGGCCGCTCGATCCGGCCGCGATACTTCGCCATGTCCTGGGCGGTGAGCAGGCCGCGGCGCCGCGCGCCCGTCACGTCGCGGACTTCATTTTCGCGGCAGAAGCGGTCAATCGTCTCGGCGACGAAGCCTTCGTAGAAGGCTCGGCGCGCGGCTTCGATCCCGGCATCCCTTCCCCGGCTGCGCGCCGCTCGCTCCTCTTCGATGATGCGCTTGTAGGTGGCCGCCATTTCCACGTTGCGGAACGGCCGTCCGAGCGGCGGCGGTGCGCCGCCGGGTAGATAGAGCTTCGCCGATGTCGGCCAGTCGGCGGCATAAGTTGGCGCGACCGATTCGATCGCTTGGCGGATCGCCGGCAGCATCGGGACGCCGCGTTCGGCCAGCGCAACCGCCGGGCCCAGCACATCCTCGAGCGAGAGCGTGCCGAAGTGATGGAGCGCCTGCAGCCAGGCATCGAACGCCGCCGGTACCGTTGCCGCCAGCAGCCCCGTACCCGGCACGAGTTCGAGGCCGTAGCCGCGGTAGCGTTCGAGCGTGGCCGCCGCGGGCGCCACGCCTTGGCCGTTCACGACCGAGACATCGCGGCTCGCGCGGCGATAGACGAGAATTGGCGCTTCGCCCGCGGGCCCGCAGAGATGCGGCTCGACCACTTGCATCGCAAATCCGGCCGCGCAGGCGGCATCGACCGCGTTGCCCCCGCGCTCCAGGATGCTCCACCCGATCACGCTGGCGACGTAGTGCGTCGACGTGATGACGCCGAACGTCCCTTGGATCAGCGGTCGTGTCAGCATGATTTGTGGCTCTGGCGTTGGCGCAGCTCAGGCCGCCGCTTTCGCTTGGCGGAGCGCCGCCATCCGCGCCTCGTGCAGGCGCCTCAGATTGGGCGCCGTGATCAAGCCCTTTTCGCACTCGTGCCAGAAATTGCCCCAGTGGGTGAGATAATTGTCGATGCACCAGAACATCTGAGCCTGGTGTTCCGGCGTCGTGCAGAACTCGAGCACGGTCTTGAAGCCGGTCTCGCTGTGCTCCTCGTCGCCCTGGATGTGGACGATCCAAGATTCCTGATCCTCGTCCTTCACTCCGTAATGCTCGCGCAGGCCGTCGCTGATTAGGCGCACCATCTGCGGCGCATGCGATTCGCTGGCGATGCCGGAGTTCCCCAGGGCGATGACATAGTGCATCTCGCGCGCCACCTTGTAGCGATAGGCGCTCATGTCGCGGATGCATTGCGGCACGTCGTGCTTCTCGACCTCGGCTTCGGTCATGCCGGCGAAGCGCGTGATGAAATCCATCGCCAGCTGCGGATGCGAGGCGCTGCCGCAGCGCAACTCCGTGTCCTCGTCGATGAGCGTGTCCATGATCCGGCGGCGAATCTTGGGATCGGGGCAGCGCGAGTGGATCGTCGAGATCACCTGCGGCGTCTCTTTGGTGAAATGGTAGAACAGCACGCCGAGATAGCCGATCTGCTCCGGCGTGGCCGTGCCGGCCGCGATGGCGTTCACCATCGGATAGTCGGAATGCGTTCGGCCCTTGATGCGGTCTTCCATGGCCTTGCGGAATTCGACGGGCGAGAGCGCTGACGCCATTATTTGGATCTCCTTACGGACAATCGGCCGGGGCGGAATGCCAGGATACTGCCGGATCGGCGCGCTGTTTTGAAGTGCGGGTTGGCTTCCCCATTCTTATGCATTTGCATAGATATTGCCAGTGCGCTGCTCTATAATCGGTGGGCGCGCGAAGGAGAGGCGGGCGGCATGGACGGCGCATACGATTTCATCATCGTCGGAGGCGGTTCCGCCGGCGCCGTGCTCGCGGGCCGCCTATCGGCGCATAGCCGCATCTCGGTCCTTTTGCTGGAGGCGGGGCCCGACACGCCGCCGGGCGCCGAGCCCTGGGAGGTGCGCGACACCTATTACACCTCGTTCTTCCAGCCGCGTTTATTTTGGCCCGATCTTCGAGTTCATTTCCAGCCGATCCCGCCCGGCGCCAATTGCGAGCCCGAGCCGCGCCGCTACGAGCAGGCGCGAATCCTCGGCGGCGGATCGAGCATCAATGCCATGATCGCGCTGCGCGCGATGCCCGGCGACCTTGCCGAATGGGTGGCGGCCGGCGCCGCCGGCTGGGATTGGGAGAGCATCCTTCCCTACTACATCAAGCTCGAGAGCGATTTGGACTTTGCCGGTCCGCTGCACGGACGCGATGGGCCGATTCCGGTCCGGCGCCACCGCCGCGAGGATTGGCCCGGCTTCTGCCAGGCGGTGGCGCAGGCCCTTTCGCGGCAAGGCTGGCAGCATGTGTCCGACATGAACGGCGCCGTGGCCAACGGCCTTTGCGCGGTGCCGATCAGCAGCACGCCCGAGCAGCGGATTTCGACGGCGATGGGCTATCTTGGGCCGGAGGCGCGCCGCCGGAAGAACCTCACGATCATGACCGAATGCCCCGTGAGCGAAGTGCTGTTCGAAGGGCGCCGCGCGATCGGCATCCTCGCGCGCCACGCCGGCGCGTCGCGCGAATTTCGCGGCCGCACCATCGTGATCGCGGCCGGCGCATTGCAAAGCCCGGCGATGCTGATGCGCGCCGGGATCGGCCCGGCCCGCGACCTCGCCGCGCTCGGCATTACCGTGCGCGCGGACTTGCCGGGCGTGGGCGCCAACCTCCAGGACCATCCGGCCGTGTCCGTGGCCTGTCATTTACGGCCCAGTGCCCGGCAGCGCCCGGCGCTGCGCCCGGCGCCCAATCTCGCCCTGCGCTACGATTCGAAGCTCGAAGGCTGCGCGCCCTCCGACATGTACGTGTCGGTGACGAACAAGACGTCGTGGCATCCGCTCGGGCGGCGGCTCGGCGCCCTCGTCGTCTGCGTATACAAGCCTTATTCCCGCGGGCGTCTGAGCCTCCAGAGTACCGATCCCGTCGCCTCGCCGCGCGTCGAATTCAATCTCTTATCGGACCACCGCGATCTGGTGCGGCTGGCCTCTGGCGTGGCCTTTGCGCATGAGATCTACCGCGCGCCCGAGCTCAAGGCCGCGGTGGACGAAGTGTTCCCGACGAGCTTCTCGGAGCGCATCCGGAGGCTCAACCGGCTTTCGCGCGGAAATTGGCTGCGTGCAAGCTTGGGTGCGCTCTCGCTCGCCGGACCGGCGGCGCTCCGGCGCTATATGCTGTTCAACGTCATCAGCCCCGGCGAGCGCATCGAGACGCTGACCGCCGACGCCGGACGCCTCGAAAACTGGATCCGCCAGCGCGCGACGCCGTTCTACCATCCGGTTGGCACGTGCCGCATGGGCCGTGCCGACGATCCGGGCGCCGTCGTCGATTCCGAATGCCGGGTGCGCGGCATCGAGGGACTGCGCGTCGTCGATGCGTCGATCATGCCGACGCTCCCGCGCGCCAACACCAATCTCACCACGATCATGATCGGCGAGCGGATGGCCGATCGGCTGGCCGCGTCCGCTTAGGTTTCGGACGTGAGCGCCCGTTCCGCGCCGGCTCCCGCGACATGGCTTTCGATCGCATCCAGCAGCGCGGGAATGTCGCCAGGGCCGACCTGATGGAACCAGCTATTGCTCGGCGCGAGCCGGACATTGGGGCCCGTGTCGCAGAGGCCGAGGCAGCGGATCGTCGCGAATCGCGCCTTGAGCTTGCGCTCCGCCAGCCCCGCTTCGATCGCGTGCGCCAGCGCCTCGCTGCCGCGCGCCCCGCACGACGCCATGGTGAGGCCGCCCACGTTTTCGCGCCGGTTGATGCACACGGTGACCATGACGACGCCGCTGAAGCCGGGCGGCAAGGGGCGGAGGACGCTTTTCATCGGGCGGCGTTTTGCAAGGTAAACCTGGGCCGGATACGGACTTTGACGTGCCTTTCGCGTTGAGGCAGCTTTGCGAAGATCGTCCGCAAATCCCGCGAGAACGCGCGAAGCGCGCCATCGATAGCGCGGAGCGGCCTGCGGCACAATCGGGGAAACGGCGCTCATGAGCCTCGCGCTGCTGGTCGAGCAGCTTCTCAACGGCATCCAGCTCGGCATGATGCTGTTCCTCATGGCCGCGGGCCTCACGCTCGTGTTCGGGGTAATGAACTTCATCAACCTCGCGCACGGATCGTTCTACATGGTGGGCGCCTTTCTCGCGGCGACGTTCACCGCCTGGACCGGCTCGTTCTATCTCGCCGTGCCGCTCGCCCTGGCCGGATGCATCGTGCTGGGGGCCCTGGTTGAAATCGCGGCGCTGCGGCGGCTCTACGACCGCGACCACCTCGATCAGGTCCTCGCGACGTTCAGCCTCATCCTGTTCTTCAACGAACTGGCGACCATCCTCTGGGGCACGGAGCCGCAATACATGCCGATCCCGGCGCTGCTTTCCGGCTCCATTCCGCTGTTCGAGGGCGCTCAGTATCCGGTCTATCGGCTCGCCATCACCGGAGCCGGGATCGCGATCGGCCTGCTCCTTTATGTCCTCGTCGTGCATTCGCGCGTCGGCATGCTGATTCGCGCGGGTGCCACGCACCGCGAGACGGTGCAGAGCCTCGGGGTCGACATCAAGCTGCTGTTCACGGTCATCTTCGGCCTCGGCGTCGCCTTCGCGGGCTTCGCGGGCATGGTCACGGGACCGCTGCTTGCCGTGCAGGTCGGCATCGGCGAGCCGATGCTCATCGTCGCCTTTGTCGTGATCGTCATCGGCGGAATCGGATCGATCCGGGGCGCGCTCGTGGGCTCGCTCCTCGTCGGTCTCGTCGACACGGTCGGGCGCTTCATCCTCCCGCTCTGGCTCGGATACCGCTTCGGCCCCGCGCTCGCTTCCATGGCGATTTATGTGCTCATGGCGGTGGTGCTCGTGTGGCGCCCGCAAGGCCTGTTCCGCCTGGCGCGAGGCTGAGCATGGCAGGTCACCTGCGCCCCGCGCACTGGCTCCTGGCAGCGGTGTTACTCGCCGTGCTGTGCGTTCCTCTGCTCGGCGACGTTTTCTATACCCGCCTGGCGACGCGCATTCTCATTCTTGGCCTCATCGCGGTGAGCCTCAATCTCCTGGTCGGCTATGGCGGCATGATCAGCTTCGGCCATGCCGCCTTCGTCGGGCTCGGTGCCTATACGACCGCGATCCTCGCGTTTCACGGCGTGGCGAGCGGCTTTCTCGTCTGGCCCGCCGCGATCGCCGTCTCGGCCTTGGGCGCGCTCGTGATCGGCGCCATCGCGCTGCGCACCGGCGGCGTCTATTTCATCATGATCACGCTCGCCTTCGCCCAGATGCTTTACTACACGTCGGTCGGGCTCGAGCGTTATGGCGGCGACGACGGGGTGCGCATGGCCGCGCGCAACACCTTTGCGGGCGTTCTCGAACTCGGGCGCCCGAGCGTCTTCTTCTACGTCGTCGCCGCGATCTTCATGGCCGTCGTGTTCGCTTTTTCGCGCCTCGTTCGCTCCCGTTTCGGCCGCGTGCTGCGCGGCATCAAGGACAACGAGCGGCGCATGCAGTCGCTCGGGTACGACACTTATCGCTACAAGCTGGCCGCCTTCGTGATCGCCGGCGCGCTGGCTGGGCTCGGCGGCGCGCTCAACGCCAACCTCGTCCAGCTGGTCAGCCCGTCCATGATCCATTGGATCATGTCGGGCGACCTTCTGATCATGGTGATCCTGGGCGGCGTCGGCACGCTGTTCGGACCCGTGATCGGCGCGGCGGCCTTCATTCTGCTCGAGGAGGTGCTCGCCGGGTACACGAAGCATTGGATGATCGTGCTCGGCCCGCTGATGCTGCTGGTCGTGCTGTTCCAGAAAGGCGGCATCCACGCCCTCCTCTTCCGCCGCGGCGCGGCCCATGGCTGAGGCGATCCTCGAAATCCGCGAGCTTTCGAAATCGTACGGCGCGCTGCGCGCCAACGATTCGATCTCGCTGTCCGTCCAGCCGCGCGAGACCCACGCCATCATCGGCCCCAACGGCGCCGGCAAGACGACGCTCATCTCCCAGATTGCCGGCGAGGTCTCGCCGTCGGCAGGGTCGATCCTGTTTCGCGGCCGCGACGTCACCGCGCTTCCGGCCCACCGCCGTTCGGCCCTGGGCCTTGCGCGCACGTTTCAGATTACCAGCGTCATCAAAAGCTTCACGGCGCAAGAGAACGTCGCGACCGCGGCTCAAGCCCGCGCCGGCCACAGCTTTCGCTTCTGGCGGCCCGCCGATCGGGCGGACGACATCAACGGCCGGGCTAAATCCGCGCTCGACCGCGTGGGATTGGCCGCGCGCGCCGATGTCCCCGCTGTTTCTCTGGCCCATGGCGAGCATCGCCAGCTCGAAATCGCGATGGCGCTGGCGTCGTCGCCGTCGCTGCTGCTGCTGGACGAGCCCACCGCCGGCATGGGACCGGAAGAATCCCAACAGATCGTCCGCCTGCTTCGGGAGCTCAAGCCCGAACTGGCCATTCTGCTGATCGAGCACGACATGGACGTGGTGTTCTCGGTCGCCGACCGGCTGACCGTGCTCGTCAACGGCCGCGTGCTCGCGTCGGGCGCGCCCGAAGCGATCCGGCGCGACCCGCGCGTGCGCGAGGCCTATCTCGGCGAGGAATTCGCCGCTCCGCCGTAGCGCGCCTCCGATCAGCGCCGCGCCGGCGGCACTACGTGACCTACTGCTTCATCTTGCAGGCCGAGGCGAAGCGGTCCTTGTGGTTCGAGAATGCCGTGGCCGAGATTTTGTGGACGTAGCCGTCGCCGTCCTTCACCACTTTGGCGATGTAGAAATTCTGAATCGGGAAGTGGTTGTTGTCGAATTTGAACGAGCCGCGGGTCGACTTGAACGGCGCCTTCTCCATCGCCGCGCGCAGCGCCGCCTTGTCCTTGATGTTGCCCTTGACCGCGCGAACGGCCGAATCGAGCAGCATCACCGAATCATAGACGAACGCCGCGTAGAAGACCGGATTGCGCCCGTATTCTTTCTTGAACGCGGCGACGAACGCCTTATTGGCCGGATTGTCGAGCGCCACGAACCAATTCGCGGCGAGGTTCACATCGAGCGAGAGATCGCCGAGCGCCTTGTAGCTGTGCTCGTCGGCGAGCCAGGAGCCCGAGAAGAGCGGCACTGTTTTGATCAGCCCGGCCGCCGCATACTGCTTGACGAACGCGATGCCCTGCGCGCCGGGCATGAAGATGTAGACCGCGTCGGCCTTGGCCGCGCGGATCTGCGCGATCTCGGCCGCGAAATCCATCGTCGTGCGGTCGGGATAGGCTTCGCCCACGACCTCGCCCTTGAAATACTGCTTGGCGCCGGCGACGTGCTCTTTGCCGGTGACGTAGTTCTGGGCGACGAAGAAGGCGCGCTTCTTCTTGCTGTCGGTCATGTATTTGCCGACGGCCTCGCTCGGCGTGTTGTTCTCCCACGACAGCACGAAGACGTTGGGGTTGCAGCCGGCGCCGGCGAGCTCCGAGGGGCCGCCGATGCCGCTCAGGATGATGGCGCCGGAATCGGTCACCGGCTTCACGATCGCGAGCAGCTGGTTCGAAAGCATCGTCCCGGTGAGAAAGTCGATCTTGTCTTTCTCGATGAGCTTGGTCGCGGCCTGGACGGCGGTGTCGGGCGCCATCCGCGAGTCTTCCTTGAACACCTCGACCGGCACGCCGCCGATCTTCCCGCCGAGCTGCTTCAGGGCCAAGTCGAGACCCATCTCCTGCTCTTTGCCGAGGGCGGCGATCGGGCCGCTCAAGGTGGTCATGAAGCCGAGCTTGATCTTGTCGGTCTGGGCCCACGCCGCTGGCGCTCCGATCACCAGCGACGCAAGAATGGGTATCAGCACGCTGCGTTTCATCGTCTTTCTCCCTCTCATTCGATCCTGCACGTCGTTGCCGAAGCTCAGGCGGCGCCCTGCTCGGCCGCGAGCAGCCGGGCCACGATCCGCCGCGCCGCGACGCCGCCCGAGTCGGCGTTCACGTCGATCCAGCGCGGCTTGCCGCCCTGGTGGTCGATGCGCGCCTGCTGGCCCTCGAGCACGCCGATGTCTTCCATGAATGTGCGCACGCTTCCGTCGTGGAACGCCTTGGTGATGGCGTCCTCGTGCGCGAAGCTCCGTGGCACCGCCCAGAAATGATGCGTCGTCCGCTCGGTCGCCGGCGTGATGCCGTTGAGAACCCGGTATTCCAGCGCCATGTTGGTGCGCTCCGGGTCGCTGCCGTGCGGCACCGCTTTCGATTTGATGATGATGTGCGAGGGCGGATAGAAGTTGATGTCTTGCGTGCGATCGATGTTTTCGGCGAAGCCGCGCAGCTTCACGAACAGCGGCGGCGGCGGGCAGTTTTCCATGAAGCGCACCGTGCGCACATGCTCGCCGGCGACCTCGGTGCGGCACGGCGTTTCGGCGACGGCCAGGTTGCCGATCGTGCCCGGATGGACGGTCGCTTCGTGCGATAGATCCATCAGGTTGTCGACCAGGAGCTGATAGTGGCACTTGAGCTCGAAATAGCCCCCGGTGGTGGTCCAATCCGGATGCTCGTTCCAATGCATGTCGGGCAGCAGCGACTCGTCGGCCAGCGCGGGATCGCCCATCCAGATCCACAACCATTTCCAGCGCTCGACCAACGGAAAGCTCGTGGCCTTGCAGCGCGGCGGAATGTTGACTTGCCCCGGAATCTTGACGCAGCGGCCATCGGGCCCGAAGACGAGGCCGTGGTAGGTGCAGCGCAGATTGTCGCCGACGAGCTCGCCCTTGGAGAGCGCGTAGCTGCGGTGTGGGCAGATATCGAGCAGGGCGACCGCGCGTCCGGCCTCGGTGCGGTACAGCACCACCGGCTCGTTCAGCAACCAGCGCTGGAGCGGCGCCCGCCCGACCTCGTGGGCCATCGCCGCGATGTACCAATAGTTCTTGAGAAACATTCCGCCCTCGTCTCGCGTCGGCGGCGCTGTGGCGCCCACCCCATCGCATCATACCGCTGCGCCACCGTCAACGCCCTTTCATGGCGGCCACGTTGCAGGATGCATCCAATTGCATATAATATGCCGCTCAAAGCCTAAAAATCGCGCATAAACCCCTTGCCGCGAGAGACGCGACGATGCTCGAAGGGCTGAAGATCGTCCGCACGGCGCAGAGCCGACTGCCCGGCTTCGATGTCGACAAGCAGGCGTTCGGCGATTCGTTCTCGGATCACATGTTCTGCATGACCTACGAGAACGGCGCCTGGCGCGAGCCGGCGATCACGCCTTACGGACCCGTGCCCGTCGAGCCCGCCGCCATCGCCATTCAATACGCGCAGACGGTGTTCGAGGGGCTCAAGGTCTACCGCGGCGATGACGGCGTATTCCGTCTCTTCCGACCGGACCGCAACGCCGCGCGCCTCGCCGCCTCCTGCGCGCGCCTGTGCATCCCGGCGGTTCCCGCGGACGTGTTCATCGAGGCGATTACCGCGCTCGCGCGCGTCGACGCGGCTTGGGTCCCGGCCCGGCCCGGCTACGCGCTCTATGTGCGGCCGATCGTGACCGCCGCCGACGGCTATATCGGCGTCCGGCCTTCGAAGCGCTATCGCTTCTTCATCGTGACCACGCCGGTCGGAACCTATTTCCGCGCCGGCAGCGATGGCCTCCGCCTCAAGGTGGAAGAGGCGCTGACCCGCGCACCCACGCAAGGCGGGCTGGGGGCCGCCAAGGCCGCGGCCAACTATGCGGCCAGCCTCCTGGCCGGCGACCGCGCCATCAAGGAGGGCTTCGATCAGGTGCTGTGGCTCGACGGCACGCACCACCGCTTCGTCGAGGAAGCGGGGTTGATGAATGTGTTCTTCGTGATCGGCGGGCGGGTGGTCACGCCGCCGCTTGGCGACAGCATCCTGCCCGGCGTCACGCGCGAGAGCGTGATCGCGCTGCTCAAGGACCGCGCCGTCGCCATCGAGGAGCGCGCCATCGGCATCGACGAAGTGGCCGCCGCGGCCAAGCGCGGAACGCTCGACGAGATGTTCGCCTGCGGCACCGCCGCCGTGGTGACGCCGATCGCACAATTGCGCTATCGCGACGCCGAAGTCAGCCCCGCGATCAAGGGCTTCGGCAAGATCGCGCGCGCGCTTTACGAGGAGCTGACCGGCATTCAATTCGGCCGCTTGCCCGACCGGCGCGGCTGGACACGCAAGATCGATATGAGCGTTCCCGCGCCCGCCGGCGCGTGACCGGCGCTTACGTGAGCGCGATCTCGGCGCCGAGGCCGACCCGCTTGGCCCGGCGATAGATCTCGGCCGCCACGGTCACATCCGTGCTGGCGATGCCCGTGACCATCGCGATCACGCGTTCGCTTGGCTTTGGACGCGCGCACTTTCCCGCGACCGCATCCTGCAGCAAGGGCCGATTGGCGGGGAAGCGGAGCCCCGGGCGCCTGCCGGCGGCGCTGGCCCGCTCGAACACCGCGAGGCGCGCGAGATCGTCGCAAAACAGCGCGTCTGCCGCGGCGTAGGCCGCGTCGTCCCAAACGTAGGGATAGTCGAACGGTATCGCCAAAGTGCCGGGTGACCACCACGCGCCGAAGAGGCGAGGCTCCGTCTGCTGCGGCGTCGACGAGATCACGATGTCCATGCCCTCGACGGCCGCGCGCGGTTCGGCGACCGGCTCGAGGCGCCACGGCCCTTGTCCGGCGAAGCGGGCGCAGAACGCCTCGCGCGTCTCGGCGCGGCGCGAGGAAACGCGGATCAGGCGGAGGCTCGGGAATACCTCGGCCAGGGTCAACAGCGACCACTCTCCGAGACCGCCGCAGCCGACCAGCCCCAGGCTCTTCGGCTCGGGCCGCGCGAGGTATTTCGCCGCGACCGCCGCGCAAGCCGCGGTGCGGGCAAAGGTGATCCACATGCCCTCCATGATCGCGAGCGGCTGCCCATCGGCGGGGTCGTAGAGGACGATGATTCCGGTGGAATCGTGCAGGCCTTGGGCGAAATTGCCCGGATAGTAGCTGATCAATTTCACGCCGAGCGCGGGCGCGCCCGAGACCCAGGCCGGCATCGCATGCACGAGACTGTTGGCGCGGCCGGGGTGCACGCCGATCTTGCTCGGGACTTCGGCCTGGCCGGCCGCGTCCATGCGATAGGCGTCTTCGACGATCGCGACGATGTCGCGCCGGCTCGGCGCCACCTGGCGGATCTCGCGTTCGTTCAAGATCAGCGGCTTGACCGGCCGGTAGCTCATCGGCGCGGCGCCGCGCGCTTGCCCGGCGCCGCGCGCTTGCCCGGCGCCGTCCGGTGCGGCGGCATGGCGCGGACATTGGCAAGCATGTACGCGAGAATGCGGGCCAAGCGCTCTTGATCGCCCTGCGCGACTCCGCGCACGGTCATCCGATGCTGCTGCCGCCCGACCGGTAGCGCGCGCGCGAACATGCGGCGGCCGGCCGCCGTGAGCTGCAGCTCGACGGCACGCCCATCCACCAGCTTGCGATTGCGCGCGACGAAGCCCTTCCGAACCAGCCGCGCCACGGTTCGGCTCAACGTCGGCTGGTCGAGCGCCGTATGCTGGAGCAGTTCGGTGAAGGTGCGGCTCTCGCCCGAGCTCAGATTTGCAAGCACGCGCCACTGCGCGGGATTGAGGTGCAGCGGACGCAGCGCACTCGAGAAGCTCTTGTTGAGGCGATGATAGATTTGGGTCATCAGGTAGGGAACGAAGCGTTCGAGCGCGAACGCAGTTCGCCCCCCGCGCGGTGTCGGCTTTGTCTTTGGGCTGGGCATTCGAGGGAGCCAGGTTTTTCCTCGACAAACTGTAGGCAACCGATTCCAGGCCCGCAACGGATTTCCACTAGGGAGCGGCCGCCGGCACGCGGACGCCGGGTGCATTCGCACCCGACGCGAACAAGATCACGAGAATGGCAAGAATCTCAAGCTGCGGCACCGCGGCGATGGTCGCGTCGATCGCGAACGCGATGTCCTCGAGCATCTTCCGGCAGCGACGCTTTGGACCGAACGAGGCGGCGCGCTCAAGTCGCGCCGGCGCGGGGCGGCTTCGCGCGGAATGGTTACGTCTGCAGGTTTCTTTGCAGCTCGCCGTCCAAGCCAGTGGCCGAGCCCCGGCGCGCCCTCAGTCGATGATGCGCAGCTGCCAGCCCGGCACCTCGGACAATTGCCGCCACCCGGATGCCGTCATGACGATGTGCTCTTCGGGATTGACCAGCCCGTCGACGCTTTCGATCTTGGGCTCGGGCGTCAACGCCATCCCTTCGACCAGCGGGCGCTTGTCGAACGCGCTGAGCGAGGGCGGCTCGTTTTCGAGCCCGATGCCGTGGCCGATGCGCTTGGCCGGGTGATCGGAATAGTTCCGCCAATCGGGCCGCTTCGCCATCAAGCTCTGGGAGTATTCGAACACCTCGGCCATGGTGACGCCGGGCTTCATCCGATCCATCACCTTGAACAGGATCTCCCACATGCCGTTGTGCTCGTCGAGTTGGCGCGGGCTGGGCGGGCCGAACACGGCGCGGCGCGTATAGTCCATCTTGTAGCCGAGGTAAGACGGGCCGCTGTCGAGATAGAGGACGTCGCCCTTCTGGAACGTTCCGCCCGGCCCCTTGGCACCGAGCACGGTCGGCGGCGGCGAATCGATATCGGCGCCTTCCTCGAAGTAGAAGCCGAGGATCATCGCCTGGATGTCGCGCATGCTCATGCCCGGACGAATCCGGTCGAGCGCACGGCTCCACGCGCGGCCGCCGATGTCGCACGCCTTTTTCGCGGCGGTTATTTCCCAAGCGGACTTGATCATCCGGCAGCCCCAGACGACCGGGCCCGATTCGACCCAACGGATCGCCGGCAATTCTTTCCTGAGCCGCAAGAAGTCGTTGACCGGCATATGGAGGTAGGTTTCCTGGCCGAGCTCGATCGCGACTGTCCCTCGATCCAGCTTGCGCTCGATCAGCGCGCCGCGCAGCCCCCAGTCGACGGTGGGTTCGAACGAGAGCGGCACCTCCGGGTAGATCCGCCGATCCTTGACCCAGGATGGGTAGGGCCGGTTGTAGACGCGGGCGAACATCTCCGGCCCCGACCAGGTGATCAGCACCGGCTCGCCGTCGAGCGGCAGCAGGAAGCAATTCGGCCGGCCGAGCATCCAGATCGGAACCTTTTGGCCGGTGAAATAATAGAAGCTGGTCGGATCGGTCACGACGAGGCCGTCGATGCCCTGCGCGCGCATCAATTGGCGTGCGCGGCCGACGCGCAACTCGTATTCGGTCATCGGCACTGTCGACACGCGGCACTCCCTTGCGCGATCACATATTCGGGGCAGGCTTGCCGATCCACGCTCGCGTCACCCGCAACGTGTCCGGTGCCGTCGCGGATGACGCACGATCAGCCACGTCGCGGCGCCTCGCAGACGACGCGGGCCCGGCGACCTCCGGAAACTGTATGCAATCGAATACAACGGCGCAACGCAATTCGCTGGCCACGCATCGGCCGGACATAACCCACGCGCGGCCGGAACCGCTTCACTTTTCGATGGCGGTCGCACTGCGCGATGCCGGCCTTTTGCCGCTATCGACGACTCCTTCGCCGCTTATGCGAAAATCCGCCGTGTCCGACGCGGGAATGGCGACAGCGTTGAACGCCTCAAATCGAGGCGGCGAAGCTTACGCTGGCGCTGCCAATACCGCCGATCGTCGTCGCCACCTTGTCGCCGGGGGCGACCGGAACCATCGGCCCGAGCGCGCCCGTCATGATGACGTCGCCGGCGCGCAGCGGCATGCCGAGGCTCGCCATCTTGCGCGCAAGCCAAACCGCCGCATTCAGCGGATTGCCCAGGCACGCGGCTCCCTTTCCGGTAGACGCCTTCTCGCCGTTCTTCGTCAGCAGCATCTCGCAGCCGGATAGATCCAGCCCGTCGAGCCGGCGGGCCGGTCCGCCAAGAACGAAGAGGCCGGACGAAGCGTTGTCGGCGACAGTGTCGACGATGCGGATATCCCAATTCGCGATGCGCGAGCCCACGATCTCGATCGCCGGCACGGCATAGGCCACGGCGCGCATGACATCGGCGACCGTGGCGTCGCCCTGCTCGATGCCGCGATCGAGCACCAGCGCCACTTCGGCCTCCACCCTCGGCTGGAGCACCGCGCGATGCGGCACCTCCTCATTGTCGCCGAGACACATGTCGGCGAAGAGAACGCCGAAATCGGGCTGATCCACGCCGAGCTGCTTCTGCACCGCCTTCGCGGTCAACCCGATCTTGCGCCCGGCGATGCGCCGACCTTGCTTCTCCCACTGCCGCACGGTCAGACGCTGCGCCCGGTACGCCGCGTCGATGTCGTCGGCGGGAAGCCGCGTGCGCACCGGCGCGATCGGCGTGTGGCTGGAATAGGCGGCGAAAATGTCCTTCGCGACCGCGGCCACGATTTCGTCCACGCTGTTCATCGACGTTGTCTGCACTCACAAGCTGGTCGGGATCGGGACTCTGTAATGGATTTTCGCGCGAAGCGACACCGAAACGTGCAACCGCGCCCAATCCGACCTCGAGCAGATCATTATCTTGGAGAAGACTCAAACGCTAGGACGCATTGGGAATATCATATATAACTATTTGATATTAAATAATACTGATATGTGCAAATGTAATTGACATCAGGGCGCACTTCGGCTGATCATCCGCTCGCGTGCAAGGGGGGACGGATGAATCTTGTACCGGTCGCGGACGAGGTCCGGCTCTACGTCGAAGATTTCGGCGACGGTCCTCCGCTCCTCTTCATCTGCGGCGGCAATCTCACGCACAAAAGCTGGGAATCCCAGGTTTCCGCGCTGGCGGGCGAGTTCCGCACGGTCACCTTCGACTGGCGCGGGACCGGCCGATCGGACAAGCCGCGCCGCGGCTACACCGCCGACGCGGCCGCATCCGACATTCGGGCCCTCATCGACCGCCTCGGCCTCGCGCCGGCCGTGCTCGTGGGGCATGGCCTCGGGGCGCATCTGGCGCTGCTCGTGGCCTATGCGGCGCCGGAGTTGGTCAAGGGCCTGCTGCTTACCGGCGCCGCGCCGTGGTTCTCGGGCGAGCGAGACGGAGCGGAAGGCGGAGTCAGCGAAGATTTCCTTCGCTTCATGATTTCTCAGCGCCGCGGCGGATCGGCCGGCAGCGGGGTCGCTTATGCGCAGACCTGCTACGAGCTCGGCGACGGCTGGGTTTTCCACCGGCGCCAGAGCCCCGGCATCTATCAGGCGATGCTCGACCAGGCCCTCGAGTGGCCGCAATACGTGTTGAATGCCTACGCCGAGGACATGCGCACGATCGATCATCGGACGCGCGCGCCCCAACTGCGCACGCCGACGCTCATCGTGCAGGGGCGGCACGACAAGAAGCAGCGCTACGAGGGCGCCGTCCATCTGGCGCGCCTCATTTCGGGCGCCCGGCTCGTGACGCTCGAGAACAGCGCGACCATGGGAAATATCGAGGAAGTCGACGCGTTCAATCGCGCCTTGCTGCATTTCGCGCGCGAGCTCCAGCCGCGCAATCAGGCGGCTGCTTGAGGATGGCGCCGCACACCGAAGCCGCGGCGCAATACTGGAAACGAGGGGTTCATGCCATATTGCGAAGTGGCTGACGGCGTCCGGCTTTACCACGAGGATTTCGGCGAAGGGCCGGCCGTCGTCTTCACGGCCTCGGGCTCGCAAACCCATCAAATGTGGGAAAATCAGGTGGCGGCGCTGTCCGACCGCTACCGCACCGTCGCCTATGACTGGCGCGGCACAGGCGCATCCGACAAGCCGCGCACTGGATACACCGCCGATACTGCCGCGTCCGATCTTTGCGCTCTCATCGAGCGCTTGGCACTGGCGCCGGCGACGCTCGTCGGCCACGGGATCGGCAATCATCTGTCGATCCTGGCCGCGACGCGCCGCCCCGATCTTGTCGCCGGAGTCGTGCTGGTGAGCGCGGCGCCCTGGTTCACCGGCACGCGCGACGGCGTCGCCGGCGGTCTCTCGCGCGAATTCATGGACCTCTTGGCCCGCGGAAGTCCGCTCGGCGATGCGCGCGGCGTCGCCTATGCGCAGATCTGGGCCGAACTTTCGGAGCGGCTCTTGTTTCACCGCCCGCAGCATCCGGCGATTCATCAATCGATTCTCGAGCAGGCGCTGTACTGGCCGCCATTCGTCATCAACGCGTACGCCAAGAGCCTGAACGCGATCGACCACCGGGAGCGGCTGCACCTCATCCGCTGCCCGGCCTTGATCGTCCACGGCCGGCACGATCGCAAGACGCTCTACGAAGGGGCCGAATTCATGGCCCGGAAAATCCGCAACGCGCGCTTCGTGACGCTCGAAGACAGCGCGCATATGGGCCAGATCGAGGAGATCAACGCATTCAATGCCGCGCTGACGGACTTCCTTA
>Ga0070695_100000646_pt1 | contig 18510 bp, 16 predicted proteins | sample KBSK1252metaG_FD_65471 | JGI IMG/M metagenome (GOLD analysis project Ga0070695, IMG submission 65471) | Corn, switchgrass and miscanthus rhizosphere microbial communities from Kellogg Biological Station, Michigan, USA - KBS K1-25-2 metaG | ecosystem: Host-associated > Plants > Roots >...
GGGACAAAACGATCAGGGCCGACCCCCGCGCCGGGTCGGCCCCATCCTGACCCCTTGCCAGTGCCTCAGGTTTTCTGATTGCGATAGCGGATCAAATAGCTGTCCATCGTGTACTCCGCCACCTGCCACCATAGATACTGGTCCGAGCGATAGGCGACGAGGCTATCGAGCAACTTCTTGAACCATTCGTTCTTGGTTGCCAGCTCTGCATAAAGCTCGTTGGCGGCCTTATGGCAGCCGTCCATGACCTCCGGCGGGAACGGCTTCAGGACGGCGCCGGAGGCGGCCAGGCGTTTGAGCGCGGCCGGATTGCCATGGTCGTACTTGCCCGTCATCCACACACCCGACTCTTGCCCCGCTGCAAGGATGGCCGCCTGATAGGTCTTGGGCAGCTCGTTCCACTTGGCAAGATTGAACAAATAGTGGGGCGTGGCGCCGGGCTCCCACCAGCCAGGATAGTAGTAGTACTTAGCGACCTTCACGAAGCCGAGTTTTTCGTCGTCGTAGGGTCCAACCCACTCCGCCGCATCGATCGTGCCCTTCTCCAGTGCGGGATAAATATCGCCGCCGGCAATCTGCTGCGGCACCACGCCAAGTCTCTGCAGAATGAGGCCCGCAAAACCGCCGACGCGGAACTTTAGGCCCTTGAGGTCGTCGAGGGTGTTGATCTCTTTGCGGAACCAACCGCCCATCTGGCAGTTGGTGGAGCCGCTGATGAATCCCGTCACGCCGTACTTGGTGCGCAGGAACTCGTCGAAGAGCTGTTGGCCGCCGCCATGGAAGAACCAAGCGTTCTTCATGCGCGAGTTCAGTCCGAACGGCAGGTCGGTCCCGAACGTCATCGCCACGTCCTTGCCGAAGTAATAGTAGGCCGCAGTATGGCCGGCCTCGACGTTGCCCGCCTGCACGGCGTCGAGCACCTGCAGACCAGGCACGATTTCGCCCGCCGCAAACACCTGGATCTGGAACTTGTTGTCAGTGAGTTCGGCGACGCGCTTGGCGAGATATTCCGGATTACCGTAAAGCGTATCCAGCGACTTGGGCCAACTTGCCGTCAGCCGCCACCTGATCTCCGGCGCCGACTGCGCGATCGCCGGGGCTGCCAACGTCGTGGCGAGCGCCCCGGCGCCGCCGACGCCGGCGGCCTTGATGAACCTGCGGCGTGATAACATCGTCATGCGATTCCTCCTTTGCAGTGATGACCGGTTGTTTGCGGCTTTTTGCTCAGTCGGATGCAGTTCCCCCGACCGATATCGATTGTCGCTCAGCATAGGGCGTTTTGCCCTTGACGGGAACAGGCTGCGGCGCCGGTTTTGGCGGCTTCGGCTAGACGCCGTTGCGATGAGGTGCCGGCGAGACCCGGGAAAAACAGCGGGTCGGCCCCGTTTCGGGGCCGGCCCAGCAAACAAGGCAATGACCTACGGTCACGCCTTTTGATTGCGGAAGCGGATCATGTAGCTATCCATGGTGTACTCGGCCACCTGCCACCACAGATACTGGTCGGCCCGGAAAGCGGTAAAGTGGTCATAGAACTTCTTGAACCACTCGTTCTTGGTGGCCAGCTCCGCATAAAGCTCGGTTGCCGCCTTCCAGCAGCCATCCATGACCTCCGGCGGGAACGGTTTCAGCACGGCGCCGGAGGCGGCCAAACGCTTGAGCGCCACCGGGTTCATCGCGTCGTACTTGGCCGTCATCATCATGCCGGACTCCTGCGCCACGGCCTGCAGGAGAGATTGATAGGTTTTCGGCAACTCATTCCACTTGGTCAGATTAAACAGATAGTGGGGCGTCGAACCGGGTTCCCACCAGCCGGGGTAGTAGTAATACTTGGCAACCTTCACGAAGCCGAGCTTCTCGTCGTCGTAGGGGCCAACCCACTCGGCCGCATCGATCGTGCCCTTCTCCAGCGCGGGATAAATGTCGCCGCCGGCAATCTGCTGTGGCACCACGCCCAGCTTCTGCAGGATCATGCCGGCGAAGCCACCGACGCGGAACTTTAGGCCCTTGAGGTCGTCAAGGGTGTTGATCTCTTTGCGGAACCACCCGCCCATCTGGCAGTTGGTCGCGCCCGATACAAAGCCGGTCACGTTATACTTGGCGCGCAGGTACTCATCCATTAGGGCCTGGCCGCCGCCCTGGAAGTACCAGGCATTCTTCATGCGGCTGTTCATGCCAAACGGCAGGTCCGTACCGAAGGTGTTGGTGACGTCTTTGCCGAAATAATAGTAGAGCGCCGTGTGGCCCGCCTCGACGTTGCCCGCCTGTACGGCGTCGAGCACCTGCAGACCGGGCACGATTTCGCCCGCCGCAAATACCTGAATCTGAAACTTGTTGTCGGTCAGCTCGGCAATGCGCTTGGAGAGGTATTCGGGATTGCCATACAGCGTATCGAGCGACTTGGGCCAGCTTGCCGTTAGGCGCCATTTCACCTCTGGCATGGACTGCGCAATTGCGGGCGCCGCCACCGCCGTCGCCGCCAGGCCGCCTGCACCGGCGGTCTTGATGAATTTTCGTCTCGATAGTGTCGTCATGCCAGTTCTCCTCGGTGGCTGGGCCAGCTTTTGGCCTGCGCCGTTTTGCATGCTTTTGCTTTGGTTCCAGTCGCTGCCACGGCAGTAACGCGCCCGCAAGCGCCCCCCCACGGGGCGCGCGGCACCATAGGCGGTTCTCGCCAATTGCGAAACTGCCACTTACGTCGATATGTCAATCAGTTTGGCGTATCCCTGGGCGGTTGTGTCCTCGATAAATTGACGGTAGCGCCCAAAAGCGACATCGTCGGCCCCAACCTCACCCAGCTTTATGGACGAAAATTCATTCTGCTTGACGTAAACGATGGGTGCGCTGACGGGCACCAAGGTTGCCTTTTGTTTATGCAGGGTGGTGATCAAACCGCGCATAATGCCGGAGGGATCGAGCTGCGACACCATGACCATGCGCATGGCACCCTTGGTCAAGGAAACGAGGTGGATGTACATGGACGAGGCCGGAATGTAGAGCCGCCCGCGGTGCAGGAAATGCTTGTCCGGCCGATCGCATTCCTGAAACAGCAAGCTCGGCCATTCCTCATCCCAGCTGACGTCCGTGCGGTAGGCCATGATTTCGGCGCGATTGGAGAAGGAGGGGCGCAGCGTAAGATAGCTGCCGATGTAGTGATCGACGCCGGCGCGCGTGTAGGCGCCCATGTAGACCGGCGCCGCGCGCCCCTCCGTGACACTGGCTCCTGGCGCATCGCGCAGTTCGCCGCCCCAGGCAGCCTTGACCCGCTGAAAATCCAAGCCCAGCACCATGCAGACGTCGAACAGCGTCTGATCACGAACCGGCCGGCCTGCGAGCAGGTTTTGGATGGTCTTTTCGTGGCAGTCGGCGGCATCGGCAAGTTCGGCTTGCGTGATCTTCTTTTCGATCATCGCCGTTCTGATGAGCGCCACCGAGCCGGACGGCCTTCCATCAGTGCGCATGCCCGCCTGCCTCACCCCTTGGTTTCTTGCTGCCAAGCGTATCGGAACTGTGGCGAGGCTGTCACCAGCCAAGCGCGGCCTAGCGCTCAATGCGTGTATGCCCACCACACCAGCACGCCCCCAGCGCAAAGCAGGAGCCCGTCCATGAGCGAGCGAAATTGTTGCGCATCGAGGCGCAGCACGAAGCCGCGGGCAACCCAGGAGCCGGCCATTACCGAGGCCCCGACGATCATTCCCCTTAATGCCGTCTCGGGCGGTAGTGCGTCGAAACGCTGGAAGACGATGGTTTTGGTGATGCCGACGGCCATGGATCCTAGAGCCTCGGTTGCTAGGTAGGCACCCTTCACCAGTCCGTAGGCAAGAAAGAACGGCGTATTGATCGGGCCGGTGGAGGCCACCATTCCGGAGAGAAAGCCGATGCCGGCGCCGACGATGGACAAATGCCACAGGGCGATACGCAGGCCGCGTGCCATCAGCCAGCGCCGAATCGGCACCATGGCTATGAACAGCAGGCCCAGAAAGGCTTCGACGAGGCGCGGCTCGAGCTTGAGCAGCGTGCGAGCGCCGATCGCCGCGGCCGGGATCGCGGTTGCGCAATATACGGCGTTGGCGCGCCAGTCGATCTCGCGCCACCAGACCGCCACGCGTGAGAGGTTTGCCAGCAGCGCAGCGATCGCCATGATCGGTACCGCTTCCTTGGGGCCGAAGGCGACCATCAGAATTGGCATCAACATGATGGACGAGCCGAAACCGACGACGCCGCCGACCGTTCCGGCGGCAAGCCCGAGGGCCAGGATCGCAATCCAAATCATCGGCGCTGCAAACCTTCCAGCGTGGGCGAGCTCGACCAGTCGCCCCGCCAAGGCGCCGCCGCGTCCAAGGACGCCTGTGCCGGAACGCGCGCGCCCCGAGTTACAGGCTGGCTGCGTTCGAGGGAAGGGTGGCAAAAGCGGGCCTTGCAAAAAAAGAACGGCGGCTGCTTGCGCACCCGCCGCTCAACAGCATCGCAGTTAAGCCGGTCAGCGACCTAGTACCATCACCTTCACTTTCGCCACGCCCTGGCCGGTCATGCCGATCGCAGAAGCCGCGGCTCTTGACAAGTCGATGATGCGGCCAGCCACGTAGGGCCCCCGGTCATTGATCATGACATCCACCGAGCGGCCGCTGCCGGCATGGGTTACGCGCACGCGCGTCCCGAATGGGAGGCTCTTATGCGCTGCCGTCATAGCATTGGGGTTGAACCAGCCGCCCGAGGCCACGCGCTGGCCCTGCCAGTAATAGGAGGCCATGCCCGACTGCCCGGAACCTGTGGTGTCACCCCGGCTGACGCTGCGCTGCGTCCACTTTGGCGATCGCACGTGGGGCAGCGGCCGTTCGATCGCAGCGTGCCGAACCTTTCGCTCGCCGTGCGATTTGCGGGCTGCGGCGTTGGAGGCGCGCTTGTCGCCCCGCAGCGCGCGCCGCGGCCGATAGTCGAAATCCTCATCGTCACTGATGGCTGCGCGCGCAACCCGCTTCTTCTCGTATCGGCCACTGCGCTCCTCGCCGTAAATGCCTTGCTGCTCAGCACGATAGCCGGATCGGCTCAGACTCTCGCGGCGCCCAAGGTCCGACAGCCAGCTGTCGTAGGAATCGGCTGAGGCCGGCATCGACCCAGCACTGAGGGCCACGGCACACGCGAATGTCGTGAGAAACCTTTTCATGCTTCATTCTCCTTTTGCGCATAACGAACGGCTCAAGGCGAACAAGGCAGCAAACGGACAACTCAAAACGCGCCGCTCGCGCGTTCTGGTCGTAACGACGATTGAGGTAAGTGGTCTTTCCGCCCGTCTACAGTTCGTCCTGAGCCAACGGCCGCAGCCCCACAACAGCGATGCTTTTTTTTACATTCGCCTCGCACTGCTGGCGGGCGCAAAGGATCAGCTTCAATGCATCAGGTCAACGTGAAAATATGAACTCGATTCATGGATTTGTCGCAGCAAACTAACGTAATGCGCGAGCAGTCCGCCGCGTGCAAGCGATGCGCGCGCCGAAATTGGCTTCCGGCGCGCGCCAATGGCGGCAAGGTTGAGCTCAGCGGCGACTATAGCGATCCCAAGTAGCCGCCCCCATCGATCAGCAGATTCTGGCCGGTGATGAAGCCCGCATGCGTCGAGCACAGAAAGGCAACCGCGGCTCCAAATTCTTCCGGCGTGCCATAACGCGCGGCGGGAACGGCGGCTTTGCGCTCGGCATCGATGACGCTAAGCGCCACCTTCCTCGCTTCGGCCATCTTCTGACTGGTGCCGCGCAGGCGGTCGGTATCAAACGGTCCCGGCAAGATGCCATTGATCGTGACGTTGTTGCGGGAGGCCTTGCGGGCGAGCACGGCAACGGCGCCCGTGAGACCAAGGCGCGCGCCGTTGGAAAGCTCGAGCGCAGCAATCGGGTGTTTGATCGACGCGGAAGTGATGTTGACGATGCGGCCAAAGCCACGATCCATCATGCCGTAGACGGTGGCTTGAATGAGCGCAATTGGCGTCAGCATGTTGCCTTCGACCGCCTGGCGCCAATCGTCCAGGCCAAAATCTTTGAAGTCGCCAGGCGGCGGGCCGCCGGCGTTGTTGATCAGAATGTCCGGGTTGGCACAGGCGGCCAGCAGCCGCTTGCGACCCTCTTCGGTCGTGACGTCACAGACGACCGCGGTCACTTTGGCACCGCTGCTCTGGCGCAGCTCCTCCGCCGTGGCGTTGAGCGCGTCCGCACCGCGCGCGCAAATCGTCACCTCCACACCCTCGCGGGCCAGCGCCGCGGCGCAGCCCCTGCCGAGCCCCTTAGATGCCGCGCAGACGATAGCCTTCCTGCCTTTGATACCGAGATCCATGGGAATGTCCTTACGCGTTTGAGCGATGCTAGAGCATGCCCACGCCGAGCGGCTGGAATCAAGCGCCGCCCTGGCCCCGACGTGGAGGGATGCCCGGCCCGCGTTCGCCGCTGCCCGACGAGCGCGAAAAGCGCGCGCGTGTGGCAGCGAACGCCTTGCCTCTTTGGGTTATCTTGAGCAGCAACCAGTCTACGGCACCAACGAGAACATTCCCCGCCCTTGCCTGCGCATCAGGGACGAACGCCTGCGCGCCGTCGAATTGCCGGAAAGTTTAGCCGACAAGAAACCGCACCGCCGATCCGTGCCACAGCCGCTGCGCCTTGGCCGCGCGGCACGTCATGACGGGGGGCGCCAAGCTCTTGTTTACTGGGCCGGGATCAGCAGCAACCGTAACGCGGCACTGGTGGACAGCTGACCACCGCCGCGGCCAGCGCTCCCGCCGGGCGGCTACAGCCATCCCTTGCGCTTAAAATATAACCAGGGCAGCACCGCCGAGATGACCATCAGCCCGAGCGCAAATGGGTAGCCGTAGGCCCATTCCAGTTCTGGCATATGCTTGAAGTTCATGCCGTAGATGGTGCCGACCAGCGTCGGTGGCATCAGGGCGACGGCGAGCACCGAGAAAATCTTGATGATGGTGTTTTGCTCGTTGTTGATCATGCCGAGGGTCGCATCGAGCAGAAAGGTAATCTTGGTCGATAGGTAGCCGATGTGATCTGCCAATGAGACGACGTCTCGGCCGGCGGTCTTCACGCGTGCGCGCAACGCCTTGTCGTCGCCGCGTTGGCTCATGACTTGGGCGAGGTAGGTTAAGAGCCGATCTAGGCTCAACAGCGTTTCGCGTGACCGCGAGGTTAGCTCGCCCTCGCGACCGATCGTGCGGATGTTGACATCGAAGCGTCCGGCCCGCGTCCGCTGCCCGCCCTTGGTCGCGAACACGGTTTGTGACAGCTTGTCGACCTCGCCCTGAATGCGCTCCACCCGATCAGCTTCGCGATCGATGATGGCCTCCAACAGGGCGACGAGGACGGCGGCGCCGCTGACGCAGCTGGCGTCCTTCTTCTGAGCGCGGTTCAAGAAGATTTGAAAGGCGCGCGGCTCGGCATAGCGCACCGTCACCAACCGGTGTCCGGCAAGGATGAAGGTAATCGGCGTCGGTGTCGGCGGATCGACGAGCCAATCACGCTGGTGCATCAGCACGGCAGTCATATAGTAGGCTCCGCCCTCCAGATAGAGGCGGCTCGATACTTCGATCTCGGCCATTTCCTCACGCGTCGGCACCGTTATGGAAAGGGCCTCCTCGACAAAGCGGTCCTCCTCCTTGGTTGGGTTCAGCAGATCGATCCAGATGGTGGCGAGCGTGACGCCGGCGGCATCCTCGCGCTTAATCAGTGCTCCATCTGCGCTGTCGTAGACCGTGAGCATCGTCGCTGATCCCGCAGTTTTTGGACCTATGCCCGAGTTTTGGGGCCGGGTGCAACCGATACTGTGTGCGCGAGCGCCGCCTCGGAGCGGTCACGCCAAACGCCGTGCGCAAGCTCAACGGCCCGGCGGTCCGGGCTTGCCCGACGCGGCCGGCAGGACCGCGGTCGGGTTTGGGTTGCCGGTCACTGGCGTCGCCGTTCGCGCTGCCGTCGCCGCCGGTCTGAGCTGGGTCGGCGGGCCCGCGCTAGGTCCCGCGGTCCTCCCCGCAACCGCCGGGCTTGCCGCCGAGGCCGTTGTCGCTGCGCCGCCAGGCGGCCTGGCCGTGGCGCCCGCACCCGATTGTGCCCGAGGCGCGCCGCCCGCCGCCGGCGGCGTTGCCGCCTGCGGCTCTCCCCTGAAGGTGACCGGCATTCGAAACGGCCACCACAGCTGAGCGAAGCCCAGCGCGGCGATGCCGAGCAGGACGCCGATGGTCGCAGTGTCGGCGCCGGCGCCGAACAGTCGCACGGACCAATCGTTGATCTCTTCGTAGCGCAGGATGGCGATGGCGCTCGCCGCCACGCCGGCAAGCTGGCCGACAATTTCGAGGTTCTTGCGTAGCCGACGCAGGAAATAGAACAAAAGCAGGAGCGCCCAGGGTACGATGACGAGGCTCAAGCGGAATTGCGGCCCCGCGCCCCATCGGCCGTAGAGCGCATTGCTGGTTTGCTGATAGCCATAGTCCATCAAAGGCCAAAACAGCATGGCGAACGCACCGATGATGACGCCGCGCTCAACCGCCGGCACCACGTCGAGGTAGTGCGCGTCCATCAAGTCGCGCCAAATCGCCAAGCAAATGGCGATAGCAACAACGATCAGCACAAAAAAGATCTTCAGCGGCAGAAATAAGATGCCGTCGAGCGCGCCGGTGAGTGAGCGCTGCGTCAAGTCTGCCTGCATCCGCGACACGGTGTCGGCAAATCGGGTCTGTGCCTCGCAGCACTGCGGTCCCGTCAGCTTGCCCTTGGCGGGAAAGCAATAGCGCTCCTTTTGCACCTCGTCGGGGATTTCTAACAGGGCGTCGGGTTGGCAGTTGCGCGCGAACTTAGACAGCCCAACGCGTCGCTGTGCCGCCTCGGTGACGCTCACCAGTGTATCCAGCAAGGGCGCCCGGCGGCAGGTCGCCCGCTGGCCGGCGCACCCGCTGGGTTCTCCCCTATCCGCCAGCAGGACGTTGGCTCCAACTTCGTAAAGGCCACGTGGCTTGGCATCGAGCCACTGCGTGACCGCGATGGTGAGCCCTGCCACCGCCAGCAGACCCAGGCAGTAGCGCAGTTTGCCGTGCGGCAGATGCGTCCAGTAAAGGTGCGTAAAAACCACAGCCGGACGGTAGAAGGCCGCCAGAGCCAGTAAGCCGAAAATCGGAAAGAAGAAGAACAGGTGGCTATGGACCATTAGCATCGAGCGCCATTCCGCGTCGCGAAATTCGCCGATCAAGGTGGCGGTCGATGCCACGAACGAGGCGCCGAGCACGCAAAATGCCAGCGCAACAAAGACGCGCGCCCCCACCATGAACCCCTCCCGTCGCTTCCCGGTCGACCAGGGGCCAATTATCCCCGCTTGCGAAGGATTAGGCTAGCGCCCCCGTCGGGCGCGGGGGTGCTCCGTGCCGCTCGGCAGAGCAAGCAAAAGGGGCCGCACAAGGCGGCCCCCGTGAGATCGGTGGCAAGTGACGGCCGGCGGGCAGTGGCTGCTGCCGAGCCGCAAACCGACCAGCTTAGGCTCTGGTGGAGGCTGCTCCAACGCAGGCGTGATCGAGCTCTAGCGTCCTTGCCGCTTTCAAGATCCCACTCGACATTGGATCACCTCCTTTCCGATGGTTGCGATTCTTAACGACTGTAGCACGCGCGCCGCAGTTTGGAAGGGGTCAACGCGGGGTGGGCCCGAGCCCTCCGGCCTTGCGCCCCTATCCCGGGCGAACCTGTTGGCCGGGCCGTTGAATCACGGGCCGCGGCTGCGGCACGGCGGCGACGGGTCCGTCAAGGTCGAGGTTCAGTTCGGAGGCATCGGCGGGCCGTTTGCAGCGGCCGTCAAATTCGGCGCCCTGCTCGATGGCAAGCGACATGTGATGGATGTCGCCCTCGACGCGCGAGGAGGCCTGCAAAGTCACCGTCATGCCGCGGATCACACCGGAGATCGTGCCGCGGACGATGACGCGTTCGGCGGCAACCGTGCCGGTCACCCTGCCCTTTTCGCCAATGATCACCTCGGTGCCTCGCACGTCGCCTTCAACCTCGCCATCGACCTGCAAGGTCCCTTGGCTGATGATCTTTAGGCCCTGACCGATGATTTTCAGGTCATTGCTGATCACCGATTTGGTCGACGCATCCGTCATGGGCGGCCGGCGCTGCACATTGAGGCCAAGATTGCTGGTCGTCGGCTCGAGCGGTTTAGGCTCGGGCGCCGAGCTACGCGTAAACATGAATGCCCCCGGGTGATGCCATAGAAAACAGCTAGCGCGCAATCACAACCCTGCGAGATGGTCGAATTATGTCCGCGCTGCAACAACGTGCAAAGTCTTGTAGCGGATGGCAAGAGCCATTCTGTGCGCGGCCTGGGCATGTGCCCCGAGCGGCAAATATTGCGGTGCGAATGCGGGCACTTGCGCGTATACCAAGGATGATCGCAGGTTAACCAAAGCGACATCGATTTGAACGGCATACCCCGGGGGATCGCCATGCTCTCAGCAAGAACGATAGCGGCCGCAGTTGTCCTGGGCGCTAGCGGGCTGCTGCCCGCCGTAAGTCTGGCTGCGCAACCTTGCCAAAACCCGAACGCACTGGGCGTGGCGCGGACCGTGGAAATCGACACCACGGGTGGGCCAGGTTTCGGTATGGAACAATACAAGATGCACGACTTCCTGCTGCTCAAGGAGGTGGTGCTTACCTTCGACGATGGACCGTGGCCGGATCATACCCGCGCCGTGCTGGCCGCGTTGGCCAACCACTGCGCCAAGGCGACGTTCTTTCCGATCGGCAAACATGCGCTTTGGCATCCGGAGATCCTCAAGGAGGTGGCTGCCGCGGGGCATACGATCGGCAGCCACACCTGGTCGCACGCCAACCTCGCCAAGATGAAGGGCGAGAAGGCAACCGAAGAAATCGAGAAGGGCTTGAGCGCGGTGGCATTGGCGCTGGGCTCGCCCCCCTCTCCCTTGTTCCGCTTCCCGTTCCTCAAGGATCCGCAGGACCAGCTCGCCTACCTCGGCACGCGCAACATCGCCATCTTCTCGCACGACCTCGACAGCTTCGATTTCAAGATGCGCAAGCCCGACGACGTCGTAAAGTCGGTGATGGCCAAGCTCGACAAGAAAGGCAAGGGCATCATCCTGATGCACGACTTCCAGCAGGCCACCGCCAAGGCGATGCCCGACCTGTTGGAGCAGCTCAAAGCCAAAGGCTACAAGGTCGTCCATCTCAGGGCCAAGACGACGGCGACGACGCTGGCGCGTTGGGACGAGGTGGTGAAAGGCGAGGTCAAGGGAGCCGCCGTCGGCCCCGATCGGCCGACCTCGAGCGTCGTGCGTACCATCGACGAGGGCGCGCCGGGTGCGCCCGGGAGAGCCGCGCCGCAAGCCGCGACCAGCCCCAGTAAATAGGCAGCAGTGGGCTCAGGCTTCGCCGACCGCACCGTTGGGCGCCCGGCTTGTGAAGGAAAATTGCCATGCCTGGCAGCGCCTGGGCCACGGACGTTCTGCGCTTTTGGCTCGAGAACACCGCGCCCGAAAAATGGTTTCAAAAGGACAATGTCGTCGATGCGGCCGTGGGTGCGCGCTTTGCGGGCACACACGCATACCTCTCCGACCTCTCACGCGATGACTGCTTGACCGATCCGCAAACGGCCCTTGCCGCAGTGATTGTGCTCGATCAATTTTCGCGCAACATGTTCCGCGGCACGCCACGCGCATTTGCCAGCGATCCGCAAGCCTTGCCCCTCGCGGAAGCGGCGATTGCCAGAGGCTTCGATCGAGCGGTGCCCGAAGCCGCTCGGGTGTTTTTCTATTTGCCGTTCGAACACGCCGAGGATGCGGCAGCGCAGGCGCGCTGCGTCGCCTTGATGGCAACGCTGGCCGACCCTTCACTCATGAAGTGGGCCGAGGCGCACAAGGCCATCATCGATCGCTTCGGTCGCTTCCCCCATCGCAACGCCACCCTCGGCCGCGTTTCGACGACGGACGAACTCGACTTTTTAGCGCGGTCGGGAAGCTCGTTTTGAGCGGCAAGCCTACCAACGCACGTCAAACCTACCAACGCACGTCGAGATTGACGTAGGGCGCGCGTACCTCGACGCGGCCGGCGTCGGCATCGACGCTGACGGCGGTGTGCGGCGCGCGCACCCGCAGCTGGCCCCGCTCGCCGTCGACTTTGACGTCGGCTTGGGGCACCGTCACGCTCACGCCCTTGTCCCGTGGCGCCGACCTCGGTGCCTCCTGCTCAGCCTGAGGCGCCTGGGCTTTGCCAGGGCCGACGGCGAAAGCGCCCATGGCGCCAACCAGGGCGATGCCATAACCGGCAACGGCAAGGCGCTTATGCGACATGAGCAACCTCTGTTGGTTAAAGCCACTGAACCTCTGCCAAATGGTGAGCCGCCTGCCCCTGCACCAGCGCGGCTGCATGTCGCGGCCCGGGCGGTGCGCCCGACCGCCAAATCGCGGTCAAGCCGAAACGATCGCCTTTACGGCGACGGGGGGCGGTTGGCGCAACGTCTGATAGACGACACAATAGCGCTCGGTCAGCTTCATCAGCGTCGCCTTTTGCTCCTCGCTGAGCTCGCCGTCGATTTCGAATGTCAGGCGAATGTCGCGAAAGCCGACGGGTGCCTCTTTGGCAACGCCTAACGTGCCCCGGAAATCGAGATCTCCCTCCGCCCGAATGCGCGCGTCGCGCACCTTGAGCTGCAATGCCGTTGCCACAGCGTTGAGCGTGACGCCGGCGCAGGCGACCAGCGCCTCCAACAGCATGTCGCCGGAACACGCATGCACGCCCGTGCCGCCGGTCGCTGGGTGCAGACCCGCCTCGATGAGAGCCTTGCCCGTCTGTACCGAACACGTCACCCCCTCGCCGATATTGCCTTCGGCCTTGAGCGTGATGACGGCGCTCTCGGGTTGCTCGCGATATCTGTCCTTGAGCGGGGCCTGCAACGCTTTCAGGGCGGTGGCGTCCATATGCGATCTCCACGGGCTGGGGTTGCCACGTTCATACCACGTCATCGCCGCTACGCCACCTGGCAAGGTGCCGGTGCGCCCGCGCGCTTGCGGGGCGTGGCAGGCCAGTTCATGGTCTTCCTCTTCCCAGCCTGCGCCACCGCCAGCCGGCGCTGACGAGTTGGGGTTCGCCGGGGGTTACGGGGATCGACGACGACGGAGAGTGCCGGCAGATGTCCCTTTCAGTTGCAAATGTCCCGAAGGCGAAGCCCGTGCCGATCGAGGGTGGGTGCTTTCTCATCACTGGAGGCGCAAGCCTGGTCGGCTCGACCAGCGCCGAGCTGTTTTTGCAGCGTGGCGCCGCCGAGGTCACCGTTTTCGACAACCTCTCGCAAGGATCCTTGGCGGCGCTCAAGCACCTTGAGGCCAACCCGCGTCTCAAAATCGTGGCTGGGGACGTCATGCGCTTGCCGCAATTGCTCGCGGCCATGCGTCAGGTGGACGGCGTCTTGCACCTCGCAGCCCTGATGTCGCTCAGCATGGATCGGGACCCCTGGACGGGTCTCGATGTCAACGTCCGCGGCACGCAGAACGTGATCGAGGCCTGTTGCATCACCGGCGCTAAGAAGCTCGTACTGGCGTCCTCGAGCGCCGCCTACGGGTATGGCCCCGGCATCGTGGGCGAGCTGGTCGAGAGCACACCCTTCCACTCCGCCGGCGCGCCGCCGGCCGCCATCCTTTACGGTGCGAGCAAGATCATCGGCGAGCAGCTCTGCCGCGATGCCCATCGCAAGCGGGGCCTCAACTATGTTGTGGTGCGCTACGCAACCGTCTACGGCGAGCGTCAGCATTACCGCGCCGCCAACGCCCTCTATATCATCGAGACGCACGACCGCGTGCGCCGTGGCGAGCGGCCTCGCGTGTTGGGGGATGGCTCGGAAGTCAAGCATTTCGTGCACGTCAGCGATGTGGCGCGCGCAAACGCCGCTGCCTTCGAGGCAGATGCAACCGACATTGCCGTGAATATCTCGGGTCCGAGCACCACGACGACGCTGGAGATCGTGCGCCTCGTCACCGAACTCGCCGGCAAGACCTTGGCGCCCGAGCACGTCGAGCCGGACCCAGGCGCGGTGCGGCTGACCTCCGGCGGTGATTGGTCGCTCGAGCATGGTTTGGCGGAACGCGTGCTCGGCTGGCACCCCGAGATTGACATGCGCGAGGGCATCCGTCGCCTCATTGCCTGGCGCGAAGCGACGATGGTCTAGTGGCCCGGCAAAAGCAAAAAGGCCCCGAGCGAGTGCGCGCAGCAGCGTTGTTTGGCCGCCACCGGCCAGGGCAAAACTTGGCGGGTGACGCGCAAATACCCTTGTCATTGGGCCGTGGCATGGGAACGTGATGCTCAAACCATGATTCGCGCACTGGGGACCGCCATGAACGCGCTGCGGCTGTTGTTGGGAACTGTCATGTTCGTCGGCGGCAGTTTAGCCGCCCGCGCCGATGGCCGGCCGGAACCGGTTGTTTACACCGCTAAGCCCCCGATCTGCTGCGAGGTTGCCTACTACGGCTATGATTGGAGCGGATTTTATCTGGGCGGCCACGCCGGGGTGGCCTTTGTATCCAGCGAGTGGACCGTCCCTGGATTGGGCGTCATCGCCACCGGGACCGGCGGTTTGATCGACACCACATCGGAATTTCTAGAGCATAGCGCCACTGGTTTTGCCGGGGGCGTGCATCTTGGTTGGCAAAAACAATGGGGCAATACCGTTGCCGGCCTGGAACTGACCTACACCGGGCTCAACACCGATGTCACCTCTCATACCACCGTCCTCGGCGTCCCCGTAGCGCGGTCCTCCGAGGTCAGCAATCTCCTGCTTGTCACCGGGCGCCTCGGTTATGCCAATGACAACATCTTGGCCTACGCCAAAGGCGGTTACGCCAGTGCCGAGGTCGAATTTGACTTGCGTGTCGGCGCCGCTGGCGTCGTCGGCTCTTCCAGTGATCGGGAGCATGGCTGGACGGCGGGCGTGGGCCTTGAGTACGGCATTCGCGATAACGTCATCTTGGGTGTTGAATACAACTTCGTGCACCTCGAGGTGGATTCGCGCACGCTCGTGCCGTCAATTGCAATCGCCAACAATGGTGGCGTCGACGTGCAATCGATCCTGGCCCGCGTCAGTTTCAAATTCGGCGGGCGTCCGGACGTCGTGTCGGCGAAGTGAGAGCCGGGTCGACCGCTTTACAGCAGTTTTGCCGACCGATCCGACCTCACCAGTAACGGCCTCGGCCACTAGTCCTGGCCGAGACTAGTCTGAAGCTTGGCTTTGTAGCGGCGCCAGACGGCAGAGATGAAGTCGGAGTACGCATCGGTCCACGGTTGCACGCTCGGGCTGTCAAGTCGGCGCGCTCGGTGCCAGGCCAAGGCTGGCGCCAGCAGCTCGTGATCGCGCGCGATCAGAACCACCTGCGACGCGAGAGCGCCGGCACCGCGTTCGCCTTCGACATAGACGCCGCTGACGTCCCGAAGCGCTCGCAGATTGGCCTCGAGCACCGGCGGCAGGTCGAGATTTTGGTTGGATACGTGCAGCGCTAAAATCCCGCGCGCGGACAATTTACTAAGATACAATCGGAGCGCCTCGACGGTGAGCAGATGGATCGGGATCGCGTCCGAGGAGAAGGCATCCACCATCAGGTAGTCGAAGGTGCCGTCGTTCTCCTTGGCGAGCGTCAGGCGGGCATCGCCAATGAGGATGTCCGGCTGCGGCAAACATCTGGCGATATAGCGAAAGAGGGAGGGCGTGGTGGCGATGTGGACGACCACAGGATCGATCTCATAAAAGCGCCAGCGCTCGCCGGACGCCGCGTGGCAGGCCATGGCCCCGGTGCCCAGGCCGACAATTCCGACGCGTAAGGCGCCCTCTGCCTTGGCCGCGCGCGCCAATTCGACACCCCGCGCCAAGGGGCCCGACGCATGGTAGTAGGCGAGGGGCGTCGGACGCGAGACGAGCGCCACTCCGGACCGGTTCTGTTGGATGCCGTGCACGGTGGTGCCGTGCAGCAGCAATCGGTAGCCACCCCCGGCCGAGTCGACCACCCGATGCGTGCCGAAAAAGCTGCGCTGAGCGTAGACGGGTGTCGACGCCGACGGCAGGGCGGCGGCGGCGGCAATCATCGCGGCCACGGCTGCCGTCGCCAGCTGTGGCCAACGCGTGGCCGCAACCACCGCGAGCCCCAACCCGCAAACCACCTGCAAGCGCAGATCGGCGTGGGCTTTGAGCAGGCGTTCGCTCGCGAGCAGCAGCTGCAATAGGAAGATGCTCCCCACGGCCGCGCCGAGCATGAGGCCAAGTCGGATCCGGCCGCGCCCCGTCTCCAGCGTGCGCCACAGCTTTGGGCGTGCCAGCATGCCAAGTCCGAGGAGGACCGGAAACTCCAGCGTTTCCGTAAAAAGCAGGGGTGCGAGCAGGGCCGCGAAAATCCCGCCGAGGACGCCGCCGAGCGAGAGGCAGAGGTAAAAGTCCGTCAACCGGGCAGCCTCGGGCCGGCGCTCATAGAGCCGGGCGTGGCACAGGAGGCTGGTAAGCAGGAATGCCAACAGCCCGACGAGGGCAGAGACAATCCAGCTGTAGTCGCCCTTCCACTCGTAGGCGGCGAGGGCGCCGGCGACGGCCAGCGGCTGCAGGCCGAGCAGGCCGCCGAGGCTTGCCCACGTCCGCCGCCGGAACACGGCAATGAAGGTTGCAAGATAGAGCGCGAGCGGCAGCACCCAGAGCAGTGGCGCGGAAGCGAGGTCGGTCGTGACGTAGCTGGTGTAGGCGACAAGGAGCCCCGAGGGCACAAAGGCCAAAAATATCCAACTGGACCGCTCGCTCCAGGTCGGCACGCTCGGGCAGGTCCGATCGGCCGCTGGCGGGACCAGGCCGTGACGCTCACGCGTGAGCAAGACCAGCCCGCAGCCGACGACGGCAAAGAGGAGGGCTAGAAAGCCCCAGCTCCAGGCGCGGCTCTGCGCCGGCAGCGGCAGTAGGGCTTCGATCAGGACCGGATAAGCTAGCAGCGCGCCCAGGCTGCCGGCGTTGCTCGCGCCGTAAAGAAAGTAGGGGTCGGCACTGCGCCAATGCCCGCTGCGGCCGAACCAAAGTTGCAGCAACGGTGCGCTGGCCGACAGGGCGAAGAACGGCAGACCCGTGAGCGTCGCCAGCGTACCCAGCAGCCACAGATAGGGATTGCCTGCCGGCGGCGCCAGGTCGGCCGGCAGTTCAATCGGTAGACTGGCAAAGGCGCCGAGCAGCAACGCGGCATGCACAACGAGAGCCCAGCGCGTGGCGAGCCTCATTCCCAACAGGTGTGCGTAGGCATAGCCGGCGAGCAGCAGCGCTTGGAAGAAGCACAGCGAAACGGCCCACGTCGCCGGGGCACCGCCCAAAACGGGCAGCAGCATTTTGGCGACCATCGGCTGCACCGAAAACAAGAGGAGCGCACTCAGAACCATGGTGGCGGCGAAGGCCAGCACGATTGCGCGCCCGCCAACCGCAGCCCGTGGAGCCCGAGCGGGCGCGAACATTCTCCTAACCCTTTGCTCGCTTGTCGATCACGCGGCGTGCCTTGCCCTGACTGCGCTCGATGCCGCCCGGATCCAGAATTGTGACCACGGCGGAGACGCCGACCAGGCTTTTGATCCGCGCTGCGAGCCTGGCAGCGAGCGCCGCGCGGCCATCGCCTCCGGCATCCGGCAGCGCCTCAACCATGACCTCCATGGCATCGAGGCGCTGGGCGCGCGTCAGCACAATTTGATAGTGCGGTGCGAGGCCGGCGATCGTGAGGATTTGTTCTTCGATCTGGGTTGGAAAGACGTTGACGCCGCGCACTATCATCATGTCATCGGAGCGTCCCGTGACCCTTTGCATCCGTCGCATGGTGCGTGCTGTGCCCGGCAACAAGCGGGTTAGATCGCGCGTGCGATAGCGGATCACGGGCATCGCTTCCTTGCTGAGGGTGGTAAAAACGAGCTCGCCCTGCGTACCGTCGGGCAGGACCTCGCCGCTCACCGGATCAATGATCTCGGGGTAAAAGTGGTCTTCCCAGACATGCAGCCCGTCCTTGGTTTCGACGCACTCGTTGGCAACGCCGGGGCCCATCACTTCCGACAGGCCGTAGATATCGACGGCGTGCATATCGCAGGCCTGCTCGATTTCCTGACGCATGCTGTCGGTCCAGGGCTCGGCCCCGAAGATGCCGACCTTGAGCGAGGTCGCCCGCGGATCGATGCCCTGCCGGCGAAATTCATCGAGAATGGCCAGCATGTAGGAGGGTGTGACCGCAATGATGTCGGGCTCGAAGTCGGCAATGAGCTGGACCTGACGCTCCGTCATGCCCCCGGAGACCGGCACCACAGTAACGCCCAGCCGCTCGGCGCCATAGTGAAGGCCGAGACCCCCCGTAAACAGGCCGTAGCCGTAGGCGTTGTGCAGTCGCATGCCGGGGCGGCCGCCGGCGGCGCGGATCGAGCGGGCAACCAGGCCGGCCCAGGTGTCGATGTCGCCCTTGGTATAGCCGACCACGGTCGGCTTGCCGGTCGTGCCCGA
>Ga0070695_100000648_pt1 | contig 18479 bp, 16 predicted proteins | sample KBSK1252metaG_FD_65471 | JGI IMG/M metagenome (GOLD analysis project Ga0070695, IMG submission 65471) | Corn, switchgrass and miscanthus rhizosphere microbial communities from Kellogg Biological Station, Michigan, USA - KBS K1-25-2 metaG | ecosystem: Host-associated > Plants > Roots >...
CAACCCGTTCCACGTGGTGGCGATCCCCAACATGGGCCTCACCCTCGGGGAGATCTTCTTCCTGGAGGAGCTGGCCGCCGACTGCGCGGCCGACGGCCGCTACGCGTTCCTGCTCGTCGCGCCGCCCCTGCCGGTCACGCGCGCGGTCGGCACGCCGATCAACCCCTACGCGCTGAAATGACCGGCTCCGAGATCGTGCTGGTGGTGGACGACGAGCCCGACATCCGATCGGTGGTCCGCGGCATGCTGACCGCGAAGGGCTACACGGTGCTCGAGACCGGCGACCCCCAGCAGGCGATCCGGATGTCCACCCAGCAGGCGATCCACCTCCTGGTCACCGACATGGTGATGCCGCTCATGAAGGGCACCGACCTGGCCAAGCGCGTCCAGGAGGTGAGCCCGTGGACCAAGGTGCTGCTGATGTCGGCCTACAAGGTGGCGGAGGTGACGACCTCCGGCCTGCCGTTCATCGGCAAGCCGTTCACGCCCGAGGCCCTGGTGGACAAGGTGCGCCAGATCTTGGCCGCGCCGTCTCCGTTCGTCCGCCCGGCTCCCCCCACTCCGCCGCCTCCCCGCGCCGGCGACTAGACGCGCGGCCACTCAGGGATAGATCTGGCGGTAGGCAAGGCGCGCCCGGTCCCCCGAGCCGCCGAAGCGGGCGTCGTAGTCCCGCGTCATGGCGCGCAGCGTGTCCGACTCCGCGAAGGCGCGTAGCGACTCCTCCGAGTCGAACTCGTAGCAGACCATGTACTGCCAGGGCTCCGAGCCCGCGTGCGGGGTCTCGAGCGCGACGGCCGCGTAGCGGCGCATCGCGATGCAGCCCGGGACCTGCGCCGCCTCCCGGGACCGCACCGAGTCGTACCACTGGTTGAACGCCTCCTCGAGCTCGGGGGCGATGGTGGCCTTGACGACGAAGAGGGCGGGGCGGGCCATGGGTCCGATACCGCGTCCGAGACTAGCCGACCCGACCGCGCCGGGCAACCGTCCCCTCGGCATTCCTTTCCTACCCGCGCGGGGGTTAGCGCTCCGTGTCAGCGCACTGACGGCGATCGTCGACTCGCCCCGGCGTCGTCGAGCCTCGCCCCCCAAAACTCCAGAGAATCGCGCGGTCGATCCATGGCCTCGAACCTGCAAGCACTGTCGGCAGTGAGAATGCTCCGCGTCTCCGTCGCCCTCGCATCCCTGTCCCGCATCGCCTCGGCCCTCTCGATCCCCCAGCCCGGCGAGCCCCTGCCCGGTTCGAGCCCCGCGCTGGCCGGCGCGCCCCCGCCCGACGGGGCCGGCGTGCGCGCGGCGCCGGCCCGCCCGCTGCGCCGCTCCCTCCGCGCCGCGGTCGCGGAGGGCGCCTGCGCCGAGGTCTTCGCGGCGTGCGCCACCGGAGCGGTCATCACCGGCTGGGCGCTCTACCTCGGCGCGAGCGCTGCGATCATCGGCTTCCTGGGCGCGCTGCCCCTGGTGGCCCAGGTCGTGAGCGTGCCCGCCGCCTGGTTCATCAACGCCCGCAGCCGCAAGGCGGCGACGATCCTCGCGGTGTGCGTCTCGCGCCTCACCTTCGTGCCCCTGATCGCGCTGCCCTGGCTCGACGTGGCCCCGGCCGCCAAGCTCCGGCTCTTCATCGGCATCGTGGCGGTCAGCACGATCTTCGGGGTGATCGGCAACAGCGCGTGGGTGGCCTGGATGGGCGATCTCGTCCCCGGCCGCTTGCGGGGACGCTACTTCGGGCAGCGGACCATCTTCCTGAGCGTCGCCGGCACCCTGGCCTCGCTCGCCGCCGCGGTGACGCTCGATCGGCTGGCGCCACTGGGCTTCACCGGGGCCGCCCTCTCCGCGCTGACCGCGGTCGCCTGCCTCGCCGGGCTCGCGAGCCTGGGGCTCCTGCTCCGCCAGCACGAGCCGGCGGCGGCCGCCCACGAGACGGGGGCGGAGGGCTGGCGCAGCCTGCGGACCGCGCTCGGGGACGGGCGCGCCCGGCCCTTCCTCCACTACCAGCTCGCCTGGAACGCCGCGGTGGGCATCTCGGCCAGCTTCTTCGCCTACCACCTGCTGACCAACCTCCGGACCGGGTTCCTGGTGGTGGCGGCCCACGGCGTCGGCGTGGCCATCGTGCGGATCGCCTCGGCCCGGCTGTGGGGCCGCGCGGTCGATCGGATCGGCGCCCGACCGGTGCTGATCTTCTGCTCCTTCGGCATCTCGGTGGTCCCCGCGATCTGGCTCTTCCCCACCCCGGAGCGGCTGTGGCCGATCGCGCTCGAGGCGGTGATCTCGGGCTTCCTCTGGGGTGGGCACGGGATCGCGGCCCTGGACCTCTCGATCGGCCTGGCGCCGCGGACCGGGCGGCCGTTCTACCTGGCCGCCTTCGCCACCGCGGGGGGCATCGGCTTCGGCGTCGCGTCGGTGCTGGCGGGCCAGCTCGCCACGCTCGCCCCCGCGCACTTCATGCTGGCCGGGCACGCGTGGACCAGCATCCACATCCTGTTCTTCCTCTCCGCGCTGGGACGGCTGCTGTCCGGCGGGCTGGCGGTGCGGCTATACGATCCGGGCGCCCGGGGCGGGGTGCCCGAGCTGATGCGCTCGCTGTCGGCGCCGATCCGCGCCGCGGTGGCCGGGTCCTTCGTGCCGGATCTGCTGCGGAGCCCCGCGTTCGCTCGACGTCAGCGCTGAACCACCTCGTCGGCGCGAGCCAGGAGGGACGGGGGGATCACGAGCCCCAGGCCCTGGGCGGTCTTCTGGTTGATCAGGAGCGAGAAATCGGTCGGTCGCTCCACCGGGATCTCGCGCGGCGCGGTGCCCTTCAATACCCGCACCACTTGGCGCCCCGCCTGCTCGAACATGCGCCGCAGGTGCGGCCCGTACCCGATGAGGCCGCCGTCCTCGGCATAGCCCGGGAACGCCATGATGCTCGGCAGGCGGCTCCGGCCGGTCAGGGCCGCCACCTCCCGGCGGGCCGCGTTGAAGACCGGGGACGATAGGACCACCAGGGCGCCCGCCCGCTCCCTCACCGCCGACTGGACCGCGGGCTCGAGGTCGGCCGCGGCCCGCGCCTGCAGCGGCTGGATCTGCAGGCGCAGGGTCCGCGCGGCGGCCTCGGCCGCCTTCATCTGGGCGGGCCCGGTCGCGGGGTCCCAGAGCACCGCGACCCGCGTCAGACCCGGCACCGCCTCGCGGATCAGCTCGAGCCACTTGCCGGCGAGCTCCGGGAAGTCCAGGAAGAGGCCGGTGACGTTGCCCTCGGGCCTCGCGAGGCTGGTCACGAGCCCGGTGGCGAGCGGATCCGTCTCGAGGTCCACCGCGACGATCGGGATCGTCCGGGTCGCCTTCGCGGCCGCGACCACCGCCACCGGCGAGATCGCGGCGATGACGTCGACCGGGAGGCGGACCAACTCCCCCGCCAGCCCCAGGATCGCCTCGCTCGACCCCGGGCGCAGTCGGTACTCGATCGTGAGATTCGTGCCCTCCGCGTAGCCGCCCTCCCGCAGGGCGTGCCGGAAACCGTCGAAGTCGCGCTGGAAGCGCGCGTCGCTCGGCGCGGGCCGGAGCACGCCGACCCGGTAGGTCCGGCCGGCCGGCTGCGCGGCCGCCGGGCGTGGGACCGCGAGCAGCGTGCCGGCGAGGCCCCGGAGCAGCGTGCGGCGGCCGAGCATGCGGCCAGCATGCCTCATCGCACCGGACTCTGCTAGACTCTGGGGCGCCTCGCCGACCACAGGGCGACGCAACGGGAGGACGCGCGATGGCCGATCTGCTGAACGACGCGCGGGAGCTTCGCCAGAAGCTGCACCGCCTGGAGGTCCTGCTCGAGATCGAGAAGGCGCCGCGCGGCGAGAGCTGGTTCGCCGGCCGGGCCCCGCAGGACGCGGAGCGGGCCGCCGTGGTCAAGCGGCTGGCCGACGCCGGGCTCATCGAGCCCGCGACGTCTCCCGATCACTTCCGGGTCACCCCCGCGGGCTGGGAATTCCTGAAGGACGTCCGCGCCAAGGTCGGGGCCGGCGGCAGCCTCGACTGGACCCGGGCGGACGAGATCGACTTCTCGAAGCTCTGACCCGCCCCGATCGCTCTGCCCAAGGAGGCTTCCCCATGCTGCAGCAACAGGTCGGCGACGTCGTCATCAACCGGATCATCGAGTCGGAGCGCCCGGACTTCGACGCCGCCCAGTTCTTCCCGCAGATCACCCCCGAGCAGTGGGCGCCCTACCGGTCGCGGCTGGCCGGCTGGGCCCTGAACCCGGCGGTGAACGGCCTGGTCTTCCCGATGCAGTCGTTCCTCCTCCGCACGCGGCACCACACCATCGTGGTCGACACCTGCGTGGGCGACCACAAGCAACGCGCGCGGCCCAACTGGAACATGACCTCGAGCGGCGAGTATCTCCTGCGCCTCGCCGAGGCCGGGGTGCGGCCCGAGCAGGTCGACTACGTGCTCACCACCCACTTCCACACCGACCACGTGGGGTGGAACACCCGCTGGGAGCGGGGCCGCTGGGTCCCGACCTTCCCCAACGCCCGCTACGTCATGTCCGAGAAGGAGTGGACGTACTGGTCGGCCATGCACAAGGAGACCCCGCAGAACCAGATCGCGGACAGCGTGATCCCCATCGTGGAGTCGGGCCTCGCCCAGATGGTGAAGAACGACTTCGCCCTCGACGACGAGGTGCGCTTCGAGTCGACGTGGGGGCACACCCCCGATCACATGAGCGTGCGCGTCACCTCCCGGGGCCAGCACGCGGTGATCACGGGCGATCTCATCCACTCTCCGGTGCAGTGCCTCGAGACCGACTGGGTGCCCCGGCCCGACTTCGACCCCAAGCAGGCCGCCGCCACCCGGCGCGCCTTCCTCGAGCGCTACTGCGAGCGGGACGTCCTGGTATGCGCCTCCCACTTCCCGTCGCCGTCCTTCGGCCGCGTGGTGCGCGAGGGCAACGGGTTCTGGTTCGAGTACCTCAAGGCCTGAGCGTGGCGCGCCCGGCCTGACCCGGGGCTACTCGGCGGCCGAGAAGGCCCGCCTCTTCCACGACACCGCCGCCCGCGTCTACCGCCTGCCCGGCTGAGCCGGGCCCCCGCGCCCGCCCGACCCGCCCGTCGACCCGCGTCCGCCGCCCCCCCCGGGGACTCCGCCGCCCCAGTGGGGCCGGGCCTCCCCACCCGAGCGCCGGACGATGACCCGAAAGTCCCCGGAAACTCGACAGGTCGAGCGCCCGCGCGGCCGGCACGCGGCTTGCCACCACCCGGCAGGCGCAATCGGGCGACGGCGAGACGACCGGAGGTCGACGGAGGGACGCCATGCAGATCCGCGAGCTGATGACCGGAGGACTGACCACCGTGCACCGCGAGACCTCCGTCCAGGAGGCCCGGGACCTCATGGCCCGCAAGAAGATCCGCCATCTGCCGGTGACGGGCCCGGGCCGGGGCCTGGACGGGATCGTCACCGACCGCGACATCCGGCTCAGTCTTCCCTCCCCGGCGACCAGCCTGTCGATGGGCGAGATCAACCACCTGCTCGCCAAGCTCACGGTCGGCGAGGTCATGACCCGATCGGTGATCACGATCGGCCCGGACCGTCCGGTCCGCGAGGCCGCCCAGCTCCTCCTGGAGCACCGGATCGGCGCGCTGCCCGTCGTGGACGACGGACATCTGATCGGCATCCTCACCGAGACGGACATCGTCCGGGCCTTCGTCGAGACGACGGCCGCGGCGAGCCGCTCCCACGCCTGACGCCCCGCGAGGAGATCACCCGCGAGGAGATCGGAGAACACACCATGGGTTCGAATACCCTCACCGTCACCGACAATCGGACCGGGAAGTCCTACACGCTCCCCATCGCCAACGGCGCCGTCCGGGCCATGGACCTGCGCCAGATCCGCACCGGGCCCGACGACTTCGGCCTCCTCTCCTACGACCCGGCGTTCACGAACACCGCCTCCACCATCAGCCGGATCACCGAGATCGACGGCGATCGCGGCATCCTCCGCTACCGGGGCTATCCCATCGAGCAGCTGGCCGAGCGGTCCACCTACATGGAGGTGGCGTACCTGCTGCTGCACGGCGAGCTGCCCACCCCCGGCCAGCTGGACGACTGGATCTGGCAGGTCACGCATCACACCTGGGTGCACGAGAACGTCAAGAAGTTCATCGACGGCTTCCACCACGACGCGCACCCGATGGGGATCATGGTGTCCTCCGTGGCGGCGCTGTCCACGTTCTACCCCGAGGCCCGCGACGCCGCGGATCCGGCCACCCGGGGGCTCCAGGTCATCCGGCTCATCGCCAAGATGCCGACCCTGGCCGCGTTCGCGTTCCGCCACAGCCTCGGGCTGCCCTACGCCTATCCCGACAACGACCTCTCGTACACCGGCAACTTCCTGAACATGCTCTTCAAGACCACCGAGGCGAAGTACCAGCCCAACCCCACCATCGAGCGGGCGCTGGAGGTGCTGTTCATCCTGCACGCCGACCACGAGCAGAACTGCTCGACCAACGCGGTGCGCAGCGTGGGCTCGTCCCAGGTCGACCCCTACTCCGCCCTGGCCGGCGGCGTGGCCGCGCTCTACGGGCCGCTCCACGGCGGGGCCAACGAGGAAGTGCTCCGGATGCTCCGCGCGGTCGGCTCCAAGGACCGGATCCCCGAGTTCATCCGGCAGGTGAAGGACGGCAAGGCCAAGCTGATGGGCTTCGGCCACCGCGTCTACAAGAACTACGATCCCCGCGCCAAGATCATCAAGCGCATGGCCGACGAGGTCTTCCAGGTCACGCAGCCGAGCGAGCTCTTGCCCATCGCGCTCGAGCTCGAGCGGATCGCCCTCGAGGACGAGTACTTCGTCTCTCGCCGCCTCTACCCCAACGTGGACTTCTACTCCGGGCTGATCTACCAGGCCCTGGGATTCCCGGTGGAGATGTTCCCGGTCCTCTTCGCGATCCCGCGCACGAGCGGCTGGCTCGCCCAGTGGCAGGAGATGCGCGGGGACCCGGAGCAGAAGATCGCCCGCCCGCGCCAGCTGTACCAGGGCTCGGGCGAGCGCGGCTACGTCGAGATCGGCGCGCGCGCCTAGCCGGCGCGGCCCCTGGACCGGCCGTCGCGGCGAGGCGGCCGGCCCGGGTCGCCGCCGCCTCACCTGGGGCGGCGGGTCCACGCCGGCGGCTGGGGGCCATCGGCTTCCCGGCCGGCTCCTCCGGCCGCGACCGCTCGGTAAGGCCCTGATGGGTCGAAGGAATCCGGCCGACCCGCGCCGGAAAGACCCCCGGCGGCATGTGCCTTGCTCATCCAAGTGCCCGTGGCAGAGCAAGTCTCGGCGGGAGGTCCAATGGCAATCGGTCGCCGCGAATCCAGCGAGCTGCTGCAGCTCCGGCTCTTGGCGCTCGACGCGGCGGCCAACGCGGTCGTGATCACCGATCGCGACGGCCTGATCGTGTGGGTCAACCGGGCCTTCACGGACCTGACCGGCTTCACGGCGGACGAGGCGGTCGGGCGCACCCCGACCATCCTGAAGTCGGGCGAGCAGGAGCCCCGGGTCTACCGGGACCTCTGGGCGACCATCCGCGCGAGGCAGGTCTGGCGCGGGCGCCTGGTCAACCGCCGCAAGGACGGCAGCGTCTACACCGAGGACGAGACCATCACCCCGGTGACCGGCGCGGACGGGGCGATCACCCACTTCATCGCGGTCAAGCAGGACGTCACGGAGTACCAGGAGGTCCGCGAGCGCTCGGAGGCCCGCGACGATCTCTTCCGGCTGCTCCTCGAGAACGCGCTCGACATCATCACGATCCTCGACGCGGACGGGACGATCCGCTACGAGAGCCCGGCGGTCCTGCGCATCCTGAGCTACGAGCCCCACGAGCTCGAGGGCCACGGCGCGTTCGAGTCCATGCCCGAGGAGGACGCCGGCCGGGCGGCGGCTCTCCTCGCGGAGCTGCACGCCACGCCCGGCGCCACCGGGACGCTCGAGTTCCGCTTCCGTCACAAGGACGGCTCCTGGCGCACCCTCGAGGCCATCGGCAAGAACATGCTGGACCATCCGATGTTCGCCGGCTTCCTCGTCAACTCGCGCGACGTGACCGAGCGTCGGCGGGTCGAGGATGAGCTCGGCCGTCAGCGGGCGGCCCGGATCCAGAACGAGAAGCTCGCCGACATGGGCACCCTCCTCGCCGGGGTCGCCCACGAGCTGAACAACCCGCTGACCGTGGTGTCCGGCTACAGCTCGATCCTTCGCCAGACGCTCGGCGACGGCCCGGCCCGGGAGCGCCTCGACCGCATCGCCGCCGCCGCGGAGCGGTGCGTGCGCATCGTGCGCAACTTCCTGGCCCTGGCCCGGCAGCACCCGCCGGAGCGGCAGAAGGTCGACGCCAATCGCGTCGTTCGCGAGGCCGTCGAGCTGCTCGCCTACCCGCTGCGGGTGGACAACGTCGAGGTCCGCCTGGAGCTGGCCGAGGACCTGCCCACGCTCTGGGCGGATCCGCACCAGCTCCACCAGGTGGTGGTGAATCTCATCACCAACGCCCACCAGGCGATGCACGGGAACACCTCCACGCGGCGGCTCACCCTCCGCACCCGGTTCCGGGCCGCGGACTCCCGCGTCTCGATCGAGGTGATCGACACCGGCGGCGGGATCCCCCCCGAGGTCCTGGGGCGCATCTTCGAGCCGTTCTTCACCACCAAGCCGGTGGGCCAGGGCACCGGCCTCGGGCTGCCGCTCTGCCTGGGCATCGTCGAGGGCCACGGGGGGACGCTCCGGGTGGACAGCAAGGTCGGAGAGGGCACCACGCTCACGATCGAGCTCCCGGTGGTCGCCGCGCCGGCGGGCGAGGCGAAGCCGGCGCCCGCGGCGCACCGCGCGCTCCCGCCCGGATGCCGGGTCCTGGTGGTCGACGACGAGCCGGACGTCGCGGGCGTGCTCGTGGACCTGCTGCGGGCCGAGCACGAGCAGGTCGAGGCGGTGGCCGATGGACGGGCCGCGCTCGAGAAGATCGAGGGGGCGGCCTACGATCTCATCCTGTGCGACGTGCGCATGCCGGGGCTCGACGGCCCGGAGCTGTACCGGGCGCTCCGGCTGCTCCATCCCGAGCTCCTGCCCCGCTTCGTGTTCCTCACCGGCGACACCCTCAACCCGGAGAGCCGCGAGTTCGTCCAGCAGACGGGCGCCCCCTGCGTCAGCAAGCCCTTCGACTTCGACGAGGTCTACCGCGTGATCGGGCGGGCGCTCCGGCCCCGCTGACGCGAGCTCCGCCATGCCCGCCCGCGTGACGATCGACGGCAACGAGGCGGCCGCCCGGGTCGCGTATCGGCTGAGCGACGTCATCGCGATCTATCCCATCACCCCGTCATCCACCATGGGGGAGTGGGCGGACCAGTGGGCGGCCCAGGGCCGCCCGAACCAGTGGGGCACGGTGCCCACGGTGGTCGAGATGCAGAGCGAGGGGGGCGCGGCGGGCGCGCTGCACGGGGCGCTCCAGAGCGGGGCCCTCGCAACCAGCTTCACCGCCTCCCAGGGCCTGCTGCTCATGATCCCCAACATGTACAAGATCGCGGGCGAGCTCACCGCCACCGTGCTGCACGTGGCCGCGCGATCGCTCGCCACCCAGGCGCTCTCGATCTTCGGCGACCACGGCGACGTCATGGCCGCGCGGGCGACCGGCTTCGCGATGCTGGCGTCGGGCTCGGTGCAGGAGGCGATGGACTTCGCGCTGATCGCCCAGGCCGCGACGCTCGAGGCGCGGGTGCCGTTCCTGCACTTCTTCGACGGCTTCCGCACCTCCCACGAGGTGGCCAAGATCGAGCCGCTCGCCGACGAGGATCTCCGGGCCCTCGTGCCGGACGACCTGGTGCGGGCGCACCGGGCCCGCGCGCTCTCCCCCGAGCACCCGGTGATCCGCGGCACCGCCCAGAACCCCGACGTCTACTTCCAGGCCCGCGAGACGGTCAACCCGTACTACCGGGCCTGCCCGGCCATCGTGGAGAGCGCGATGGACCGGCTCGCCGCGCGGGTGGGCCGCCGCTATCGCCTCTTCGACTACGCGGGGGCGCCCGACGCCACCCGGGTGATCGTGATCATGGGATCGGGCGGCGAGACCGTCGAGGAGACGGTGCGGCACGCGGTCGCCCGCGGCGAGCGGGTCGGCGTGCTCCGGGTGCGGCTCTACCGGCCGTTCTCGGTCGAGCACTTCCTGGCCGCGCTGCCCGCGACGGTGCGCACCCTCGCGGTGCTCGACCGGACCAAGGAGCCCGGCAGCGTGGGCGAGCCGCTCTACCTGGACGTGGCCGCGGCGATCGGCGAGGCCACCGCGCTCGGCGGGGCGGCGCTCGAGCGCGCCCCCCGGGTCATCGGCGGGCGGTACGGCCTCGGGTCCAAGGAGTTCACGCCGGCCATGGTCCGAGCCGTCCTCGACGAGACGGCGAAGGAGCGGCCGCGGGCGCACTTCACCATCGGCATCCACGACGACGTCACCCACACGAGCCTCGCGTTCGACCCCGCCTTCTCCATCGAGGATCCCGCCACGGTGCGGGCCATCTTCTACGGGCTCGGGGCCGACGGGACGGTTGGGGCCAACAAGAACTCGATCAAGATCATCGGCGAGGAGACCGACAACCACGCCCAGGGCTACTTCGTCTACGACTCCAAGAAGTCCGGCTCGCTCACGGTGTCGCATCTGCGCTTCGGGCCGCGGCCGATCCGCGCCCCGTACCTGATCAGCCGCGCCACGTTCGTGGCCTGCCACCAGTTCTCGTTCCTGGACCGCCTCGACGTCCTGCGGGAGGCGGAGCCGGGAGCGGTCTTCCTGCTGAACAGCCCGTACGGCCCGGAGAAGGTGTGGGACCATCTCCCCCGGACCGCGCAGCGCCAGATCGTCGACAAGAAGCTGCGCCTCTTCGTGATCGACGGCGACCGGGTCGCGCGCGACGCGGGCATGGGCGGGCGGGTCAACACCGTCATGCAGACCTGCTTCTTCGCGATCAGCGGCGTCCTGCCGCGGGACGAGGCCATCGCCGCGATCAAGCGCGCGATCGAGAAGACCTACGGCCGGCGCGGCGAGCCGGTGGTGCGGCGCAACTGGGAGGCGGTGGACGCCACGCTCGCCCACCTGGTCGAGGTGCCGGTGCCGTCGCGGGTGACCGCGACGGCCGACCTGCGGCCCGCGGTGCCCGCGGACGCTCCCGAGTTCGTCCGGCGCGTCACCGCCCGGATGATCGCCGGGGAGGGCGACGCCCTGCCGGTCAGCGCCCTGCCGGCCGACGGCACCTATCCGAGCGGGACGACCCGCTGGGAGAAGCGGGGCATCGCGGCCGAGATCCCGGTGTGGGACGAGGCCCTCTGCATCCAGTGCGGCAAGTGCGTGCTGGTCTGCCCCCACGCGGTGATCCGCGCCAAGGTCTACCCGCCCGCCGCGCTCGCCGGCGCACCGGAGGGCTTCAAGTCGGCGCCGGCCCGCTGGCGCGAGCTCGGCGACGCCCGGTTCACGCTCCAGGTCTCGCCGGAGGACTGCACCGGCTGCTCCCTCTGCGTCGAGGTGTGCCCGGCCAAGAGCAAGAGCCTGGCCCGGCACAAGGCCATCGACATGACGCCCCGTCCGGCCGGCCACGAGGGGGAGGCGGAGGGCTGGCGCTTCTTCCTCGAGCTGCCGGAGACCGACCGGACCCTGCTCAACGCGGGCCTGGTCAAGGACGTCCAGCTCCTGGAGCCGCTCTTCGAGTTCTCCGGGGCCTGCGCCGGCTGCGGCGAGACCCCGTACCTCAAGCTCCTCAGCCAGCTCTTCGGGGACCGCGCGGTCATCGCGAACGCCACCGGCTGCTCCTCGATCTACGGGGGCAACCAGCCCACCACACCCTGGACCGTCAATCGCGACGGGCGCGGGCCGGCCTGGGCCAACTCGCTCTTCGAGGACAACGCCGAGTTCGGCTTCGGCATGCGCGTCGCCATCGACAAGCAGGCCGAGTACGCGCGGGAGCTGCTGCGGCGCCTCGGCCCGGCTCTGGGTGAGGTCGGTCCCGCCCTGCTCGAGGCCGACCAGTCCACCGAGGCCGGCATCGCGGCGCAGCGCGAGCGCGTCGGGCACCTCCGGGCGCTCCTCCGGAGCCACGACTCGCCGGAGGCGCGCGAGCTCCTGAGCGTGGCCGACGCGCTGGTCGCGCGGAGCGTGTGGATCGTGGGCGGCGACGGCTGGGCCTACGACATCGGCTTCGGGGGCCTCGACCACGTGCTCGCGGCGGGCCGCAAGGTCAACGTCCTGGTGCTCGACACCGAGGTCTACTCGAACACCGGGGGCCAGGCGTCGAAGGCCACCCCGCGGGCCGCCGTCGCCAAGTTCGCGGCCGGCGGCAAGGCGACGGCCAAGAAGGATCTCGCGCTCATGGCCATGACGTACGGGACCGTCTACGTCGCCCGGGTGGCCATGGGCGGCAGCGACACCCAGACCATCCGGGCCTTCCGCGAGGCGGAGGCCTTTCCGGGCCCCGCGCTGATCATCGCCTACAGCCACTGCATCGCCCACGGCTACGACCTGCGCCACGGCATGGACCAGCAGAAGGCCGCGGTCCTGTCGGGCCACTGGCCGCTCTTCCGCTACAACCCGGCCCTGGCCCGGGAGGGGCGGCCGACGCTCGAGCTCGACTCCAAGCCGCCGAGCTTGCCGCTCAAGGCCTACGCGTACAACGAGACCCGCTACACCATGCTGGCCCACAGCGACCCCGAGACCGCGCGGCGGCGGCTCGCGGAGGCCCAGGAGGACGTCCTCGCCCGCTGGCGGCTCTACGAGCAGTGGGCCGCGGCGTCGGGCCCGCCCCCCGCCGGAGGCGCGCCATGATCGACCTGTCGACGTCCTACCTCGGGCTGTCCCTCCCGAGCCCGCTCGTGGCCTCGGCCGGACCCCTGTGCGAGGCGCTCGACAACATCCGCCGGATGGAGGACGCGGGAGCGGCGGCGGTGGTCCTGCACTCGCTCTTCGAGGAGCAGATCACGGTCGAGAGCGGGCACCTGGACTGGTACCTCTCGCACGGCACCGAGAGCTTTCCGGAAGCGATGACCTACTTCCCGGACGTGGCGAGCTACCGGATCGGCCCCGACGCGTACCTGGAGCACATCCGGCGGGCCAAGGCCGCGGTCCGGATCCCGGTCATCGGCAGCCTCAACGGCGTCTCGCGGGGCGGCTGGACCGAGTACGCCCGGAAGATCGAGGAAGCGGGCGCCGACGCGCTCGAGCTGAACGTCTACTACATCCCGACCGATCCGGACATGACCGCCGACGAGGTCGAGCGCCGGCACGTGGACCTGGTGCAGGACGTCAAGGCCAGCGTCGGCATCCCGGTCGCGGTCAAGCTCGGCCACATGTGGAGCGCCCCGGCCAACCTCGCGCGCCGCCTCGACCGGGCCGGCGCCGACGGGCTCGTGCTCTTCAACCGCTTCTACCTGCCGGACTTCGACCTGGAGACCCTCGAGGTGGTGCCCCAGCTCACCCTGTCGAGCTCGCACGAGCTGCTGGTGCGCCTGCACTGGGTCGCGATCCTGCACGGCCACGTGAGGCCCGATCTGGCGGTCACCGGCGGGGTGCACACCGCCCGCGACGTGCTGAAGGCCATGATGGCGGGGGCGCGCGTGGCGATGATGACCTCGGCCCTGCTGCAGCAGGGCATCGGGCACCTCACCGCGGTGCGGGAGGGCCTGGTCGACTGGATGACCGCCCACGAGTACGAGTCGATCCGCCAGATGCAGGGCAGCATGAGCTACCGGTCGGTGCGCGAGCCGGCCGCGTTCGAGCGCTCCAACTACATGAAGGTGCTGAGCTCCTATGCGCTGCGGGCGGCGCGACGCCCCGGCGCTCCCTAGCGGTCGCGAGGAGGACGAGCCATGTCAGAACCGGCGGGCCAGTGCCCCTTCCTGATTCCCGTGATGGCCGACGCGCTCTGGATGTCCCCGACGTCCGCCTACTGCCGGCGCCCCGGCGCGCCGGTGCGGGTGCCGGGCCGCGAGACGCTGGAGCGCGTGTGCACGACCCCGGCCCATGCCGGCTGCGCCGGATTCCAGGAGGCCCGGTCGGCTACCTGAGCGGTCATCTGAGCTCCCGGGGCAGCCCGCGCCGCTTCCAGCCCGACATGTGCCCGTCGAGATAGCGCACGTCGGTGAAGCCGGCCAGGCGCAGGGCGAGCCGGGCCACCCCGGCGCGGGGGCCGTGCTCGCAGTAGACCACCAGGAGCCGATCCCGCGGGCCGGGGACCTCGTCCTGGCCGACGAGCAGCGTGTAGAACGGGACGTGGATCGCGCCCGGCACGTGGCCGGCCTCGTACTCCCGGCGCGTCCGCACGTCGACGATCACCGGCGCCGTCCCGGCGTCGATCGCGGCGAGCAGCGCGTCCGGCATCACGCGGTCAGGCATTCCCGCGCTCGCGCAGCCGCCGGCGGCGACCGCCCCCAGCACGAGGGCCGCGATCGCGGCCCTCCGTCCGGCCGCCCACCCGTGTCCCAGCCCCGGCCCCATGCCGGGATCGTAGCGCACCCCCACCCGCTCGGGATCGGCGGTTGACAGGCCACATCTCCCCTGGTAGGGTCCGCGTGTTCGAGCGTGCGAACCGTCCGAGACCGCTTCGGCCCTCCCTAAGACGGCGCGAGCTCAGTCGTCCTTGGTCGGCATCCCGGGGCGGCGGGCCCCATCCAGGCCCGGGGAATCGCGTATGCCTCGAAGGCGAGGTCATCTCCGGTCTTCACCGCGGGCTCGTACCGCCTGCGCGCGTCCCTGTCCCCACTCCGTCCAACGTGTGCGGGAGGTATCCCCCATGGCCGCTCCCATCCCTGCTCCCATGCGACATCGCCCCCTGTTCGTCTCCCTCGTGGCGCTCACCCTGCTCCTGGCCTCGCTGGTCGCGGCGTGGCCGGCCGCGGTCCAGGCCGCGGACACCCCGCGCCGCGGCGGGGTCCTGCTGGCGGTGATCGGCGCCGACCCGCCGAGCCTCGACCCCCACCAGGAGAGCACGTTCGCCAACATCGAGCTGGTGGCCCCGCTGTACAGCACCCTGCTCCAGCTCGATCCCTACCACTACCCCAAGATCATCGGCGACCTCGCCACCGAGTGGAAGATCTCGCCGGACGGCCTCACCTACACGTTCAAGCTCCACCCGGACGTGAAGTTCCACGACGGCTCCCCGCTGACCGCCGCCGACGTCAAGGCCAGCTACGACAAGATCATCTTCCCGCCGCAAGGGGTCCGCAGCGTGCGGAAGAACGCCTACACCGCGGTGGCCCAGGTCGAGGCCCCCGATGCCACCACGGTGGTGTTCAAGCTCAAGTTCCCGTCGGCGTCGTTGATGGCGAACCTGGCCTCGCCCTGGAACGTCATCTTCCCCAAGAAGTACCTCGACCAGGACGTCAACTACTTCAAGACCCACGCGATCGGCTCGGGCCCGTTCAAGTTCAAGGGCTACACCCGGGGCTCCACCTTCGAGGGCGAGCGCAACCCCGCCTACTTCGTCAAGGACCGTCCCTACCTCGACGGCTACAAGTTCTACATCAGCCCGGAGACGTCCGTGCGGGCGGCGGCGATCCGCTCGGGACGGGCCTACATCGAGTTCCGGAACCTGCCCAACGCCGAGGTGGACGCGATCAAGAAGCAGCTCGGCGACAAGGTCGCGGTCCAGGAAACCCCGATGACCGGTGAGTGGGGCATCTCGATCAACAACACCAAGAAACCCTTCAACGACGTGCGCGTCCGCAAGGCGCTCACCCTCGGCATCGATCGCTACACGATGGGCAAAGTGCTCTATCCCCTCACCGGGCTCCGCTTCGTGGGCGGCCTGATGCGGCCGGGCTCGGAATGGGGCATGCCGCAGGCCGAGCTGGAGAAGCTGCCGGGCTTCGGTCGCGACATCGAGAAGAACCGGGCCGAGGCGAAGAAGCTCCTCGCGGAGGCCGGCTACCCCAACGGGTTCAAGCTCGAGCTCAAGAACCGCAACGTGAAGCTGCCCTACCAGGACTTCGCGGTGTTCCTGATCGGGGAGTGGCGCAAGATCGGGATCGAGGTGGAGCACCGCCCGCTCGAGACCGCGGCCTGGTTCTCGGACGGCCAGGACACCGGCAACTTCGAGCTGATCGTCTCGCCGACCGTCGAGTTCATGGACGACCCCGACCAGTTCCTCGGCCGCTACGCGACCGGCAGCACCCAGAACTGGGGCCGCTACTCGGATCCCCAGGTCGACGACCTGTTCTCGCGCCAGGCCCGGAGCCTCGACCCGGTCGAGCGCAAGAAGCTCATCAACCAGATGGAGAAGCGCGTCCTGGACAACGCCTACTTCATGCCCGGCCTCTGGTGGTCGCGGAACCTGGTGCACTGGACCAAGGTGAAGAATTACATCGCGCCCCCCAATCACTACACCAACCAGAAGCTGCAGGACGTCTGGCTCTCCGAGGATTGAGAGCCGCACGTGCGCACCTACCTGGCCAAGCGGCTCCTGCTGATCGTCCCCACCCTGTTCGGCGTCGCGGCGGTGGTGTTCCTGATCATGCGCGTGATCCCGGGGGACGTGACGCTGCTGATCCTGGGCGGTGACCAGACCGGGCGCATCGATCCGCAGCAGCTCGCGGCGATGCGCCATCAGCTCGGGCTGGACCAGCCCATCGCGGTGCAGTTCGGCACGTGGCTGTGGGGCGTGCTGCGGCTCGACTTCGGCACCTCGCTCTGGACCGGGCAGCCGGTCATCGAGGAGGTGCTGATCCGGCTGCCGCTGAGCCTCGAGGTGGCCATCCTGGCCACGATCGTCTCGGTCCTCCTGGCGATTCCGCTCGGCATGGTCGCGGCGGTGCGGCAGGACAGCTGGGTGGACTACGTCATCCGGGTGGTGAGCATCGGAGGCCAGGCCATCCCGTCCTTCTGGGTCGGGATCCTGGTCATCCTGTTCCTGGTCATCTACTTCGGCTGGGGCCCGCCGCTCGAGTTCACCCCGCCGTGGGTGGACCCGTGGGCCAACTTCCAGCAGCTCGTGTGGCCGGTGGCGACGGTCGGCTACCGCTACGCGGCGGTCACCACCCGCATGACCCGCTCGACCGTCCTCGAGGTCCTGCGCGAGGACTACATCCGCACCGCGTGGGCCAAGGGGCTGCGGGAGCGCGCGGTGGTGATCCGCCACGCGCTCAAGAACGCGATGCTCCCGGTGATCACGCTGGTGGGCACCGAGTTCGCCTTCCTCATCGGCGGCCTGGTGGTGACCGAGACCGTGTTCACCCTCAACGGGGTGGGCCGCTTCGTGGTGGACGCGGTCGCCCATCGTGACTACCCGGTGGTGCAGGCCCTCGTCTTCCTGATCGCGCTCTGCTTCGTGGTCGTCAACCTCCTCATCGACCTCACCTACGCGTGGTTCGATCCACGCATCCGGTACCACTGAGATGGCCGTCGACAGCTCGCTCATCGGCGCCAGCGCGACCGCGCCCCTGGCGGCCCGGCTCACCTGGCCCGAGCAGGTGTCGGGCTTCGTCCGGGCCAAGCCGCTGGGCGCGGTCGGCGCGATCATCATCCTGATCATGCTGCTCGTGGCCGTCCTCGCCCACGCGCTCGCGCCCTACGATCCGTACCTGGCCGACTACGGGGCCCAGTTCGCCCGGCCCGCCGCGGACCACTGGCTCGGCACCGACGAGTTCGGCCGCGACGTCCTGAGCCGCATCATGTACGGCGCGCGCATCGCGCTGTTCGTGGGCTTCGCCGCCTCCTTCGCGGGCTGCTCGCTCGGGGCGGCGCTCGGCGTGGTGAGCGCCTACTGCGGCGGCACGGTGGACCTGCTCCTCGAGCGGGCGATGGACATCCTGCTCGCCTTCCCGCAGCTCATCCTGGCCCTCGCGGTGGCCTCGATCCTGGGCCCCGCGGTGCCCAACGTGGTGATCGCGGTGGCGATCCCGATCATCCCGCGGGCGGCCCGCGTGGTGCGGGCCACCGCGCTCTCCATCAAGGAGAACCAGTACGTGGAGGCCGCCCACGGCCTCGGGGCCTCGCACTACCGGGTGGTGGCCCAGCATCTCCTCCCCAACGTGTTCGCCCCGTACCTAATCATCCTCACCGCGCAGCTCGGCACCGCGATCCTGGCCGAGGCCGCGCTGTCCTACCTGGGGCTGGGCGCCGCCGAGCCGACGCCCTCGTGGGGGCTGATGCTCTCGGGCTCCGCGCCGTCCTACGCCGAGAAGGCGCCCTGGATCGGGCTGTTCCCCGGCATCGCGATCAGCCTGGCCGTCTTCGGCTTCAGCCTCTTCGGCGACTCGCTGCGCGACGCGCTCGACCCGAAGCTGCGCGGCAAGTAGCTGGATTAGCGGAGCCGGAGACCGATGCGGTCCCACCGCGTGTGGCCGTCGGGGTCGGAGGACCAGTAGACCCAGATCGGCCGTCCGACGATCCGGCTCTGGGCCACCGGCCCCCAGTGGCGGCTGTCCTCGCCCGCGTTGCGATTGTCGGCCATCACGAACACGGCCCCGGACGGGATCTCGAGCCGGGCCACGTCGCGCGCCGCCCGCGCCTCGTCGCTCCAGTCCGCGTAGG
>Ga0070695_100000649_pt1 | contig 18477 bp, 17 predicted proteins | sample KBSK1252metaG_FD_65471 | JGI IMG/M metagenome (GOLD analysis project Ga0070695, IMG submission 65471) | Corn, switchgrass and miscanthus rhizosphere microbial communities from Kellogg Biological Station, Michigan, USA - KBS K1-25-2 metaG | ecosystem: Host-associated > Plants > Roots >...
GTGCGCATCTCGGCGAGAAAATCACCCGGGCCGGGCAGCAGCGACCACTGGTCGCGGCTCAGATCGCCAAGGTCGATGTTGAACGACTTCTGCGCCTCCTCGCGAAAGACTTCCTGGGCGCGCTTCATGTCGCGCGAGTCCACGGTGGCCGGCTTGAGCGACGAACCGCTGATGAACCCGTCGAAATCCGACGGGTTCATCCGCAGGAACGCAGCCTCGAAGCGGGACTCGAGCGTCTCGCTGCCGGTGAAAATCTTGACCTGGCCTTTTTCGGTCGCCGGAGCCGGATGGAAGTTGACGTTCCCGCGCCCGAGCAGCACCACGCCGGTGACCCCCTGGTCGGTGTCCGCCACGAACACCGATCCCTCGGAGAGCGTGAGGTCGATATCCTCGGCGGAGATTTTCAAGTCGCGCGCCGTGTACTGCTTTGTCGCATTCAGCGAGATGCGATAGAGGTTTTCGACCGACGACAGCCGTTCTTCCTCGATGACCGTCCACGCGCCGCCAGTCCGCCTGACATCGAGACGCCACGTGGCGACGCGCGCCCGCGAGCCGAACTCGGTGAACATGTCCACGACCAGACGGTAGCCGTCGCCCTTCGGCGTGCCGGCCAGCGCCTGGCGGTCGCGTTCCTGCAGCACCGTGCGGCTCGCTCCGGGCATCAACTCGGTCGCCGCGAAATCGCGGGCGCGCTCGCTGCTCGCCGCGCTTCCATGCACTCTGAGGAACTCGACCGTGTCGCCCGACAGGACGATTTTTTCCAGGCGGCCGAGGAGCAGCCGAACCCCGTCCTCCTCCTGCGCGCACGGCGTGGCGTGGCACATCAGGATGGTCAGGAGCACGAACGCGGCGCGAACTTTCAGGGCCAAAGGGTTTTGCCGGAGCTCTGTTCTAGATACAGACTGGTGCCGTGCGCCGAAGCAGAAGAATCGTCAGGTCGTCGGCGAAGCGCCGCTCGTCCGTGTGCCGCTCGACCGCGCGTTCGACGGCGCCGCCAATCGCGGAGAGGCTTTCCCGCAGGTTGGCTTTCAGCGCGGTTTCGAGACCGATTTCGTCGAACGGCACGCCGGCCGGGTTCTCGGCCTCGGTGATCCCATCGCTGTAGACCGCCAGAAGGTCGTCCGACAGCATCACGACCTGCCCGGTGGTGTAGGTTGACTGCTCGAACATCCCGAGCGAGATGCCGCCCTCGGACAGCCGCTCGCAGCTTCCGTTGCCACGTATCAACAGCGGCGGCATATGCCCGGCGCTGACGTAGGTGAGCACACCGGTCAGCGGCTGATAGACCGCGTAGAACAACGTGATGAACCGCGTCCCCGGCGCGTGGCGGCACACCTGCACGTTGAGCCGCGTGATGAGATCCGCCGGCTCGAGCTTTTCGTCCACGAGCGTGCGCAGCATCGCCAGCAGCAGCGCCATGAGGAGCGCGGCCGGGCTGCCTTTGCCGGCGACATCGCCGACCGTGATCACCAGACGCCCGTCGTCGAGCGGCAGGATATCGTAGAAGTCGCCGCCGACGGTGTTGGCCGGCCGGCTCATGCCAACCGTTTCCACGCCGGGTGCGCTGAACAGGCCGCTCGGCAGCATCGCCTGCTGGATGTCGCGCGCGATTTCGAGATCGTTCTTCAGCGACAGCCGATCCGCGACCTCGAGCAGCACCAGCAGATTCATCAGCGCGAACGCGAAGAACAGCGACCACGTGCCCTGCTGGAACAACGGGCCCGGAATGCCCACGCCGACGCCGAACGGCAGCGTCATGATCTCGACGATGCCGATCGCGCGGAAGAGATTGACGAGCCCGAGGAACGCCATCACGAGCGCCGCGACGTACACGATGCGCCGCGCCGGCGACAGCTTCATCGTGAACGCGACGAACAGCTGTCGCGTCTGCGCCCAGAGGCGCAGGTGCCACGGCAGGTTCCTGAACGCGTCGGAGTCGGCGCCGCGCGTGAAGAACTTGTAGGCCTCGCGCGTGTCGCGCGTGAAGAGCCGCTGCAGATCTTCGGCTTTCAGATCTCGCGTATACGAGTCGAAGAAATCCGAGAGCCGGTTGGATCGGCGGGTCAATGGAGGATCCCGAGCTCGCGGCCGACGTGGCCGAACACGTCGAGCGCGAACTGCAGCTCGTCGCGCGTGTGGGCGGACGTGACGATGGTGCGGACGCGCGCCTTGTCGCGCGCGACGGTCGGATAGGCGATGCCCTGCGCGAACACGCCCTCTTCGAACAGCCGGTCCGACAGCTTCATCGCGAGCGCGCCGTCGCCGACGATGACCGGCGTGATGGGGCTCTGGCTCAGGCCGGTGTCGAAGCCGAGCGCCTCGAGGCCTGACTTGAAGAACCGCGTGTTCTCCCACAGGCGATCGATGATCTGCGGCTCTTGTTCGAGCACGTCGAGCGCCGCGATGCAGGCGGCGGCGACGGCGGGGGGATGCGAGGTCGAGAAGAGAAACGGCCGCGCGCGGTGGTAGAGAAACTCGATCAGCGTCCGGCTGCCCGCGACGTAGCCGCCGAGGACGCCGACGGCTTTGGACAACGTCCCGACCTGGATGTCGACGCGTCCGTGCATGGCGAAGTGATCGATGGTCCCCCGGCCGTTCGTCCCGAACACGCCGCTCGCATGCGCATCGTCGACCATCATGATGCAGCCGAACTCTTCGGCGAGCGCGCACAGCCCGGGCAGCGCGCCGAGATCGCCGTCCATGCTGAAGACGCCGTCGGTGATGAGCAGCTTGCGCTGATCGGCCGGGAGACCTGACAGAACGTTGCGGGCGGCATCCACATCCTTGTGCGGAAAGACTTTGATCGTCGCGCGGCTCAGGCGGCAGCCGTCGATGATGCTCGCATGGTTCAGCTCGTCCGACACGACCACATCATCCTTCGTTAAGACGGCGGCAACAGTGCCGGCGTTCGCCGCAAATCCGCTCTGAAACACCACCACCGCCTCGGTTTTCTTGAACGCCGCGAGGCGGCGCTCGAGCTCCATGTGGATGTCCATCGTGCCCGCGATCGTCCGCACCGATCCGGATCCGACGCCGAGCCGCCGCGTGGCGTCGAGGGCCGCCTCGCGCAGCCGGGGATGCGTCGTGAGACCGAGATAGTTGTTCGACGACAGGTTCACCACCTGCCGGTGATCGAATGTTGTCCTCGGTTTCTGTTCGTCTTCGAGAATCCTGAGACGGCGATAGAGCCCCTGCTGCTTCAGCGATTCGAGATCGCTTGCGAGATATGAAAGAGGATCAGGACGCATCGCGCTCCGGACGTCGCCGGCGGCCTGTCGCAGCGCCCGCCTTCCACCTTCGCCGAAGGGCTTCGGTGGACAGGGCAGGCCTGCCTCCGGCCGCCGGGCAGCCCGAACGGGCTGCGCTACGTCCAACGCGTCAGTTTAGTTCGCGAGAAACATGGCCGTCCACGGCAGGATCGCGACGGCGATGTAAACACCGGTGAGAAACGCGATGACCGTGTGGGCGCGCCGAAGATGGAGCGCGATGCCGAAGCCGATCGCGACGAGCTTCAGGCCCGCGAGCCCCGGGGCGGTGCCGCCCAGCGTCATCGCCAGGCCCACAATCGGATTCGCTTCGACGCCCGGTCCCCAGAGGCTGACGCCAAGGTATGTGAGGATGCCATCGAGACCCTGGACGAGAACGAAGCCGATGACCGCCAGATTGCCGAACATGCTCCGTGGTTCTTCCCAGCGTTTGAATAACGGTTCCATCCCAGCGCCTCTGAGCGCTGGCAGTTCAAAAGGGATGCCTGGCTGAACGCTACGGAAGACGAAAGATCCGGTCTGACCCGAAGGTGCCGGCCTCCGTGGCACCGCGAGATCGCAGCCACTCGCTCATTCGCGACCCGTGATCGCCGGTGTAGAAGCGCTGGTGAACGATGGCGTGAGTAGCCTTTGACGCGATGAGCGCGGCCCACGCGCGATCGGGGCGCGTCGCGAAATCCTGCAGCGATTGATTCAAGAAGGAATAGTCCTCCGGCTCGCCGCCGCTGTATCCGTTCACCAGAGGTTTCCAGTGACGCGTCGAGTAGAACATGTAGCGCACGTCGAAGGCCGGCTCGCCGAGCGGCAGCTCGACGATCGCGCTGCCCGAGGGCAGCGCCGCGACGAAGCGATATGTTTGCTCCGCCTCCGGCTCGAGCGTGAGCGTCGGCGGCAACGGCTCGAGCCGCGGTTGTTTGTAGACGATCCAGTTTTCGTTGACGCCGATGGGGATGGCCAGCGATTCGGCCAGGATGAACGCGCCAGCCAGTGCCGCCAGCGGACGGCGACGAGGCGTGTCGATCAGGCGGACGCCGAATCCGGCGAGCACGGCGAGGCCGAGCGCCGCGATCATGCCGTACCGCGCCGGCACGCGAACGCCGTCGAATCCGGGGACGACGTTGTAGAAGAACGCGTAGAGGTTCGGGTCGGCGACGACCCGCCCTTTGGCGTGGATGTGCGGGCCGAACGACATCACGATCGCGAAGAGCGTCAGCGTGGCGAACAGTCCGATCGGATGCGACCACCAGCGGCGCGCGGCCGCTCGAGCGTCGCGCGAAATCACGAGGAGCAGGACCGCGAGCGCGATGACGACCCACAATTGACGCGAGAAGCTGGTGATTCTCAGAATCGGCAGACGCAGCGTCCACCCGAACACGAGCGCAACGAGCATCGAAGACGAGGCGGCAAGCAGCCACGTCAACCACCGGCGCGCTCGGCCGCCGACGCTCGCGTCGACAGCGACCGAGCGGGTCTTGCGCCATGCGCCCACCATTGCCGCGATGGCGAGCGCCGTAATCGTGAATCCTGGAAACAGCGCGCCTTCGGCTTTCGGCCACGCGCGCATGAACCGGCCGGCGAGCCGAAGGCCCGGATCGGCCGTCAGGTAGGCGTACGCATCGGCGGAATACCGATCGGTCTCGGCGAGCGATCGCGCGCTGAACCCCAGGCGGCGGAGCTCGAGATACGGCAGCAGAAACGGAATGGTGGCGAGACCGACGATCGCGCACGCGGACCCGACGCGCGCGAGCGTGCTCACGTCGGTCCAGCGCCGCCGCACCGTCATCTCCCACGCGAGATAGAGAACCACGATGGGCGTGAAAAACAGCAGGTAGTAGCCGCAGGAGAGGTTCTGCAGCAGCCATGCGGCCGCGCCGCCGGCGAGCGGCAGCAGGCGATCGGTCTCGAAGTAGCGCCGCAGACCGTAGAGCGCGAACGGCATCCACGCCGACGACAGAATCTGGACGTGCGACAGCGTCGAGAATCGATACGGCGCGAAGGCGTACGCCAGCCCGGCGACGAACCCGGCCGTGCGGCTGCCGGTCAGCTCGCGCGCGAGGAGAAACATGCCGAGCCCCGACAGCGCGAACGTCGACAGGAACAGCACGTTGTAACAAAGGACCGGGTTCTTCGTCACCGCGTAGAGCGGCAGGATCTGGATGGCCTGCGGCAGCAGATGCTCCGAGTAGCCGAGCGCGAGCGGATGCGGATGAAAGATGTTCGCGTTCCAGACCCCGCGCCAGAGGTGCGTCGCATCCCAGGCGAGAATCCAGGCATTGAGCACCGGATCGCCGAGGTCGGCGGCGATGTCGCGCGTCATCCGCGGCGCGAGCGGCCACGTGAGCGCGAGCGACAGCACGATGTACAGCGCCGCGGCGACGACCGCGTCACGAGACACCAATCCTTTCCGCGCGCGCCCGTCTATGCGTTCATCGTGATTGGTAATCACCCGGAGCGCGATTATAGCGATCGACCCGTCACACGCCCCTCCGACGGGGCTCAGGGCAGCCTTCGACTGCGCTCAGGGCAAGCGTTTCGGCATCAGCCGTTTCAGCAGCTGGATCTGTCCCGCGTGATACAGGTCGTGCGCGGCGATGCCGCGGATCGTGTACGCCGCGGTGTCGCGGCCGTGCGCGACGATCGCCCGAAGCCGGCGGCGCGGCAGACGCCGCACGGCGTCGCGCAGCCGCTCGTGCTGTTCGACGAGGAGCTGCAGATCGTCTTCCCACGCGCGTCCGGGCGACGGCCCTGCGAACCAGTTCGATCCCTTCAGCGGGAAGCGGCCGCGCGTCTCGCCGGTGAGGCGGCGCCGGACCACGTACTTCCAATATGCGGCGTGCACGGCGATTTCCCGGATGTTGTGCCGCCCCGCCGCCGGCCGCCACGCGGCGCGCTTCGCGTCTACGCCGCGCAGCGATCCGAGTAGCGCCGGACCGTGCCACGAGGGTCCGCGAAAGGCTTCGTCGAGGTGCTCGAGCATGGATCTCCTCCAATCGCAGGTGCGCCGAGCACAAGCGCGACGCCGCCGGCGATCACGGCCGACGCCACGCCAATCGCCGGGGTGAACGGCTCGCCGCCCGCCATCGATCCGAGCGCGACGGCAATCACCGGGTTCACGTACGCGTGCGTCGCGACGCGCGTCGCCGGTTCGACCCGCATCAGCCACGAGAAGGCGGAGAACGCGACGATCGATCCGAAGACGATCAGGTACGCGAGCGCCGTCAGCGACTGCGCGGACACCGCGCGCGGATCGAAACGCTGGAACTCGCGCGCGATCCACGACGCGCCGAGCAGCAGGAGGCCGCCGGCCACGAGCGGCACGCCGGCTCGGAGCGCGACCGATTGCGGCAGTCGCGGCGGCCGCGCGTACAGCGAGCCGGCCGCCCACGCGAGCTCGCCCAGCACGATGACGATCGCCGGCAGGAAGGCGGCGGGCGCCGCAGCGCCGCGCAGGACGAGAAGCGCGACGCCGGCGAGCCCGATCAGGAGCCCCGCGACGAGCCGCGGCGCCGGCACGGTCCGCCGCCGGCCGTACTCGAACAGCGCCAGCCAGAATGGCAGCGTCGCGACGAACAGCGCCGCGACCCCCGACGCGATGCGCTCCTCGGCCCACGCGAGCGCGCCGTGCGCGCCGCCGAACATCAGCGCGCCGGCGACGGCGCCGTGCCCCCACGTGCGCCAGCTCGCACGCTCGCCGTGCAGCGCCGCCCACGCCAGCATGACGCCGCCCGCCGCGATGGAGCGCACACCCATCATCATCAGCGGCGGGATCGAGTCGACCGCCACGCGGATGGCGAGAAACGTCGAGCCCCAGATCAGGTAGATGGCGGCGTAGGCGGCGAGCGTCGGCATGGTCATCACGAACCCTCCGGCTGATGTAACCTTCAAAAGCGACTTTGAAAGTTACACCAGGAGGATGGTAACCTGTCAAGTGCAATTTGATGGTTACCTCGGAATCAGTCCTCCGGTCCGAGCCCGACTACCGGTTCGACTTCTGCGGCGGGCACCTCGCGTTGGACTTCACCAATACCGTCGGCTCGCGCGGCAGCGATCCGGATTCGGAAGAACACCTGCTGACCTACGGCGACCTGCTCGCGTGGGCGGAAGCGCGGAAGGTCGTGTCGCATGCAGAGGCGGCGCGGCTGAAGCGGCGCGCGGCGGCCGATCCCGATGCGGCGCGCCGCGCGTTGCGCCGCGCGATCGATTTGCGGGAAGCGCTCTACGCCGTCCTCGCCCGCGCGGCCGGCGCCGGCAGCGTCGACCCGTCGTCGCTCGCGCGGCTGAACCGGTACGTCGCCGACACCTTCGGCGCCGCGCAGTTGACGGCCGCCGCCGGCCGGCTGACGCTCGCCACGCCGGCCGACGAGGGACTCGACGCGATGCTCGCACCGGTCGTGCGTGCGGCCGTCGATCTGCTGACCTCGGACGCCATCGCGCGCGTCGGCCGGTGTGCGGACGACACCTGCGCGTGGCTGTTTCTCGACACGACGCGCAGCCGCACGCGCCGCTGGTGTGACATGAAATCGTGCGGCAACCGGAACAAAGTCCGGCGCTTCCGGGAGGCGTTGTAAGCGGCGGATCGAGATCGAATCCGCTCAGCAGCGCTGAATCGACACAAAGGACACCAAGGACTCAGCGCGAGACAGGCGTCAACGGACGCGTTGAAGGCGGACCTCGCGGTCGGCTGCGATCTGGTCGACGATGATCGACAGGATCGCGGCGGTCGGGATCGCGAGAATGGCGCCGACCAGGCCCCAGAGCGAGCCGCCGATGAGCAGCGCGACGAGAACCGCAACGGGGCTGACGCCGACGCGCCGCTCCATGATCTTCGGCAGCAGCACGTTCGCCTCGAGCTCGTGCAGCACGAAGAAGTACGCGCCCACCATCAGCGCGAGCTTGGCCGACACGCTCAGCGCGACCGCCACGGCCAGGATGCCGCCGATGATCGGCCCGACGATGGGAATGGTCTCGCCGAGGGCCGCGACGAGCGCGACGACGTAGAAGTACGGAACGCCCATCAGATACAGGCCGACGGCCGCGAACGTGCCCATCACGCCGGCCAGCACGAACTGCGCGCGCAGCCATGCGCTGACTTTCACGACCGCCTCACGCGCGGCGTTCGCGACGTCGTTGCGCCGTCCCGGCGGGACGAACCGCGCGACGTACTCGAACATCGGTCTCGCTTCGATGAGCAGATAGAAGCTCAGGATCAGGATCGTGATGAACCCGAACACGCCGCCGACCAGACTGGAGAGCGCGATGAGGACCGTGCCGACGGCGTTGCTGCTCGCGCCCTCAGGCGCGTTCTGCACCGCCTCGGCGAGCGTGATCGGTCGCCGCAGCAGCTTGTACCGCATGAGAAACCGCTGAAACCGATCGAACTCGTCGGGCGCCTTCGCCCACAGCGCCGCGGCCTGCGACACCAGCGGCGGGACGACCGCCAGCGCGACGAGCACCAGCAGGACGACGATCGAGACGTAGATCACGAGAATCGCGAGCCAGCGCGGAATCCGCGCGCGCGCGCCGGAGCGCGGCCGCTCGATGAACTGCACGAGCGGCGAGAACCCCATCGCGATCAGCGCGCTGATGTACACGAGCATCAGCGCCTCGCGCGCCTCCCACAACACGGCGATCAGGATGCCGACGGCCGCGACCGTGAGCACGGTCTGAAACAGGCGGCGCGTGAACTCCTTATCCGTCATAGGAATTGCAGATTGCAGATTGCAAATTGCAGATTGATTGCAGATTGCAAATGCAGATTGATTGCTGAATTGGCTCTGATTAGCTCGTTTCCAATTGTACGGCGCAGCCACCGCCAATCAGCAATCAATCTGCAATCTGCAATCTGCAATTTGCAATGTCACTGGCTGACGTAGTCGGCCGTGAAGCGCTGCATCAAATCGTAGATTTCGCCGAGCTCGTCGAGCGGCGCGAGGAACACGATGCGGAGGAATCCATCCGGCGGCGGCAGGCCGAATCCGGATCCGTAGACGCACAGGACGCCGGTCGCGCGGAGCAGCGCGAGCACGTAGTCCTCGTCGGTGCGGCCAGGCGGGAGTTGGACGCGCGGCATGGCGTAGAAGGCGGCCGCCGGCTCGACGCAGCTCATCCCCGGCATCGCGCGGAGGCGCGCGACCGTCATCGCCGCGCGCGCGCGCAGCGCCTCGCGAAACGAGATCTGATGCGAGCGATCGCCCTGCAGCGCGGCCATCACCGCGTATTGCATCGGCACCGTGCTGCACAACCGGCCGTCCGCCAGCTTCTTCACCGCGCCCACCACCTCGTCGAGCCGGGGCGAGCGGCCGATGGCCATCCAGCCGGTTCGCCATCCGGGTGCGAGGTACGCCTTCGACAGGCTCGAGAAAGAAATGATCGGTGCGTCGGGATCGAGGCGGCCGTACGGCTCGACGGCGCCGTCGAATCCGAGATCGCCATAGACCTCGTCCGCAAGCACGAGCAGGTTGTGCTCGTCGGCGAATTCGAGGAGCGCGCGCCTGACGGACGTCGGATAGACGGCGCCCGTGGGATTGTTGGGATCGATGACGACCAGCGCGCGCGTGGCCGGTGTCACGAGACTCTTCAGGTGATCGAGATCCGGCATCCAGCCGCGCGATGGATCGAGACGGTAGTACTTCGCGCGCGCGTCGAGCTTCGCGAGGACCGCTGTATATAAAGGATAGGTCGGCATCGGCACGAGCACGTCGCCGCCGCTGTCGACGACCGCGCTCAGCGTCAGCTCGATGCCTTCTGACGTGCCGGCGGTGATGAAGACGCGATCCGCCGCGATCGGGCACCCCTTCGCGGTGTATTCCGCCGCCACCGCGTCACGCGCCGGCGGGATGCCCGCAGACGGCCCGTAGCCGTTGTGACCGTCGCGAAGGGCGCGTTGGACGGCGTCGACCAGGTGCTCCGGTGTTTTGAACCCGAACGCAACGGGGTCGCCGATATTGAGGTATCGGACCCGTGTCCCGGCGGCCTCGACCCGCTGGGCTTCCGCGACAATATTGCGGATCGCGTAGGAAAAGCGGTGAACGCGGCCTGCCGTAGCGATCGTGGTGCGGGTATTCGCGGTGGTCACGGCCGAAATCTTACTCCGCGCATGAATGCCGCGTAACTTTTCCCTAGCAGGAAGCCGATCGAGTTCGCCAATCGCGTAATTCTTACTCTTGCGATGACGAAATCTATCCCTTCCATTTCGAGACCTGCGACGTAACTTCAATTATTTCAACACTTGGCTCGTTGGCAACAGGCTTGGACTAGACCTCGCCGATGAAGCGGGGCAAGCTCATCGCCGGCACGGTTGTGCTAACGCTCGCGGTCGGCAACACCGCCGCCCTGGCGTTCCAGCAGCCACCCATTGCGAGCTTCAAAGCGAGCGTCGACGTCGTGCGCATCGCCGCGGTTGTCCGCGATCACAAGGGTCGCTTCGTTCGGGACCTCGACGCACGCGATTTCGAGATCCTCGACAGCGGACATCCGCGCGCGATCGCCGATTTTCGCCGTGAGATCGCCGGCGTCAGCATTGCGGTGCTCTTCGACATCAGCGGCAGTATGGAAGGGCAGCTGCCGAACGCGCGGGAAGCCGCCGCTCACGTCCTGAGCTGGCTGGACCCCACGAGAGACGAGGCTGCGATCTTCACCTTCGACACGCGGCTCGAGGAAGTGACGCCGTTCACGCTCGGGTTGAAGACGCTGCCCGAATCGATGCGGCGCGTCGTGCCGTTCGGCGCGACTTCGCTGCACGATGCGATCGCGCAGACCGCTCGCCGCGTCGCCGACCGCGAGGAGCGCCGGCAGGCGGTCGTGGTGCTGACCGACGGCGCCGACAACGCGAGCCGGCTGAGGGCGTCGGAGGTGTCGTCGATCGCCAGCGCGATCGACGTGCCCATCTACATCTTCGGCATCGTGCCGACGATCGACAACCCGACCGAGGACACGGCGACGAACTCGTTCGCGCGGTCGGCGCTCGGCGGCGCGCTGGCGGATCTCGCCGGACGGACCGGCGGCCACGCGTTCGTCGCGAGCACGCCGGGTCAGCGCAGCATCGCGGCGCGGCAGATCGTCGACGAGCTGCGCCATCAGTACCTCATTGCTTTTGAATCGAGCGGCAGGCCGGGCTGGCATCCGCTCGTGGTCCGAGCACGCAACAAGGACCTGATCGTTCGCGCCCGGAGTGGGTATCTGGCGGGGCAATCAAGCCCGACACCGTTCTAGAAGGAGTGCGTATGCGGAAATTTTTCATGGCAGTACCGGTCGCGGCCATCGCGGTCGTCGGGATCGGCGGGACGACGGCCTGCGCGACGAAGAAATTCGTGCGCACGAGCGTCGGCGAAGTGAACGACAAGGTCGACTCGCTCGGGCGCTCCGTGGAGGAGACGCAGGAGCGCACCCGCAGGAACGAGGGGCGCATCACCGAGGTCGATCAGAAGGCGCAGGGCGCCGCGCAATCGGCTCAGCGCGCCAACGAGGCGGCGTCCGCGGCGAACACCGCGGCCATGGAAGCCGGGACCAAGGCGACGGAAGCCGGCAACAAGTTCGACGTGATGGACAAGGCCAACCGCCGGCTGGTCTACGAAGTCGTGTTGAGTGAGGACCAGGGCAACTTCAAGTTCGGGAAGGCGACGCTGCCCGACACGGCCAAGCAGCGGCTCGACGAGATGGTGGCGCAGCTCAAGACGGATCCGAAAGCCATCTTCCTCGAGATCGAAGGCCACACCGACAACATCGGCGGCAAGTTCATCAACGAGAAGGTCGGGCTCGAGCGCGCCGAAGCCGTGAAGCGGTACCTGTACGAGCAGTACCAGATTCCGCTGCACAAGATGAACGTGATCAGCTACGGCGAGGACAAGCCGATCGCGCCGAACAAGACCAGAGAGGGTCGCGCGCAGAACCGCCGCGTCGTGATCAAGGTGCTCGCGTAACGACTGCCCCGCGCCCCGGCAGGCGTCGGTCACCAGTGCCATAGGTACGTGGCTGGCGGCTGCCGGGGTTTTTCCAGGGGTTCTTCGGACTGGGAGGGTCCCATGTTCATCGAAAACCTGAGCGAACACGAAATCGGTACGATGATCGCCGCACTGAAGCACTTCCGCGCCACTCGGGACAGCGTCGCGCGCCGCGAGAATCGGTCCGCGGCCGGCAATACCGTGAACGAGCTGCTGATCAAGCTCGAAGGCAGCCTGCTGTCGTCGCTGACGTCAATGGACCCCGCTCTGCACGGTCTCGTCTTCAATCCCCGCTGATCAGCGGAGCTATCAGCTCTCAGCGTTCAGCTGTCAGCGTTCGGCCCTCAGCTCTCCGCTCTGACGCTTGCCGCCATCGGCTTTCAGCCGTCAGGCCACGTGTGCCTGATTGCTGAAGCCGATGGTTGAGAGCTGATGGCTGAGAGCGACGGTTTTTGATACGCTCTCCGCCCATGTCGATTCGCACTGAACTCAATCTGCGCCTGCCGAACAGCCCGGGCGCGCTGGCGGGGGTGTGCCGTCTGATGTCCGACGAGCGCGTCAACATCGTCGCGCTCGAGCTCGAGTCGGGCGGGCATCTGCGCATGGTGGTGGACAACCACGTCCACGCGGCCGCCATCCTGCGCGAGCACCATCACCAGGTGGCCGAGCGCGACGTGCTGCTCGTGGGCGTGCCGAACTCCCCGGGCTCGCTCGCGCCGGCGCTCAGCCTGATCGCCGACGCGAACATCAACATCGAGTACGCGTACGCCGGCGCCGGCGAGATGACCGGCATCGCCGCGATCGTCCTCGGCGTCGAAGACGCGATGCGCGCGAGTGCCGCCGCGGGTGTGTGATGGTGAGACTGTTGATTGTTGAGTGTTGATTGTTGATTGATTGGAGACTCGGTGACAATCGACAGTCAGAATCAACAATAAGAATCAACAATCAACACTCACCAATCAACAATCTCATGAGGCTCTACGTAGAACCGATGGACGCCGTCGTCGTCGACGTGGATCGCGACGGCCGCGTGCGGTTGGAGAACGAGGATTGGTCGACGCCGACGCTGCAAGAGCGACGCGCGATCATTTACGCCGCCGAGAAGGAACTCGCCTCGCTGACCGAGCTGGTCGACATCCTCCAATCGTGAAGTTCATCGCGGCGATGCTCCTCGTCTTCACGGCGCTGACCGCCGTGATGACGTATCCGCAGGCATTCCACCTGCGCGATCGGGTGCACGACGATGGGGATCCGCTGCTGAACGCGTGGGCGCTGGCGTGGGTCGCGCATCAGCTGCCGCGAGCGCCGGCGCACCTCTTCGACGCCAACATCTTCTATCCGGAACGGCGCACGCTCGCGTACTCCGAGACGCTGCTGGTCCCGGCTGCGTTCGCGGCGCCGCTGCAGTGGCTCGGGGTCGGCCCGCTGTTCGTCTACAACATCGTGTTTCTCTCGGGCTTCGTCGTGTCGGGCGCCGGCACCGCGCTGCTCGTGCGCTCGCTGACGAACTGCACGGCGGCAGGCGTTCTCGCCGGCATCGTGTTCGCGTTCCTGCCGTACCGCATCGACCACTTTCCGCATCTGCAGCTGCAGCAGACGCAGTGCCTGCCGTTCGCGATGTGGGCGTTTCATCGCGTGCTGCAGACAGGGCGGCTGGGCGACGGCGTGCTGTTCGGGGCGTTCACCGCCGGCCAGATGCTGTCGTGCATGTACTACGGTCTGTTCCTCGTTCCGTACATGACGGTCGTTTGCGGCGCGACGCTGATTGCGGAGCGCCGGCTGCCGACCGATCGGCTCATCGCGCTCGTCGCGGCGGCGGCGATCGTGATCGCGGCCGTGACGCCGGTCGGCCTGGCGTATCTCGGCGCGCGGAAAGTGGTCGGCGAGCGGGGCCGGCAGGAAGTGATCGACGGCAGCGCGACGTGGCGCAACTATCTGGCGCCGGCCGAAGCGAACGCGCTGTACGGCACGCCGTTCGCCCGGTTCATGCAGAGCGAGCGGCGGCTGTTTCCGGGATTTGTCGCGATCGCGCTCGCGGTCGTGGCGCTGTTCCCTGGCCAAACGCAACCACGAAAACACGAAAGCACGAAAAAGACTTTTCATCTGTTCGTGGGTTCGTGGGTTCGTGGATATAGCGTGCGGCTCGCGTACTTCCTCGGCCTGTTGCTCGCGTTCGACGTGTCTCTGGGCTTCAACGGTATCTTGTACCCTGCGCTCTACGAATACTTCCTGCCCTTCCGTGCGCTGCGCATTCCGGCGCGGATGGGACTCTTCGTCGGCTTCTCGCTCGCGGTGCTGGCCGGTTACGGCATCGCGCGCATCGCCGGCCGCGTGGCGTCGGCGGCGAGGCGTCGGGCGGTGTTCGTCACGCTCGGCGTGTTGATGCTGGCCGAATACGCCTCCAAGCCGATCGAGCTCGCGACGATCAGAACCAGCGCCCCGGAGATCTACGCCGACATCGCCCGCGATCGCGGCGACGCGCCGACCGCGGCGCTGTTCGAGTTTCCGTCCTCGGCGTTCGACGATCCCACCTACCTGTATTACTCGACGTTCCACTGGCAGAACCTGGTCAACGGGTACAGCGGCTTCTTTCCCCCGTCGTACGTGCGCCTGATGGATGCGATGCGCGGGTTTCCCGACGACTCTTCGCTCGCGGCCCTGCGGGCGCGGGGCACGCGCTATCTCGTCGTGCACGGCGAGCGGCTGTATGGCGATCGGTACCAGACGCTGATTCCGCTGCTCGACAAGCGCCGCGATCTCGCGCTCGTCTCACGGCGAGAGTGGTTCGAGCGGGACAAACACTCGGAGATCAGCGCCTACAGACTGATCTATACGCCGTAGGGGCCGACCCATGTGTCGGCCCCAAGCGGACATGCGTCGGTCCCAAGCGGATATGTGTGGGCCCCAGGCGGACATGCCTCGGCCCGGGGCGGACACGCGGGTCCGCCCCTACGCTTGTGACGTCGGCGCGCCGTTTTTCAGCAGATCCTCAATCGCCACCGAGAACGTGTCCAGCTCCTCGAGCGTCGTGTAGACGTTCGGCGTGACGCGCAGGCCCTGATACTCCGCGTGCTTGATCGGCGCGGTGATGATGCGGTACTTCGTCCACAGGAAATCGTACGCCTTCGAGACGTCGACGCCGTCCATGCTGACGTTCGCGAGACCCCACGCCTGATTGGGGAGGCGGCTGCTGAGAATCTTCACGCGCGGATGCTTTTCGAGGCGCGTCGTGAACCGATCGGTGAGGTACCGCAGCCGCGCCGCCTTCCGTTCCACGCCAATCGCCTGATGGAACGCCAGCGCTTCGGCAATCGCGTTGTGATTCGCCGCCGGGTGCGTGCCGATTTCCTCGAACTTGCGGATGTCCTTCATCTTGCTCGCGGGCGGCGGCGTCAGCGGCCACAGCCTCTCGATGTTGTCGCGGCGGACGTACAGGAATCCGGTGCCGACCGGCGCGAGCAGCCACTTGTGCAGCGAGGTCCCGTAGTAGTCCACCTCGAGGTCGCGCAGCGCGAACGGGAAGTGCGCGAAGGCGTGGGCGCCGTCGACGACCGTCTGAATGCCGCGGCTGCGCGCCATGCGGGCGATGTCGCGGACCGGGAACAGCTGCCCGGTCAGGTTCGTGACGTGGCAGAAGTGGATCACTTTCGTCTTCGGCGTGATCGCGCGCTCGAAGCGATCCTTCAGCTCCGCGATGTTGGTCGTCGGCACCGGGAACGAAATCTTCGTCAGCTTGATCTTGTCGCGGCGGACGCGCTGCTCCCACGTGTCGAGCATGCGTCCGTAGTCCTGATTGGTCGTCAGGACTTCGTCGCCCGGCTGCAGCTCGATCCCGAGCTGCGCGATCTGCAGCGCCTCGCTGGCGTTGCGCGTAATCGCGAGCTCTTCGGCGTCGCAGCCGGCTTCGGCCGCGAGCTTGCGCCGCACGCTCTCGACGTTCGGCTCGAGCATGTTCCACATGAAATGAATGGGCGCCTGGTTCGAGATGTCGAGGTATCGCTTCAGCGCTTCGTGCACGACGCGCGGGCTGGGACAGGTGTAGCCGTTGTTGAGATTGATGATCGTACGGTCGAGCGTGAACGCCTGCTGGATTTCGCGCCAGTAGCTCTCGTCGGCCGCCGTGTCTGCCGCCGATCGATCGGCGACCGCGGCCGTAGCCGACACCACGCGCTCCAACCAGTTCGTCTTCAGCCCGATCAGACCCGCCGCCCCGGCCGGTACGACTTGTCTCAGAAAGTCACGACGAGCGTGCATGAGTGCCTCCCGCAACGAATCCCGAATCCCAAATCCCGAGTCCCGACGTATTATTCCCCACATGTCTGAGAAAGACGACCGATTCGCTGTAAGTCGTCGCGACTTTCTGAAGAGCGCCGGCGTCGGTGGTCTCGCCACCGCCGTGACGACCGCGGGCGCGGCCGAGGCCGAGGCGCAAACGGGACCGCGCGTCGTCGGACCTGGCGAGGTGCCCGTGACGCTCACGGTCAACGGCAAACGCGTCGAGCTGAGAATCGAGCCGCGCGTCACGCTGCTCGACGCGATTCGCAACCGCGCCGATCTCACCGGCAACAAACGTGTCTGCGATCGCGGGACATGCGGCGCGTGCACGATGATCGTCGACGGCCGCACCGTCTATTCCTGCTCGACGCTCGCGATTGATGTCGTCGGCAAGCAGATCCGCACCGTCGAGGGCTTGTCGACCGGCAACACACTCCATCCGGTGCAGCAGGCGTTCTGCGACGTCGATGCGCTGATGTGCGGCTTCTGCACGCCCGGGTTCATCGTGGCGGCGGCCGCGCTGCTCGAGCGCCATCCGAATCCGACGCCGGAGCAGGCGCGCCGGGGTCTCGACGGCAACATCTGCCGCTGCGGAACGTTCGTCCGAATCATGGAAGCGACCATGGCCGCTGCGGCGAAGGGGGTGCGACGTGTCTAGCCAAGGTCGAGGCCGCGGCGGCGCAGCCCAGCCACCAGCGACACCGGTGGACCCACGATACAAATGGCCCGAGAAGCCCACGCTTCTGGGCACCTCTGTGAAGCGTCTCGACGGTCCCGACAAGGTGACCGGCCGCGCGCGCTACACCTACGACATCAGCCGGCCCGGCATGCTCTACGGGCGCATCGTCCGCTCGCCGCTGCCGCACGCGAAGATTACGTCGATCGACTTGTCGGCCGCGCAGAAGGCGCCCGGCGTCAAAGCGGTGCTCGTGTGGAAGGACGCGAATGCCGAGCTCTTCTATCAAGGCGATCCGGTGGCCGCCGTGGCCGCGGACACCGAGGAGCGCGCGCGCGACGCGGCGCGTCTCGTCCGCGTGCGGTACGAAACGCTGCCGCACGTCGCGACCGAAGCGCAGGCAATGGCGGCCGACGCGCCGCGGTGGAACCTGGCGCAGGCGAACACGCGCGCCGGCACGCGCCAGGAGACCGGCGATCTCGACGCCGGCTTCAAGCAGGCCGCGCACGTCGTCGAACAGACCTACTCGACGCACGTCATCGGCCACGTCTGTCTCGAAAGCCACGGCACCGTGTGCGAGTGGGAAGGGGACAAGCTCACCGCGTGGGTGTCGACGCAGGGCTGCCATCAGGCCGCGCAGGGGTTTGCGCAGGCGCTCGGCATCCCGCAGACCGACGTCCGCGTGATCACGCAGTACATGGGCGGCGGCTTCGGCAGCAAGTTCGCGCCGGACTCGCAAGGGATCATCTGCGCGAAGCTGGCCAGGCTGGCGAACGCGCCGGTGAAGCTGATGCTCGATCGCCGCGAAGAGCATCTCGACACGGGAAACCGTCCGTCGGCGTTCGCCACGATCAAGGCGGGCGTGTCGGCCGACGGCATGCTCACCGCGTTCGACGCGCAGAGCTGGGGCACCGGCGGTGCGGGACAGGGCGCGAACTTCCCACTGCCGTACCTCTATCAGTTCCCGAACCGCCGTCGAGCGCACACCGACGTGTACATCAACGCGGGCACGCAGCGCGCGATGCGCGCGCCGGGACACCCGCAGGGCTGCTTCCTCACCGAGATCCTGATGGACGAGCTCGCGGATCGCGTGAGGATGGATCCGGTCGAGTTCCGCATCAAGAACGCGCCGAAGCTCGCGCCGAACGCGATGTGGGTCGACTACTTCCAGCGCGGCGCGAAGCAGTTCGGGTGGGACAAGCGGCATCCGACGGGCGATCCGGCGCGGGGACCGATCAAGACCGGCATGGGCGTGTCGGCGCACCTGTGGGGCGGCGGCGGCCGCGGCACGCAGGCGCACGTCGACATCATGTCGGACGGC
>Ga0070695_100000650_pt1 | contig 18464 bp, 18 predicted proteins | sample KBSK1252metaG_FD_65471 | JGI IMG/M metagenome (GOLD analysis project Ga0070695, IMG submission 65471) | Corn, switchgrass and miscanthus rhizosphere microbial communities from Kellogg Biological Station, Michigan, USA - KBS K1-25-2 metaG | ecosystem: Host-associated > Plants > Roots >...
CTGGACGGCAAGCGGGTGGTGGTGGTGGACGACTCCATCGTGCGCGGCACCACCAGCCGCAAGATCGTCAAGATGATCCGGGCCGCGGGCGCGCGTGAGGTGCACGTGCGCATCTCATCGCCGCCGATCCAGTGGCCGTGCTACTACGGGATCGACACGCCCACCCGGCGCGAGCTGATCGGGGCGAGCCACAAGGTCGACGAGATCCAGCGCTACCTCGGCGCGGACTCCCTCGGCTACCTGTCGCTCGAGGGCATGCTCAAGGCCACCGGGTCGGACCCGAATCATTTCTGTCACGCGTGCTTCACCGGCCAGTATCAGGTCGGCTTCGAGTCCGAGGAACTGGCGCAGCTCAGGTTGTTCGACTCGTAGGGGGTATGGATCCGCTGACGTATCGGGCGGCCGGCGTGGACATCCAGGCCGGCGACCTCGCCGTGCGCCGCATCGCGCCGCTGGCGGCGTCCACCCGCCGGCCGGAGGTACTGGGCGGCATCGGGGCCTTCGCGGCCTTCTGCAAGGTCCCCGCCGGCTACCGCGAGCCGGTGCTCGTCTCGTCCACCGACGGGGTCGGCACCAAGCTCAGGATCGCGATCATGGCCGACCGCCACGACACGGTGGGCCTCGACCTGGTCGCGATGGGCGTCAACGACCTGCTCGTGCACGGCGCCGAGCCGCTCTTCTTCCTCGACTACCTGGCGGTCCACCGGGTCGAGCCGGATCGGATCGAGGCCATCGTCAGCGGCATCGCGGCGGGCTGCCTCCAGGCGGGCTGCGCCCTGGTGGGCGGGGAGACCGCGGAGATGGGCACCTTCTACGCACCCGGCGAGTACGACCTGGCCGGCTTCGCGGTGGGGGTGGCCGAGCAGAGCCTGCTCGTCACCGGGGCCGACGTGGCGGTCGGCGACCGGGTGCTCGGGCTCGCTGCCTCGGGCCTGCACTCCAACGGCTACACGCTGGCGCGCGAGGCCATCTTCGGCCGCATGGGGCTCAAGCTCAACGATCCGATCCCGGGAGTGGGGCGGCCGGTGGTCGACGAATTGCTCGAGCCCACCCGCATCTACGTGCGCCCGGTGCTGGGCCTGCTGCGCGAGGTGGCCGTGAAGGCGATGGCCCACGTCACCGGCGGCGGCATCACCGAGAACCTGCCGCGCGTGCTGCCCGCGGGCCGGCGCGCCCGCATCACCGCGTCGGCCTGGCCGGTGCCGCCGATCTTCCCGGCCATCCAGCGCGCGGCCTCGGTCGACGACGCGGAGATGCGGCGCACCTTCAACATGGGCCTGGGCTTCCTGCTGGTGGTCGCGGCCGACGACGTGGCCGCCGCGACCCGGCGGCTCGAGATCGCGGGGGAGCGCGTGTACGAGGTGGGCGAGATCGTCGCGGGCGACCCGGGGGTGGACTATGCCTGAGCCGCTGCGGGTCGGCGTGCTCGCCTCCGGACGCGGCTCCAACTTCCGCGCCCTCGCGGAGGCGGCCGCGGCCGGGCGCATCCCGGCCTCGGTGGTGGTACTGGTCAGCGACCGGGCCGGCGCGCCGGCGCTGGGCGTGGCCCGCGAGCACCGGATCGAGGCGGTGGTGGTGGATCCCAAGCAGCATCCCTCGCGCGAGGCGCACGAGAAGGCGGTGATCGGGGTGCTCGAGGAGCGCCGGGTGGGCCTCGTGTGCCTGGCCGGCTACATGCGCCTGCTGAGCGCGGGGTTCGTCGCCCACTTCGCGGGCCGGCTGCTCAACGTCCACCCGTCGCTGCTGCCCGCGTTCCCGGGCCTCCACCCGCACCGGCAGGCCCTGGCCCACGGGGTGCGGGTGTCGGGCGCCACCGTCCACTTCGTGGACGAGGGGGTCGACACCGGCCCGGTGGTGCTGCAGACGGCGGTGCCGGTGGAGCCGGACGACACCGAGGAGAGCCTCGCCGCGCGCATCCTGGTCGAGGAGCACCGGATCTACCCGGAGGCGGTGCGCCTGTTCGCGGAGGGCCGCCTCGAGATCCGCGGCCGGCGGGTGGACATCAGGGAGAGGCCATGACCCGACTGGGACGCGCTCTGATCAGCGTGCACGACAAGACCGGGGTGGTGGAGTTCGCGCGCGGGCTGGCCGCGCTCGGCGCCGAGATCGTCTCCACCGGCGGCACCGCCCGGCTGCTGCGCGAGTCCGGCGTCCCGGTGGTGGACGTGGCCGAGATCACCGGCTTCCCCGAGATGCTCGACGGGCGGGTGAAGACGCTCCATCCCAAGGTGCACGGCGGCCTGCTGGCCCGACGCGAGCTCCCCGAGCACATGGCCGCGCTCGAGCGTCACGGGATCCGGCCCATCGACCTGGTCGCGGTGACGCTCTACCCGTTCGAGCAGACGGTCGCGAAGGCGGGCGTCACGCTCGAGGAGGCCATCGAGAACATCGACATCGGGGGCCCCAGCATGATCCGGGGGGCGGCCAAGAACCACGCCCACGTGGCGGTGGTGACCGATCCCGCGCAGTACGGGCCGGTGCTCGACGAGCTGCGGAAGTCGAGCGGCACGCTCTCGGACGAGACGCGCTTCCGCCTGGCCGCGGAGGCCTTCCGGCGCACCGCGCAGTACGACGCGGCCATCGCGGCCTACCTCCGCGACCCGGCCGCGGCGGGACGGCCGGCGCCCGCGGGCGGCTTCCCGGAGCGCCTCGCGATCGACGGGGTGCGAGTGCAGTCACTCCGCTACGGCGAGAACCCGCATCAGGCCGCCGCGTTCTACCGCCCGGCCGCGGGCGGGCTCGGTCTGAGCGCGGCCAGCCAGCTCCACGGCCCCGAGCTCTCCTACAACAACCTGCTCGACTGGTCGGCCGCGCTCGGGCTGCTGCTCGAGTTCGACGACCCGGCCGCGGTGGTGATCAAGCACACCAACCCGTGCGGGGTCGCCCTCGGCCAGGGCGCCGGGGAGGCGATCCGCCGCGCCAAGGCCTGCGACCCGGTCTCGATCTACGGCGGCATCGTGGGGCTCAACCGGACGGTGGACCTCGAGGTGGTCAAGGAGCTCTCCGGCATCCTGCTCGAGATCCTGTTCGCACCCGCCTACGAGCCGGACGCGCTCGAGGAGATCCGCCGGACCAAGAAGAAGTGCCGCGTGTTCCAGCTCCCGTGCGCGCGCCGCGACTACCCGGCGCGGCGGCAGGAGCTGCGGAGCGTCTGGGGCGGCGTGCTGCTGCAGGACGCCGATCTGGTCGACCTCGACGAGGCCGCCCTCAAGGTGGTCTCGCGCCGGGCGCCCAGCGCGGCGGAGCTCTCGGCCCTGCGCTTCGCGTGGCGGGTGGGCAAGCACGCCAAGTCCAACGCCATCGTGCTCGCCACCGCGAAGCAGGTGGTGGGGGTGGGCGCCGGGCAGATGAACCGGGTGGACTCGGCGCGGCTCGCGGTCATGCGCGCGCGCGAGCTCGGGCTCGAGACCAAGGGCTCGGTGTGCGCCTCCGACGCGTTCTTCCCGTTCCGGGACGGGCTCGACGTGGTCGCCAAGGCCGGCGCCACCGCGGTGATCCATCCGGGCGGCTCGCTCCGCGACGAGGAAGTCGTGGCCGCCGCCGACGAGCACGGCCTCGCCATGGTGGTGTGCGGGATCCGCCATTTCAAGCACTAGCCAACCTCCCGAGCGGGTGTTCTCGCTGCGCGAGCTGACGCGGCTCCTGCGGCTGTCCCCCAAGCGGCGCTCGCAGCTGCGCCGGCTGGGGCTCCTGCGCGACGACCCGCGGGGCGTGCGCTTCCGCGAGCTGGTCTCGGCCCGGGCCGCCGCCCAGCTGCTCGAGAGCGGGGCGAGCGTGCGCCAGGTGCGGGCCGCGCTCGACGGGGCGCGGCGCCTCGTCCCGGACGTTCAGACCCCGCTCGCGGAGCTGCGGCTCGTGCTCCACGATCGCCGGGTGGTCGTCGAGCAGGACCGCCTGCGCGTCGATCCGGGCACCGGGCAGGCCCTGCTCGACTTCGCGGCCGGCGATCTCGAGCTCGAGACGCGCGAGTCGCTGCTGACCGGCATGGTGCGGCCCCTCATCCCGCCCGCCGACGCGGCCGAGGTGTGGTTCCAGCGGGCCTCGGAGTGGGACGGCGATCCGGAGCGCTGGGAGTCGGCGGTGGACGCCTACGAGCGCGTGCTCGACATGGATCCGGGCTACGCGGCGGCGTGGAACAACCTGGGGCTGCTGCATCACCGCATGGGGCAGTACGAGCAGGCCGGGGAGTGCTATCGCGCCGCGCTCGAGGCCGACGACACCTGCTGCCAGGCCGCCTTCAACCTGGGCTCGCTGCACGAGGACCTGGGGGACTTCCCGGTGGCGGTCACGTGGTACCGTCGCGCCCTCGAGCTCGACGCCGACTACGCCGACGCCCACTTCAACCTGGCAGGCGTGCTGGCCAAGCTGGGACGGAGCGAGAGCGCGGCGGTGCACTGGCGGCGCTACCTCGAGCTCGACCTGGGCAGCCCGTGGGCCAAGATCGCGCGGGCGCACCTTGAGGACGGCTCCTCCGACGACGCGCCGGAGGCCGAGGAGTGACCGACGTGCTCCTGGTCGGCGGCGGCGGGCGCGAGCACGCGCTCGCCTGGAAGCTCGCCCAGAGCCCGGGCCTCGGGCGTATGATCGCCGCGCCGGGCAACCCGGGCATCGCGGCCCACGCGCGCTGCGTGCCGATCAAGGACACCGCGATCGACGAGCTGGTGGCGCTCGGCCAGCAGGAGCGGCCCGACCTGGTCGTGGTGGGTCCGGAGACCCCGCTCGCGCTGGGCCTCGCCGGCCGGCTGCGGGCCGCCGGCCTCGCGGTCTTCGGGGGCAGCGCGGCCGCCGCGCGCCTCGAGAGCTCGAAGGCCTTCGCCAAGGACCTGATGGCCCGCCACCGCATCCCGACCGCGCGCTTCGGCACCTTCGAGGCCGCGGCCGCGGCCCGGGCCTACTGTCGCGAGCTGAGGGCGCCCCTGGTGGTGAAGGCGGACGGGCTCGCCGCGGGCAAGGGGGTGGTGGTGTGCCGCACCCTCGAGGAGGCGGACGCGGCGGTGACGCAGTGCCTCGAGGCGCGCGCCTTCGGCGACGCCGGCCGGACCGTGGTGGTCGAGGAGTTCCTCGAGGGCGAGGAGGCGTCGTTCTTCGCGCTCTCCGACGGGACCGCCGTGCTGCCGCTCACCGCGGCCCAGGACCACAAGACGGTGTGGGACGGCGACCGCGGCCCCAACACCGGCGGCATGGGCGCCTACTCGCCCGCGCCGGTGATCGACGCGCGTATGCAGGAGCGGGTGATGGCCGAGATCGTGCGGCCGACGGTGGCGGCCATGGCCGCGGAGGGCACGCCCTACACCGGCGTGCTCTTCGTGGGCCTGATGATCACGCGCGAGGGGCCGAAGGTCATCGAGTTCAACTGCCGCTTCGGCGATCCCGAGTGCCAGGCGATCCTCCCCCGCCTCGAGGACGACCTGCTGGCCCTGCTCCTGGCCGCCGCGACCGGCAAGGGCCTGCCGCCCGCGCTCTCCTGGAGCCCGCGGAGCTCGGTGTGCGTGGTGATGACCTCGGCCGGCTACCCAGGGCGCTACGAGACGGGGCGGGTCATCACCGGCGTGGAGGCCGCGGCCGGGCTCGACGGGGTCAACGTCTTCCACGCGGGCACCGCGCTCGCCGATGGCGCGCTTGTCACCGCGGGCGGCCGCGTGCTGGGCGTGCAGGCGTCGGGGGCCGACGTGGCGGGCGCGATCCGGACCGCCTACGCGGCCGTCGAGCGCATCCGCTTCGACGGCGCCCACTACCGGCGCGACATCGGCCATCACGCCCTGAGACGCCTCGGGTGAGCGCCCGGCCCGTTCGCACCCGCGTCCGCGCCGTCGATCCGGAGCAGCCCGACGTCCGCGCGATCGCGGCCGGCGCCGCGGTGATCGAGGCGGGCGGGCTGGTGGCGTTCCCGACCGAGAGCTTCTACGGCCTCGGGGCCGACGCCCTCGACACCGAGGCGGTCGCGCGCGTGTTCGAGGTGAAGGGCCGGCCCGAGCACAAGGCGCTGCTGGTCCTGGTCGACTCGATCGACATGGCGGCCGGCCTCGCCGTCCGTATCTCCGACGGGGCGCGGGCCCTGATGGCCCGGCACTGGCCGGGGCCCCTCACGCTCGTGCTGGAGGCGGCGGCCCGGGTGCCGGCGGGGCTCACCGGCGGCACCGGCACGATCGGGGTGCGCATGCCCGGTCATCCGGTCGCCCGCGCGCTCGTGCACTCCGCGGGGCGCCCGATCACCGCGCCGAGCGCCAATCCGAGCGAGGCGGCGCCGCCGCTCACCGCGGCCGCGGTGCGCGGCTACTTCGAGGGCCTGGTGGAGCTGATCCTCGACGGGGGAGCGACCGCGGGCGGCCCGGGCTCCACCGTCGCCGACTGCACGGTGTGGCCGCCCCGGATCATCCGGCAGGGGCCGGTCGTCGTCGAGGCGGCATGCGCATAACCGGCGTGATCCAGGCCGGGGGGCGAAGCGTGCGGATGGGCGGCCGGCCCAAGGCCCTGATGGAGCTGGGCGGCCGGCGGATCATCGACCGGGTCGCGGACGTGGTGCGGGCGGTGGCCGACGACGTGCTGATCGTCACCAACACCCCCGAGCTCTACGCTTCGCTCGGGCTGCCGATGGTGCCCGACGCGTTCCCGGATCACGGCTCGCTGGGCGGTATCTATTCCGGCCTCCGCGCCGCGGCGGGCGACGCGGTCTTCACGGTCGCCTGCGACATGCCGTTCCTGATGGTGGAGGTGGCGCGCCTGGTCACCGGGCGCGCCGCGGAGGCCGACGTGGTGGTGCCGCGGGTCGGGACCCAGTGGGAGACGCTCCACGCCTGCTACGCCAAGGCGTGCCTCGCGCCCATCGAGGCGCGGCTCCTGGCCGGGCGCCTCAAGATCATCGGCTTCTACGAGGACGTGCGCGTCCTCACGATCGGGGAGGAGGAGGTCGCCCGCCACCGGGCGCCCGAGGTCGTGTTCATGAACGTCAACACCCCGGAGGATCTCGAGGTCGCGCGCGGGCTCCTGCCCACGCTCGAGCCCGGGCCCGCGCCGGCGGGACCCCGCTAGGACGCGGGGAGCGCCATGGACGCGCGCGCGGAGGGACTCGGGCTCGGCTCGATCCAGGAGATCAACGCGCTGCCGCGCGAGGTCGCGGAGGCGCTCTACGCGCGGCTCGTGCCCGAGGAGCTGCTCGACCGCTTCGCGATCGATCCCGCCACCCTGTGCGACCGCGACGGGGCTCGCCTCGTCCGGGTGACCGCGCCCCCGGACAAGCCGTGGGCCCGCGTGGAGGTGCGGTCCTCGCCGGAGGATCGCGATCCCGCGCTGCTGGTCGACGTGGAGATGTCGCCGCTGTCGGTGCCGGAGCTCGCCTTCGTGCAGATCACCGATCCGGCCGGCCCGCGCTTCGCGATCGACCGCGACTCGGACGGGCGGGACACCCTCTTCGGCACCGCCTCGCGCAACGTCGCCGAGGAGACGCGGGCCATGCGGGACGGACTCGCCCCCGGGCAGGTGCGGCGCGGCCTGCGGCTGCTCTCGCGCGTGCTCGACGCGATGGAGGGCTTCTGCACGCTGATCGGCAAGGAGATCTACCTCATCGAGCCGCTCTTCTACCACTCCGCGATCCTGTACGAGCGGCGCGGCTGCGGCTACCTCATGGGCCGCGACGTGATGGAGGAGATCCACGCCGGCTTCTCCCCGGGCGGGCCGCTGCGCAAGGCGCTCGACGGCTCCTCCCACTTCCGCCGGCCGGAGGCCGCCGACACCGTGCGGGGCCGGAGCTGGGCCCTCCACGACGGGGTCATCGAGGGCCTGTGGGGCGGCGCCGGCGTGGGCTCGGTCAAGATGTACAAGGCGGCCGGCCGGTCCGCCGGCATCGACACGTTCCCGGGCGCGCCGTATTGACCGGGACCGACGGGATATACTCGCGGGGTGAAGCGTCCGAAGCCGATCCACGCCAGGGTCCGCAAGCCGATGCCGGCCAAGCCGCCCAAGGTGGAGGTGCCGAAGACGGTGTACCGGCGCCGGCCCAAGCACCGCCGCGCGGCGGAGAGCGAGTGATGGCGGACCTCCCCGCCGGGCATCGGACGGCTCCGGCCGCGATCGTCCACTACCACGAGATCAGCCTCAAGCGGGGCAACCGCCCGCTCTTCCTCCGTCATCTTCAAGACAACGTGCTGCGGGCCATCGGCGACCTCGGGCCGGTGCGCCTGGTGCAGCTGCCCGGGCGAATCATGCTGGACCTCTCGCGCCATCCGGATCCGGCCCGCCTGCGCGAGCGGCTCGCCCGGGTGTGCGGCGTGGCGAACTTCTCGCTGGCCCTGCGCGCCGGAGTCTCGCGCGAGGCCCTGCGCGCGGCGGTGGGGCAGGCGATCGAGGGGCGCGCGTTCCGGACCTTCCGGATCTCGGCGCGCCGCGCATTCAAGACCTTTCCGCTCACCTCGGTCGAGCTCAACCGCGACCTGGGCGCGCACGTGCTCGCGCTCCGGCCCGACGTCCGGGTGAGCCTCGAGGCGGCCGAGCTCGACGTGCGGGTCGAGGTCCTGCCGGGGGAGGCCTTCGTCTACGCGGACCGGGACCGCGGCGCGGGCGGCCTGCCGGTGGGCGCGAGCGGCACGGTGGCCGCGCTGCTCTCGGGCGGCATCGACTCCCCGGTGGCCGCGTGGCGCCTGATGAAGCGCGGCTGTCGCGTGGTGTTCGTGCACTTCCACAGCGCGCCCTACCTGCCCGATCTCTCCCGCGGCAAGGCGCGCGAGCTGGTGGCCCGCCTGACCCAGTGGCAGTACTACTCGCGGCTCTTCCTCGTGCCCTTCGGCGAGATCCAGCGGGAGGTCGTGCTCGCGGTGCCGCCGCCCGCCCGCGTGGTCGTCTACCGGCGCCTGATGGTGCGTATCGCCGAGCGCCTGGCCCGGCACGCGGGGGCGCTCGCGCTGGTCACCGGCGAGAGCCTGGGGCAGGTGGCCTCGCAGACCCTCTCCAACCTCACGCGTATCGACGAGGTCGCCGGCATGCCGATCCTGCGGCCGCTCATCGGCATGGACAAGCTCGAGATCACCGAGCAGGCTCACGCGCTCGGGACGTACGAGACCTCGATCGAGCCCGACGCGGACTGCTGCACGCTCTTCACCCCGCGACACCCCGACACCCGGACCGAGGCGGCACAGCTGGCCGCGCTGGAGGCGCGGCTCGACGTCGCGCGCCTGGTCACCCTGGGAGTGGAGACCGCGGAGCAGGAGACGTTCGAGTTCCCACCCGGCGCGGGGCCCTATCCGGCGCGCGGGGCGCGCCCGCGGTCCATGCGGGAGTCCGTCTCCGAGTGACCGCCACCCTGACCTTCCTCGGAGCCGCCGGGGGTACCGTGACCGGCTCCAAGCACCTGCTCGAGGACGGCCCGAGCCGGCTTCTGCTCGACTGCGGGCTCTTCCAGGGCCTCAAGGACCTGCGCCGGCGCAACTGGGCCCCGCCGCCGGTGGACCCGAAGACGCTCGGCGCGGTCGTGCTGAGCCACGCGCACATCGACCATTCCGGCTACCTGCCGCGGCTCTGCCGCGACGGCTTCGCGGGGCCGGTCTACTGCACCGGGGGCACCGCCGACCTGCTCAAGGTCATGCTCCCGGACTCGGCGCACCTCCAGGAGGAGGAGGCGGAGTTCGCGAACCGTCACCGCACCAGCACCCACGACCCGGCGCTGCCGCTCTACACGGTGGCGGACGCCGAGCGCGCGCTGGCCCAGGTCCGCCCCGTCGCCTTCGGCGAGCGCTTCGCGCCCACCCGCGGCGTCGAGGCCAGCTTCACGCCGTCCGGGCACATCCTGGGGGCCGGGCTCGTCACCTGCCTGATCGGCGGCCGCCGCGTGGTGTTCTCCGGGGACCTGGGCCGCTACGGCGTCCCGATCATGGTGGACCCGGATCCGGTGGCCGAGGCCGACGTGCTGCTGGTGGAGTCGACCTACGGCGACCGCGTCCATCCGCCCGACGACTCCTCCCAGCGCCTCGCGGGGGCGGTCCACCGCGCCGTCGAGCAGAAGGGCTGGCTGCTCATCCCCGCCTTCGCGGTGGGCCGCTCTCAGGAGATTCTGTACGACCTGCGGGCCCTCGAGGAGAGCGGGACCATCCCGCGCCTGCCGGTCTACCTCGACAGCCCCATGGGTATCCAGGCGACGGTCGTCTACGCCACCCATACCGAGGAGCACGACCGGGAGCTCGCCGCGGTGGAGGCGGACGGCCGGCGGCCCTTCGCGCCGCGGCGCCTGACCCTGACCCGCACCGTGGAGGACTCCAAGCGGCTCAACGACGTCGCGGGGCCGGGCATCATCCTGGCGGGCAGCGGCATGGCCACCGGGGGGCGCATCCTCCACCATCTCAAGCGCCTCCTGCCCGATCCGCGCACCACCGTGCTCTTCGTCGGCTACCAGGCCGCGGGCACCCGCGGGCGGCTGCTCCGGGAGGGCGCGCGCGAGATCAAGATGCTCGGCACCGTGGTGCCGGTGCGCGCCGAGATCATGATCAGCGATTCCTACTCGGCCCACGCCGATCGCGAGGAGATCCTGCGCTGGCTCGGCGGCTTCACGCGGCCGCCCGGCATGACCTATGTCGTCCACGGCGAGCCCGAGGCGGCCGCCGCGCTCCGGGACGCGATCACGAGCCGCCTCGGCTGGCGGGCCGCCGTGGCCGAGGACGGCCAGCGCGTGTCGCTCTGAGCGACGCGCCCGCGCCCTACCGGCTGGTCCGGGCCCTGGCCCGCCTGCTGCTCGCGGTGTTCTATCGCCGCGTGGACGTGATCGGCGCCGAGCGCATCCCGCGCGCGGGCCCGGTCATCGTGGCCGCCAATCATCACAACGCGCTCGTGGACGGCGTCCTGCTGCTGGCCCTCGTTCCCCGTCGCCTGGTCTCGGTGGCCAAGGCGCCGCTCTTCTCGAATCCGCTCGTCGGCCCCTTCCTCCGCCTGATCGGCGCGCTGCCCGTGCACCGCCGGCAGGAGGGCGGCACGGATCCCGCGCGCAACGCGGCGCTCTTCGAGGCCTCGTCGTCCACGCTCCGCAGCGGCCAGGCGATCCTGATCTTCCCGGAAGGCGTGAGCCAGCCCGAGCCGACCTTGATGCCGCTCCGCACCGGGGCGGCGCGGATGCTGCTGGCCGCGGAGGCGGACGGCGTCGGCCCGGTGACCCTGTTGCCGGTCGGGCTCATGTTCCACGAGCCCGGCACCTTCCGGACCGGCTGGGCGCTGGTGTCGATCGGGGAGCCGGTGGCGACGGCCGACTGCGCGGCCCTCGCGCGATCCGCGCCGGAGGAGGCCGCGCGCCGGCTCACCGCGCGGCTCGGCGAGGCGATGCGCGGGCTCATCGCGCTGGTGGACGACCGGCAGACCCTGCGCCTCGTCGAGCACGCCGAGCGGCTCTGGCGCCAGGAGCGGGGCGGCGAGTGGGACGCGACCGCGCGCGCGGACTGGCGGCGGCGCGCGACGCGCGCCTATCGGTACCTGAGCCGCCACGACCCCGGGCGCCTCTCGCGGCTGCGCGGCCAGATGGAGCGCTACATCAAGGACCTCGACGCGGCCGGCCTGCGGACCGCGGTGCTGCTGAAGCCGCCGGCTCCCGGGGTGGCGCTGCGGTACGCGGGCGGCCAGCTCGCGGCCCTGCTGGGCGGCCTGCCGCTCGCGCTGTGGGGGCTCGCGAGCCACGCGCTGCCGTACTGGCTCACGTGGGCGGCGGCCCGGCTGCTCCGCCCCTCGGGGGACGTGGAGGCCACCTACAAGCTCGCGGCGGGCGTCGTGCTCTACCCGCTCGCGTGGATCGGGGAGGCCTGGCTGCTCTGGCGGGTGGGCGGCGGAGGGCTGCTCGCCCTCTTCCTGGCCCTGCTCGTGCCGGGCGGTTTCTTCGCGCTCTCGTGGAGCGAGCGCCTCCGCCGGCTCTACGGGGAGACGCGGGCGCTGCTCCGCCTCGTGCTGGATCGCGATCTCGCCCGCCACCTGGCCGAGCGCCGCCGCGAGATCCTCGCCGAGATGGACGCGGCGGTGGCGCGCGTGCCGGAGCCGGTGCTCGACGGCCGGGAAGAGGTCGGGGCCTGACCGGCGGGAGCGCCGCCCCCTACCGGTAGCGGGTTCCTTGACACCCAGCCCCGACGGAGCGTAAGGTTGGCGCGTGGTTTCCACCATTGCGCTCGGCGCCGACCATGCCGGATACGGGCTCAAGGAAGCCCTCAAGGGCTGGTTGATAAACCACGGCTACCAGGTGCTTGACCTCGGCACCCACTCCACCGAGTCGGTCGACTATCCGGACTACGCCGCGCTCGTCGCGGAGTCGGTCGCCGATCACAAGGTCGAGCGGGGCCTCCTGGTGTGCGGCACCGGGATCGGCATGTGCATCGCGGCCAACAAGGTGCCCGGGGTGCGGGCGGCCCTCTGCGCCGACCTCTACACCGCGCGCATGAGCCGCGAGCACAACGACGCCAACGTGCTGGTGCTGGGGGGCCGGCTCATGGGCGCCGACATGGCCGTCGACATCCTGCAGGCCTGGCTCGAGACCGACTTCGCGGCGGGGCGGCACGCGCGCCGGGTCGCGAAGATCGCCGACGTCGAGTCCCGTCACGCCGGAGACCGGGCCCGCCCATGACCCGGCTCGAGCAGGTCGATCCCGAGATCGCCAAGGCCATCCGCGCGGAGACCGAGCGCCAGTCCCGCAACCTCGAGCTGATCGCCTCCGAGAACTTCGTCTCCGAGGCGGTGCTCGAGGCGGTGGGCTCGGTGATGACCAACAAGTACGCCGAGGGCTACCCCGGCAAGCGCTACTACGGCGGTTGCGAGTTCGTGGACGTCGCGGAGGAGCTCGCGATCGCCCGCGGCCGGGAGCTGTTCGGGGCCGAGCACGTCAACGTGCAGCCCCACTCGGGCTCGCAGGCCAACATGGCGGTCTACTTCACCCTGCTCAAGCCGGGCGATACCGTGCTGGGCCCGAACCTGGCCCACGGGGGACACCTCACCGCGGGCAGCCCGATGAACTTCTCGGGGCGCTTCTACACGATCGTCCCCTACGGCGTGCGCAAGGACACCGAGCGCATCGACATGGACGAGGTACGCGACCTCGCGCGGCAGCACCGGCCGAAGCTCATCATCGCGGGCGGCTCCGCCTTCCCGCGCGCGATCGACTTCAAGCCCTTCCGCGGGATCGCCGACGAGGTGGGCGCGGCCTTCATGGCCGACATCGCGCACCCGGCCGGCCTGGTGGCCGCGGGCCTGCATCCCTCGCCGCTGCCGTTCGCCGACTTCGTCACCACCACCACCCACAAGACGCTCCGCGGCCCGCGCGGCGGCATGGTGATGTGCCGCAGCCAGTACGCCCGCGAGCTCGACCGCACCGTGCTGCCCGGCATCCAGGGCGGTCCGCTCATGCACGTGATCGCCGCGAAGGCGGTCGCGTTCCGGGAGGCGCAGACCCCCGAGTGGCGGGCCTACCAGGGGCAGATCGTGAAGAACGCGCGGGCGCTCGCGGAGGCGCTCATGGCCCGCGGCTTCCGCCTGGTCTCGGGCGGCACCGACACCCACCTGATTCTGGTGGATCTCACCACCCGCAACGTCACCGGCAAGGACGCGCAGGAGGCGCTCGACCGGGCCTGGATCACCGTCAACAAGAACGGCATCCCCTTCGACACCAAGGGCCCCATGGTCACGAGCGGCATCCGGATCGGGACGCCGGCGGTGACCACGCGCGGCATGAAGGAGCCGGAGATGGCGCGGATCGCGGACTTCATCGACCGGGTGCTGGGCCGGGCCGGCGACGGCCAGGTGGAGGCGGCGGTGCGGGCCCAGGTGCAGGAACTGACCGCGCAGTTCCCCCTCTACGCGGGACGCCTCTCGTGAAGTGCCCGTTCTGCGGCCACACCGAGGACCGCGTGGTGGACTCGCGCGTGGGGCGGGACGGGGAGTTCATCCGCCGCCGGCGGGCCTGCCTCAAGTGCCACCGGCGCTACACGACCTACGAGTACATCGAGGACGTGCTGCCCCACGTGGTCAAGCGCGACGGGCGCCGCGAGCCCTTCGACCGCCAGAAGCTCCGCGGCTCCATCCTCAAGGCCTGCGAGAAGCGCTCGGTCGGGGTGCAGGCGGTGGACGACGTGGTGGCCGACATCGAGGCCAAGCTGCACGACCGGGCCGAGAAGGAGATCACGAGCCTCGAGCTGGGCGAGATCGTGATGGAGCACCTGCAGAAGCTCGACCAGGTCGCCTACGTGCGGTTCGCCTCGGTGTACCGCCAGTTCAAGGACATCTCCCAGTTCATGGACGAGGTGAAGCACCTCATCAAGGACGACAAGCCCGTGAAGCCGGCCGCGACCAAGCCGGCCAAGGCCGCCGCGAAGCGATAACCCCCTCACCCTGTAGCTCCTCACCCTGTAGCCCCTCACCCTGCCCTCTCCCCGGAGGGGAGAGGGAGAGAGCGGCGGGTGCTGAGGTAGACGCCCGCGATCACCCCGGCGGCCCCCACCAGGTGGTACCAGCGGATCGGCTCGCCCAGCATCAGCCACGAGAGCCCCAGCACCAGGAACGGGATCAGGTTCATGAACACCGCGGCCCGTCCCGGTCCCACGGTCCGCACCGCCTGGTAGAAGCCGATGTGGCCCGGCGTGCCCAGCAGCGCGCTGTAGAGGACGACCGAGAACCCGACCCACGAGGCGTGCGCGAAGCTCTGCCAGGGTCGCTCGAGCAGGGCGAGGGGGAGCAGCAACCCCGCCGCGACCACGTGCGCCCCCGCCAGCATCTGCAGCGGTGAGAACGTCGAGAGGTTGGCCCGGCTGTAGAGGGTGTAGATCACCCAGAGGCTCTGCGAGGCGAGGATGATGAGGTCGCCCCGGTTGACCGAGAGGGTGAGCAGGATCTCGGGCGAGCCGCGGGCGATCGTCAGCAGCACCGCGCCCAGGGTGAGGCCGATCCCCGAGAGGTTGATCGGCGAGAGCCGCTCGCGGAGCCACGCGGCGGCGGCCAGGGCCACCACCACCGGCGCGGCTGCGCCCAGGATGCCCGCGTTGGCCGGGCTCGTGAAGCGCAGGCCGATGTACCAGAGCGTCGAGTTGCCCACGAACCCGGTCACCGCGAGCACCACCACCGCGGTGAGGTCCCGCCGGGCCAGGGGCGGTAGCGGCCCCTCGAGCACGCGCGAGACCACCACGAGCAGCGGAGCCGCGATGAGGGCGCGCGTGGCCGCCATCGTGATCGGCCCCAGCTCCTGCAGGCCGAGCTTGGCGAGGGGGAAATTCCCGGACCAGAGCAGCGCGACCCCGAGCAGCAGGGCGTAGGCGTGTCGATGCGTCACGGGATGGCCGGTGGGTGGAGGCGAGCTCGGAGATGGAACGGCCCTGCCGGGATGGGGCCGACAGGGCCGAGCGCCACGAGTGGCGCCTTACTTCTTCTTTTTCTTCTTCGCGGCCTTCTTCTTCGCCATGTGATCGTCACCCCCCTCCCGATCCCCGCGCGTCACGCGGTCGATCATTGTCCGGACAATAGGGGAGGGCCAAAAACGTGTCAAGGGGAAAATACCGGATAGAGGGGCGGTGACGCGCTGCAGCCCCCATATCTTGGGGGCGGGGGAGGCTAGCTCTTCTCGTGGGCCGACGACGGCTTGCGGTGCTCGCGGCGCTTCACGTACTCCTGATTGAGCGGCACGCCCTTCTTGCAGAGCGGGCAGGCCTCGGCGGGGTAGGTCGGGAAGTCGCGGCTCACCAGGCTGAAGATCTCCTTGCCGCCGATCTCCGCCTTCTTGGTGCGTCGCCACAGGGCGCCGATGCCGATCACCTGGCCGCCGAGCTCCTCCACGAGCTGCGACAGCAGCCGCACCGTGGTCCCGGAGCTGACCAGATCCTCGACGATGAGCACCTTGGTGCCCGCCCGGATGAAGCGCTGGAACTCCACCGGCAGGGTGACCCGCCGCTTGCCCGCGCTGACGCCCTTGGTGCCGTAGGCGAGGGTGGGCCGCGAGGGATGGGCGCGGGCCACGCAGTGGGACAGGATGAGGGCTCCGGGGCCCGTCGACAGCACCACGTCGATGGGCCACTGGGCGAAGTGCTTGGCGATGACCGCGCCGAGACCCTCGGTGAAGGAGGCCTCGGTGGTGACGAGGGTCTTCTCGATGTACTCGCTGGTGTGGTGGCCCGACGGGAGGAGGACGTGGTCGTTGGCGTGATAGGCCCCGGTGCGCTTGAGGATCTCGAGATGGATCTTCTCGCGAACCTCCGCGTCCATCTGGCTGTCGGTTGGTCGCGGCGGGGGGGCCATCAGTCGAGTCAAGGATGCGGGCCGATGCGATGTGTTGTCAACCCGAAAGTGGCGCGACGCCGTGCGGCCGCCGCGGCGTGCTAGACTGCCGCGCATGAGGCTGCTCGCGCTCGAGACCGCCACGCTCGCGGGCGGGGCTGCGCTGCTCGAAGACGGGCGCCTGGTCGGCGAGATCCGGCTCAACATCGCGCTCACGCACTCGGAGCGGATCATGGCGATGGTGGACCGTCTCCTCCAGGATTGCGGGTGGGAGGTGTCCGGCCTGCACGGCCTCGCGGTGTCGATCGGCCCCGGCTCCTTCACCGGGCTGCGCGTCGGCGCGGCCACCGCCAAGGGGCTGGCCCTGGCCCTCGACCTGCCGGTGGCCCCGGTCCCGACGCTCGACGCCCTCGCGGCCACGCTGCCGTTCGCGGACGCGCCGGTGTGCCCGCTCCTGGACGCGCGCAAGGGCGAGGTCTACTGCTCGCTCTACCGGTGGAGCGGGACCGCGATGGCGCGCGAGTGGGACTACCTCGCGCTCCCGCCCGCCGCGGCGGCGGCCCGCCTGGAGGCGCCAGTGATCGTCCTGGGCGACGGGGTCGCGGCGTGCCGGCCCCACCTGGTCCGGCTCGGCGCGGGGCTCCGGGAGGCTCCCGTCGCGCAGTCGCTGCCGTCGGCCGCGGTGGTGGGCGCGCTCGGGCACGAGATCCTGGCCGCGGGCGGCGGCGTCTCCGGAGAGCGCCTCGCCCCGCTCTACCTCCGGCCGTCGGAGGCCGAGCTCCGGGCCCGGCATGGCTGACGTCGACGCGCCGACGATCGAGCCGATGACGCTCGAGGACCTGGACGACGTGCTCGTCATCGAGCGCGCGTCGTTCCAGACCCCGTGGTCGCGCGGGGCCTTCCGCTACGAGCTCACCCAGAATCGGGTCGCCCGCTGCCTGGTGGCGCGCGCGGGGCGGCGGCTGGTGGGCTACCTCTGCCTCTGGGAGATCGGCCACGAGATCCACGTCACCAACCTGGCCGCGCACCCGGACCTGCGTCGCCGCGGGGTGGCCCGCGCGCTGCTGCGCGCGGTGCTCGACGACGCGCGCGCCCGCGCGGTGAGCCTGGCGTTCCTCGAGGTGCGGCCCACCAACGTGGAGGCCCTCGGGCTCTACGAGAGCTTCGGCTTCCGGGTGATCGGCCGTCGCAAGGGCTACTACTTCGACACCGGCGAGGACGCCCTGGTGATGGAGGCCCGTCTGAGCGCGGAGCCCTCCGAGTCCGCCGCCTCCCCGCGGCCGGGCGCCTGAGCCTCTCGCCGCCCGTGGCCGCTCTCGTCCGCCGGATGCTCGACGGCGATCGTCTGGCCCTCGCGCGCCTGATCACCCGGGTCGAGAACCGCGCCCCGGAGGTGCCCGAGATCATGCGGGCCATCCACGAGCGCACCGGCCGCGCCTACGTGCTCGGGATCACCGGGCCGCCCGGCGCGGGCAAGTCGACCCTGGTCGACCGGGTGACCAGCCGGTTGCGGGCCCAGAACGTGGCGGTGGGCGTGATCGCGGTCGACCCGTCGAGCCCGTTCACCGGCGGCGCGGTCCTCGGCGACCGGATCCGCATGCAGACCCACACCCTCGACCCCGACGTGTTCATCCGGAGCATGGCGACCCGCGGCAGCCTGGGCGGGCTCGCCCGCGCCACCGGCGACGTCATCAAGCTGATGGACGCCTTCGGCTTCCCGTGGATCATCATCGAGACGGTCGGCGTCGGGCAGACTGAGCTCGACATCATCCGTCAGGTCGACACCACGGTGGTGGCCCTGGTCCCGGAGTCCGGCGACTCGGTCCAGGCCATGAAGGCGGGCCTGATGGAGGTGGCGGACGTCTTCGTGGTCAACAAGGCCGACCGCGACGGGGCGCACGCGCTGATGGCCGAGCTGCGCTTCAGCGTGCACCTGCACTACACGAGCGGGAGCGGACCCAAGGACGTGGACTGGGAGGTGCCGGTCCTGGCCGCCCAGGCCGCCAACGACGTGGGCATCGACGAGCTGATGGCCCAGGTGCGGCGCCACCGCGCGGCGCTGGAGCGGGCGGGCGCGCTCGAGGCGCGGCGGCAGGCGCGGCGGCGCGCGGACCTGGAGGCCCTGCTGGTCGAGGAGTTCACCGCCGCGGTGACCGCGCGGGTGCAGAGCGACCCCGCGCTGGCCGCCACCATCGACGCGGTGACCGCGGGCCGCCTCGACCCGTACTCGGCGGTGGCCCAGATCCTGTCCCAGACCCTGC
>Ga0070695_100000654_pt1 | contig 18443 bp, 19 predicted proteins | sample KBSK1252metaG_FD_65471 | JGI IMG/M metagenome (GOLD analysis project Ga0070695, IMG submission 65471) | Corn, switchgrass and miscanthus rhizosphere microbial communities from Kellogg Biological Station, Michigan, USA - KBS K1-25-2 metaG | ecosystem: Host-associated > Plants > Roots >...
ACGGGGAGTTATCCCAGTGGATAGCCGACTGCTTCCAAGAAGGCTATCAGGGCTGGGGTGTTGATGTCGGTGCATCGGATGGCATTTCGATCAACACGACATGGATGCTGGAGAAGGAACTGCACTGGACCGTCATCTCGGTTGAAGCGAACCCGAGGTTCTTGAAGGTTCTCCGCCAGATGCGGACGTTCGTGGAATCCTGCGCCTGCTCCGACCATATTGGAGAGGCTGTGTTCCACATCAACGACGAGAACCCCGAAGCATTCTCCTCGCTCAACAAGCCGGACTTGAACCGCGTTGTTCCCAGGCTCGAGACGGACCAAGAGGACTCCAGGCCTGGCAGGAAGTGGAGCAAGGAGACGGTCAAGGTGACCACCGTCGATGCCATCATGGAGAAGTGGCAGCTACCGAAGCTCGATCTGCTCGCCATCGACACCGAAGGCACGGAGCTGGATGTCTTGAAGGGCTGCAGCCTCGAACGGTGGAAGCCGATGGTGATCGTCGTCGAATGCTGGGAGCCCAATGGTCCGATTGACGACTACCTCAAGCGCCGGCAGTACCTGAAGAGGCGCAAGCAGGGCCACAACTATCTCTGGGTGCGGCGATGAGTTGGTCAGTCGTGGATGGGATGGCGCAGAACGCCCCACCCTATGACGGCATGATTCCCGGATTCCATGGGGACTTCCTGGTCGACCACTTCATGGCGACTCTTCTACCCGACTTCGGCTACGCCTGTGAGATTGGGGCTCTGGATGGCGTGACCAGCAGCGTTTGCCTTCACTTCGAAGAGAAGGGCTGGGTCGTGCTCTGTGTCGAGCCCAACCCGCTGCATGAGGAGTCCGGTCGTGCTGCGAGGAAACTCTGGCGCTCCGTTGCTGCAGGTGCCGAGAACGGTCGTGCTACGTATACGGCAGATACGGCCGGACTCAAATACGCCAGCAACTCCGGTCTTGCTCCCCGTCTCTGGCCTTACCGAGAGGATGCACAAGCGTTCGAAGTCGAGGTCAGGACTGTCGACCGACTGCTGGAAGAGGCTGGCTTCCCGAGGCTCGATCTCCTGACCATCGATACCGAGGGTTGGGAACCGGAGATCCTTTCAGGATGCAGTCTGGAGCGCTGGAAGCCCACGGTAGTTTGCTTCGAGGACGTCGGCACCAAGCTGCCGGTTCCTGATGGCTACGCAGAGGTCGGTCGGTTCCACGTCGACAGGGTGTTCCGGAGACTGGACCGTGGGGGCGCGTTGTGAAACTCGACTACGAGTCGGTTGCGCCATCGCTCACTCCGTACGCGGTTCGTGATGAGGACCTATGGATCTTGAAGCAGTTCCCGGACGGATACACGGGAACGGCTCTGGAGGCCGGGGCCTTCGATGGCAGGTTCTTGAGCAACACGCTCAGGCTCGAGGAGAAGGGGTGGCGCTGCATCTGCGTCGAGCCGAACCCGCGCTTCAGGGGGATCCTGTCCAAGAATCGTCAGTTCGCGCTCCATGCCGCTCTTGGGGCAGAGTTCAAGGATTCAGCGAAGGTCATCGAAGACCGCTTGGTCTACGCCAACACGAGATGTCGCGTGGACTTCGATGCTCCGGGCGAAGTCCTTGTACTGACCCTTGACCAGTGCATCCGACTCGCAGGATTCGACAGTCTCGACGTGCTGTCATTGGACACGGACGGAGCAGAGGAGCAGATCCTGGCTGGGTTTGACCCCAAGCGGTGGGACACCAAGGTGCTGGTGATTGAAATCGACGGTGGTCCGGAAGATCCGGCCCACCTCTGGGCTTTGGACAATGGCTTTCGTCTTGAGAGGACCATCGTGGAAAACAACTGTTACTTGAGGGCAGCGTGAAGACGCTTGTCGTCTGTCCCAGCCGTTCTCGTCCCAGGTTCCTCTACGACATGGCCCAGTCCATCGTGGAGACTTCTGACGCCGACATCGCTGTCTACGTCGATGACGACCAGATGGATATGTACCGCGACAGCGGTATCGACTGGAACGGCAGGTTCGGTTCTAGGATGAAGATTACAATCGGCAGAAGGATTGGCCCGGCTGCGGCAGCGGATGCGCTGGCGAAGGCATACAAGCGCTACGACATCTACGGGCTGTCGACCGACGACTCCATCTATCGCAGCAAGGGGTGGGACAAGTTCACGTCCGATTGCATAGCGCGGTTCCCGAACCGGATTGGTGTCGTTAGTGCCCATCACGGACAAGGTCCATGGGTGAATTTTCCGTATGTGAGCCGGGAATGGATTGAAACGCTAGGATGGTATGTCGTCCCGGGTGTTACCCACTATTGCTGGGACACGGCGCTGCAGATCCTCGGAGATGCAACCGAGATTGTCTACGCGACCAAGGCGCAGTTTGAGATCGATCACATGACGCAGCCCACACCGGACATTGCGCTCACCGCTCAGAAGGATTCTCTGACCTTCTTGAAGTGGTGCATCACGGAACGCCAGCAATCCATCATCAAGTTGAGGGACGCCTGTGGTCGTCCTGCAGAGGTTGCGTGAGCCACGCCGGGGAAGATAAGTGGGCGCTCGCTCAGTTCAGCGGACCAGGATACGCCGTTGAACTCGGGGCCTTGGATGGGACGTACCTCAGCAATACGCTGCTCTTGGAACAATCAGGATGGACATGCTTATGTATCGAGCCAAATCCCAAGCATCACCAGAAGCTGGCGGAGACGCGGAATCTGGTGCTCCGTTGCGCCTGCGATGCTGAACCTCGGGAACTGCTTACGCTCTATGTGATGGGAAACAGCGGCATGTTCACGCATTCAACCATCCGCCCTGATTCGGCGATAGGTGGATTCTCCACCTACCAGACCACTGTCCTGACCCTTAACCAGTGCCTGATGCTCTCGGGGTTCCCGAGACTCGATTTGCTGTCCTTGGATGTTGATGGCATCGAACGCGACATCATGCGCGGATTCGATCTCTCGCGCTGGGCACCCAAGGTCGTCATCATAGAAGAGAGTAACCCGAACGATATGCTGGACATCCTGCCGGGCTATCGGCATGAGGTACGGCTCGGGAACAACGGCTGTTATCTCAGGGAGGCTGCATGAGTATCGTGTTCACGTTCCCGGGCAAGCTGGGCGATGCCCTGCTCCAATGGCCGGTGGCCTACCAGTTCTCCAAGGTCACGAACCAGCGCTTCCAGGTGTGGATGGACGAGAAGACCTGTAAGCCGCTGGAGCCGTTGTTCCGTGCCCAGCCCTGTGTCTCCGACGTGAAACTCGTCAGTGGGGTGGAGAACTGGAACTGCGGTGGGCAGCCGTTCCATATGAACCTGCCGACGGCTTCATTCGACGGCAACACCATCTACCACCTGGGTCTGCGTGGATATCCGACCCGGCAGATCACGCTCGAGACGTTGGAGTACTCACGACTCCCGGTGGAGATCGACAAGAAGGCTCTGGTCGAGGAGCCGAGCATCGTTCCCGCGCGCGAGGTGGAGAAGCGGAACCGGCTCATCATCCACGGTCAGGGGGTGTGTCCGCATACGCGGACGACGCCCATGATGTGGAAGTTCCTCGCCAGTGTTCGCAACGAACTGGAGGAGTTGTTCGACGAGATCGTGTTCGTCGGCAGTGAACGGGACCGTGAGGTCGGGACCAAGACCTATCCTGACTGGGGCCAGTTCGACGACGAAGGCAACTTCTCGACACTGGCGGTGGAACTGGCGGCGAGCCGGGCGGTGATCGCCTGCGGCTCCTGTGTCGCGGTCCTTGCTGGTTGCCTCCATGTGCCTTGCATCCGAGTCCATGATCCGGTCTCGGAGACGGCCCCCAAGGTGATCTGGAGCAATCTCGCCCCCAATAGCATCAACGACACCGAGCTGGAACTGCGGGATTCGTGGCCCAAGTGGCGGGATCAAACGCTCTTGAACGAGGCCGTGGCGACGCCGTAGGCTTGGCGCGCCTTAGGAGGGCTTGATGGCGGTCACGACGACCCAGAACCCAAGGAAGCCGGAGGAACTCCAGCGCCGCATCTCTGATGCGCGCTTGATCGAGCTGGTCGATGCGAGACGCCAGCACTCCCAACGCTACAACCAGGGCATCTTCTCCAAGCTCCAGCGCTGGTACGACACCTACCGTGGGGTGTGGTCGGGCCGCATGGCCCAGTTCCGGAACAACGTCAACATCCCCTTCACCTTCGCCATGATCCAGTCGGACGTGGCGAGGAAGGTGCAGACGAGCTTCGGGACGTGGCCCCTGGTCGGGTTCGAGGGCTATGACCCGCTGGACGTCGCTAGGGCCAAGAAGAACGAAGTCCTGATCTCCGCCCAGATGAAAGACTGCGACTCGGTCGTGAAGGCGTGCGACTTCTTCCTCGAGGCTGACATCTGCGGCACCGGTATCGCCCGCATCGGCTGGAAGCAACTGCGGCGGATGAACCGTTACCGGAAGCTCGAGTCTGTGGCCCCGGGCCTTCAGATCCCGGTGATGAACGAGTCGATGGCGACGCTGTTCGACGGCCCGGACTGGGAGGTCGTGGACAGACTCGACTTCTGGCAGCCGCAGGGGAAGACCCGGATTCCCGACATGCCGTGGGTTATCCATCGCTACTACATCGACATGGACGACCTCTACGACGATGCCAACTCGGACATGCCTTACTTCGACCCCGGGGCCATCGGGCAACTCGGGAGGTACCCGCTCCAGGGTCAGGCGGCGACGGAGTTCTCCGTCCGGAGGGTGAGTTACCGGAACGAGTACGACTACCAGGCCCGGCAGTCGGAGCGGTTTGCGAAGCCGGTCGAGGTCTGGGAGATGCACGGACTTGTCCCCAGAGAGTTTGTCCCCGAGGACGGGGTGAGGCACCGGTGCATCGCCATCGGCAATGGTCGGGTGGTGATGAAGAACCGCGAATCGGCTCTGGGGAACCAGCAACTGCCGTTCGTGAGCTTCGCCCCCATGCCCGACCCCTACAGCTTCGACGGAGTCGCCAAGACGGAAGTCGCCTTCGGGCCCCAGCAGACGGCTAACCGACTGGCGAACCAGAAGTTGGACGCTCTGGACATCCTCATCGACCCGATGTACGTGGCCAACTCGCAGGCCAACCTGAACACCCAGCACCTGTTCACCCGGTCTGGGCGAATCTTGCTGGTGGACGGGCCGGCGGACGACACGAGCATCCGTCCCCTGACCCCGGACATGCGGGGTTTGCAGGCGGCTTACACGGAGATCGGGCAGTTGTTCCAGATGATGCAGCTGGGTACCGGCGAGACCGAGACCCTGCTGGGAGGCCCGAGCGGGTCGTCCCGAGAGACGGCCCGGGGCTTCCTCGGTCGCCAGGAGAACGCCCTGACCCGTCTGGCCATGGAGTCCCGATTGGCAGAAGAGGGCTTCATCGAGCCCTTGGCCAACGCCTTCAGGCGCATGGACCAGTTGTGGCTGACGCTGCCGCACGAAGTCCGGATCCTGGGGAGCATGGCGACGATCAACCCCGGCACCGGGTTGCCCTACGAGCAGCAGGACGTGACCATCGACTACGAGGACTTGGCTCCGGACTACAGGGCTCGAGCAGTTGGAGCCAGCCAGATGATGGGGCGGAGTGTCAGACAGCAGAACCTGGTGGCGCTGCTGCAGATGATGTCAGCGAATCCCGTGTTGCTCCAACTCGTTAACTGGGGCAACTTTGCGCGTCAGGCATTCGAGTTGTTCGACTTCAGGAACGTGAACGAGTTGCTGGTGTCCAAGGTACCGGCGGTTAACCAGTTGGCACAGGAGAACGGTGTTTCACCTGGGGCGGTAGCGGGAGCGGTGAGCAGCCCCTTGGACCAGCTATCCCCAGAGACGCTTGGGGCGTTCATGCAGACCGGTTCATCGTCCCCGCTACCTAGCTTTTCGTAATGCTGACAGATGAAGAGGTGCAGAAGGTTCGTCTTGTCATGGCGAGCCTTGGCTGGAATGATGTGATCCTGCCGGCCATCGTGAACCGAGGCAAGCAGGCAGTAAAAGCCCTTGTGATGTCTCGGGCAGAACGCTCGAACCAGTTCAAGGGCACAGACTTCGACACCGACGACGACGTTCTCCGTGCCCTCATCAGGGATTGTGAGTGGATGATGGCGACATGGCCGAACGAGTTGGCGGTGGCGGAGCACAACAGACGGCTTGACGAACTCGACCGTCAGAACATGGACGCAGGCGCCCGCTAGGCGCGAACCGCCGCGGGGAAAGGGAACCAGACGTATGCCAGACGAAACCCAGAACCAACCTCCGGCGCAGCCTTTGAACCCCGATCTTGCGGGCTACCCTGACACGCCATCACTGGTGCAGGGGTACCGCAACTCGAGTGAAGAGGGGAAGCGCCAGCGCGAGCGTGCGGACAAGGCGGAAGCCCTGCTGGCCCAAGTATTGACCCAGCAGAACGTGGCGAACCCACGGCAGACCGTCCCCAATCGTGCCACGGCAGCCGACCGCTTGATCGAGTTCGGCATTCCCGTGGATGCGATGCGTGAGGTCGTTGGCGAGCAGATCGCGGAAGCCTTCCGCCCGATCTCCAACGGTATCCGGGCACGTCAGCAGATCGTCGGGGCACACCCGGACTATGTCCAGTTCGAGACCGAAGTGGCGTCTTTCCTAGAGGGCGACCCGGAGCTCAAGGCGGACTACGACCGCATGTTCGAAGCGAGCCCGGTTCGTGCCATGGAGTACGCCTTCCTCAAGTTCGGGGACTCACGGCGCAGGACCCTGGGGGACCAGCCGCAAGGCAGCCCGCAAGGTCGTGCGGACGCGGGCATCCCAACGAGCCGTGCCGGCGAAGGCCGCCGCGCTCCCCAGCCGGACTCCCAGATCCAGGAAGCATTCGAACGCTTCCAGAAGACGGGGTCCTCGCGGGACGCACAAGCCTATGCCCGCGCACGTCTTCACGGTGTCATCTCGGATCAGTTCCTTAACCAATAGGGGCTGAGCCAGGAGGCATACGGACATGCCGGGTACAAACGTACTCCCGACTAATCCATATACCACCTTCGATGCTGGGTTCTTCCCGAGCGTCACGGGTGTTCATCATGAGGACCTGGTCGATGTCGTGACCATCCTCGATTCGTTCCAGACGCCGATGTTCTCATCGGCACCGAAGATCCGCGCCAAGGACGTGGTCCACTCGTGGACCGTTGATACCTTGGCGGCCACTGCAACGGCTGGTGTCCCCGAAGGTCTCGACTTCTCGGGTGATGCCCTGACGGGACCGGCCCGTCTCATCAACGGCACGCAGATCTTCCGGCGTGACGTGTTGGTGTCCGATCGCGAGCGGGATGCGAATCCTGCGGGCATCCGCGATATGTACGAGCACCAGGTGATGAAGGAGTTCAAGGTCATCGCTCGTAACTGCGAGGCCCGTATCTGGGCTTCGGCGACGTCTGTCTACACCACGGGTGTTGAGTCCTCGGCGGCGACGAATGCTCCGCAGATGCAGCCGGTGCGTGCGTTTGCCATCATTACCGGTGTTTCGGCTTCGGGTGGTGTGACCACGGCGGACATTGTCGGTCTGTCGCAGGTGTTGTTCGAGGCAGGAGCGGAGCCGGATTCGATCTGGTTTGCTCCGGCATCGAAGCGTCAGTTCGTGAACGCCACCGTGACCTCGGGCTCGGGCAACGTTCGCAACATCGCGGCGACCGACCAGCGGCTGGTGGCGAACATCGACGTGTTCGAGACGCCGTTCAACCAGTTGTACGCGGTCATCACCGACCGCTTCATCCCTATCAGCACCGCGAGCAATGTCGGTGCGTACTACATCGGGGACCGGAGCATGGCGAAGATCGCGTTCTTCCGTCCACCGCAGCACAAGCCGATGGGCAAGTCGGGCGACCATACGCGAGGCATCGTGCTGTTCGAGGCGACGCTGCAGCTGGATCACCCGAGTGCATGGGGTGCCTACACGGGCGTCACCAACGGCTAGCATCCCCCGATTCCGTAGCTCGTCGGTCTATCCTGTGGGCCCCTTCGAGGCTGTTCAGTCTTCAGGGCGACCGACGAGCGCGGGATCAGGAAAGGAAGTGGACCATGGCAGGTAGCAAGGATACGCGTGAGGACCTACCCTACATCGTGAATCCGGTGATCGGTGGTTCCCACAATCAGTCTGCGGCGCTACGGATCATCGCACGCAACCGTGGTTATGATCCGGATGCGATTTACGATGCCGATGGGTCGGGTCGGGTTGTTGGGTCCATGGTTCCATTCGACCGCGAGCCGACCACCATGAAACACAGTGTCACCGAACAGATTCCTGGCGGGGCCGTGGATTCATGGCAGGATGGGGGGGACCTGGCATCACGTCTCGGGTTTGACCAGGCAACGCCGTTCTCCCATCCGGACCCGGAGAAGGAGAACAAGGCGCGCAGGACCACGGGTGCGGACCCCTATGCGGGGATGCCCCCGAGCACGAGGTAGCCATGACATCACCGTTCACGGGACAGGAGCAGACGGAGCAGCGCCCGAACTTCCACACCGAAGGTGAAGGAACGGTCTTCAAGGGGGCGCCGAATGAAGACTTCTCTGGCGGTAAGGCAATCTCTCCAGAGTTCAAGAAGGCGCTCAACCAGTAGGAGGTTCGAGATGGGCGTGATAATGAAGGGTGGGAACTCTGGTTGCCGCCAAGACTACTTGGCTCCTGTGCCGAGTTCGGGCGCTAGCCAGCCAGTGTTGGACACGTCAGGGAAAGAGACCCAGCCTGGGGTCTACACTCAGGCTGATGACTTCACCAACAAGAAGAACCGCGAGCAGGCGACCCCGGACTTTCTGCCGACCTCAGGGGGCATTCCCGAGGGGTCGAGCGATGTCCAGGAGCAGGGTTTGCCGACCAGTTCCGTTACCGACACTGACGCGAACATATTCAAGGGTGCTCCCGACACGGGAACGAAGGGTGGCCCCGCAGTCCCGGGCCATGACTGAGTTCTTCTACTGCGAGTCGGATCGGACCACGACCCAGATGGACATGGTCCTTGACCCCGACATGCTCATCAAGGCCCAGCCGGACTACTACGGGCCTCGATTCCAAGCCATCGCTGATCTGCGGAAGCTGGATGACGGGACGCTTCACAAGGGGAGCGAATTCCGGCGCGTGGCGAGCTTCGTCAACATCCCGCTCTTGAACAACGGCATGCGGATCCTGGACCCCGACTTCATGAAGGACAAGAAGAAGTTCTACGCCTTCTTGGACAGGAACCTCGAGTACTGCACCTACGACCGCAGGAACCGTGGAGCGATGACGGCTGGGGATCGTGCCAAGCTGCCGCTCTCGGTTCTGGGTATCGACTATCCCGGTGGACCCGCAACGGTGGAGGATTTCGAAGTGGTCGAGGCGACACCCGAACCCGCAGTGGAGGCGACTGCGTGAAGCCGCTCCAGATCTACACCGTCATCCCGCACAACGCTTCAGCCAGTCTCTACTACCGGATGAAGCTGCCCATCGACACGGCAGTGACTCTGGGCCTGAACATCCGTGCGACCATCGACACCTTCAACGCCTCGGTCCCCGCGGAGACGCGGGTGCGTGGCTACTGCGAGTCGGACTTGGTGATGCTCTACCAGCCAGTGGGTGAGGTGGCGCTCAACAACGCGCGCGGGGTGCAGACGTTCCTGCCCGCCAAGCGGGACGGTGACTGGAAGTGGGCACCCTCCATCATCGTCGACACGGACGACAACCTGTTCAACGTCTCGCCCTTGAACCAGGCGTTCAAGAGCCTTGGGTTCCGGGACATGAACGGGAACCTGCTGCCGATTGGACACACCATCGGGATCGTGCAGGACGGCCAGAAGAAGGTGTTGTGGAAGGATGGCGAGAACGGGTTCTCGCTGGTCCGGAATCGCCAGTTGCAGGCGAGCTACAAGAAGATCCTGCAGATCGCGGACCTGATCCAGTGCTCGACTCCCGAAGTCGAAGCCGCGGTACGGAAGGAAGTCACGCCCCGCCGTTCTCGCGTGTTCCCCAACATGGTCCGGTTCGACCACTATCCCCAGGTCGCGCTCGAGAAGGAGCCGGGGAAGGTGAAGATCCTCTGGCAAGGTGGGGCGTCCCACTACGAGGACTGGTACCCGTTGAAGGATGCCGTTGGTCGTTTGACCAAGAAATACCCGGAGATCCACTGGATGATCTGGGGTACCCAGTACCCGTGGGTTAACGAACTCATCCCCGCCCATCGCTACACCTTTATCGACTGGTGTGACTATCCGGAGTACAAGGTCCGGCTGGCGATCATGGGCCACGACATCTCGATTGCGCCGCTGACGGACAACATCTTCAATCGCTGCCGTTCGGGCATCAAGTGGTACGAGGCGTCGGTATTGAAGAACCCGGCGGCGACGCTGGCGCAGAATACCGGTCCCTACAAGGCCGAGATCATGGATGAGCAGACAGGTCTCTTGTTCAACAACGCGGCTGAGTTCGAGGAGAAACTGTCGCGTCTGGTCGAGGATGTACCGCTGCGGAAGACTCTGGCTTCCAACGCCAAGCAATGGATCTCGGAGAATCGGGACGCCATGAAGTTGACCCCGGGCATCGTCCAAGCATGGGAGCAGTTGCGCGAAGACCGTAAAGTCGAGCAGCCCCCGATGAGCGAAGCGGAGTGGGCAGAGGTGGAAGCCCAGGACCGCGCCGAGCAGGAAGCCGAGATGGGAGCCACGGATGACGCTGTTCCAGCCCTCGCAGAAAGCGGTTAGCGCCGCTTGCCGGGAGATCGCGGACTCCGTCGGCGCATCGGCCGACTCGGAGATGTTGGTTCGCGCCGGGAACTCGCTGAACGCCGCGCTGCAGCATTTCAACAACCGCGCGAACTGGAACTACACGCTCACCGAGGGCCCGACGCAGACCGTCTTGGCGCCGTTCACCGTGACGGGTATCACCGCTTCTGCGGGCGCAGCGTCGGCGGCCTGCCCAACCGGCCACGGCATCGTCGCTGACGACTTCATCTCTGGCAATGGATTCGGTATCGGGATGCGGGTCTCAGCCACCGCTGCGAGTGGGTTCGGCTTCTACGGGACTGCCAGTGGCTTCACCGGTACTGCGACGGCCAATGCGACGTTCACGCGCGATATGTACTCGCTGCCGGCGGACTTCAAGGCCCCCTACAACTTCAGGCTCCTGGCGTCCCAGCGCTACCTGATGCCGGTTGGGAGAAGGCTCTACGACCGGTCGATCTCCAGCGAGCAGACGAACAACAGCGTCTACTACTACGACGTGTTCATGTTCGGCTCGCGGGGCAAGGTCCGAGTCCTGCCGCCGCCGGCTGCCTCCGACGTCCTGATGACGCGCTACTACCGGCGCATGACGATGATGGACTCAGCGGTGGGTACCGCGGACACGGCAGCCTTGGACATCCCGCAGGACTTCGAGCTCTACCTGGTGTCGTGGGCCAAGTGGCACTTCCTGACGGACAAGGCGGATGTGCCGGAGAAGAGGTCACAGACATGGCTCGCCCTTGCTGAAGAGGGCTTGAAGACCATGCTCCAGTTCCAGACCCGCCAGCCGGACGAGGACCTGAGGTTCATCCCCGGCCAGTTCTCGGGGCTCGGGAACTTCGGGGACTCTACGGTCGGCTTCGTCGACTGGAACTACTAGCGTCATGGGCCGGATCACAGAGCCCCTGACCGGCGGTCTCGTCACCGACCGCGACCCTGCACTCTTGAAGCCCGGACAGTTGCAGGGGATGCGGAACATGGTCTACCGGAACGGTGCCGCTGCCATCTGCCACGCCAAGGGCCGGGCCCAGTTCGGTGTCGTCTCCGCGGCCACGACCGCTGTGGCAGGTTTGCGGGACATCCACTTCGACAACGGCGACTTCTACCTGGTGGCGATGGCGGGGACCAAGTACCGCTACGCCTCCATGGCTACGGCCTCTGCAGGGACGTTCGCGGACCTTGCCACGATAGCCTCGGGGACGAGCCTCGAAGTGGTCCACTACCGGAACCGCTTCTTCCTGATGAACGGGGCGTCGGCGGAAGCCTCCTCCATCGGGACCAACAAGGTGGTGTACTTATCGGCGACGGCAGCCGGATCGGCTCCCCAGACTCGTCAGCATGGAATGCTTCAGGTCGATGCGGCTCCCAACGTCACGACGGCTGCAGGGGTCTTCTCCCAAACGGTCACGGGGTATTACGAGTATTGGACGACCGAGGTCGCGCGCATCACTCAAGACGGCGCAGAGATCGCCTTGGAGAGCGCGTTCTCCTCAAAGACCGGACCGACCACAACGTTCATCTCGGCGACGTCTCAGGTTCCGCAGATCCAGCGTCCGACCAAGCAGAACTCCATCACCACTCACTGGCGCATCTACCGAGCCCCCAAGAAGGATACGGCTGCGGAGAAGAAGTTCCCGGTTGGGTTCATGATCGCGGAGCTGGGTACTGCAGCGTCGTCCCATGCGGATACCACGGCGGTTGCGTCCGCCTCCAGTTTCCCGGCATCGTTCAATTTGGCTGGCTACGCCTTCGACTTCGCCAGCGCTTCGAGCATGTCGGCGGACGATGCTGTCTACGCCTCGGGGACCTTGGGCGGGACGTTCGATGTCAAGCACCAGGCGATGTACAACTTCTCTCTTGGTTCCTTCAGCGGCACGGTCGTCGGCATCGCTGTCGAGGTCCAGGGCTATGTGAGCTCCGGGGCGGCTCCGGTCCCGATCACGGTGACCATCGGACGGCGTGATTCGTCGGGTCAGTTCGTCAAGGATCCCTTCGATCCCAACGCCATGATCGCTTCCAAGTCCGGGCTCCTGACGAGCACGAGTGCCGCGGCACCGACGACCGTCACGCTGGGAAGCTCGACTGACAGGTGGTTCCCGAGCAACGGCTACAGCCTCTCGGACACGGACTTCGATACCAACTTCATGGTTCGCCTGGCCTTCACCACGGTCAGCCATTCCATCGGCATCGACTACGTCAAGGTCTATGTCTACTACGGGGCCTCGGTCGACTCGACGGTCCAGTTCCCCACGGTCGTCTACACGTTCGGGGACATCACGTCGCAGGTGGCGAAGAACTTCCCGCCGCCTAGTTCCAATACCGGGGACCTGTTCCAAGACCAGTTAGTGGTGAACGACGTCTCGAACCCGAGTCTCATCCGGTACTCGTTCCCTGGGGACCCGGAGATCTTCCCGCCGAACTACTACATGGACTTCGAGACCCGGGAGAACGACCAGGTCAAGGCCATCCGGGTCGTCAACAACCGGCTCATCATCGGGCTCAATACCTCCATTCATCGCGTGAACTACCTGCCCTCGGAGCGGGACTCGAGCTTCGACCGTGGCAAGGCGTCTGAGGTCATCTCTCGCTTCTACGGCATCGTGAACGCGATGTGTTGCACGACAATCACGATTGACGGGGAAGCGGAGCTGTTGGCGTTCATCTCCAACAAGGGTCTGCACACGACGGACGGGTTCAACTTCATCACCCGGAGCAAGAACCAGGATTGGCGTCTCTACCAGTCGCTGACGGCGACCAGTACGCCCATCGGGCTCTTGAACGACCCGGAGAACCGGGAGCTGCTGTTCTACTTCCGCTGCGATGCTCAGGCTTACGGGAACGAGACCTACCAGTGCCTACACGCTAGTTATGCGCGGGAGGACATCGACCGCGACGACAACTTCAAGTTCTCGGGCCCGGTCAACCATCGCAACTTCACGAGCGGTAACTTTGCCAGCCTTGAATCGGCGTGCGCGGTGGCGAGGAATGATGGCAGCACGGCCATCTACACGGGGTACGGTGGCTTGAATGCTTCTGCCACGGCTGCGGGGGCGGGGTCGGTGTATTTCGAGACCGGGTTCAACATCCCCTCTCAGGTCCAGACGATGCGCTACCGGACCCGCCGTATCTACGCCGCGGGGATCACGAGCGAGTGGTCTCTGGACGACCTCTATGGCTATTGCGGCAACAGCACGGATGGCTCGACCAATGATGCCACCCTGTCCTACATCTTCATCGGCACCAAGACCAACGACACCGGGCTAGTCAACCTCGGCAGTACCAAGAACATCGCTCTTCAGGGACAGCGGTTGCACAAGGTCAGTCCCAAGCTGATGACGGAGGGACTGGAGGTGAGCGCCAACATCACGATGACGGCGCATGACTTCCAGCAGGAGTTCCTGGTGATCGGCTCGAGGAATCTCGGTCCCGAGCAGGCGGGGACGTGAGCTTTCCGGGGCGGAGTTTTGAACAGAGTTGCGAGAGGTTTAGTGACTTCGTTGCGATGATTCCGTTCCACTCATGTTGGGAATGGACTGGTCGCTACTGTGGTCCGATTAAGTCCAGATACGGGAACTTTTGGAACGGCAAGAAGTCCGAAAGAGCACACAGGTTTTCTTGGCGAATGCACCACGGAGAAATCCCGTCAGGGATGGACGTTCTCCATCGGTGCGACAACATGATGTGTGTAAATCCCGACCATCTGTTTCTAGGCACAAAGAAAGATAACGCCATGGACATGGCGGCAAAGGGACGATCTACACGAGGCCAGAAGAATGCGATGGCCAAACTCTCTGATGATGCCGCCAATGATGTTGTTCTAGCCATTGGTCGCGGCATAGAAACACAAAAGGAAATAGCTTCTAGGCATGGGATTTCTCGCGAGATGGTTTCTAGAATCAAGCGAGGACTGGCATGGCGTCATTTGCGTAGCAGGAGGTGATACGAAAGATTTTCCAGGTATACCTTTTGCCTCGCTCCCGGACCCCACGGCCCCGGACTTTTCCAACCGGCTCCGGAACATCCTCGGGACCATCGACTCGTGGGCACGCGATGCTTCTCAGGGCATGGCGCGGCTCAAGGCCGGACAGGTTCCCACGGGGTCGGGGACGTCCGTGTTCGGGAACTCGGCCATCACTCTGGAGAACGCCGGGACCAACTCGGTCCAACCTGCTTCCCAGTCCGGGAACATCCAAGAGTGGCGGGACTTCTCGGGGACGCTGAGACTGGCCATCGACCAGTTCGGCATCATGCGCTTCACCGGCAGTACGTGGACGGTGCTGACGGCTCTGGCCAACGCCGGAGTGAGTCCTGCTGGCATCCTGTTCGGGCAGGGGTTGAGCATCATCACCTATCCGGGCGGGGTGGTGGTCGCCACCATAGACATGGCAGGAGTGGCGACTTTTACTGGATTGTCCATCGGCAACATCGCAGCCGATGTAGACGGTTTCTTGGACTCGTTTCCGCTCAAGGATACTGGAACAGGATTCATCGGTACCCTGACATGGGGCGGGATTGGGTCGGGGGACAACATCGTTATTCCTTCCGGAAGTGCCACGCTTCTCAGTAACACCAACACAATCGGCGTCAGTAACAAGACGCTCCTGACATCGACGGTCGTTCGCTGCAACACCGGCACCGGGGTGACGTTCCAGGACAACACCGGAACGACGAAGCAAATGCGGTTCGACCTGTCGGGGATCACCGCAGCAACGACGAGAGCGCAGAAGTGGCAGGACACCGCGGGCTCGGTGGTCACGGTCGGCAACACGGCTTCAGCCTCGGGTGTCTTGGGCACCATCGCGCTGACCGCCCAGACCAACAGCATCGCTGCCCAGACCTTGCTCACTGGCAACGCATCGAGCGCCGGGCTCTACCGGCTGTCGTTCTACCTGAAGACCACGACGGCTGGGTCTGGGGGAGACGTGGTCAAGGTCACAGCGGCATGGAATGACGGCGCGGCCCAGACGCTGGATGTGCCGATGCTCAACGCCACGGCCATCGTCAACAACCTGGACCTGGGGACCTTGAACGCCTTCGTTCAAGGTTCCATCGTTGTCAAGGCAGCCGCGAGCCAGAACGTGACGTTCACGACTACCGTTACAAAAGCAGGTAGCCCGGTTTACTCGGTAGATGCGAGGATTGAATCCCTTGGCTAAATACCGCTCTCCAGAAACAATCGAACGGGATCGCGCCAGAAGTCGAGCGTGGTACCACGCCAACAAAGAAAGAAGTAAGGGGCTTTCCACTCGCTACTACCGAGAACACCGAGAAGAACAGAACAAGAAAAGGCTTGAGTACTACCATCGCGTCGACAAGTTCCGTCCCCGACGGATCGCGACGATGGCAAGGTTGAACAAGGAAAAGAATTCCAGATTAAGGGCGCGTTTGGCGCAGCTTAAAGATGTCCCCTGCGCGGATTGTGGCGGAAGATTTCCTTCTGTTTGCATGGACTTCGACCATGTCAGGGGAGAAAAGCTGTTCTTGGTCTGCAAGCCAAACAGCATCGGTCCTGCTCTAGACGAGGAAATCAAGAAGTGTGACGTCGTTTGCTCCAACTGCCACCGCATCCGAACGCATAACAGAAGGTTGTCAAAGCGTCAGGACGCCCGGATAGAGTCACTCGGCTAAGGTATTGACTGGGGGGTTAGGGGTTCCTACGCTCCCCGAGACTTAAGGAGGGATGAGGTGGCATACATTCCCAGCCTGAGTGGGCTGACCCCGACATCGGGACTGACTGCGGGATTGAATACCGCTGGTGGGATCGGCGGTGGAGCGGCTCTGGGCGCTGCGGGCGGAGGGCTTGGGCTCCTGTCTCTCTTGGGGCCTGCGGCCTTGGCCTTCCTGCCATCGATCCTCGGGAAGCTGTTCGGTGGCGACCCGAACAAGAAGCTCCGCGAGCAGATCGCGGCCCTCTTGTCCCAGCAGAACATCAATCGGCTGACGAATGCCGGCTACCAGCAGGCCATCGGCAGCCCGGCCTACTCCCAAGCGATGGGTAACATCGCCACGGGGGCTAATGCGGCGTCCAACACGGTTGCCCAGAATCTTGCAGCCCGAGGGATCGGGACGACCGGGGTCGGGGCAGTCCTGAGCGGTCTGACCCCGTCTCTGGTCGGGAGCCAGACAGCAGGATTGAGGACCACGGCGTACGAGTCCGCGAGACAGCAGGCTATGGACACCATCAGCAAGATGATCGAAACCCTGCACAAGACGTCAGGACCTTCTGAGACCCGGCAGTTGTTCTCCGGTGGGCTATCGGCGTTCTCGCCCTACCTGGAGTCCTACCTTCGCAGCCACTACCCGAGCATGATCCCGGCGAGGCCGTGACGTGAACTACAACATCCCGCTGGACCCTGCGGCCTTCGCCACCCTCCAGAACACCATGACCGAGGGGGCGTTGAAGTCGTACATGGAGCGGGCGGCGGCTGAGACCCAGAAGCAACTGCAGCAGACCACGACCGCGGCCACGCAGGAGGCCCAGAGCGCCTCGCAGGACTACCTGCAGGCCGCCCAGCAACCGGTCCCGGAGCCTGATGCGCTGGCCCAGTTCGTTCCCTCTCTGCTGGGGAATATCGCCTCGGTCATCTCCCAGAACCCGAGTTACCGCGAGCAGGCGCAGAAGGACATCCACGAGAAGCGTCAAGACCTGCGGCAGAAGCGGGCGGACAACCTTCTGGCCCTGAAGGATATGTGGGACACGAAGGCGAGGCTGGCGGCGAACGCTGGAGACCGCGAGGCGGAGATCAACGCCCGGTTGAAGGTCGAGCAGTTGTCGAAGATCGCGGAGCAGATGCTTGATGCCCAGCGTGAAGCGCATGGTTTGGCACTTGAAGACCTGAAGCATAAACATGAGCTGGAACAGATCGGAGCTCGCGGACGTCAGGAGCGTCTGACTCAGGCAGAGAAGCCGGTTGTCGGTGCTGGGCTGCCTCCGGGGCAGGACGAATCTAGTTACATCAACATCCGCGAGACCTTGGATGGTCAGAGCACGCCCTACGTCGACATCAGCCAGGTGAAGGGCCAGAAGCTCCACGACACGCTCTTGGCTTACGGCCGCATCAACAAGCTCCCGGTCGTGGATGCGACCGGCGACCAAGCCCTGAAACTCATCAAGGACACCAAGGGCAACCTCGACACCATCACTGAGAACATCATCCCGCTGCTTCCCGCTGGTGGCGGGCTCAAGCGCGGGACTGCAGCTTTCGACAACTGGTGGAAGAGCACGCTGCAGATGCCTGGTAAGGGTGCCCAGTTGGCGGCCTATCCAGCGTACCGTACGGCTGCCATCACGACGATCCAGACGCTGGCGTCTCTCGGCAAGGGGCTTCGCATCAACCAGGCTGAGATCCGGGCCGCACAGAACTTCGACTACCCGACGATCTTTGACTCACAGGAGACAGCCCGCTCCAAGTTCGACATCTTGGAGACGATGATGAGCCACATGGAGGGGGCCATCCTTGGTCGTCCTCCGAGTGAGGCTGAGGTGGCGAAGGTTCTTAAGGCTCTTCGGGAACTCAAGAGCAAAGGGACCATCGAGGCGCCTAAGGTTATCCGTTACGACAAGAATGGTAAGAGGCTCAACTGATGCCGCGCTCATTCGTCATGCCCGACGGCCAACAGCACGTCTTCGAGGACGGGACCCCAGACTCCGTCGTGGAAAAAGTGCTGGGTCCTGACGCCCTGAAGTACACGACCGCTGACACAAGCAAGGTCACGGTCAGGGGCCATGTCCGGGGCAAGCCGGCGCGCAGGACGGAGG
>Ga0070695_100000658_pt1 | contig 18429 bp, 22 predicted proteins | sample KBSK1252metaG_FD_65471 | JGI IMG/M metagenome (GOLD analysis project Ga0070695, IMG submission 65471) | Corn, switchgrass and miscanthus rhizosphere microbial communities from Kellogg Biological Station, Michigan, USA - KBS K1-25-2 metaG | ecosystem: Host-associated > Plants > Roots >...
TCCACCGCCGCCAGATCGCCGCGACAGAGCCAGGTCTCGAGCTCCCCCTCCGGCTCCTCCCCCCAACCTCTGGGGTCGTCGGCGTTCACCGCTTCCAGGCCCGCGTTCCTGCGGTAGCGGCGGAAGAAGTCCTGGTGGAAGGTGAGGAAGCGCCGCGTGCGCCCCCGCCCCTTCTCGTCGTCGCGGAACGCCTCGCGGCAGAGCTCCACGTAGCGGCGCACCAGGGCCAGGCGCGCCTCGGGGTCTGGGACCATGTCCTCCCGGCGCTCCCACTCCCGGAACATCCAGGGCTTGGCCAGGGCCCAGCGTCCGACCATCACGGCGGCGCACCCGGTCTCCTCGCGACGGGCCAGGGCGTCCCGCCAGGTCATCACGTCGCCGTTTCCGATGACCGGCACGCGCACCGTCTCCACCAGCGCCTTCACGGCGCTCCAGTCCGCGGGACGGCGGTAGCGCTGGGCGCGGCTGCGCCCATGGAGGGCGATGGCGTCCGCTCCCGCCTCCTCTGCGGCCCTGGCCACCTTGAGGTAGGTGGGCTTTCCGTCGCTCCAGCCCAGGCGGAGCTTCACGGTCACCGGAACGGGCACCGCGGCCTTCACCGCCGCCACCACGGTGGCGAGCTTCGACGCCCGCTCCAGCAGCGCCGCCCCCATGCCGCGCCGCGTCACCTCGTCGATGGGGCACCCACAGTTGAGGTCCACGAAGTCCGCCCCGCCGTCCACGGCGATGCGCGCGGCCTCCGCCACCACCTCGGGAATCTTGCCGGCGAGCTGCACGCCGAAGATCTTCTCGTCGGGATGCCGCCGGAGCAGCGGCAGCTCGCTGCGCTCCTGCTTCACGATCTTGTGCGCGTAGGCCATCTCCCCCACGCACACCTCGGCGCCCCATTCCCGCAGGAGGCGGCGGAAGGGGAGGTCGGTGCCGCGGGTCATGGGCGCCATGATCAGGCGCCCCCGGAAGATCTCCTCGGCGGTCACGAGGCGGGAGCCTCGCCTTCCCCCCCCGAGCCCTCGCGCTCGAGCTGCTCGGTGATCGTCTTCACCTGGATCTCGGCGGCCTGGATCTTCTTCCGGCAGAGCGTCACCAGCTCCGCCGCCTCCCGCACCAGGCCGGACAGCTCGTCCACATCCACCCGGCCGTCCTCGATGCGTCCCAGGATCTCCTCCAGGCGCGCCGAGGCCTGGCCGTAGGAAAGCTCGCTCATGTCGGATCTCCTTCCGGTCCAAGGGACTCGACCCGCAGCACTCCGCCCTTGAGCTCGGCCCGGAGCTGGGCCCCCGTCGGCGCCAGGGCAGGATCGGTGAGCGTCTTTCCGTCTTCCCCGCGCAGCAGGGCGTAGCCGCGCTCCAGCACGCGCCGGGGATCCACGAGGTGGAGGCGGCGGGCCCGCCCCTCGGTGCGCTCGCTCTCCCGCGTGGTGCTCCGCACCGCCGCCGGAGAGAGGGCCGCCCCCAGGCCCTGCAGCGCTCCCCCGGCCGTGGCCAGGTCGCGACGCACGCCCTGGGCGAGCTGGCGCACCGCGGCTTCCAGGAGCGTGCGCTTGCGCACCAGGTGACGGCCCGCGCAGGTCTTGATCTCGATGGCACGGCTCTGGAGATGGTGGGCTGCGGCCCCGATGGAGAAGCGGCCGGCTCGGACGGCACGCTGGCGCCGCTCCTCGAGCCTCTCTCCGGCGTCCGCCAGCACGTCGCGCGTGCCCTGGGCGATCGCCGCCGCCGTCTCGTCCAGGGCGCGCAGGGTGCCGGCCACCGCATCCACCACCCGCGCGGCCGCCGCCGTCGGCGTCTTGCACCGCCACCCCACGGCGTCGAGCACGCCCAGGTCCTGCTCGTGACCGATCCCCACCAGCACGGGGAGGGGGAAGGTCGCCACCGCGCGGCCCAGCGCCTCGGAGTCGAACCATGCGAGGTCCGTGCGCGAGCCCCCGCCCCGGCAGATCAACACGACGTCGAGATCCTGCGCCATCGCCCCCAGCACGTGCAGCGCGTTCAGCACCGAGGGCTCGGTGAGCCGTCCCTGCACCCGCGCCCCGTGCACCGTCACCTTGAAGGCGAAGCCCGATTCCTCGAACGTGCGCAGCACGTCGCGGCAAGCGTCGGAGCCCACGCTCGTGATCAGCCCCACGCGCAGGGGCAGGGCGGGAAAGGGGAGCCCGGTGTTGCGTCCCACCAGGCCCGCCACCGTGAGCCGCCGCACGATCTCCTCGCGCCGGCGCGCGGTCTCCCCCAGCGTGTAGGCGAGGTCCAGGTCCTCGACCACCACGCGGTAGGAGCCCCAGGGGACGTAGAGGTCCACCCGCACGCGGGCCCGTACCTGGACCTCGTCTTCCAGCCGGAAGGGGGAGCCTGCGGCCGCCAGCTTCGCCTCCAGCTGCCGGCGCGTCTCCTCGAAGAGCACGGCCGGCACCTCGGCGGCCGTCCCCGAGCCTTCCCGCTCCACCAGGTGGAAGCTGACGATGCGCTTGTGCGCGGTCTTGTTGAAGCCGGCGATCTCGCCCGTGAGCCAGAGCGTGCCCGGCAGCGCGTCGAGAAGGATGTCGCGCACCCGCTGGTTCAAGCGGGAAACGGTCCAGTCGGCGGGCGGCTGCGGCGCCGGATCGGGCTCGACGTCGGCCACCTCCTCGAAGTCCGCGAAGAGGTCCCCGGCAGCGGCGCTCACGGCCAGGCGCCCGCCACGCTCCAGGTACAGGCGGACGGTGGTGGCGCAGAAGCGGAACCGGTCGTCGGCCAGCAGCTCCACCAGCGGCAGGACATCGTCCTCGGGCACGAGCCAGAGGCGGTCGCTGGCGTTCCAGCGGCGGTTGGGAAGGCTTTTGATGCGGTCCACCAGTCTTCGTTCGAAGCCGAAGCGGACCTGGAACGCACCCTTGCCGTCGTGGACGACCTCGCGATTCACGGCCGTACTCTAACAAACGTTACAATGGCTTCCATGCCCCCAGACAGCCAGCCCCTGCGGGCGCCGGCCCGGCGCACGGTCCCCGTCCCCGCGCCCCGGGATCCCGCGCGCGCCTGGGCCCTGCGCGAGCTGCGTGCGGGCCTGACCGGGCGCCCTCGCAGCCTCCCCAGCAAGTACTTCTACGACGCGGCGGGAAGCGCCCTCTTCGAGCGGATCACGGCCCTGCCGGAGTACTACCTGACGCGGGCCGAGGACGGCCTCCTGCGGGGCCGCGCACCGGAGATCGCCGCCCTCACCCGCGCCGAGGAGCTCGTGGAGCTGGGTGCGGGGGCGGCCACCAAGACGCGCCGCCTGCTCGATGCCCTGCGTGCGGAGGGGACCCTCGTCCGCTACGTGCCGGTGGATGTGGACGCCTCGATGATCGCGCGGGTGGGGGAGGACCTGTCCGCACGCTACGCGGGTCTTTCCGTGGAGGGGGTCGTCGCCGATTTCACGGCCGGACCGCTGCGCGTCCCTTCCCACGGGACGCGGCTGCTGGCCCTGCTGGGGAGCACGCTCGGGAACTTCGCGGGCAGGGAGGCGGTGGCGCTGCTGGCGTCGCTGCGGCCGCTCCTCGCCGCCGGCGACGCCCTTCTGCTCGGCGTGGATCTGGTGAAGGACGAGGCCACGCTGCACGCCGCCTACAACGACGCCGCCGGGGTCACCGCCGCCTTCAACAAGAACCTGCTGCGCGTCGTGAACCGGCGCTTCGGCGCCGACTTCGACCCGGAGGCCTTCGGGCACCTCGCCTTCTGGAACCGGCGCGCGCGGCGGATGGAGATGCACCTCGTGGCCAGCACGGCGCAGACCGTGCAAGTGCGGAGCCTCGGCCTCACGCTCGGGTTCCGAAAAGGGGAGCGCCTGCGCACCGAGGTGTCGTGCAAGTACACGCGCCGCTCCCTGGCCCGCCTGCTCGGCCGCGCCGGCCTCGCCGTTCAGCGCTGGATGCCGGCTGCGGACGGATCGTTCGCGCTGGCGCTCGTCTCCCGCGCCTGAGCCCAGGCGGCGATCGCCGCCACGGCCGCGTCCACGTCGGCCTCCGTCGTGTCCCGTCCCGTGGTCAGGCGCAGCGTTCCCATCGCGAGATCGGGCGCCACACCCATGGCCGCGAGCACCGGGCTCACGTGGGCGCCGGAGGAGTGGCAGGCGGCGCCCGCCGAGGCGGCCACGACCTCGCGGAGGTCGGCGAGGAGCTTCCAGGCCTCGATGCCGGGGAGCGCGATGGAACAGGTGTTGGGGAGACGCGGTGCGCTCGCCCCGTGCACGACCGCGCCCGGGAATCGCGTCTTCAGCTCCCGCTCCAGGCGATCCCGCCGCGCCGCCAGGCGCTCCCTGCGGACCTCGCCCTCCCGCGACGCGAGGGCGCACGCCACGCCCAGCCCGACGGCACCGGCCACGTTCTCGGTGCCCGCGCGCCGGCCGCTCTCGTGGCCGGCCCCATCGAGCACGCGGCGGAAGGGCGTGCCCCGCCGGACGATCAAGGCCCCGATTCCCTTGGGGGCGTACACCTTGTGGCCCGCGACGGTGAGGAGGTCCACGCCGAGCGCGGGGACGTCGATGGGGACCTTGCCCACGGACTGCGCCGCGTCCGTGTGGACGACGGCGCCGCAGGAGCGCGCGCGCGCGGCGACCTCGGCGATCGGCTGCAGGACGCCCGTCTCGTTCTGGGCGTGGATGACGGAGACGAGCGCGGTGTCGGGTGTCAGCGCGGCGTCTAGGGCCGCCAGGTCGAGCACACCGGAGGGGAGCACGGGAACGACCGACACGCGCCAGCCCCGCTCGGCCAGGCGGCGCGCCGGCTCGGTCACCGCGGCGTGCTCCACGGCGGAGATCACCACGTGCCTCCGCTCGCCCCTGGCCTCGGCCACGCCGAGCACGGCGGCGTTGTCGGACTCCGTCCCTCCCGAGGTGAAGATGACCTCGTCGGGCGAGACGGACAGGAGTGCCGCCACCTGCGCCCTGGCCTCCTCCAGCGCGCGCCGGGCGGCCACCCCGAGCGCGTGCGGCGAGGACGGGTTCCCCCAGAGGTCCCGCTGCGCGCGCATCACCGCCTCCATCACCTCGGGGGCGAGGGGGGTGGTGGCGTTGTGATCGAGGTAGACCAGCATGGCCGGCATTATGGCAGGCTTCCCGGCATGACCCACATCCCCGAGCCGAAGCGACTGTCCACCCGCAGCGTCTACAAGGGCCGCGTGCTCGACCTGAACGTGGATACCGTGCAGCTCCCCAACCGCGAGGTGGTGGACCTGGAGGTCATCCGCCACCGCGGCGCCGCCGCGGTGGTCCCCGTGGACCCTGACGGCAGCGTCTGGCTCGTCCGCCAGTTCCGCCACGCCACCGGCGGCTACCTGCTCGAGGTCCCAGCGGGGAAGCTGGACGGCGGCGAGGCCCCCGAGACCTGCGCCGCCCGCGAGGTGGAGGAGGAGGTGGGCCGCCGCGCGGGCCGCCTGGAGCCGCTCGGGTTCATCTGGACCACGCCCGGCTTCACCGACGAGCGGATCTGGCTCTACCTGGGGAGCGACCTGACGGAGACCAGGCAAGCGCTGGAGCGGGACGAATGGCTGACGGTGGAGCGCCTCCCGCTGGAGGAGGCGGTGCGCCTGGCGGAGGAGGGGACGATCGCGGACGCCAAGTCCATCTGCGCGCTGCTGCGCGCGGCGAAGAAGCTCGGCCTCCGGTGACCTCGGGGCACGCGCGCGAGCCCTGGGGCACGCTCCTGCGCTCCATGACCCGCGTGGGCCTGAACAGCTTCGGGGGGCCGGTCGCGCAGCTCGGGGTCCTCCACCAGGAGGCGGTGGACCGCCGGGGCTGGGTGACGGACACAGAGTTCCTGCAGCTCGTCAACTTCGCCAACATGCTCCCCGGCCCGGAGGCCACCGAGGTGGCGATCCACCTGGGATGGCTGCGGCGGGGACTCCTGGGCGGGATCGTGGCCGGCCTGCTCTTCGTGTGGCCGGGGTTTTTCACCCTCACCCTTCTGGGCTGGATCTACACGCGCTACGGCCATCTCCCGGCCGTGGATGCCTTCCTGAACGGCATCCGTCCCATCGCGGTGGCGCTCATCGCCTACGCGGTGGTGCGCCTCTCGCTGCGCACGCTCCAGGGCGCGGCGGCAGTGGTGCTGATGGCGCTGGCGTTCGTGGCCCACTTCGTCTTCGCCGTGCCCTTTCCCCTCATCCTCGTGGGCTGCGGCGTGGTGGGGATGGTCTCCGGCAGGCTCCGGGAGAGCGCGCGGGTAGCGCGGGGTCAGAAGACCCTCACGGTGGCCATCCTTCTCGCCGCCATCGTCTTCGGCGCGCTCTGGCAGCCTCCGCGGGAGGAGGCGGTGCGCGCGTCGGTCGCATCGAGCGCGTCGTCTCCGGTGTCGCTCCCACGGCTCGCCTGGATCCAGACCAAGGCGGCCTTGCTCACGTTCGGCGGGGCGTACACCACGCTTCCGTACTTCCACGATCAGCTCGTGCGCCGGACTGGCTGGCTCACGGACGCGCAGCTCACGGACGGCCTGGCCCTGGGGGAGACGACGCCCGGCCCCCTGATCTCCGTGGGCGTCTTCTTCTCCTACCTGGTGGCGCATCTGGCGGGCGCGGTCGTGGGGGGCTTCTTCCTCTTCCTGCCACCGTTCGTGCTCGTGCTCTGGCTGGGGAGATACGCGCAGCGGATCGCTTCCGTCCCCTGGGCGGGCGCGTTCCTCTGGGGAGTTTCCGCGGCCACGATCGGTCTCATCCTCTCCCTCTCCGCGCAGATCGCTCCCCGGAGCCTCCACGACGGTGTCGCCGTGGCGGTGGCCATCGCCGCACTCCTGGCGCTCTGGCGGTTCAAGGTGAACCCGCTGCTCGCGGTGCTGGTCGGGGGAGGCATCGGTCTCCTCCGTCTCCTCGGATGAGCTGCACGCGCCCCGCGTACGTTCTCGAACGCGGTGTCGCCGCCGCAGCGAGCGCGACGAAGTCCCTCCCGCTGATGGCCACGAGCGCAGGCTCTCTTCAGGAGGTGCGTGATGCGAAACCGCACCCTCTTGGTCTTCTCGATGGTCGCCCTTGCTGCCAACCCTGAGCCCGGATGGTCGTGTTCTGCTTCTCCCCCTCCTCTCACCGATCCCTGTCAGCCGCCGTCGCGGAGCCGCTCCCAGCCGGCAGAAACCGAGACCGAGGCAGACGCGAGCGCCTGGATGGAGTCGGAGATGGAGACGGTGGAGACCGTCACAGTCGTCTCGGGACCGGAGGAAGGCGAGGAAGATGAAGAAGAGGACGCCGAGGCCGAGGCGGCCTGCCAGGACCTCCGCCTCAGCCTTCAGGACAGGGATCCCGAGGTGCGTCGAACCGCCCTGGAGGGGGTGATCGATGAAGCAGTGGACCTCGAAGACTGCCCGCGGGCCGTCGATGTCTTGCGTGCGCGTTTGCACGACGAGAACGATGCCTTCCTGCTCTACCGCACGATCGAAGCGCTGGGCGGTGCACTGGAAGAGCCCCTCGAGCTCCTGGACTTTCTGGAGCATCCTTCGGTGGACATACGACGCAAGATCGCGGAGATCCTCGATGGCGAGATCTTCGAGCCCGATCAGGCGGAGCGCGTGCTGTCGGCCATCAAGGCGGAGCCTGACCCGTGGGTGCGGCTCGCCATCGCGCAGCTGGAACCGGAGGGGAAAGAAGTGGAGGTGGGGGAAGTCCTGGCGAGGACGGTCCGGGAGGACGGCCCCACCGCGGCTGCCGCGTTGGAGAGCCTGTGGTCGGTCACGGAGGCGTGGCAGCCCGTTCTCCACGCGCTGGAGCGGCGTGGAGCAGTGCGCTCGGTCGCGATACAGATCCTGGAGGCCCACGCCGAGGACGCGCAGGCACGTCGCGGGCTGCTGCACATCCTCGAGGAGGGCGAACAGACGGAGCGGCTCCACGCTGCCTGGGCGCTCATGGGCGACGCATTCGCCGAAGAGGCAGCCGCCTGGCTCGGCGCCATGCGCGACCCGAAGCTCCCGGTCCGCTTCCGCGCTGGAATCCTCTTGCGTCAGGATCTTTCGGATGCATGGAGGGGGCTCGCCTGCCAGGCCAAGACGGCGGACCCGGCGCTGTTCTCGCTCGTCGATCAGGTTCTCGTCGATCCGTCCCTCCTACCACCGCTGGGCCTTCCTGCTCTGCCCCGTGTCGACCGCGAGTCCCGCTTGGAGGGAACCGTCCGCGGGGACGGGGGAGCATCGGTGCGATGCGCGACCCGCCCATCCGGGCCTCCGCGCCCGGGCGAAGCCAGGCTGTTTGCGGGAATGCCGATCGTGGCGGACGACGCGTTCACCCAGGATGGCGTCGCATGGGTACGGGATCGTGACGGCTGCTGGCTTCCGAGCACAATGGTGAACACCACGGGTCCACCGGACCTGGGGGCGGCGACGGGTGTGCTCGAAGCGGATGTGCCGCTCGATTTCGCGAGCTCCGAACGCACTGCGGTGGCCGCCGGTGACCTCGAACTCTTCGATCCCGTGGAGGGCTACACGGGCGTCCGTCTGCGCGGCGCGAGCCCGGAGCTCCAGCGGCGCTGGCGCTCGGGGTACGAAGGTGTGCTCGACGTCCTCGACATGGTGGAAGCGAACGCCCAGCTCTGGGAGAAGTTCCTGGCTCAGAACCGGTAGGTCTCCCGCTCCGCGCTGACGTAGCCGAGGAGGTGCAGGCGCCCCTTGCCGTCCCGGCCGAAGAAGCCGGTGGCCTCGGTGCGCTCGCCGGCCTGGTTGCGCAGGCGGCCGGGCAACACGCCGAGCATGTTCCCGTTGAGGCCGACCGCGTGCAGCGTCACGCCGCTCACCTCGTCCCCCAAGGGGCGCAACGTGAGCCGTCCGCCGGGGTAGGTCTTCCCGAAGATGGACAACGGCTCACCGACCTCGATCACGACCACGGAAGCGCGGCTGGCGGTGGCCACGCTCGCCGTCGCCATGGCGCCGGCGAGGGTCAAGACAAGGACTGCGGCAAACCTTCCCCAACGCAGCGATCCCGGCATGGTGGTCCTCCTGGTCCGTGACGGAGACGGGCCGCGGAGGAGAGCAACACATAGGCCACAGAGCGCTCACGAATATGCAATCGCTAGATGCGATGGAATCGTGAGCGAGTTTCGAAGAGTTCGCCGCACGCGCGTTCGGGCGTGTCCGCGCGGATGCCGCGCACGCAACTGGCGATGCACGCGCACGGTTCGTGCCTGGAAGTCCGCGCACCAAGAACGTCCACCGGATGACGGAACACGTCGCTCTCGCGCCCCAGGGCGATGGGGGGTACACTGCGCGCGCCGACAGCGGGAGCTCGGGGAACCGGGCTGAGAGGGTGGCTGATCCGCCACCGACCGCCGAACCTGATCTGGGTAATGCCAGCGCAGGGACCGCAGCGATCCCCACGGCGGACCCCAGACCCGAGGAGAGTGATGTCCACGACGACCGAGCACGCCACGCGCAGGGTCTACGTCCAGGGGAGCCGCCCCGACCTCCGGGTCCCGTTCCGCGAGGTCACGGTGGGCGGCGGAGAGGCCCCCGTCCGCCTCTACGACACCTCCGGTCCCGGGGGAGACGTCCGGAAGGGTCTTCCGGAGCTGCGCCGGGCCTGGATCGACGAGCGCGGCGACGTCGAGCTCGGCCGCCCCTCCGCCGACCCCGACTTCCCGCGCATCGCGCGCGGGGCCCGGCCGGGCGCGCGGGTGACGCAGATGCACTACGCCCGCCGGGGCGAGATCACGCCCGAGATGGACTTCGTGGCCCTGCGCGAGGGGTGCGCCCCCGCGCTGGTGCGCGACGAGATCGCCCGGGGCCGCGCCATCCTCCCCGCCAACGTGAACCACCCGGAGAGCGAGCCCATGATCATCGGCCGCGGCTTCCTGGTGAAGGTGAACGCCAACATCGGCAACTCGGCGGTCACTTCCTCCATCGAGGAGGAGGTGGAAAAGATGCAGTGGGCGACGCGCTGGGGCGCGGACACGCTCATGGACCTTTCCACGGGGAAGAAGATCCACGAGACCCGGGAGTGGATCCTGCGCAACTGCCCGGTGCCGGTGGGGACGGTTCCGATCTATCAGGCGCTCGAGAAGGTGGGCGGGGTTCCCGAAGACCTGACCTGGGAAATCTACCGGGACACCCTGATCGAGCAGTGCGATCAAGGGGTGGACTACTTCACGATCCATGCCGGCGTGCGCCTGGCCTACGTGCCCCTGACGGCGCGGCGCGTCACAGGCATCGTGTCGCGCGGCGGCTCCATCCTGGCCAAGTGGTGCCTGGCCCATCACCAGGAGAACTTCACCTATACGCACTTCCAGGAGATCTGCGAGATCCTCTCCGCCTACGACGTCTCTTTCTCCCTGGGAGACGGCTTGCGGCCGGGCTCCATCGCCGACGCCAACGACGCCGCCCAGTTCGCCGAGCTCGACACCCTGGGCGAGCTGACGAAGATCGCCTGGGACCACGACTGCCAGGTGATGATCGAGGGCCCGGGGCACATCCCCATGCACCTCATCCAGGAGAACGTGACCCGCCAGCTCGCGGTGTGCCAGGAGGCGCCCTTCTACACCCTGGGACCCCTGACCACGGACGTGGCGCCGGGGTACGACCACATCACCTCCGCCATCGGAGCGGCGATGATCGGCTGGTTCGGGACGGCCATGCTCTGCTACGTCACGCCCAAGGAGCACCTGGGGCTTCCCAACAAGAAGGACGTGAAGGACGGTCTCATCGCCTACAAGATCGCCGCCCACGCGGCGGATCTGGCCAAGGGGCACCCCGGCGCCCGCGCCTGGGACGACGCGCTGTCCCGGGCGCGCTTCGAGTTCCGGTGGGAGGACCAGTTCAACCTCTCCCTCGACCCCGAGACGGCCCGCAGCTTCCACGACGAAACGCTCCCCGCCGACGGCGCCAAGGTCGCGCACTTCTGCTCCATGTGCGGGCCGAAGTTCTGCTCCATGCACCTCACCCAGGAGCTGCGCAAGATGGCCGAGGAGGGGATGGAGGAGAAGGCGCGCGAGTTCAAGGAGCGCGGGTCGGAGCTGTACGTCAAGACCTCGTGATAGCCTGGGGGCAACCCTTCCTTTCCTATCGAGGAGACTCCCCCATGGCCGCCTGCGAGGTCTGTGGCAACGATTACGACAAGGCGTTCCAGGTCCGTTCCTTCGACGGCGGGATGCACACCTTCGATTCCTTCGAGTGCGCGATCCACGCCCTGGCGCCCCGGTGCAAGCACTGCAGCTGCCGCATCATCGGGCACGGCGTCGAGGACGACGGCACCATGTTCTGTTGCGCCCACTGCGCGCAGCAGGCTGGCGTGGAGGAGCTGCAGGATCGGGTGTAGGGACAGGCACCTATTGGAACTGGCGGATTTCCGCCAGCCCGCCGATCAGCTCTAACTCTTATTGGTGCCTGTCCCCATCGGGCAGCACCACCTCGGTCCGGTTCCGCTCCCCCCGGCGAGCGTAGCGCAGGGCCTTCGCGAAGCCGCGCACGAGCAGGAGACCGCGGCCGCGCTCTCCCGTTGCCGGCTCGTCCACCGCCGCCGCGGAAGGGTCGAAGGGGCTGCCGTCGTCCTCCAGGACCAGCCGGTCACGCGCCTCCAGCTCCACGGTGACGGCGTGGGCGCCTCCGTGGTGGAAGGCGTTGAGCACGAGCTCCTCGGTCACCAGGCGGGCGGTGAAGCGGCCCCGCTCGGAAAGCCCTCCGGACTCCAGCAGCGCTTCCACCTCGTCGCTGATCCGGCTCAGGCGAAACGGATCGGGGGAGTCCAGGCGCCAGAGCCGCCGGTCGGTCACTCGAGGCCCAGAGCGCGCAGCGCCTCTTCCCGCGTCGCCACCACGGGGAGGAGCTCGCCGAGCTGCATGAGCCGGAGCACCCCGCGCACGGGCTCGTGAGGCGCCACGGCCACCGCCTGCGCTCCGTGGGAGGCGAGCGATCGCGCCACCTGGACGAGCATGCCGATCCCCAGGGAGGCGATGAAGGGCACCTCGGTGAGGTCCACGATGGCGGGCTTTCGTCGCGCCACCGTGTGGCTGGTCAGCCCCAGGTCCACCGCCCCCGTGCCGGCGGCATCGAGGCGGCCACGCAGGGCCACGTGGGTGAATGCGTCGTTGGCTTCCACGAGCTCGAGTTCCGCCATGCGCTCTCCGGCCGCGTAGGGTAACTCAGCTCTGCGATTCCAGCGCCGCACGATCCCAGCCCGCGAGATCCGCCGCCGCCCCGTACGTGCTCTCCACGAACTGGCGGATGGTCTCGTCGGGCTGCGCCGCCCCCCTCACCGCCGCGTAGGGGAGGAGGAACTCGCCCAGCTCGCGGTGGTAGAAGGCCGCCTCCGGCCGCACCGCGGCCTCGGCCAGGCCGGCGGGGACCGGTGCTGCGTAGGCGTAGAGGACGGGCTCGGGGAGGGGCGCCCCTCCCGGCCAGAAGCCGTGGCTGATCACCTCGTGCGAGTAGGCCTCGCGCATGAAGGCCGGCCCCTCGCGGGTAGGAGCCGCCCTTCCCGAGAAGCGCGTGACGGCGAGGTCGAAGCTCCCCCAGAAGAAGTGCACAGGGCTGCATTTCCCGAGGAAGCTCGCGCGGCAGTCCCCCAGCACGCGCTCCATCTGCACCAGGACGCGCCAGAAGCGGGAGACCGCGTCCCGGTCGTAGGAGCGGTGCCCGTCGTCCCGGTCGAAGCGCACGGGGTCGGGGATCTCCACCGGCATGGGCCAGATCTTCACCGGAAGGTCCATGGCCCGGAGCGTGCCCAGGACATCGGCGTGGAAGTCGGCCACCGAGCGCGGGACCAGGGGGAGCGAGCGCACGTCCCCGTCGGCGGTCTCGATCACCAGGGCGTGCTGCAGGAAATCGAAGAGCAGGGTGAAGGAGCGCATGCCGTGGCGGAGCGGGCGGGTGGACAGCCCCCGGGAGGTGATCCGCAGCGCGCTCCCCCAGGAGTGGTTCAGGCGGGGCCCCCGGCGGAGCGCGATCTTGCCCACCACCTGCGTCCACATGTGCAGGGTGGCGTACGTGTCCTTCCACTCCTCGTAGGGGAGCGGGGGCCAGGCCGAGGTCCCCGCGTCAGTACTCGACGAAATCGTCGTCCTCGTAGCAGTAGAGCCAGCGCTCTCCGCGCTCGGCGGAGGCGACCACGGGGTGGCCGCTGCTCCGCGCGTGCTTGGTGGCGTGCTGGTTGGGCGAGTTGTCGCAGCAGCGGGTCCCCTGGCAGGTCTGGCAGGTGCGCAGGTGGACCCAGGTGCTGCCCATCTTCACGCAGTCCTCGCAGACGTGCGCCTTGGGATGCTTCACGCCGTCGAGGTCGCGGATGTGGTCGCAGCCTCCCGGAAGGTTCACTGCTCGTAGTTCTCCACGATACGGGCGGGACGCACCTGCGCCTGGTCCGGATCCTCCCCGAACTCGCGGAGAGCGCGTCGCTGGCGGAGCAGGTCCCAGCACTGGTCGAGCTCGACCTGGATGGACTCCAAGCGATGGTGGTCGGCGGGGGAGAGCGTCTTCTCGCCCCGGAGGCGATGCTCCTCCCCCACCAGATCCTCGATGTGCTTGCGGACGGGGGCGTCGAGGTGCGGATTGGCCATGGGAGGCTCCTTTTTTCCGCGATCGTATCACGCGCCCCGTGGCGCGATCCCATCTGCAAGCGCACCATGGAACACGGGTCTCCCATGAACATGCCGCAGGCGCTGGAAGGCCGCTCCCATTCCTTCGTGGCCGTGGCCTACGTGGACGAGCTGCCCCTGTCCTGGATCACCCCCCTGGTCAAGGAGTCGAAGACGACGCCGCACGAGCTGCGGGCGGCGCTGCCGGAAAGGGGAGAGGTGTTCGCCTTCCCCTTCGGCGCCCTGGTCTTCCGCGACGTGGAGCCCAAGGTGCGCGACGCCTTCCTCGCCTCGCTGCACGCGCGGCACCCCCGCCTGGTCCCCGACCTGGTGCGCGAGGAGTTCGCCGTCTTCGAGCGCCCCGGCACGCGCGTGGGCCTGGCCGAGGGCCGCCTGGTCGTGGACCGCATGAGCGCGAGCAGAGCGGCGGTGGTGGCCCTCATCGTCGCCCAGAGCGCGGCCATGGAGACCTACGAGAGGATCGTGGAGGACCTCTTCGGCCGCACGCGCACGCTCGTCGGGCAGCTGGAGCGCCGCGGGGTCATGCCGCTGCGCACGCGTCTCCTGCACCGGTTCATCGGCGAGGCCGTCGGCCGCCGCAGCGAGGTCCTCTCCACGCTCCACCTCCTGGACAAGCCCGACGCCACCTGGGACGACCCGGCCATGGACCGGATCTACGACGACCTGCGCGCGGAGTTCGACCTGGGGGACCGCTTCGACGCCCTGGAGAGCAAGCTGCGCACGGTGCAGGATGCCCTGGAGCTCCTGCTGGGGGTGGCGCGCGACCGCCGCCTGGTGTGGCTGGAGGTCGCCATCGTGGTCCTCATCTGTCTGGAGGTGGTGCTGGGGCTGGTGCGCTAGTCAGTCCGCCAGGAACGGCAGCACGTCCCGCAGGTCCCGGGAGCGGACCACCGCCTGGCAGGCCCCCTCCAGCTCCTGGCTGTTGGGATTGAAGGCCACGGCGAACCCCGCGGTGCGCGCGATCCAGACGTCGTTGCTGCTGTCCCCCACGAAGGCGCAGCGCGCCAGCGGGATCCCCTCGCGCAGGGCCACCGCGCGCAGGCAGGTGGCCTTCCCCTCCATGTCGAAGGGAGTGGCTTGCCAGTGGGCGATGCGGCCCTCGCCGTCGAAGGCGATGTGGTTGCAGTAGATCTCGTCCAGGGGAGGGTCGGGGAGCAGCGTGTGCAGCATCAGGTCGAGCGTCCCCGAGATCACGACCGTGCGCACGCCGGCGCCGCGCAGCTCGGCGAGCGCCTCCCGCGTCCCCTCCACCAGGTGCAAGGGGGCGAAGGCCTCCACCAGCTTGTCCCGGGTGGCGCCCCCCGCCTTCCAGCCCTCGATGTCCTGGGCCACCCAGTCCGCATAGGAGAGCTTGCCGTCCAGGTACTCCTGGTAGCGCTGCGGGTTCCAGCCGTCGTCCCCGGTGAAGCGGCGGTTCAGCACCTCCCAGACGGTCTGGCCGTGCTCGTGGACCACCAGGGTCCCGTCCACGTCGAAGGCCACCAGGTCGAACCTGCCCACGCAAAGAATCTAGCAAACGGCCTTGACGCAGAGCTAGCATGGTGATATCAATTAGCTAGCCCGCCGGAACGGGCGGGGAGGTGGGGATGAGGGGGTCGGAGCTCCGCAGCGAAGCCTGGCAGTACGGCCTGGTGGGACTCCTCCTCCTCCTGCTCTTCCTCCGGTCCCTGGTCTCGATTCGCTAGCCGCCGCCGAGGCGGCGGGGAGGTAGGGTCATGACGGTCAAGAGGGAGGGCGCCCCGGCGATCCGGGAGCGGCGTGTGGATGGGGTCTCCGGCTATCTGCCCCTGGTGGTGGAGGTCCTGGGGATTCCGGCGGTGATCTGGGGAATGATCCGGCTCCTCGTCTCCGAGGTCTGGCTGGGGGGGCTGCTCGCCGGCATCGTCCTGCTCGTGCTGTTCGTCTGCATCCTCGGCTTCTTCATGGTCAACCCCAACGAGGGCCGGGTGCTCCAGCTCTTCGGAGCCTACGTGGGGACGGCGCGCACGCCCGGCCTGCGCTTCACCAGTCCCTTCTACAGCAAGCGGAAGGTCTCCCAGCGCGTGCGCAACTTCGAGACCGCCAAGCTGAAGGTGAACGATCAGCGCGGCAACCCGGTGGAGATCGCCGCCATCATCGTCTGGAAGGTGGTGGACACCGCCGAGGCCGTGTTCCAGGTGGACGACTACGTCAACTACGTCAAGGTCCAGAGCGAGGCCGCCGTCCGCAACCTGGCCACGGGCTACGTCTACGATGCCCACACGGACGGGGAGATCTCGCTGAGCTCGCACACGGCGGTCATCTCCCAGCAGCTGCAGACCGAGGTGCAGGACCGGCTGGCCCAGGCGGGGATCGAGGTGCAGGAAACGCGCATCAGCCACCTCGCCTATTCGCCCGAGATCGCCTCCGCCATGCTCCGGCGCCAGCAGGCCTCGGCCGTGGTGGCCGCCCGCGCCCGCATCGTGGAGGGTGCGGTGGGCATGGTGGAGATGGCCCTGCAGGAGCTCAGCAAGCGCGCCGTCATCGAGCTCGACGAGGAGCGGAAGGCGGCCATGGTGAGCAACCTCCTGGTGGTGCTCTGCGCCGACCGGGACACGCAGCCGGTGGTCAACGCCGGCACGCTGCATCACTGAGGTCTTCTGTGGCTGCCGAGCGCAAGCCCTTCCTGCTCCGCATGGATCCGGAGCTTCACGCCGCCCTCCAGAAGTGGGCGGACGACGAGCTCCGGAGCCTGAACGGGCAGATCGAGTTCCTGCTCCGGCGCGCGCTCGCCGACGCCGGGCGCGCGCCGCGGGGTGGGAAGAAGAAAGGAGGAGGCCCATGAGCGCCGTCACCTTCAGCCGTCTGGCGGGCACGGTTTTCCTGGCAGTGGCCTTCGCCCACCTCTACCGGGCGGTGACGCACGCACCGATCCATCTCGGCTCCCTGGCGGTGCCTCTCTGGGTGTCGTGGCTCGCCGTTCCGGTGGCGGGGACGCTGGGAATCATCGGGATCCGGTCGCGCGCCTAGAATGCCGGTGTGGCTGGCACCTTCGCCGCGGAGGAGATCGAGGCGCTGCGGAGACTTTCCGCGCGGGATGCCTTCGAGCGGGTGAAGGACCTGCTCTACCGCAGGGGCGACGCCGGCTCCCACGACTTCCTGGACGCGTTCGAGGAGCTGGTGGAGGCGGGCGTGTTCACGCCCGAGCAGCTGGAGGAGCTCCTGGCCTGACCTCGATCCGGCAAAGCACGGACTTGAAGGCCGGCGTCCCCGAGGCCTGGTCCACGCGACGCGGCACCAGGACGTTCGCCTCCGGGTAGTACATGGCCAGGTTCCCCGGCGGCAGGTCGACCAGCGCCACCACCACGCGCATGCGCCCGGTGTCGTTCACCACGTCCACGGCCTCCCCTTCCCTGAGCTCCAGGCGCTCGGCGTCCTCGGACGACATCATCACCACGTCGCGCCGGGCGTTGCCGCGGTAGAGATCCTCCTCCTCGTACACCACGGTGTTGAACTGTCCCTCGGAGCGCAGGGTCATGAGGCGGAACTCGCCCGGCCCGGGCCGGAAGGCGGGGAGGGGGGTCACCCGCGCCTGGGCTCTCTTCGAGACGGTGGCGAAGACGGTCTGGTGGAACGTGCGTCCGGTGATCTGGAACTCGCGCTTGCTGGTGCCGATCTCGGCCAGGGGCTCGAAGCCGGGCACCACGGCGGCGATGGCCTTGCGCACCGTCTCGTGGTCGCGCATGGCCGCGAAGTCGAAGGGCCCCGGCGGCAGCACGCGCGCCGCCAGGGAGCACACCACCTCCACCTCGCTCTTCAGCTCGCCGGCCGGCGGCTCCTCGCCGCCGTCGGACAGGCGCACGAAGTTGAACATGGACTCCTGGGTGGTGGACTGGCGCTCCTCGTCGCGGGCCAGCACGGGGAGGATCAAGGTGAGGCGGCCGCGGCCGTGCACGTGCCCCTCGTTCAGCTTGGTGGTCACGTAGGTCGTGGTGCCGATCCGCCGCAGCGCCTCGCCGGCCCAGGTGCGGTCGGGGTTGCTGGCGAAGAGGTTCCCCCCCAGGAGCACGGCGGTGCCGATCTTCCCCTCGTGCGCCGCCACCATGCAGCCGTAGGTGTCCAGGCCGCAGTCGAGCCTGGGGATGCCGTAGACGGACTCCATCCGATCGCAGAAGGCCGTCTTGAGCCAGGGGGCGAACCCCATGGAGCCGACCCCCTGCACGTTGCTGTGCCCGCGGATGGGGAGGAGGCCGCAGCCGGGCCGGCCCACGAAGCCGCGGGCCAGGGCCAGGTTCCCCAGCGCCGTCACGTTGTCCACGCCGTGCTCGTGGTGGGTGAGCCCCATGGCCCACAGGAACACGCCGCGCTTGGCGCGGCAGAGCGCGTCCACGGCCGTGTCCAGGTGCGGACGGGGAATCCCGCATGCGGCGAGCAGCGTCTCCCAGGAGGTGGCGCCGACGTCCGCGGCCACCTCCTCGAACCCCTCGACCGCCTCCGCCAGGAAGGTGCGGTCCTCACCGCCCCGCTCCAGCACGCCCTTGAGGAGCGCCTTGAAGACGGCCACGTCGCTCCCCACGTGGGGCTGCAGGTACAGGTCGGAGACGTCGTCGCCGAGGAGCAGGCTCCCGGGGCGGGAGGGGATGCGGAAACGGACCAGGCCCAGCTCCTTGAGGGGGTTCACCACGATCACGATGCCGCCGCGCTTGCGGATCTCCACGAGCTTGATGACCAGGCGGGGATGGTTGCTCGCCGGGTTGGCCCCGGCGACGAGCGCGAGATCGGCCTGGTCCAGGTCGTCGAGCGTCAGGGTGGAGGTGCTGCTCCCCACCATCTGGAAGAGCGCCACGCCGGAGGCGTTGTGGCAGTAGCAGGAGCAGTTGTGGATGTTCGCGGTGCCGTAGGCGCGTGCGAAGGCCTGCATGAGGAAGGCCGCCTCGTTGGAGGAGCGGCCGGAGCCGTAGAAGAAGGACT